>Ga0209517_10001555_pt1 | contig 34254 bp, 25 predicted proteins | sample PeaSoiMetSII2010_FD_187695 | JGI IMG/M metagenome (GOLD analysis project Ga0209517, IMG submission 187695) | Peat soil microbial communities from Weissenstadt, Germany - SII-2010 (SPAdes) (version 2) | ecosystem: Environmental > Terrestrial > Soil > Wetlands > Peat | place: Germany... | reverse complement strand
CAGACTCATGTTCGTTGTTTGGGTAACCACGATCTTGAGTCAACGAAGAGCCAAACCCCTCGTCCAGCTCCCCGCCCCGGTAACATTTATCCTGAGTCAACACGGCACATCAGGTTTTCAGCTCTGTTATTGAAAGTTGCTGCTGCTTCTGCGAGCATTCCCCGGCGGGCCTGTAGCTCAATTGGTTAGAGCAGAGCACTCATAATGCTTTGGTTCTCGGTTCGAGTCCGAGCAGGCCCACCAATCTCTACCTCCTCGAATCCAGCGCGCCGATCGGGCGAGACATGCGGAGTATGTCCGCCCGCCGGCAGGATGGCTTGAAGATGTATTCTGTCCACACTCTACGGAGCTTTGGGCAATAATTTAGCGAGTGGCACGCGAGCCGTGTTTGCCAAATCAGTCTGCAGGGTCATAAGAGTCGTAATTGTGCGCTGGACAAGGGTTTTAGTCCGGCTTACCTTTACAAGAGTGAAAAAGGACAGGCTGAATAGGCAGCCGCCTACTAACTGTTAGGCCGCTTCGCACAATGAAGAAGGCATCGACTTGGTATTTGCTTGCGCTAGCAATTCTTAATGTGTTGCTCGCACTAGGGACATCGGCTGCGGCAGCCATGTGGGCTGGGGCATATCGTAAGCTTGGGATTCTGCTTCCCAAGGTTACGTTAGTTGCGTTGAGTTTGCATTGGTGGCCATATGTTTTTGTCGGTGTTGCGGTTTTCCTCGCGATGGTTTCGGTTGGTTCCAAGTGGCCAAGCGGCGTGTTTTTGCAGTTTTTGGTTATACTGCTCATCGGCGAGGGCTTTATTTTATTCATGGCACAGATTGTTTTTGTACTACCTTTGGTTTCGACTTTGACATTCCAGTGATATGACCATAGGCCTAACATGAGGATAGACGCACGGGAGCTTCACAAGTCAAACCAAGCGGTTCGTTAACTTCGCCCAATCCAAATTCGCGCCCGTTGGTTGTTTTTCTCTTCGTTCCACCTTTCATTTATCCGTGTTCATCCGTGTTCATCCGTGGTTAAATCCTTCGCGTGAACATCACAAACCTGAACCCCGACACGGACATCGGCGCCAGCGGCTGGCTGGTGGAGATGGACGCGTGCCGGATTCTGCTCGACGCGGGGATGCATCCCAAACGCGAAGGGCGGGCCGGTTTGCCGATATTCAACAAGGCGGGAAACGCCGACCTCGATGCCATTGTGATTTCGCATTGCCATCATGATCACGTCGGCGCGCTGCCGGTCGCCGTGCGGCATTTTCCCAAAGCGCACGTGTTGATGACGGAACTGAGTTATTTCATCGTCGAGCGCGTGCTGCACAACTCGGTGAACGTAATGGTGCGCCAGCGGGACGAACTGGGCATTCGCGAATACCCGCTTTACACGCACGATGAGGTGGACGATATCGCACCGCGGTTTCAAGGTTTCAAATACAATCGCGAAATTGAATGGGCGGCGTTTCACAAGTCACGCGCGGGAGCGTTTTCGCCGACGCTGGAGTTCTTTGACGCCGGTCATACGCTGGGCTCGGCGGGAATTCTCATTCGCGGTAAAAAGGACACACTGTTTTATACGGGTGACGTCTGTTTTCATGATCAGACGATTCTCCGCGCGGCACGGTTTGAAGACGTGAAAGCGGACGTGCTGATCATGGAAACCACCCGCGGCAACCGGGTTCCGCCGCCGGGATTTTCGCGCGAAAGTGAAATCGAACGGCTGGTCGCGGCCATTCATCACGCGCTCAAACGCAAGGGTTGTGTGTTGATCCCGTCGTTCGCCCTGGGCCGCACGCAGGAAATGCTGGCGCTGCTGGCGCTGCTGATGCGTGCCGGGAAATTGAAAACACAGCCGGTTTACATCGGTGGCCTGGGGCGTGTGTTCACTGAAATCTATGACCTGGAGGCGCACCGCACGCACCGCCAGCACACGAACCTGCAATTGCACGAGGCCCTGGAGCTCATTGTCCTGGAAAAAGGCCAGGCGGAAAAAATGAAACTGAGTGGCGGGCGGATTTTTGTCATTACCGCCGGCATGATGAGCGAAAATACGGCGGCACACGATCTCGCCCTGCGCATGATTGGGGATGAGCGGCAATCCATTTTCTTTGTCGGCTACGCCGATCCGGACACACCGGGCGGACGGCTAAAGGCCGCCCGACCGGGTGAAACCTTTGTGTTCAGCCCGACCGCCGGGCGCGTCACCCGTCATTGTGACGTGCAGGATTTTGATTTGACGGCCCACGCCAATCGGGAGGATCTGCTGGATTTTGTCGGTCAGGTCTCGCCGCGCGCGATTTTACTCGGTCACGGCAGCGGTGATTCCCGCGCGTGGTTTGAGGAACAGATCCGGCTGCGCCATCCGAAAATCAAAATTCTCCAACCGCAACCCGGCCAACCGATGGCGGTCTAATCACGATCACCTGCAAACTGGATTCCCTGGTCGCCTTTGGCGTCCGCTTTGGAATTTAGCCGCCGTTTCCGCTGACAATATTGCCAAGATTGAAAATTGGCAGATACATGCAGATAACCATTGAACCGATGAGCAGCCCTAGAAAAACAATCAGGATCGGCTCGAGCAGAGACATCAGGCCGGAAAGCATGGCTTCAACTTCTTCATCCAGAAAATTGGCGACACGCTCGAGCATGTTATCAATATTGCCGGTCTGTTCACCGGCGCTGACCATGCGGATGATCATGACGGGGAAAACCGGATGTTTGCCCAGCGCAACGGCAATCCCTTCACCGCGTTCAATATCACCGGCAGCGGCCTTGATAGCCCTTTCCATGACGGTATTGCCAACGGTTTGAGAAACAATCTGCAACACTTCGAGGATCGGCACACCGCTGCGGATGAGCGACGCCAGGGTGCGGGTGAAGCGGACGAGACAGATTTTGTGCGCGATGGGACCGAAAACCGGCATTCTAATGCGGTTCCTGTCCCAAAAATCGCGTCCGGTCCTGGTCTTGATGAAGTAGATCCAGCCATAAACCAGAGCGCCCAGGCCGATCAGGAAGTAGATCAGATAATGTCCCATCAGGTCGCTAAGAGTGATCAGGAATTGGGTGGGCCCCGGTAATTTGGCGCCAAAGCTTGAATAAACGTCCTTAAAAACCGGGACTACCTTGACCAGCAAAAAGATGGTGATGGCTATGGCCACGGTGCTCACCACGAGGGGATACATCATGGCGGATTTAACCTTGCGACGAAGACGGGCGCTGCTTTCCAGATAGGTCGCCAGCCGTGCCAGAATTTCCGCCAAAAGACCGCCTTTTTCACCTGCGGAAACCATCGAAAAGTAAAGTTTGCTGAAGGTTTTGGGATGTTTTTGCAGTGCTTCTGAAAAACTCTCGCCACTTTCCACCCGCGTGCAAACGTCCCGAATGACGTCGTGCATGACTTTGCTGGTCGCCTGGTCGGCCAGCGCTTGCAGGGATTGCACGATGGCGATACCGGCGTCAACCATGGTCGCCAGCTGTCGGGTAAACACCACCAGTTCGTTCAGCGAAACCCTGCCACCCTTGGTTTTGCCCTTTTTAGCGATTTTCTCCTCAATGGCTACCACCAGGAGGTTTCGGTTCAGCAATGCCGCCACCGCGGCTTGTTCGGTAGCGGCCTCTACCGAGCTGCGAATTTCGCGGCCGCTGGCCGTCTCACGGGCCGTGTAAGAATAGGATGCCATATAGTTTGTTGATAGATCGTTTTACCCGTCGAACCGTATTGTCGTCATTTGTTTACTTGCCAACTTTTCTCGTGCCTTTGCAAAGCATCCTTTATTCCAAACTTTATTCCTAACCTGGCCCCGCAAAAGCCTCCACCGCCTGCCTTCGGCTATGTCCAAACACTGTCCAGGAATGAGATAAAAACCGACCTAAATTGTAACATATTTCACTTCAACATCTTGTGAAAATACAATTCCCCAAAAAAAATATTGTCAAATGTCCAAATTTTCCCTATTTTCAGCAACAATTGCACCATGCGGTGCCGGGGTAAACGGTTTTTACCCTGAAGTGCACAGGCACAAGGCAGAAAAACATTAACAAACAACATCGGAGGAACCAGATGAAGTTTAATAAATGGACAGTGGGTCTGGCGGCGGTCGGGGTGGTCAGCCTCGCGTCAGCCGCCCGCGCAGACGAAAAAATGAGCTCCGTGCAAACGGCGCTTTCAAACACCACACTCAGTGGTTATGTGGATACGGCGGCAACCTGGAGACTAGGGACATCCAGTGGTCCTCGTTCGACCTTCCCGAACCTTCCCCAATATGCCTTTGCGAAAAATGACGGCTTCAGCCTGAATGCCGTGGATATCGCACTGGACAAGCCGGAAGACGAAAGCCCGTGGGCAGCCGGTTACCACGTCGAGTTAATGATTGGCCCGGATTCAATCCCGTTGGGCAACGCAGCTATTGGCGGCGTTTCCATCGGTGGTATTGGCGGTGGCGCCGGCCTTACCTCCCTTCGCCAGGCCTATGTGACGTTGCGCACACCGGTGGGTAACGGTATTGACTGGAAAGTTGGTGTGTTCGACACCATCATTGGTTATGAATCCACCAGCGACCCGTTGGATCCCAACTATACCCGTTCTTATGGTTATAGCATCGAGCCGACCACGCATACCGGCATATTGGCCACCTACAAGGTGAACGATATGCTCACGGTGTCCGCCGGCATTGCCAATACCTGGAACGCGGATACAATCGTCGCCGCCGCCGGTGCGCCAAAGTTTGGCCTTAACAACACTGCCCAGTATGAATCCCAAAAGACGTACATGGGTTCAATTGCATTCACCGCCCCGGATAGCGCGGGCTTTATGAAAGGTGCCACACTCACTGTAGGCGTTGTCAATGGCGTTGATTCTCAGCGTTACAGTCCTGGCAGCATGACCAGTTTTTATACGGGTCTGACTGTTCCAACGCCGCTTTCAGCCTTGAAAGTCGGCGCCGCGTTCGACTTCTTTGACCTCCACAACGGCGGTGTTCCCGGCAATCCAAGCGATGACAGCACTTGGAACATTGGCCTGTATGGGAGTTTTCAAGCGACGGATAAGTTGAGCTTCAATATGCGCGCTGAATATCTCTCCAGCAACGGTTCTGGTCTTTACGACATTGCCGGTGTAGGCCCAGGAACCTCCCCCGATAACGTGGCAGAAGAATTCACAGCCACCGCCCAGTATAACCTGTGGGCAAACGTGATCAGTCGCGTGGAATTCCGTTGGGATCATGCTGAACACGGCAACTTCTTTGGTTATTCGTCAGGAACAACCACCGCTGGCGCGCCAAACCGCGACAACGACTTCCTGTTGGCTTTGAACCTGATCTATCAATTCTAGTTTAAGCTGGAACTTTCAAGCCCCTTCCGCCAAACCGGAAGGGGCTTTTTAATTTTTCAGCCGGCGCCCGCAAATCGCTTGCCGTCCTGGACTGCGGCAGTCCTCTGCCGCTTTTGCTCCCGCCAGGAAGAGTGCGCTGGAACTTTCCTTGCCCCTTTGCTTCGATAACCGTCCTCCAAAGCGCCGGGTGACTGGCGCACTCCAAAAGCTGGCGCCAATTCTGGTCCGCCCTCGGCAAACGCTTGCCGTCTTGGACTGCGGCAGCCCTCTGCCGCTTTTGAATGGAATTCAACCCTGACATTTGTTTCCATCCCACCTACAATCCGCCGTCCAAAATGCAATTCATTCGCGACCTTTACAAGGCAGGGTCATCGCGCCGCGATGACCAATCACCGCAGCGCGGCGCCCCTGCCAGTCGTCCGGTCATTTCCTTTGAATTTTTCCCGCCCAAAACGGACGAAGGCGAATTGAATCTTCTCGAAAAGCATATCCCCGCGCTGCTTCAGGCCAGACCGGATTTTTGCTCCGTGACTTACGGCGCGGGCGGCAGCACGCGCGACAAGACGTTGATGATTGTCGACCGCATACAACGCCAACATGGCCTGACAGCGCTGGCGCATCTCACCTGCGTGAATCACACGCGCGAACAAGTGCGCGAGCTGCTCACACGCATCCGCGACCTCGGTTGCAAGAATATCCTCGCCCTGCGCGGTGATCCGCCCGGTAACGACGAGTTCAAGTCCACACCCGGCGGCTTTGAATTCGCCTCACAACTGGTGAAATTCATCCGGGAAGCCGGCGATTTTTCCATTGGCGTCGCCGGATTTCCCGAAGGCCATGTGGCCTGCAAACAGGGCAAACACGCCGACTGGCGGCATTTGCAGGAAAAGGTGGACGCCGGCGCAGATTTCGTCCTGACCCAGTTGTTTTTCGACAACGCCGACTACTTTGAATTCCGGGATTATGTGGCGGGCAAACTCGGCGTACGCGTCCCGCTCGTACCCGGCATCATTCCAATTTTAAGTGCGACGCAAATCACCAGGTTCACCCGGCTTTGCGGCGCAAAAATCCCGCCGCCGCTGCGAACGCAATTGGATGAATTGGGCAATGACGACGTGGCCGCTGTTGCCTTTGGCATCGAATACGCGACCCGACAGTGTGAGGAATTGCTCCGTGCCGGCGCACCGGGATTGCATTTCTATACGTTGAACAAATCCCATTCAACCGTGCAGGTCTTGAAAAACCTCGGCCTGGCGTAAATCCAGCCATGGTAACAGCCGAGGTGACGAGGCTCTGACTTGATTTGAACCCAGAAACCCAGGTAGCTCCCGTAAAAGGTGGGGTGCGGACAGCGCGCCGTTCCTGCCAATTTGGGTTTTCGAGATAATGAGCCTCGTCACCTCGGCTGCTACGATAAACCACCGGTTACAACCCCAAATTGCTGGCCACGATGCCGAGGACGCTCAACGGCCCCTGGTCCTCCAAACTGTCGGCGGCTTTGTCCACCTTTTGCAACGTCAGCTTCGCGTTCTTGTAAAGATCCTGGTCGTTGACGAGTTTGCCGATGGAACCTTGACCCTGATTGACCTTCTGTAAAATCTGGTTCAGGTTCGTCATGGAAGAGGTGGTGGCGCGATAAAGGGTATCGTCGGTCACCAGCTTGCCGATGGTGCCCCGGCCTTCATTGACCCCATTGACGACCTGCTGCGCGGCGGCCACGGTGCCCTGCAAATTGCTCACGGTATCCAGGGCGGAATTGTAAAGCGTGTCCGTGTAAATCAGCTTGCCCACGGTTCCCTGTCCGCTGGCAATCTGGCCGGAAATGGCTTCCACGTTCGAGATGGTGGCGGTGAGGTGGCCGCTGTTTTGCCGGATTAAATCGGTCAAGGGGCCAAGCAAGTTGTTAATGGTGTCGCCGGTAAAACTTTTGGTCAGGTTTTGAATGCCGGTCGCGGCGTCGTTGAGCTTGGCCATGATGGCGTTGAGATCCGGTTGCTCCACGGTGGCCAGCACGGCGCCGTCCACCGCTTGCGGCGCGCCCGGTGACCCAAAGTCAATGGCGACAAAATTCTGCCCCATCAATCCGGTGAAACGGATGGCGGCCTGGCTGTCCGTTTTCACCACCGTACTGCCGTTCAATTTCATCGTGACCCGGACCTTGTTGTTTTCGAGGGCAATTTTTTCGACGCGCCCGACTTCCACACCGGCCATTTTGACGCTGTCGCCCACCTTCAATTCCTGCACCGTGTCGAACAGGGCGCTGAGGTGGTATCCACGCTGGAAGAAACCGATGCCGCCGAGCGTTTCCATGATGAGCAGGGCGGCAATGACCACCAGCACGGCAAAAATGCCAAGTCGGGTTTCGAGTGAATTTTTCATAGGCTTTAGGGGGATTCGTGTTGAAAATCTGCGTGCAAAAATTTCTGCAGGACCGGGTCGTTGAACTGTTTCACTTCCTCCGGCGTGCCGATCGTCAGGATACGACCCTCATTGATGACGGCGATGCGGTCGGCAATGCCAAAAGCCAGGTCGCGATCGTGCGATACCACCAGCGAGGTGACGTGGATACGCTGTTTGAGCTTCACAATCTCCCGCCCGATGACCGCGGCCGAAAGGGGGTCCAGTTCGCTCGTCGGTTCGTCGTAAAGAATCAATTGCGGCTCGATGACCAGCGCGCGCGCGATAGCCACGCGCTTTTTCATGCCGCCGGAAAGTTCGTTGGGCATTTTGTCAGCGGTGTCCTTAAGGCCGACCGCCTCGAGTTTTTCCTCAACCACCCGCTTGATTTCCCCCGGCGGCTTAAGCCGGTGTTCGCTCAGATAAAGGCCGACATTCTCGCCTACGGTCAGCGAATTCAGCAGCGCGCCGGATTGGAAAACCAGCGCCATCCGGTATTTGCCCGCGATTTCGGGCGACTGAATGGCCTCGCCGTTGATGAGGATTTCCCCTTCATCCGGCGCTTCCAGGCCAATCAGGTGCTTGAGCAGGACGCTCTTGCCACTGCCGCTGGGCCCCATGATGACGAAAATTTCACCGGGCTGGACCTCGAAATCAATCCCCCGAAGCACTTCCTCGCCGTTGAAACTTTTCCGCAGGCGGCTCACTCTAAGACTCACGCCGGAATGGTTGTTCGTCGCGTCGTTCATCATTTCAAAAGGATGCGCGTCAGCAAGTAGTCAAAAATCACAATGAGGACGATGGAGTTGACCACCGCCTTCGTTACCGAGCGGCCAATGCCGCGCGGCCCGCCGATGGTCGCCAGCCCCTGGTGGCACGAGACCGCGCCGACGATCAGCCCGAAGCAAAAGCTTTTGAACACGCCGTTGGCCACGTCCTTGAGCTGGACAATGGTTCGCAGGTCGGAGAAAAACGCCTGAAAGGGAATACTGATGTGACTGTTCAAATCGGCGACGACCGCGCCGCCAAACCACCCGACGAGAATTGCGAAGACCACCAGCATCGGCAACGCCACCGCGATGGCTATCATGCGCGGCAATACCAGGTAGTGGATCGGGTCAATGTTCATCGTCCGCAACGCGTCAATTTCCTGATAAACGCGCATTGAACCGATTTCCGCCGCCATGGCCGAGCCGATGCGGCCGGCAATCAGAATCGCCATCATCACCGGCGCGAGTTCCTTGGCGATGGAGATGCCCACGACGCCGCCGACGGCGCTGGAAAGGCTGCGTTCCACCAGGACCGGACCGGTTTGCAGCGCGATGACAGCGCCGATGAAGAACGACAACACGCAAACCATCAGCAAGCTCGCGTTGCCGATTTCAAAAAACTGTTCGAATACCTTCTGTCGCTGCCGCCAGGCCAGCGGCAGGGCCAGCATCGTGCGCCAGAACAACAGAATGATTTCACCGATGTTTTCAAACATAATGATTATCGAAGGCCGAATGTAGAGTGCCGAAGGAAGAATTACCAGCCACGGATGACTGCGACTTCCAATTCTTCTGCTTTCGGCCTTCTGCCTTCTTCATTTGTTATTCCCGGGTTTGGTTTTAACCACAGGAATATAAAACAAGCGCATGCATTTACCCTTGGAATCTGATTGATACTGGAAAAGGCCGAAAATGAGCGAGCATTTTTTTGATGTGGGCGCCGTGTTATAGCGATAAAAATTCCACAACAGCGACTGGCTCGTCGTGCCGAGTTTGACGCTGCCTTCCGAACGCCACAACGCCCACAACGGCGACCAGTTGCATTCCACGCCGCGGTTGCCGGGCAGCATGGGCTCAATCGGGGCGAGAATTTGTAACCGTCTGTCTCCATTGAAATCCCGTTGATAAGTAAACAAGGGCCACATATCCACCCGGTGGCGCAAGGTTCCGGTTTCCAGATTTTTTTCCGCCACGTTCACAAACAAATAAAACAGGATGCGCGTGCGCCGGTCATCCAATGTATCAGCGTGAAGGTAATCGTACCGGTACAGCGGCCAAAGATAGTAATCGCTTTCCAGCGTGTCGTTATGTGCCTGGCTGAACAGCGGCCAGACACGCGTGACGGTTTTGCCGGCGCCGCGCGCTACCACAACAAAGGGATACGGCCCTTCCCATTCATGATATTTTTCCCCGCGATCGTCAACCCACGTGAAGAACGGCCACAATACTGAGGTTGAATCGCGTTTGGGCGAGCGCAGCATGCTGTAAAACGGGAGATCGGCGCGAAATTTCGCCGGGTCGTCGGTGCCGATGCCGGTGTTTTGATAAAAATGGACCGGCCAGAGCGCAAAAAATTTGTCATGACCGGCAATGGTTTCAACTTCTCCAAATCCGTTGGTTTGCGCGGTGACGTCCTTGTGTTCAGTGCCCACCAGCGGCCAGAGTTGCCAGCCGTGCAAGCCGTCGCCATGGCGCAAATCGAAAATCGGAAAAAAGTAGTTGTCGGTCACCACATCCCGTTTGCGGGTCTCGCTGTAAATCGGAAACAGGACGAAGAAAATCTCGTCGCGGAACAACCGGTTCTGGAGATGGCCATAGAAGGGCACCAGGGCGGTGTAATTTTCCTTCGGATCGGGTGAACGTTGCTGGAAGTAAACCGGGAAAAGCGTGAAGCGCCTGACCGGGAAATCCCGCGGATCCTGGCCGCCGGCAAAAGCCAGCAGTTGGCCAAGCTGCCATCGGTATTCCGTTCCAAAGCGCCGGTAGGTGAGGACGGGATAAAGCAAATCGTCCTCGTGCGATTCAACGGCGGAATCCGTGTCGAACGAAAATAATGGTGGGACACCCCATATCTTTTCTGAATCCTTTTTCTGGTTGTAGAAGAACGGGCCAACGGCTTCGGTCCGGGACCCTGAATCCAGTGTCAGCGTAAACCGACTGAAGAGCGGTCCGGCAACAAAGTCGTCCGCGCCGAAAATAATCAAAGGAAAATTTAGTGCCACCAGCCATGAACAAATCCGCAGGCAAAGTCCAAGTTTTCGATAGTTCAGTAAGCTGATTAGCATGAAATTATTCAAACGGTAACGTTATCGTAAAGCTGTTTTGCTTGTATTTAACCTTGGCAAACCTATTTTTAACATTGATGTTGACATTTCGCCGAATTGCTTTACCTTTTCCATCCACTTGAGGTTTTTGACCTCGGTTCCTCCTGACCCAGTGTCGGCAACGATGAATTGTCGGCACTGGGTTGATTCGTTTGTATCAACGGACGGCATCGCCCAAGCAAATTGATTAAAGCCGGCAAAAATGTCAGTCCCGCAATCATGCAAGTGGTGATCCCCGTCGCCATAACGCAACCCAGGCTGTACATGCCGTAGTGTTTGGCGAGAATCAAGCTGCCGAATCCGGCAATCGCTGTCAACCCGGACACCAGTACGGCCTTGCCGGTGCTCCGCGCCAGAATGCTCGGCGTGCGCTCCTCGGCAAAACGGTTCAGGACATGAATGCCGTTGGTCACCCCGATGCCAATAAGCAACGGCAACGTCATGATGTTCGCCAGATTGAAGGGAACCCCAACTCCCCCCATCAATCCCGTCAGCCAAAGTGAGCCAATGCCAACCGGCAACAGGGCCAGAATCACCGCAACGAGACTGCGAAAATGGAAAAACACCAGGACAACAATCGCCGCCAACGAATACCACGCCGCCTGCACGTAACTGTTTTTCAGCAGGGTCTCATATTCGTAAAGCTGCACCGGCGTGCCGGTCACGTTCTCATCCACCGTCCGCAAATCAGCGACAAATGCTTCCTGGTTATTGCGTTGCCAGACATCGTGCTTGGGATAGACCTGCAGCAGGTATTTGCCGGTCACGCCGACGAACTGATCGCGCAAGGCCCCCGGCAGATCGTCCACCCGCAAGGGCGCGGTGTCATTCTGCGCCTTCAATGATTCAAACGTTTCACGGACGTCGTTGAATAACGCCTGTTGAAACTCCGCCAGTTTGGCCGCGTGTTCCTGGATCGCGGTGCTGTCACCGGCCAGCATGGTCTTGCGCAAATTATCAATCGCCTGCCGCAGGGCGACGAACTGTTTTGCCAGTTCGGGTTCGTTGGTGCGGACTTCAGGATCATCCAGCGCATTGCCAGCATATCCGTAAAGCGAATACAGCGTCTGGCTGAGCGCATTTACATTCACCGGTTTCGAGTCCGACGCGCTGAATTTCAGCGGCGCCACTTCCTGCTTGATGCCCCGGATAAACCCTAATTTTTCCCTTTGGTTCGGCTCAAGAAAATCGCTGAGCATTTCCGTCGGCGGCTCAATGTCGGCCACGGTCGGCAATTTCCGGATCGTCCCCTCCAAGGCGATGGCCTGGCCCAGATTGGTGGCCACGATCGCGCCGTACAACAGGGATTTGTCCGCCGAATTGATTAATTTGTGTTCGAACACCACCGACGTCAGGTTCGGACTTTGCATTTTGATGAGGTTGTAATCGAACTGTACTTTCCGGGCCTCGCACAACGCCACCAGACATAACCCAACGGTGGCCGCCATCACCCACACGGGCCGTTGCAGCCAGAAATTTTCGATGCGGGCGCGGGTTTCATCCTCGGTGGTCGAGTGGTCAATAACGTTTTGGCGGCCCTGCAGCAACAACGCCGGCAATATCGTCATCATCGGGACAAAACACAGCAACAGACCGCCGCCGCAGATGACGCCCATTTCCTGGATGCCGCGGAAATGGGTAAAGGCCATCGCCAGAAACGCGCCCGCCGTGGTCAGCGCACCGGTGAAAATGCCCTGGCCGGTAAAGACCATGGCCTTCATCATCGCCGCCTCTGCCGTCTTGCCATGGCGCAATTCCTCCTCATAGCGCGTGATGAGATGCACGCCAAAATCAATCGCCAGCCCGATGAGCATTGGTACGAACGTGATCGTCAGGATGTTCAAATGCCCGACGGTCAGCGTGGTGAATCCCAGCGTGTACGCCAGGCCGATCACCAGGCAAAACGTGGCCTTGATGGGCCGGCCGGTCTCGTTGTAGCCATAAATGAAAATCAGCGCGCAGAGAATCAGCGATACGATGCTCGCCAGCGTGACGTCCTTTTGCGATTGCCGCATTTGGTCATAATCCAAAACCGGTTCACCGGTCAGGCCGACATTCACGCCGGGCACCTCTTCCTGGGTTTGCTTTATCAACCGGCGCAATCGTTCAATGGCCTCGCCGTTGAGATCGTCGCTGGGGGGATGCGTGGTGAGCAGAAAAATCCGGCTATGATTGAAGGTGATGTAGATGTCCGAGATGTCGTTGGCGCCGAACAGCGCCGCCACGCCGGGGGATGGCGGTTTACCGGACATTTGCAGACAGGCGTCGGCCTGGGTCAGGATGCGGGTCAATACCGGCAACGCTTGAACCAGCGATTCGGTCTGGGCGTTTGTCTCGCGGGGCGCGGTGCGGAAAGCCGTGTTGATTTGATTGAAAAACAAAACGAGGTTTGTGGTCTGCGTGAACTGGCGGATGAACGGCTGATCGTCGTGCAGCGTTTTTTGAATGGCGGCCAGGTCCTCTTCCGGCACAAAGAACAGCGCCTTGGTCCCCATCATCGCCAGATCGTGCTGGTAAAAGACATCGCAAAACAGGTTGGTTTCCGGCGCCATCTTCATGGCAAGGCGTTCGACAAATTGCCGGTTTTTCTCCGGGTTATCGCTTTCCACCGCCACCACCAGGTCGTTGCCTTGCTGAGGAAACTCCTTTTGCAACTGAAGATAATTCCGGTGATACCTCTGGTTGGGGCCGACCAGGTTGTCCTGGTTCATGTCCGCCTTCAGGTAGCCAATGGTGTAAACCACGCACACCACAAACAGGATCACCTGGGGATAAATAAACCACCGGGGATGACGAAACACCGCCGCTGTCAGTTTGCCCAGCAGTCGCGCAAGAGTGGAATCGGCGCTCAACGCCTTCATACATCAGGCCCCGTGCGGGTTCATGCCTTCACCGCCTCGTTAGGAAAGTCGGCGTTGGAAAATACTTCCTTCACGTCGTCGTGCTCCTCCAACGCCTCGATCAACCGGTTGACGGCGGTGACCTCGGTTTCCGCGGTGAGCGGCACCAGGAGGGTGGGCAATGAGGTAATTTCCGCCACTTCGCATTTAATGCCCCTGGCCTCCACTTGTTTGTGGACGCCTTCAAAATTTCCCGGTTCGGTCAGAATCTCGTAACCTTGTGGCTCCGCCTTGAAATCTTCCGCGCCGGCTTCGAGCGCCAGTTCCATCAGTTGGTCCTCGCCCACCACTTCCCGCGAGACGATGATCTGCCCCTGGCGATGGAACAAACGGCTGACCGAGCCGGGCGTGGCGATGCTGCCGCCGTTTTTGGTCACGATACTGCGAATATCCGATGCCGTGCGGTTGCGATTGTCCGTGCTCACTTCCACCAGCAGCGCCACGCCGTGCGGCCCGTAAACCTCATAGCTCAAATCCTCGAAGTTCACGGCCTCACCACCGCCCGTGCCCTTTTTGATGGCGCGCTCGATGTTGTCGCGCGGCATGTTGGCGGTGCGGCATTTAAGCAGCACCATGCGCAGGCGCGGATTCATATCCGAATCACCGCCGCCGATTTTGGCGGCGATGGTGATTTCACGGCTCAATTTGGAAAAAATCTTCGCGCGCTTGGCGTCAATGGCGCCCTTGAAATGCTTGACCTTCGCCCATTTGCTGTGACCGGCCATATCAATTAATGCGACGCCTCCACGTAAACCGCCGTGCCGTAGCACAACACCTCGGTGATGCCCGGCGCAATTTCCGTCGCGTCATAACGCACACCGACGACCGCGTTGGCGCCCAGCTCACCGGCGTGCGTCAGCATCAGGTTAAAGGCGTCCTCGCGCGCCCGTTCGCAGAGATTGGTGTAAAGGGAAATGTTCCCGCCAAAAAGGCTCTGGATGCTCGCGCCGATGTTGCCGATGACCGAACGCGACCGCACGATGATGCCGCGCACGACACCAAACGACCTGGCCACGCGATAACCCGGCAGATCAAACGTCGTGGTTGTCAAGGGATGGGTCAGACTCATAGTTCAACGATTGAACACGAGAACGCGCGCCCGCAAAAGCGAAAAAACGGAGTGTGGGCAGGCCATCCGCAGTCCTGGCCTACGGTGAAAGGAATGAAAATGCCGGCAAATTTCGCAGCACCGTGAAAACCACGGCAACGACGAGCAGGGGCCAGAAAAATTCCGGCGGCAGAAACGGCCCGGCCGGGCGGCGCATAAATTTTTTGGTTTCGAACCACGCGCCCCGTCCCGCCAGTCCGGCGAGCGACAGCACCACCAACGCGTTGTCCTCCAGCGCACGCAATACATGCCCGTGCAGCAACTGATAGACGGCACGCGTGCCGCCGCAGCCCGGACAATTCAATCCCGTCAACTGGTGAAACTCGCAGACAGGATAAAATCCGTGCGTGCTGGGATTGAAGAAATACAACACCGCGCCTGCGCCGAGAATGGCCGCGCCCAACACCGTTGCGGCGAAGAATTTCAGCCCGGAGAACGTCGAAATTTTTGGCGGAATGACTTGGGATTTGGCGTGCGACATTTGGGTCAGAAACGATGAAAGCCCCAGTGAAGATGAAAATTGCCGGTGGCCAGGGCAAATATAAAGAGCATGGCCGCCAATAACAGGCTCAAAATGGAAAGGACGAGTCCGGCAATGGCAAGTCCACGGCCCTCGTAAAATTCCGGGTGTCGGTTGATTTCCGAAAGGCCGACGAGCGAGAAAATGATGCCCAGCGGGCCGAACAGAAATTTGCAGCAGCAAAAAAAAGCCAAAATTCCGAAAATCAACCCGGCCATGGCGTTGGAGTTTGTTTTCCGGACGGGTCCGGGAATTGGCGGGCTGATGGTTGGCGGAGTCTGCGGCGCGAAACGGGCGGTGAACTCCGGGACCGCGCCGAGCGGTTTCCATCCCGCCGCGCCTTCCGCGAACGTTTGCGTTTGTGCGTTCGCGCGGCCTTCGGCAATCCACTGCTGCAACTGTTCCGCGGAGACCGGGCCGTATTGCCGGCCATCCACACCGATGATTCTATACATGCTCATTCATTCCTCTTCGCGTTTGCCGGCGGCGCGGCCCAAATCCGCGCAGACACCGCGTTTCGCATCTGATACAAAGTCTAGCAAAGTTTTTGACGCCGCGCCGGTAAAAATTTTCCGAGCGCCGGCGATGGCCTCCCCGAGGTTTTTCCCGCTGCGAAACAGCAAATGGTAAAGCTTTTTTAATTCCAGCCGCTGTTCCGCCGGGAAACCCGCGCGCCGCAGACCCACGCTGTTCAACCCGCAAATTTCATTCACGCGCAACGCCACCGTGAACGGCGGCAAATCCTGGCTGATGACCGAGTTGCCCTGCATCAAAGCCAGCGCGCCGACGCGGCAGAACTGATGCACACAGCAGTTGCCGGAAATGAACGCGCGATCCTGTACCTCGACATGCCCGCCCAACAATGCCCCGTTGGCCATAATTACGTGGTCGCCGACGACGCAATTGTGCGCCACGTGGGCATTAATCATAAGAAAATTATGCGAACCGATGACGGTTTCGGCATCCTCCTTCGTCGAACGGTTCACGGTGAAATGCTCGCGGAAGACGTTGTCATCGCCGATGCGCAACCGCGTCGGTGCGTCCTTGTATTTCAAATCCTGCGGTGCGTCGCCGATGACGCAACCCGCGTGAAATTGGTTGCCCGTGCCAATTTTCGTCAGGCCGGTAAGATAGGCATGCGGCCCCACCACGCAATCCGCGCCCAGTTCCACCCCTTCGTCAATAACGGCGTAGGGGCCAACCCGGACGGTGGGGTCCAGTTTGGCCTTGGGATGAACGATGGCGGTTGGATGAATCACGATATAACAGTGACGCATTGGGCCTCATTTCCAAGTTCAAAATACCGTCCCACTCGAAGAGGCTTTGTGTCACGGCCTTTCACTGCTAGATTGAAAGCCTGATGGCCGCCACAACTGTAAGCGAACCAATCGGTAATCGGCAAATGGCAACCGCCACCTTGCCGGAATTGCTTGCCCCGGCCGGCAATTGGGATTGTGCCCGGGCCGCCGTTGAGAACGGCGCGGATGCGATTTACTTCGGCCTCGACAAGTTCAATGCCCGGATGCGGGCGCAAAATTTCACCGGGGCGGATTTGCCGAAGCTGATGGAATTTCTTCACCGCCGCGGCGTGCGCGGCTACGTGACGCTCAATACGCTCGTTTTTGAAGACGAACTTGCCGACGCCGAAAAATACCTGCGTACCATGATTTCCGCCGGCGTAGATGCTGTCATCGTACAGGATGTGGGCATCTGCCGGCTTATTCGCCGGCTTTCGCCCGATTTCCCGATTCACGCCTCGACGCAGATGACCGTCACCAGCGCCGCCGGGATGGAATTCGCCCGCGAACTCGGCTGCCACCTTGTGGTGCTCGCCCGTGAATGTTCCATCGCCGAAATTGAGAAAATTCGCGCTGCCGACGAGGCGATCTCGTCACCCGTCACCCGTCACTCGTCACTGCCCTTGGAAGTTTTTGTCCACGGCGCGCTGTGCGTCGCCTATTCCGGTCAATGCCTGACCAGCGAGGCGCTCGGCGGACGCTCGGCTAATCGCGGTGAATGCGCCCAGGCCTGCCGGATGCCTTACGAGCTGATTTCCGACAACCAATCGGTTCCACTAGGCAACCGGAAGTATTTGTTGAGTCCGCAGGACCTGGCCGGACTGGAGGTTTTGCCGGACTTGATTCGCGCCGGCGTCGCGTCGCTGAAAATCGAGGGCCGGCTCAAATCGCCTGAATACGTGGCCAACATCACGCGGATTTATCGGCAAGCTCTGGACCGGCTTTGTTGGAGCCGACGTGAGGAGGCTCAATCTCGAAGTCACCCTGTGGAAAAGAATGAGCCTCCTTACGTCGGCTCCTACGACCGTTACGAAATGGAAATGGCTTTTTCCCGCGGGCTTTATACAGGCTGGTTTGGGGGCACGAACAACCAGCAACTCGTTCACGCCCGCTTCGGCAAGAAGCGCGGTGTGTTCCTCGGCGAAGTCATAGACGTTCTGCGTGACAGGATCGTGACGAGACTCGAAGGCCCGTTGAAACCCGGCGACGGCGTGGTATTCGACGCCGGCCAGCCGGAGGAAACGGAAGAAGGCGGACGGGTGTATGAAGTTCTAAGTTCAAAGGCCAGGGTCCATAATTCCCAATCGGCCGAGCTGCGCTTCGGACATGGCGACATTGATTTCTCGCGTGTCCACGTCGGTGATAAATTGTGGAAGACCGACGATCCCGAATTGAACCGTCGGTTGCGTCAAAGTTTCGTCGGTGACAAACCGAAATTTCAGCGACCGATTGAAATCGAAGTTCACGGCCTGGTTGGCAAACCGCTCACGCTGATCGCGCGCGACGAATCCGGGAACACTGCCAGGGTGGAATCCGCCATGCCGCTGGCCAAGGCGGAAAAAAAAACGCTTACGGAGGACAAATTACGCGAACAACTCGGCCGGCTCGGCGGAACGCCATTCAAACTGGGCACCCTCAAAAACCAACTGGCCGGCGACGTTATGTTGCCGGTGAGCGAGCTGAACCGTTTGCGGCGCGAGGCCGTCGCAAAGTTGGAAACACTGCGCGCGCAGCCTAAGCGGTGGACGTTGAACCAATCATCGGAGGGGCGAGTTGCACGAGCCCCAAATTCCGCGGAGTTTGGGACTCGTGCAACTCGTCCCCCCGAAGCTGAATTGATCGTCCTCGTTCGCAACCTGCCCCAACTCGAAGCCGCACTGCAATGCGGCATGACCACAGTCTATTGTGAATTTGAAGACCCCAAAAAGTACCGCGAAGCCGTACAAGCGCGTGACAAGTGGCGTGTGACAAGTGACACGAACGCCGCCTCCGATTTCATGTCACCTGTCACTCGTCACCCGTCACAACTTTTCGTGGCTCCTCCGCGCATCTTCAAAACCGGCGAGGACTGGACGCTGGAGCAGGTGCGCTCCTGCAACGCCGACGGCTATCTGGTCCGCAACTATGATCACCTCAAATTCTTCGCCAAGGACCGCCGAATCGGCGATTTCTCTTTGAACGTGGCCAACCGGCTGGCGGCAGATTATTTCAAAAACCGGTTCGGCCTGGAACGCGTAACAGCGAGCTACGATTTGAATTTCCAGCAACTCGAGGCGTTGTTGTCGGCCGCGCCGCCGGCATGGTTCGAGATCACCATTCATCAGCACATGCCGATGTTTCACATGGAGCACTGTGTGTTCTGCGCGTTTCTGTCGAGCGGCACGGATTTCCGGAACTGCGGCCGCCCCTGCGACCGGCACGACCTGAAACTGCGCGACCGCGTGGGCGCGGAGCATCCGGTAAAGGCGGACGTCGGCTGCCGCAACACCGTCTTCAACGCACTGGCCCAGACCGGCGCGGAGTATGTCTCGCGAATGATCGAACTGGGCGTGAGGTATTTCCGCGTGGAATTCCTCAACGAAACACCGGAACAGGTGGCGCAGACCATTGCCCAATACCGCCAGCTCCTGCGCGGCGAAATCACTGGCACGCAACTCTGGCGTGAATTGAAGCTGATGAACCAGCTTGGTGTTACCCGCGGCCAGATTGGGAAATAGGCGGTTCCCGCACTACGAATAAAAATATCCCTTATGCCGAGCTCGGCATAAGGGTTATTGTGCCGTGTAATTGATAATGCCGAGTTAATGGGGTGATTCTTCAAATCATTGAGGAATCGCCCCTTTTTTCGTTTTTTCAACTCGGCATTATCCGGGTGTTATTCCCTTGTAAACCTCAACCCCAAATAAAGGAATGACACCTATGAATGCTCGTTTTAATCCCCAAACCGAAGGCTTGCAGATTTTGCAGGTCGGTCCTATCGGACCGGATCTGCAAAGTTTTGCACACGCCACTGCGCGGCAAGGTTATTGTGATGGGAACAGGTGGCCAAAGCGCGAACGCAGTTCAATGCGAATGCCCTCCAGAGTGTGAGTGCCGTCGCTGCGGCGTCGATTTTAGGCCCCCGCACCACGCGCGATTCCCAAATAGCTGGTCAATTCTTGCGCAATAAATGGCAAATTCTGGTGAGCCGAAGACTCCAAGTGCAGGCATATTGCTGTCGGCAAGCAAACGGCCGTTCCGAATGGCCAATATGGGCGGCGTGTCCTGTTGGGACAGGCGCGCTCTGGACTTTGATACAAGTTATGAAAGATAGCGACATTATGCGCCTCAACGAGGCTGGCGAATTCGCGGGTTCGCCGGGGTGCCTGACCGGAGATACCACCCTTTGCCGGGATGGACAGAGTGGCGTTCGCGGGGCCTCGCGACAGGAGTCGGAGAGCGATGAACGGGCGAGTGAGAGCGAGGCATTGCGGACGGAGATTGCGGAGCGGCAGCGGGCAGAGGCTGCACTGCGTGAGAGCGAGAGACTCTTTCGCGACATGATGAGTCGGATCGAGCTGATATCTTTGATGCTGGATGGCCGAGGGCGCATCACCTACTGCAACGACTACTTATTGACGCTCACTGGTTGGCGGAGCGAGGAGGTTATTGGACAGAGCTGGTTTGATTTGTTTATTCCCAGCGACATTGCCGATGTTAAAGGCGCGTTCGAAAACCTCCTGAAAGACCTGCCCGACGCGTGGCACCATGAAAACGAAATACTCACTAAGGCAGGCGGACGGCGTTTGATTCGATGGAACAACTCGGTGCTGCGTTCGGCGTCCAGTGAGGTCATTGGCACCGCAAGCATCGGCGAGGACATCACCGAGCGAAAGAGGGCGGAGGAGCAGCTCGGGGAAAGCGAGGAACGTTTCCGGCAGATGGCGGAACGCATCGATAAGGTGTTCTGGATGTGCAACAAGGACATGACGCAGGTTCTCTACGTCAGCCCGGCTTACGAGCAGATATGGGGTCGGCCTTGCTCGACACTTTACGAACGACCGTCTTCGTTCGCCGAGGCCGCGCATCCTGAAGATTGCGATCAGTTAATGGCGGCAATCGCGGCCAAGAAGCAAGGCCGTGAAACCGAAGTGCAATATCGGATTTCGCGTCCTGATGGCTCGGTTCGGTGGATTCTAGCCCGATCCTTTCCCGTTCGAAACGAGGCTGGCGAGTTTTATCGTGTCGCCGGAGTTGCCGAAGACATTACGGAGCGAAAGGAATCCGAGGCGGCGCTGCGGGCAAGTGAAGAGCGCCTTCGACTTATTACTGAGACCATCGACGAGGTGTTCTGGATGGTAGATGTGGCGGTCGAAACAATGGTTTACGTCAGCCCGGCGTACGAACGAATTTGGGGACGCTCAACGGAAAGTCTGCGCCAGAACCCAAAGTCCTTCGTCGAAGCTATACATGACGATGACCGCCAACGTGTGCTGGCCGTGCTGGATTCACAGAAAGACGGAAAACCCTTCGAACATGAGTATCGGATCGTTCGGCCAGATGGAGCGCTTCGGTGGATCTTGGACCGTGGATTTCCTCTGCGAAACTCCGAAGGCAAGGTCACACATTACGTCGGCACGGCTCAGGATGTTACGGAACGCAAGCGCCTGGAGGAGCAGTTCCGACAGGCGCAGAAAATGGAGGCAATCGGACAGCTGGCTGGTGGAGTCGCTCATGATTTCAACAATATTCTGGCCGCGATGATGATGCAGGCGGAGCTTTCATTGCTTTCGACGGACCTGTCTGAGGATGTGCGTGATGGTCTCCAGCAAATCCGGAGCTACGCCCAGCGAGCGGCCAACCTGACTCGACAGTTGCTTCTATTCAGCCGTCGCCAGGTGATGCAGCCCCGGTTGCTGGATGCGAACGAAGTCGTCACGAGCCTGGCCAAAATGCTGCAACGGATCATCGGTGAGGACGTGCGACTGCAACTCCACCTGCATCCGACACCCCTCATGACGCAGGCGGATGCCGGCATGCTCGATCAAGTAGTGATGAATCTCTCGGTAAATGCGCGCGATGCCATGCCAGGCGGCGGCCGATTGCTGATCGAGACGTCCGAGAGGGAATTGGACGAGGAATTCGTGCGCCTGCATCCAGACACACGGCCTGGACGGTACGCCTGCTTAAGTGTGAGTGACAGCGGGACAGGGATTCCCCCGGAGGTGCTGCCGCACATCTTTGAGCCGTTTTTCACGACTAAGGAATCGGCCAAGGGGACGGGGTTGGGATTGGCGACGGTGTTTGGAATTGTGAAACAGCATCAAGGTTGCATCGAGGTCGCTAACAACCCCACTTGCGGCGCGAGATTCGACATCCTCCTCCCCCTCAGCGAGGCGACCTCAGCTCAAACCGGATGCGCCACTAAGAGCCCCAAATCCATCGGAGGTACTGAAACGATCCTTCTGGTGGAAGATGAACCCGCCGTGCGCCTCTTGACGAGGAGAACGCTGGAACGGCATGGTTACCGCACTCTAGAGGCCTGCAATGGCGAGGAGGCCATCGCAATCTGGCAGGAACACCGAGGAGAAGTTGCCCTCTTGCTGACCGATTTGGTAATGCCCGGGGGAATGACGGGCCAGCAACTTGCGCGGCGATTGCAGGCGGATACTCCCCGGTGCCTGAAGGTCATATTTACCAGTGGTTATAGTACGGAAATCGTAAAACGAGGCCTTGTGCTGCAAACGGGAGAGCGTTTCATCCAAAAACCTTGCCCTCCGCAGGAACTGTTAGAAATTTTGAGGCACTGTCTTGACAGTGCGGGGTGAGGGGTGATGCAGGGATGACGGTGTGCCGGGTTTGCCGGGACGCGTGCTGGGCTGGTTTTCGCCACGGGTGAACGTGCCCACCACTCAGGGGCGACCAACTGGCTGCCCAATAATGCCGAGTCGGAGAAACAAAAATGGGTGATTCCTTCGGTTTTCGAGGGAATCACCCATTGACTCGGCATTATCACTTACACGGCACAATACCCCAACTCGCGCAGCGACGCGTAATCCTTCGGCCGTTCCGCCGTGGCGCGGCCGATGATGACGTGGTCGAGCACGTCAATTTTCAAAAGCTGCCCGGCGCGGATCAAATCGCGTGTCACCTTGATGTCCGCTTCGCTCGGCGTCGGGTCGCCGCTGGGATGATTGTGCGCCAGCACCACGGCGGCGGCATTGGCGGCGATGGCCGCCTTGAATACCTCACGCGGATGCACCAGGATTGTGTCCAGTGTGCCGTCGGTGATTTCCACGACTCGAATCAGCCGGCGCCGCGTGTTCAACAGCAGCACCTGCAGCGTCTCTACGTTCTTGACCAGATTTTTTTCGCGCAACAGTCGCACCACGTTTTCGGGATTGTCGAGCACGGGCGACTCGCGCTGCAATTCCTCGGCCATCTTGCGCGCCAGGGCGAATGCCGCCATCAACGTCACCGCCTTGTCGCGTCCGATGCCTTTAACGCTCCGCAAATCCTCCACTGACGCTCGCGCCAGTGCCTGCAACGTGTCGAACTTCTGCAGAAGCTGTCGGCCGATTTCGACCGCGTTGGCGCCTTTTAAACCCGTGCGGAGTAAAATGGCAATCAATTCCGCATGGCTCAAGGCGTCCGCACCGTGCTCGACAAGCCGCTCGCGCGGCCGTTCGCTGACCGGTTGGTCCTTCAGTCTGAGGCTGCTGGACATGAGAACACATTATCCTGATCTATCGGAAAATCACGCTGAAAAATCACAGCACAATCGGATTTCTGCGAAAACGGAATCCACGTGCGCCCAAACGCGTCGCTCTTTTACCGCCCTCTCCGCCGTCACTGAAGGAGAGAGGGCCGGGACGAGGTAGCGCGATTGACTCGAATCCCATTGACCTGACCTTCTCCCCGCCTGTGGGGCGCGAGTGAATAAAGTTTCCGCGCGCAGCACTTTTCCAAATTTTACTCCCGTGTTAGCCTGCGGCAGCCGCATGAAATCGCCCGCAACAAGAAATACCGACGCCCTGACCCCTTCGCAACGGCAGGCCGTCGCGGCGCGCGGCAACGTGTTGGTCATGGCCGGCGCGGGCACAGGCAAAACCCACACGCTCGTCGAGCGTTGCCTGGATTGCCTTTGCCGGGAGCGTGCGTCGCTTGACGAAATCCTGGTCGTCACCTTCACCGAAGCCGCCGCCACGGAAATGAAACAGCGCCTTCGCGCTGCGCTGGAAAAAACATTCAACATTCAACATTCAACATTCAACCAGCATCTGGCCGAACAACTGGCGCTCTTTGACACCGCGGCCATCGGCACGCTGCACGGCTTTTGTCTGCGGCTCGTACGTGAGCATTTCTACGAGCTTGGCCTCGACCCGCAACTGGCCGTGCTTGACCCGGGCGAAGCCCGCTTGCTCGCCGAGGAAACGCTGGATGAACAGTTTCAAGCGCATTACGCCGGGCAGACGGATTTTTCCGTTGCCACGCAGAATCTCATTCAAATTTACGGCAATGGCGACGACCGGCCCATCCGCGCCATGCTGCTGCAATTGCATCATTACGCCCAGACACGGCCCGATGCCGACCGCTGGCTGGCGGAGCAGTTCACGCGGTTCGCCTCGCCGGAACCAGTCGAATGGCGCGAATGGTTAAACGATGCCATTGCCCATTGGCGCGAGGAATGGCTGCCAGTGTTGAAGCATCTCGGAGCGCCGGCCTCTGGCCCGGTACAAAGTTTGGAACACGCCGGGTCGGAGACCGGCGCTCCGCCGGCAAATGAAAAAGCCGCCGAACTGGCTGCTATCCTGTCGTATCCGGGGAATTTCGATGATTCTCAAACCGCGGGCGAAAAAAACCAGACACCTGGGAGCGCCAGCGTCCCGCCGGCGAGTAGCCTATTCACAAAACGCCGGCAGGATGCCGGCGCTCCCGGCGTTTCCCGCGAATCCGCCGCGGCCGTTCTGGGAAAAACCCTGGCGGCGGACGAAAATTATCCGAAGGGCAGAAAGGGCGTGGTCCGCAAGCCGCTGGAACATTTCTTTGCCGATGCCGCCTTCCTGCAGTCACTCATGCCGACGGAAGGCAGCCGCGAGCCGCTGGCCGAGGATTGGGATTGGATTCGCGGCCACATGACCGCGCTCCTGCAACTGGCGCAGGAATTCGGGCAAAAGTTCGCCGAGCGCAAGCGCGCCGACGGCGTGCTGGATTTTCAGGATCTGGAGCAATTCGCCTTGAAACTGCTGTGGGATTCCACCAACAACCAGCCGACGGCCGTTGCCGAACGTTGGCGGCAGAAAATCCGGTTCGTGTTTGTGGACGAATATCAGGACATCAACACCGCCCAGGACAAAATCATCCAGGCATTGAGCCGCGACGAAGGGTGGGGCGAGACTACCGGCGAGCCGTCGAACATGGCCGGGCTTGAATCGGATGACGGCTCGCGAGGAAACTCGCCCCACCGGGCAAATCGTTTCCTCGTCGGCGACGTAAAACAGAGCATTTACCGCTTCCGGCTGGCTGATCCGAAAATCTTTCGCGAGTACGCGCAAAGCTGGCGCGGAGAAAACGGCCAGGTCATTCCGCTGACCGAAAATTTTCGCAGCCGCGAGAGCCTGCTCGGTTTTGTTAATTCGGTTTTTGAACTGCTCCTGCGCGAGGACGTCGGCGGCGTGAAATACGACACGGAGGCACGCCTGCAATTCGGCGCGCCGGAACAACGCACGGCGCTCAGTCTCGCCCGGAATCCAGCGCCGCGCGCGGAACTGCTGATCCGATTTAATGGCGACCGCGATGACAGTCCGGCAGATGGCGATTTCGGCGACAACGACTTGGCGGAATTGGAAGAAGTCGAAAAAGAGGCACGGCTCGTGGCGCATCGGTTGCGTGAACTGGCCGGGCAAGGCCATACAATTTGGGATGCGGAGAAACGTGCTGAGCGCGCCGTTGGATGGCGCGACATGGCGGTCCTGTTGCGCGCGCCGGCGAATAAGGCCGAGGCGTATGCGAAAGAATTCGAACGCGCCGGCGTCCCGCTCGTGGTCAAGCGTGGCGGTTTTTACGACAGCACCGAAATCGCCGATTTGCTGAGCCTGCTCAGGCTGCTCGATAATCCGTTGCAGGACGTGCCGGCCATTGCGGTGCTGCGCTCGCCGCTGGTTGGCCTGTCGCTGGATGAGCTGGCAACGGTCCGGCTGGCCGCGAAGGATGTTCATTTTTGGACGGCGGTTAACCGAAGGCAGGAGGCAGAAGGCAGAGGGCAGAAAGGACTGTGTCGGAAAATCGACAAATTCCTCGAAAGGTTTTCGCGTTGGCGAATGCGCGCGCGGCAGGCGTCGTTGTCGCAGTGTCTCGAATGCGTGCTGGCGGAAACACATTATGCCGAGTGGTTGCGGTCGCGTCCGCGCGGGGCACAACGGCAGGCGAACGTTGAACGGTTCCTCGGGTTGGCGCAGCAGTTCGATCAATTTCAGCGTCAGGGCCTGTTCCGTTTTTTGAAGTTCATCGAAGCGCAACAGGCCGCCGACGCCGAGCCGGAGGTCGCCGCGGTGGCGGAGGAAAACGCCGTCCGGCTGATGAGCATTCACCAGAGCAAAGGCCTGGAGTTTCCAGTCGTGGTTGTAGCGGATCTGGCGAAGCCATTCAACGAACAGGACCTGCGCAGGGAAATCATTTTTGACGAGCAATTCGGGCTGTGTCCGCGCGTCAAGCCGCCGCACACGGGCCGGCGTTATCCGAGTCTCCCGTACTGGCTGGCGCAACGGCATCAGCGGCGCGAACAACGCGGCGAGGAATTGCGGCTGCTGTATGTGGCGATGACTCGCGCCCGCGACACGCTGATTCTGACCGCTACCGTTTCGGAGAACAAATGGGAAACGCTTTGGTTGAAACCGGAGGCCATCACCACTCCGACCATTGTCGCGGCGAGAAGCCATGCGGACTGGTTCGGAATTTGGTTTGGAGTCCACAGTCCACATCCCACAGCCCAAACCATGACCGGAGGTGAATTGCCATATTTGCGGTGGCGCATCGTGGCAGATAAGGAATTTGGCGATGATTCAACTCGCAGGAGCCGAGGTGGCGAGGCTCAAATTAAAGATCCATCAGCGGCCCCTCACGTCGTCTCCTGCAGGAACACGTTCGCGCTTGACGCCGCAACAGCGAAAAGGCTGCGCGCCATATTGTCGTGGGAATATCCGTTCGACGCGGCGACACGGCGCGCCGCCAAGTCATCGGTGACAGCTCTGCGACGGCAGGCGGAGGAATTGGACGACGAAGCAGAGCCGATGTTTCAAACTTCATCCCGTTTTGTGGAAAAGCTACCCCGGCAACGACACCCGCGTTTGCGGTCAAATCCGCAATTGAGTGCGGCGGCAACAGGCACGGCCCATCACACATTCCTCCAGCACATGTCGCTGGAAAAGGCGGATGATCCGGCTGCCCTCAAAATGGAAGCCAAGCGCCTGGAAACCGTCGGCGTTTTGACCATGGATGAGTGCGCGGCTCTGGATCTGGAGGCGGTGGCGGCGTTCTGGAAATCCGAACCGGGCCGGAAGATTCGCACACGGAAACCGGATTGCCTGAAGCGTGAGTTGCCGTTCACGGCAAAATTCAGTCCGGCGGAAGTGGATGCCATCATTGGCGCGAAAACGCCGCCGGGACTGGAGGATGAATTTGTGGTCGTGCAGGGCGTTGCGGACCTGGTTGCCCTGCTGCCCGGAGAAATCTGGCTGGTGGATTTCAAGACGGACGAAATCAAGCCCGAGGAGTTGGCGGAGCGAAGGCGGCTCTACGAACCGCAGTTGAAGCTTTACGCGAAGGCTTTGTCGCGAATTTATTCCCGGCCGGTGACAAACTGCTGGTTGCATTTCCTCACCGCGCGAAAAACGATCATCATCTAATGGCGGGGACTGCGCGCTGCGCCGCAGCACAGTCCTATCGGTATGCGGACGCCGCAGCGCGGCGTCCCAGCCAAAATTTAATCCGGCTCGCCGAGCGGAAGTTCGTCTTCTTCGTTTTCCCTGGCCGGCGGCTTGGCCGAAGCAGAAGGCAAAGACGGGGGCGCCGCGGGCGCGCCAGCCTCGCGCAGGCGCACGACGGCCGGACGCAAAAGTTTCCCTTGAAACGTGTAGCCCGAGGCGATGGTTTCCGCGACCACCGCGCCGGCGGGCGGATTTCCCTTGGAGTCGGCGACCTGATGCCGGGCGGCGTCGAAGGCTTCGCCCGGTTCGGCGGCAAACGCGGTCAGGCCAATGCGGCGGACCGTGCCGCGGCAGGCATTTTGGAAATGGGTGATTTGCTCGGCCAACTGCGGCTGGCCGGAACGCGTGGCGGCGGCGTACAAGGCAAAAATATGGTCGAAAATGCGCACGAGCATTTGCAGCCATTCGGCTTCGCCGCGATGCATTTTCTCGACCTCCAACCGCAGCGTGGCCTTCTCGTTGTCGTTTATCTTCTGCATGAACTCGGAAAATTCGCGGACTTCGGCGCCCATTTTATCGGCAATCTGTTTGGCCCCGGCGGCGGTTTTTTCGGCCTGGCCCTGAATGACGTCCCATTGGTTCGTGGCGGCGCTGATTTGCGCGGCGAGTTTTTCCAGATCCTGGATTTTGTCAACCACCGCCCCGAGCGCATTAACCTGCAGGGCCGTCCCCATCGCGCGATAGTCCAGCAGGAAGGGGAGAATCCCGATTACGGCGCCGAACACGGCGGCGGCGAAGCACGCCAGAATCTCCCATTGGGAAATCGGGTGCGGTGATTTCCAGACAATCAGATAGGCGAACGCGAGCAGCAAAGCGTTGCCCAGCAGGAACGGCCATTTGGGAATTTTCCACTCTCTCACGTCGTTCATGTTTCCGAGTTTCGTAAAATTACGCCGGCAGCGCAAGCAAACGCCTTGCCGATGCGGTATCTCCCCGGAACGCCGGCCTCCGGCCCGGCTCGACGAACGGGTGCCCTTGGAGCACGCCGGATCGGAGACCGGCGCACCACCTTTCTCCTCGACTAACCTCGCTTCCGCCCGAATCATTTAAGGCGTGCGGACTTGCGTCATCTTCAACCCGGCAGCGCGTGGCGACAAGGCCCGGCATTTTCGCCATCATCTGGATGAAATCGCTTCCCAGGGCGCCTTGAAGGCCACCACCGTTCCCGGTGACGCACGCCGGCTGGCGACGGAAGCGGTGGCCGATGGCTTTGAATTGATCGTGGCCGCTGGCGGTGACGGAACGGTGAACGAAGTGCTCAACGGCATCGGTGACGCAGCCGATGGTTTTGAGCGGGCGCGGCTCGGCGTGCTGCCACTCGGCACAGTGAACGTGTTCGCACGCGAAATCGGGCTGCCTTTGCGGATTGAACGGGCGTGGGAAACGCTGCAGCGCGGACGCGAAGCGCGGCTGGATCTGCCGTGCGTGGAATTTTCGGCCAACGGTGTCCGCCGTCGGCAGTATTTCGTTCAGCTCGCCGGTGCAGGCCTGGATGCGCGCGCCATTCAACTGGTGACCTGGCCGCTCAAGAAGAAATTCGGCCCGCTGGCGTACGTCATCGCGGGCGTAAAAGCGCTAAGCGGCAGGTTGTCGAAAATCACCCTGCGAGTTGAAGGACAAAGCGCCACCGGCGAACTGATTCTGATTGGGAATGGACGTTTCTACGGCGGGCCGCTGGAAATTTTCCCCGGGGCGGATTCAAGTGACGGACTTCTGGATGTCTGCATTTTACCGCGGGCGAATTGGCTGGCCTTGCTTCGTTGTATCCCCGGTTTGCTCGCCCGGCGAAGACTGCCCGTCAACGCCGTGCAACGGTTCCGCGCATCCACCTTTGAGCTGGCGGGCGGCGCTTCCGCAGCCTTTGAACTGGACGGCGAGTGGGCGGGAAATTTGCCTGCCACTTTTTCAATCGCGCGTGGACAATTGCGCGTGGCCGTTCCTTAGACCATTCAATCCCAGCGTCGAAAAGGAATCGCGCCCGGCTCCAGGAAAGTTCCGCACTTCGGGCATTTGTCGGGCTGTTTCCACAAACGAATCCGATGGCGGGAGGAAACGGGACAGACCGGTTTCCATTTAATCCACTGGCGCACACCGCGTGGCGGCAGGCGATTCAATAATACGGCGAATTTCGGCGCGGTTTTTGGATGAAATTCCCAGTGTGCCGACGGTTTGAAAGCAATCACCGCATCGTAAAGTTCCTTGCAGTCGGCACACACAATAGTTTGAACGACGACGTGCCGGCCGCGATCCATGCCACCCGATACGCGGGCGCGATAACCGCATTTGGAACATTCGAAGAGATAACTGCGGCCCATAAAACCGTTTCCTGAGTCGCCTGGAAAATGCCGATCAATTTGTGTCCGCCGCCAACAGGCTTGCTTCGCGACGGGCGAAAACTGGGTTGGCAGGGACTCGAACCCTGGACCAATGCCTTAAAAGGGCACTGCTCTACCAACTGAGCTACCAACCCAACCAATTATCGCAGAGCCAGTTGCGAAGATTAACCAATGATTGCAAGCATTATGTTGTAACCCGCACTTGTAACCCATCGGCTTTTGTGCTATGTTTTTTGCATGAAAATGATGAGCAAAAACACATCGCAGACAACCGAGCAACCAGTCTTTCACAAGGTTGCAGAGAACCTCTATCGGCTCGAATCATCGGACGGATACTATGCCTTATTGAAGCGCGGAGGCAAGCAGTTTCGCCGCTCGCTCAAAACCAAAGACAGAAAATTGGCCGACCGCCGATTGAATGACTTACGGGCAAAGATTGGCTGTCTGAAAATTTCCCCCGACGCGAAATTAAATTTCGAGCAGGCCGCGAATCTGTGGCTGGAAACAAACAAACACGCATTGAGTTCCAACACCGTCAAACGCCGGAAAATGTATATCAAAGGACTCGTGCCGTATCTTCGGAATCTGCCAATCCGCAACATCACCGATCAGGATTGCGACCGCTGGGTTAAGGAACGCGGCGCGAAACTCGCTTCCGAAACTTTCGTCCACGAGTTGGACGTTATGAAAACGGTTTTTGAATTTGCCCTTGAGCGCGGCCTGATTCTTTCCAACCCCGCCAAGCATATCAAACGCCGGAAAGTCGTTTCCAAACAGATTGTCGTTCCAAGCCTTGATCAGTTCAAGCAGCTTGTCAGCGCCATACGACTTTCAGACGGCAAAAAGGATAATCAGAAAAAAAGCAAAGACGGTGCAGACTTGGTTGAATTTTTGGCGTATTCGGGCGCCCGCATCGGCGAAGTCATTGGTGGTGGGGACGCCAATGAAAAAAGACCTTTGTTCTGGTCCGATGTTCACTTTGAGCGCGGGACTATTTTCTTACCCGGCACAAAGACCGAGGCCGCTCCCCGCACCATCCCAATGTCAGAAAGATTGAGCAGGTTTTTGGCGCGATTGAAGATGGAGAAAAAACCGCAGCCGTCCGACCTGATTGTTCCAATTAAAAGTGCCCGTAAATGTTTGCAAACGGCGTGTAAAAAACTGGAGTTGCCGCAATTCACACATCACGACTTTCGACATTTCTTTGCGACGACCTGCATTGAATCGGGCGTGGACATTCCCACGGTGAGCCGCTGGCTTGGACACAAGGACGGCGGCGCGCTGGCGATGAAACGCTACGGGCATCTTCGGCAGGAGCACAGTTTCGCAATGATTAAGCGGGTGAGTTTTGATGAACCTGAAGTTATTGTTTCACAGCCAAAACCAGCGGAGACGGACACCGGGAAATCGTTCGTTTCCACCGACGACCGCCGCGCCATTGCCAAAGCCAAAGCGAAATACGGTTATCCGTGGTGGGTGTCAGAAAACCCGCTGGAAGTTTTTTGGGGACAACTCCATGAAATAGTCTGGATTGTTTCCGTTGAGAAATTTCTGGAAACGGCCAAGCAGGCAATGGGACGCCAGGTGTTCAAACAGGAATTTGCCGACCGTCCGGCGCTGGCGGATGAATTTTCGGCCAGAACGCCGGAAGCCACACTAAACGAAATCCTCGCCAAAATACCGGCGCAGAGACCAGCCACCGCCAGCGGCGCAGAGACAGCCGCCAGTTGATTTTAGCTGTTACCCGATTGGCTCGGAGGTTTCCCGCAAAAAGCGGTCGAGATCGTCTCTGGAATAAATCGGGTGCCGCAACGCCCGCGAAGGGTGCAGCAGACCGCGCTGGGTCAGGCGGTCAATGGTGACTTTGGCGACCCCCAAATAAATGGCCGCTTCCGCGCGTTTGAATCCTTTTTTCTCAATTTGAATTTTCGTTTCCGCACCGGTAGAATCACCGTTGCGGCCTGGCTTTGAAATTTGGCGGTTATCTTTAAGCATGAGCATTCTCCTGGTTGTCTTGAATTTCTATTGTTTTTACCAAAGCTTCCTTCCCAGCCACCGACGAATACCGATCAAACACCGGCATGGGTCTGACGAACTCCACGGCGCGGTCTTGCAGAGCCAGCCCCAATTCGCGCAGGTTTTTTCCCGTGATCAGCACCGTGCGTTTCAAAAATGACAGCGTGAGCGTGTCCAGCCCCTCGCCTGCTTCAAATTTGACGAGTTCCAAATGGTGGTAGGGCAGCAGGTAGAAACCTTTTGAATTCAGTTCCAGCCGCAAATTGTCCGCCGGGACATGACTACCATTGACGCCGCGCTTGAGGTTAAAACAGGGATTTTCAGTGCTCATACTCTCATGCCTTTACTTTTTTGGTTGGATTGTTGCTGCGGAATTTCAACTCGCCGCCGCACGATTTGTGGTTTTGGAATCTCTTGCATGACCGAATCGGTTGGTTTGATGGATTCGGCTGGCTTCGCGGCCTGCGATTGCCCGACCGCTTCATCCTGCCGGATAGCCTCGTCCCGCCGTTCGGTGAATTTGCGTTGCGCCTGTTGAACATTGAGGACGTAGGCCACATCACGCCCCCAAATTTTGGCGAATTTGTGAGCCGTGCTATTACCGGCCATATCCAGCGCCAGAGGTCGGTGGCCGGAATGGGTGATGTTCTGGCGAAGCTGGATTTTGTCCGCCGTGAAAATCTTCACGCCTTTGCGTCCGCGCGAAATCGTGACATACCATTGCTGTTCATTTGTGGCCGCTTTGACCGCCGAATCCGAGAACAGGACGTAATCCACGGTCTTGCCCTGGGCGGCGTAGGACGTGACCGCGTAGCCGCGCACGAACTGCCGGTAATTTTTCGGCAACACCCGGCCATCATTCAAAGCGATGCGTCCGTCCTGATGAATTCCATTTACCGTCACCAGTTCACCGTTAGCGAGCCTGCGCCCATCCTGGCTTTGGGCATTGGCCTTGAGTTGCAGGCGGTCGCCGCTGGACAGGGAAAGCTCTTTCGGCTGGCAGATAGTGATTTTATCCAATTCCTTGAACGGCACAGGCCGGATGCGTTGGTCGGCCTCGATCAGCAGATGCCTGTCGGTGATGCCACACAGTTTCCCTGCGCTGCCGGATTTGAAACCGGTCGTCGGACGGTTGAACACCAGAATGGATTCCGGCTGGTAAAACCGCTTGTCGCGTTTTTGCGCATCCGTTAAATCCTGCCGCTCCAGCGCCGTGACCGTCGTTTCAGCTTCGCCAATTAACTTCTGTGTTTTCAGACCGAGCCGGACTTGTTCATTGACCTTGTGAATCTCCGACCAGCTTTGTGACACGACCACGGTGGATTGCTGATTTTTGAAAAGTTCGAGAAAATGCTCGGTCAATTTCTGCTGTTGATCCGCCAGTGTGCAAGGGACGATGGCACCGTGTTTGTCCAGCCGGTCGAAGGATGCACCGAGTTTGCCCTGCTGTGCTTCATTCACGGCGAGCTTGTATTGTTCCAGCCAGCGGCGTTCCGCTTGATTTTTGGCCGAGCCAGGATTTTGACGACGGATGTTCGTCAGTTCCGCGTAGCCAAGACCCGAATACTGTTCAATGGCGCGCAGGGCATCGGATGCCTCGACCGCTTCGTGCTGATGCGTGTCGCCGGACAGGATAACCCGACCCTTGACCGTCTGAATGAGCGATAGCAGTTCCAGCATTTGTTGCCCGCCGATTTGTCCGGCCTCGTCCACGATAACAACCGCCCCGCGTGTCAGATAATTCTGCTTGAGCAAAGCACTGACGGTTTGTGCGCCGGTAAAGCCGTCTCGCTCCAGATCGGCGACCTGCTGGCGTTGTGGTGCGAGAACTTGAACTGTATGGCCGACTTGAATGAGTCCCGCTTTGACTTCCCGTAAGGTAAAACTTTTGCCCGTCCCCGCGCCGCCGCGAAACAGGGTGACGAAATCACGCGAGGACAAAATGTGTTCGACCGCTTTACGCTGCTCATCATCCAGCGACCGGTTTGACGACTGATAATTGGCCGCGAGCGGTTCGTATTTGTGCATCTGGTGTTGCGACAGCCTGACGATGTTCAATTCACGTTGCAGGACTTCGCGGGTGGTGATTTTTCCCTGAAATTGTTCGCCACGGATATATTCACGTTTCCGGGTAGCCGCTTTAATTTCCGGCAATGACACAGCCTGACCGCGCGTGTGTTCCAGGGCGTGACGCCAAAGCTCATGCTCGTGGACGACCGACCGCCGCTCGAACAGATGCTGCTCCGCCCAACCGACCGCCTGTTCGGCTGTCATTTTCTGTGCAATCTCC
>Ga0209517_10001553_pt1 | contig 34294 bp, 33 predicted proteins | sample PeaSoiMetSII2010_FD_187695 | JGI IMG/M metagenome (GOLD analysis project Ga0209517, IMG submission 187695) | Peat soil microbial communities from Weissenstadt, Germany - SII-2010 (SPAdes) (version 2) | ecosystem: Environmental > Terrestrial > Soil > Wetlands > Peat | place: Germany... | reverse complement strand
GAGACCGGCCGGGACGCTGCGCTTCGCTGGGGCTCCGCGCCCCGGCCTCTTGCCACCCACGACACAGAAGGTTCAGATCAACCCCGGACTCTCGTTATCGCTGGATGAGAAATGGGGGTCACGTCATCGGCCGCACCGCGCTGACCGCAGCGGAGCGTGATGCAATCCTCGGCGGCAACGCGGCGCGCATCTTCCATATTGAGTGCACTTGCGGCGGGGCCAAATAGTTCAGTCGGCCGCGAACTTTTCGGCTTCGGCGGCCACAGCGGGCTTTGTGCGCATCGGCTTTAGCTCGGCGCTAGCGAGCTCGACCCGATTGCGCCCACCCTCCTTCGCCCGGTAGAGGGCATCGTCGGCGGCCTTGAGCACGCTTTGCGGATTGTCGCCGGCCTCGGGGAACGCCGCGACGCCGACCGAGATGGTGATGCGCGGCAGGTTTTTTTCGAGATAGCGCACGCTGAGCGCCTCGATCTTGCCGCGCAATTCCTCGGCCCGTCGGGCGCCGATATCGAGTGGCGCTCCGGGCAGCACGACGACGAATTCCTCGCCGCCGAACCGGCAGGCGACATCCTCGTTGCGGAAGACGGCCTCAAGGCAGGTGCCGACCTCGCGCAGCACGGTATCGCCCGCGTCGTGACCGTGGTTGTCGTTGAATTTCTTGAAGTGGTCGACGTCGATCGAGAGCATGGTGACGGGTTGCCGGCCGCGCGCGGCGCGCGAGAACTCGCGGCGGCAGGTCTCCAGCATGTAGCGGCGGTTGAACAGCCCGGTCAGCGGATCGCGGATCGACTGGTCGCGAAGCTGGTCGCGCAATTTGACATTGGCGATTGCGAGGCTGATCTGCTCGGCGCACATAAGCCCGAGCCGGCGCTGTTCGGCAACTTCGTCCTGACGAAACACGCCGTCGTCACCAGCGCGGAATTCGAGATGAAGCAGCCCGATTGTCTCGCCATGGGCGAGCACGGGGATGCAGCAATATTGCTCGACCTGGGCCGAGCCGACATGGGCGCAGGGGAAGTCGATCTCGCGCTCGCCAAAGCTGTAGACGTGGCCGCGCCGCAATCCCCAGCAATCCTCGGGATGCATCGATGCCTGCACGGTGCCGCCGTTCCAGGCCTTGCTGCCTTCGAGCACGTCGCGGGAATTGGCGTAGATGTACAAGCTGCCCGCGCAACCGGGCAGCAGGCGCGATAGAAACTCGGCAACCATGTCGTAAAGCTCGCCGAGCGAGTTGCACGATTGCAGCCACTCGTTGAGCTCCGACAGCAGCCGCGTCTCGCGATTGAGCTTGCTTCGCTCCAACAATCCGGCGCGGAAGACGCCGATTGCCTGCTCCATCTCGGCGATTTCGGCGGTGCGGCGACTTGTATCGGGATCGGACTCGAGATCGCCTTGGGCCAGGCGCAGCATCGACTGCCTAACACGCGACAAGGGGAGCAGCAGGCCGGTCCGCACCAGCGCAATCCCGCCGCACAAGGCGAGAAAGGCGATGCCAGCCAAGATCGATAGAGCAAGGACAAAGCGATATTGGTCGGCCTCAACTTTCGACCGCGCTCGGTTGACCTCCTGCTCATAGGCATGCGAAAGCGTCGTGAGGCTTGCATTTAACGCGCTCCGCACTCTGCGGTCCGCATCGTTGTCGCCAAAAGTCCGCGCCGCAGCAGTGCTCTCTTCCTTGCCAAGCCGTACCAGCTCGGTGCGGAAGCGGACGAAATCGTTGATGCGCAACTCCAATTCGTCGACATTCGACTGCTGCGACTCGATGGCTTCGTTGTGCCACAACAGGGCGACTTCCCGCAGCGCCGAGAGGTCTTTCATCAGGTTGGTAGCAAAAGGTTCGGCCGTGGCCCAGTCCGGCGACATGTAGATGCCGCGCGACTCCATGACGACCGCGTAAACGAGCCCGTTGATGCGCTCAAGATGGATCGTGCCGCTCGTCGCGCGGTCGAGCGCCGCGTTGTCGTGCGTCGAGTTGACGATGGCGAACAGCGCAAAGGCTGCTCCCAACACCGGAAGCAGGCCGAGAAACCCTATGATGGCGTAGAGCCGAGCCCTGATACTATGGCCGGCACGCCGGTGCTCGGGGGTGGAAACTTGCACCTAGCCACCTATCCTTCAAAGTTTCTTCTCGTTCAGGCAAGTCTTGTCGGCCATGGCCGGCGGCGACAAACCTCTCAGTCGCAGTATTATTAACGCCAAGCCTTTACGAGACGTTTAAGGTCGGTCAGCGATTGACGGCGCGCAGCGCTTCCGCCATTTACGTGTTAGGATATCGCCATGTCCGCGCGGCGCGGATCGACGAATAAGCGAGAGGAGAGATCGATGAGTGTTCAGGGCATGAACCACTTCACCGTGCTGAGCGACGACCTCGAGGAGACGCGCAAGTTCTACTGCGACCTGCTCGGCTTCGAGGTCGGTCAGCGGCCAAATTTCCAGTTTCCCGGCTATTGGCTGTGGGTCGGCGACCAGCCGATCCTGCATGTGATTCACCGCAAGGAGCTGCACGAGCACCGCGCCGGGGTCATCGACCACATGGCGTTCACCGCGACCGACCTGCCCGGCACCGTCGCCAAGCTCGAAAAGGCCAAGGTCAAGTGGGAATTGCGGCGCCTGCCAGCCGAGAGCGTCCGCGGCGGCCTGTGGCAGCTGTTCTTCGACGACCCGCACGGCGGCAAGGTCGAGTTCGATTTCGACAAGACCGAACAGGCACCGGCGGGCTTCGCGGCCTAAGTCTAAAAGTCCGGCTGCGGCAGCGGCCGGGTCGGCAGCTTGAGGGCGAGCGGCGGCGGAATATCATCCGCCTCCGCCGCCCAGCCCCAATCGAGAAGCGGCCGTGTCGCCGCCGCGATATCGACAATGCGGTCGGGGAGATCGGGCGATCGCATCTCGGCGTCGGATAGCGGCGCCTCGACGATAAACGTCTTCCAGCAGATGTAGTCGGCGGCGGGCGTGTCTTTCGCCACCTCGAAGCCGCGCGGCAGGCGCGCGAGCCGCGCGTCGGTCGTCACCTTGTAGCCGCACTTGTCGAGACGACCCACCATGTCGAGAAAGGCATCGGCATCGTCGGCGATCGAGCGGCGCAACCGGGTCAGGAGACCGGGCTCGGGATGCCAGAACCCGACCCCGGCTTCAGACCTGCCCGGCTCGACATGGACATAGAGCAGGCCGGGATCGCCCTTCCCGCCGGAACGGGTCAACACCGCGCCGGCATGGGTCTTGTAGAGTTGTTTGTTGGCCGAAAAGCGTACGTCGCGGTAGAGGCGAAAGATGCCGCGATCGGGATCGCCGACAAGCGGGATGCCGGCGGCTTCGAGTTTAGCGCTCAGTGACACGATCAGCGCGCGGAACGGCGCCAGCACTTCGGTGTCGTAGATCGATTTGCGCGGCTTGAACCAGAGTGGGTCGTTGTGCCGGGCGAGGCCGCGGAAAAAGGCGAACGCGGCCGGGCGAAAGCCGGTGAACCCATTCGCCGAGGTCCCTCCCACACGCGCTCCCGCTTTAGCCATCTCTCAACCTTAAGGTTTCGTTCACAAAGTCGGCCGAGCTTTGAGCGAGCTTTCAGGAGTCGGCCAATGAAATTGGTCATCGTCACCGGTGTGGTGGTGCTGGGGCTCTTGTACCTGCTGCACCAGTACGTGACCGCGCCGTTCTAGCACGCTGCCGACGCCTCGACCGCGCCGTCGCGCCGCGCATAAAGCAGGAACTCGCGATTGCCGGCGGGGCCTTCGATCGGGCTTTCGCTGACGCCGATCACTATCCAGCCTTGTGAACCGGCCCAGGCGACCACGGCCTCACAAACCGCCCGGTGCACCGCCGGGTCGCGCACCACCCCGCCCTTGCCGACCATTTTCGGGCCGGCCTCGAATTGCGGCTTGATCAGCGCGACCAATTGCGCCTTTGACTTGGCGAGAGCAAGCGCCGCCGGCAGCACCGTGGCGAGACCGATAAAGCTGGCGTCACAGGTGATGAGGTCGACCGGCTCGGGGATTTCCACGGCGGTCAGATAGCGGGCGTTGACGCCCTCGTGAACGCTGACGCGCGCATCTTGGCGCAGCTTCCAGGCCAGCTGGCCCCGCCCGACATCGACGGCGTAGACCCGCGCCGCGCCGCGGGTCAGCAGCACATCGGTAAAGCCGCCGGTCGAGGCGCCGATATCAAGCGCGATGAGACCGGTAACAGCGATCGCGAAGTGATCGAGCGCATGGGCGAGCTTGATCCCGCCGCGCGACACCCAGGGATGGTCGCGGCCGCGAACCACGATGCCGATTTCTTCTGGGAGCGCCTCACCGGCTTTGTCGATGCGCCGCTCGCCGGCATAGACGAGCCCGGCGAGGATCAGCGCCTGGGCACGCTGGCGGCTTTCGGCGAGGCCGCGGTCGACGAGAAGCTGATCGGCGCGGCGCTTGCTCAGGCCAAAGTCTTTGCTAAGCCCTGGCCGGCTGCTCGGCGACGTCGCGGCCGAGCGCGGCGAGCGCGGTGGCAACGATGTGCTTGGCGTTGAGCCCGGCGACATCGTATTGCGCGCCCTGAGAGTCGTGGTCGATGAAGATATCCGGAAGCGCCATCGAGCGGATCTTCAGCCCCTGATCGAGCTGGCCGCTCTGTGCCAGGTAATGCAGCACGAAGGTGCCAAAGCCGCCGACAGCGCCTTCCTCGATGGTGATGACGACCTCATGACCGCGGACAAGGCGTTTGATCAGGTCGGTATCGAGCGGCTTGGCGAAACGCGCGTCCGCGACCGTGGTCGAGAGCCCATAGGTGCCAAGCTCTTGCGCCGCCTTCAGACATTCCTGCAAGCGCGCGCCATAGCTCAACAACGCGATGGTCGTGCCTTCCTTGACGATACGGCCGCGGCCGATCTCGAGCGGCACGCCCTTTTCCGGCATTTCGACGCCGACGCCGTCGCCACGCGGAAAACGCAGCGCCGAGGGTCCGTCGTCGATCGCCACGGCGGTCGAGACCATGTGGACGAGTTCGGCTTCGTCGGCAGCCGCCATCAGCACGAAGCCTGGCAAGGCGCCGAGATAACCGATGTCGAACGAGCCGGCGTGGGTCTGACCGTCATTGCCGACGAGACCGGCGCGGTCGATCGCGAAACGTACCGGCAATTTCTGGATCGCGACGTCGTGCACGACCTGGTCGTAGGCGCGCTGCAGGAAGGTCGAGTAGATCGCCGCGAACGGCTTCATCCCCTCGGTCGCGAGCCCCGCGGCAAAGGTCACCGCGTGCTGCTCGGCGATGCCGACATCGAAGGTGCGGTTGGGGAATTTGTCGCCGAAGAGATTAAGCCCGGTGCCCGACGGCATCGCCGCAGTAATGGCGACAATCTTGTCGTCCGCCTCGGCTTCCTTGATCAGCGACTTGGCGAAGACGCTGGTATAGGACGGCGCCTTCGACGACGACTTGGCCTGGCTTCCGGTGATGACATCGAATTTGCTGACGCTGTGCCACTTGTCGTCGGATTGCTCGGCCGACAGGTAGCCGTGGCCCTTCTCGGTCACGACGTGGATCAGCACCGGGCCGTTTTCCTTGAGGTCGCGGACGTTCTTCAACACCGGCACGAGGTGATCGACGTTGTGACCGTCGATCGGGCCGACATAGTAGAAGCCCATTTCCTCGAACAGCGTGCCGCCAGTGACGAAGCTGCGCGCCAGCTCCTCGGCGCGCCGCCCCATATGCTCAAGCCGCTTGGGCAGGTGGCGAGCGATGCCGCCGGCGAGATGCCGCAATGAGGTGAACGATTTCGACGACAACAGCCGCGACAGGTAGAAGCTCAGCGCGCCGACCGGCGGCGCGATCGACATGTCGTTATCGTTGAGAATGACGATGAGCCGCGAATCCATCGACCCGGCGTTGTTCATCGCCTCATAGGCCATGCCGGCGCTCATCGCGCCGTCGCCGATGACCGCGATCACGTCGCGCTTGTCGCCCTTGAAGTCGCGCGCCACGGCCATGCCGAGCCCGGCCGAGATCGAGGTCGAGCTGTGCGCCGCACCGAACGGGTCGTATTCGCTCTCCGAGCGCTTGGTGAAGCCGGAGAGGCCACCGCCTTGGCGGATGGTGCGAATACGGTCGCGCCGCCCGGTCAGAATCTTGTGCGGGTAGGCCTGATGACCGACATCCCAGATCAGCCGGTCGCGCGGGGTATTAAAGACATAGTGCAGCGCGACGGTGAGCTCGACGACGCCGAGCCCGGCGCCGAAATGCCCGCCGGTGATCGAGACCGCGTCGATCAGCTCAGCGCGCAGCTCATCAGCCACCTGGCGCAAATCGGATTCGGGCAGCTTACGCAAATCGGCCGGAACGTCGATCTTGTCCAAGAGCGGCGTCCGATTCGAGATGCGGGGGCTTTGCTTTTGATCCACGCTTTGCTCCTCAGGTGCGACGGTTTACGACAAATCGCGCTACCTGTCGTAAAAGTTCCGCTCTTTGCTCGAACAAATCAAGATGGGCGACCGCCTGGTCGACCAACAACTGAGCCTGGGCACGGGCCCGTTCCACTCCAAGTATCGAGACAAACGTTGCCTTTCCGGCCGCTGCGTCGGCGCCGACCGGCTTGCCGATTTCGGTAGCAGAGCCCTCAACGTCGAGGAGATCGTCGGCGATCTGGAAGGCCAAACCGAGATCGTGAGCATAGCCTCGGAGCGCGGTGCGCAATTCCGGCGACGCCTTGGCGAGAATCGCCCCGGCCTCACACGAAAACGCGATCAGCGCCCCGGTCTTCATGCGCTGCAACCGGGTGATAGCGCCGATGTCGAGGGTGCGGGTCTCGGCGATCAAATCGATCATCTGACCGCCGACCATGCCGGTGCTGCCGGCCGCCGCGGCGAGCGCGGAAACCAGCTCGCAGCGCACCGCCGGGTCGCCATGCGTATCGGGGTGTGACAGCACCTCGAACGCCATTGTCAAGAGCCCGTCGCCGGCAAGAACGGCGGTCGCGTCGTCGAACGCCTTGTGGCAGGTCGGCCGGCCGCGGCGCAAATCGCTGTTGTCCATCGCCGGCAAATCGTCGTGGATCAGCGAATAGGCGTGGACCATCTCGATCGCCGCGGCGACCTGCAGAGCGCAGGTACGAGAAACGCCAAACAACTGCGAGCTCGCCAGAACCAGCAGCGGCCGCAGCCGCTTGCCAGGCGCCAGCGCCGAATAGCGCATCGCTTCGTAAACGCGCGCTTCGAGCCCCGGCGGCGGCCTCAGCAGCCGTTCGAGCACTGAATCGGTGAGCGTTGCCGTCGCTGCCGCCGCCACGTCGACGGAGGCCGAGTCCGGCCACAAGCCCTCGGTCAAGGTTCGCTCGCCCCCCTTTAGTCCAGCTTAGCCGGCTCGACCGTCACCGCGCCATCGGTTCCGATGACGATGCGGTCGACCCGCTGCTGCGCCTCGTTGAGTTTTTGTTCGCAATGCCGTTTGAGCTGCGCACCACGCTCGTAGGATTGGATCGCCTCGTCGAGCTTGACCTGGCCGCCTTCCAAACGGCGCACGATGCCTTCGAGCTCGGCGAGCGCATCCTCGAAGCTCATCGCGGCGATATCGGCGGGTAGGCTCGGCTCGCTCATCAGACCTAGCAATCTCCGTTCAAGCCGACATCAGCGCGCGGACATGCGCGGCGGCACTCGCGCCGAGCGCGACCAGATCATAGCCGCCCTCAAGGGTCGAGACCACCCGTCCGCCCGAATAGCGGCGCGCGATATCGAGAAGTTGCTCGGTCGCCCAGGTATAGTCGGCCTCGTCGAGCATCAGCTGAGCGAGCGGGTCGTCCCGGTGCGCGTCGAAACCGGCCGAGACCAGCACCATTTCCGGGCGGAAGGCGTCGAGCGCCGGAAGCAGCACGCGCATCATTCCGTTGCGGAAATGCATCGAGCCGGACATCGGCGGCAGCGGCACATTGACGATGTTATCGGCGGCGCCGGTCTCGCCGGTGGAGCCGGTGCCGGGGTAGAGCGGCGACTGATGGGTCGAGCCGTAGAAGAGGTTGGCATCGTCCCAGAAGCAGGCCTGGGTGCCGTTGCCGTGATGGACATCGAAATCGACGACGGCGACGCGGGCGAGGCCGTGCACCTGCTTGGCGCGCAGCGCACCGATCGCGACGTTGTTGAACAGGCAGAACCCCATCGCCCGGTTGGGCTCGGCATGGTGGCCCGGCGGGCGCACCGCGCAGAAGGCGTTGCTCGCTTCGCCGGCGATCACGGCGTCGACTGCCGCGGCGACCGCCCCCGCGGCGTGGAGCGCCGCCTGTCCGGAGGCCGGCGACATCACCGTATCGGCGTCGATCCCGACATGGCCGGCTTGCGGCACTGCAGCCAGCAGCCTCTCGACAAAGCTCAGCGGGTGCACGCGAGTCAGATCGTCGAGCGCCGCCTCCGGCGCCTCACGCCGCTCGAGCGCGGCGAATTCCGGCGCGGCCAACGCCGCCAGCACCGCCTTCAGCCGCGCCGGCGTTTCCGGGTGGTACTGGCCGGGGTCATGATCGATGCAGGAGGGATGCGTGTAGAGCAGCGTCGTCATCGCGGGCTCGCGAAGGAATGGCGCGGCAGTATCCCATGTTCAACGCCGGCGGAAGGCAAGAATCGCCAACGCGGCCCAGCCGAGAATAAAGGCGGTGCCACCGAACGGCACGGCCCAACCGAATTGCCTCAATCCCGTCAGCGCGTGTGCGAACTGCGCCAGGCTGAACAACACGATACCGAGCGAGAAGAACAGCCCGGCGAGAAAGGCGGCGCCGCGCCGCGGCTCGCGACCTTGCGCCAGTGCAATCACCGCGATCAGCGCGGCGGAGTGGACCATGCCGTAGAGCGCGCCATTGGTGAGTAGGGTCGCGGTGGCTGGATCGCCGGCGAGATGCGCCGCGGCCGCACCGGCGATGACCGACGCCATGCCGCCGATCCCAGCGACGAAGAGCCACAGCCGGATCATCGGCGCCGTTCCAACTCGGCCTGGCAAACCGCCAGAGTCGCGTCGGCGACGACGGCGTCGGCGAACTCGGCACAGACCCGCGCGCGCCCAGCCTCGCCCATCCGCCGGCGCAGCCCGGGATCGCCGGCGAGCGTCGCGATCGCCCCAGCCAATGCCGCGGGATCGTGCGGCGGCACGAGCAGGCCGGTTTCGCCCGGCGCGACCACTTCACGGCAGCCTGGCATATCGCTGGCGATTATCGGCCGGGCGCAGGATGCCGCTTCCAGCAGTGCTTTCGGCAGCCCCTCGCCATAGCTCGACGGCAAGACCGCGATCGCCGCACGCCGCCACACCTCGCGCACATCACCGACATGGCCGAGCCATTCGATCCCCGGTTCGCGTGCCAGCTCTTGCACCTCCGCCGCGCTCAAGGAATCGGCGCTGTCGGGATCGGGCACGCCGGCGAGCAACAGATCGATGGCCTCCCCTCCTGCCCGGAGCAAGCGGATCGCGGATACAGCATCGAGAATCCCCTTGCTGCGCAGCATACGCCCGACGAACGCGACGGTAACCGGCTGCCCCGCCGGATCGGGCAGGGCGGCGAAATGCGTAGTATCGACCCCGGAGCCGCGGATCAGCGCGATCCGCGCCGGGTCGAGGCCGAAGGCGACGAGCGCGTCCCGGTCTTCCGGGTTCTGCACGACAATGGCTCCGCGGGACGTGGCGAAGCGCAACGCCAAGCCTAACGCTCGCCGCTTCCTGGTCGCCGCCGCGCTGGCGCCGAGGCCCATCACCGCCGAGACCAGCGCCGGCTGCTTGCCGGCCGGAAACGCCAGGCGCGCCGCGAGCCCGCCGAACAGCACGGGCTTTAGCGCGACATGATAGAGGAGGTCAGGCTGTTCGGAGCGGTAGAGCCTGACGATCTCACCGAGCGCGCGCAGATGACCGAGGAGTCCGCTGCCGCGTCGGCGCCAGCCGAGCGCATGCAGCGAGAAGCCCTCGGCCCGGATCGCGTCGCCATGGTCGCGCACCCGCGTCGCGACCGCGACCGCGAAGCCGGCATCGCGCGCCGCCCGCGCCACCGGCAGGCGGTGCGAGCAGAAATACCAATCCTCGGTGACGAGAAAGAGCAGCTTCGGCGGGGCCACGCGGCTGGTGCCAACAGGGTCGGGTTGCAATACCGGTTCCCTTAATGCAACACCGCTCAATCGCCGAGGGAATTAGCGAGAGCGAGACCAAAATCGTGGCGGGCATCCTCGTTACCGGCGCAGCAGGTTTTATCGGCAGCGGACTGTGCCCGGTGTTGGCCACGCGCGGACACGACATCGTCGCCGGGTCGCGCCGCGGCGGGCCGACCCCTGAGGGTGCGGAGCCGATGGTGCTCGGCGAGATCGGACCGAAAACGGACTGGTCGGCCGCGCTCGACCGGATCGATGTCGTCATCCATCTCGCCCAGCGCGCTCATGCCGGGCCCGACCCAAAGGCATTGGCCGCGGAGCCCGAAGCCGTCGCCGCGCTCGCGCGTGCCGCCGCGACGAGCGGGGTCAAGCGGCTGGTCCTGCTGAGCTCGATCAAAGCGATGGGCGAGGCGACCGCGCCGGGGAGGCCGTTTCGTGCCGACGATGAAACACGCCCGGAAGATGCTTATGGCCGCGCCAAGCTGGCGAGCGAGCGGGCGGCGGCGGGGATCGCGGGAATCGAGCTCGTCATCATCCGACCACCGCTGGTCTACGGCCCGGGGGTGCGGGGGAATTTCGCGGCGCTGATCCGGCTCGTCGGGAGCGGACTGCCGCTGCCCTTCGCCGCGGTCGATAGCCGGCGCAGCCTTATCGCGCGCGATAATCTGGCCGATCTGATCGCGCTCGCCGCGACGCATCCCGCGGCGGCCGGGCAAATCCTGCTCGCGCGCGACGGCAAGGATTTATCTACCCCGGACCTGATCCGCACACTCGCCGCGGGCCTCGGCCGCAAGGCGCGCCTGTTTCCCGTGCCCGGCGCGCTGTTGGCGGGGCTGCGCGCGCTGCCCGGGATCGGGCCTAAACTATCGTCTCTGACACTGTCGCTTCAGGTCGACGATGCGCCGACACGGGCCTTGCTCGGTTGGACACCGCCGGTCGGCGCGGCGGGCGCGCTCGTCGACACAGCCCGCAGTTTTGCCGCCTGACTGTAAATCACGGTAAACCCATCCTATATCGCAGGGCCAATATCCCACGCCCAAGGGCCGCAGCATGCCGAGCTTTGACATCGTTTCCCGCCTCGACCTCGCCGAAGTCGACAACGCCATCGCCGGGATCGAGCGCGAGATCGCCACCCGTTTCGACTTCAAGGGCAGCAAGTGCACGGTGAAGCGCGAGAACGGTGCGATCAACCTCGTCGCCGACGACGATCTGAAGCTGCGTCAGATGCACGAGCTATTGAAGGTGCATTTGACGCGGCGCAAGGTCGATTCCGGGGCGCTCGACTTCAAGACGCCGGAAAAGGCGAGCGGCAATACGATCCGGCAGTCGATCGAATTGCGTCAGGGAGTCGATGCCGAACTGGCGCGCAAGCTGGTGCGCAGCATCAAGGACAGCAAATTGAAGGTGCAGGTGGCGATTCAGGGCGCCGAGCTGCGCGTTACCGGAAAAAAGCGCGACGACCTGCAGGCAGCGATGGTCGTGCTGCGCGGGCTCAAGATCGAGCAGCCGCTGCAATACCTGAACTTCCGCGATTAGCCCCCCGGGGACCTGACCGGCGCTTGATCGCCGTCGCGGCAGCAGCTATCTAACCGGAGCCTCCGCGTCCCCTTCGTCTAGAGGCCTAGGACACCGCCCTCTCACGGCGGCAACACCGGTTCGAATCCGGTAGGGGACGCCAATTTTTCAATTAGTTGATCATTCATTGCAGCAAGATCAAAAGTCATGGTCCACCGGGTTCCGGCGGCAATTGCAAGCGATAACCGACCCCGAGTTCAGTCAGGATGTGGGTTGGCCGCGTCGGATCGGGTTCCAGCTTTTGCCGCAGCCCGCGGATGAAGACCCGCAGATATTGAACCTCGTCCGCCTGAGCCGGGCCCCAGACCTCGCGCAGCAAGTGCCGGTGGGTCAGGACCTTCCCGGCATGCGCGACGAGATGGCGGAGCAGCTCGAACTCCTTGGGGGATAGCTTGACCTCGTGACCGTCGCGAGTGACGTGGCGCCGCACCAGGTCGACGGTGAGGTCGCCTGAGACGAAAGCCGGCAGCTCCCCTTGCGCCTGGAATCGGTGACGCAAGGCGGCGCGTATCCGCGCGGTCAATTCGGCCATCCCGAACGGCTTGCTGATGTAATCATCGGCGCCAAGGTCAAGCGCCTCGACCTTGGAGCGCTCGTCGCTGCGCGCCGACAGCACGATGATCGGGACCGTTGAGCCGTTGCGGATCGCGGCGATCACCTCGAACCCACTACGGTCTGGCAGCCCCAGATCGAGGATCACCAGATCCGGCTTTTCGGTGGTCATTGCCGCGAGCGCGGCAGTGGCGTTCTCGGCAGTGACGACGCGATGTCCGGCGGCGGTTAGGCTGGTGCGCAGGAAGCGCAGGATTGGCGGCTCGTCGTCGACGACGAGCACGGTATAGGCATTAGCCATGCGCCGTGGCGGGTTCGTGGATTTCCGCCTCCTCCGGGACCGGGATGCGCAGCGATAGGATCGCACCCGAACGGTCGCGCCGGTTATGCGCCTCGATGCGTCCACCTTGCGCTTCAATAAAGCCGCGGCAGATCGCTAGCCCGAGCCCCGTTCCGGCGCGGCGCCGGTCCTGCGCCTGGACGCGATAGAATTTGTCGAAGATGCGTTCGAGATCGTCGGGCGGGATGCCCGACCCTTCGTCGATCACTTCGATCGCGACGGCATCTACGTCCTGCCGGGCCTTGAGATCGATGCGGCTCCCGGGCGGCGAGTATTTGGCCGCGTTGTCGAGCAGGTTGAACAACACCTGCTCGAAGAGGATCGGGTCGAGGCGCAGCATCGGCAGGTCGGAAGCGACTGAGATTTCCACCCGGTGCTGGGCGAGGATGCTGCCGGCCCGCTCGATCGCGGCACCGATAACCTCGGCAACATCGACGAGATCGAGCTTCAATTCGATCGCCCCCGATTCGAGCCGGGTCATGTCGAGCAGGTTGCCGACGAAGCGGTTCAAGCGCTCGGCCTCGCTTTCCAAAGTCGCAAGCAACTCGTCGCGATCGGTCGCATCGTATTTGTCGGCATAGCTGCGCAGGCTGGATACCGTGCCAATGATCGAAGCGAGCGGCGTACGTAGATCGTGAGAGATCGAGGTCAACAGCGCAGCGCGCAACCGCTCGGTCTCCGCCAGCACCCGCGCTTCGGCGAGGCCGCGCGCCAGCGAGATGCGCTCGATCGCGACAGCGACCTGGTCGGCCAGCGCATCGAGCAAACGGTGTTCGTCGGGGCTGAGCAGGGCGTCGCGTTCGATGCCGATGACCCCGACCGTGCCGCTGCCTGTCCGCAGCGGCAGGAACAGCCATTTGCCGCCGGGCAGGGTGTCAGAACCGCGTCCCGTCGGGTGATTGTGTTCCCAGCACCATCGCGCCGCCGCCATGTCGGCCTCGGCGAGCGTGTCGTCCGGCGGATAGGCCGAAGCGAGCGAAAGACCTCTCGACTCCGCATCGGGAAGCAACAGGACCGTCGCGACCTTGAGCATCGACGAGACCTGGAACGCCGTCGCCCAAAGCAGATCGTCGAGCGTGCCGATACCGGCAAGCTTGCGGCTGAAGGCGTAAAGCTCAGCCGTCGCCTTGGCGCGGGCGCGGGCCGAGACGATCTGCATGCGCGCCGCTGCGGTCAGTTTGCTGACGATGAGCGCGACCAGCGCGAAGAAGAACAGGGCGACGACGTTTTCGGGATCGGCAATGGTCAAGGTGTAAAGCGGCGGCAGGAAGAAGAAATTGAACGCCAGCACGCTCAACAGGCAGGCGAACAAAGCCGGCCACAGACCCCAGGCGACAGCGCTGGCGAGCACCCCCATCAGGAACACGAGCGAGACGCTCTGCAGGCCAACAAACCGCTCGATCAGCGAAGCGATGCCGAGCGCGAGCGCCACCGCGGCGGTGCTGCCGGCATAAGCAAAGAGGTTGAAGGGTTGCGGGTGCGGGCGCGTCGTCACGGGCTTCGCCAGGGCCTCGTTCGCCTCTGCCGAAATGACATGGACGCTGATCGGACCGGTCTTGCGCACCAGATTGTGGACGACCGAGCCATGGATCATCTCGAACCAGCGCGAGCGGTCGGATTTGCCGATGACGATCTGGGTGATGTTGTTCGCCTCGGCATAGGCGACGACCTCGTCGGCGATCTTGCCGCCGGATATGGTGATCGTCGATGCGCCGAGCCGCTCGGCGAGCCGCAGATAGTCGGCGATGCGGTCATGCTCGGCATCGTTGAGGCGCTGGGTGCGCGCGGTCTCGACATAGATCGCGGTCCACGGTGCGTGGAACCGGTCGGCGGCCCGGCGAGCGTAGCGGATCAGCGAGGGCGTGTTGATCGCCTCGCTGACGCAGACCAAGACGCGGTCCCCCGCCGGCCACGGCCCGGAGATCGCGTGGGCCTGCATATGCGATAGCAGCTGATCGTCGACCCGTTGCGCGGTGCGACGCAGCGCCAGCTCGCGCAGGGCCGTCAGATTGCCCGGCTGGAAATAGTTGCGGACCGCGCGCTCGGCCTGGTGCGGGACGTAGACCTTGCCCTCGTGCAAGCGCTGGATCAGGTCGTCGGGAGCCAGATCGATGACCTCGATGTCGTCGGCCTGATCGAGAATGCTGTCGGGCACGGTCTCGCGCACGCGAATGCGCGTGATGCGCGCGACGATGTCGTTGAGGCTCTCGACGTGCTGGATGTTGAGCGTGGTGAAGACATCTATCCCGGCGGCAATCAGCTCCTCGACGTCGAGATAGCGCTTGGGATGCCGGCACCCGGGCGCATTGCTGTGGGCCAACTCATCGACCAGGACGAGTTCGGGCCGGCGCTTGAGGATCGCGTCGAGGTCCATCTCGGCCAGGCGATGGCCCTTGTAGTCGACCTCGTGCTTGGAGACCACCTCCAGCCCGCTGAGCAAGGCCTCGGTCTCGCGCCGGCCGTGGGTTTCGACCACGCCGACCACGAGATCGACCCCCTCGCGCCGCTTGGCCTGAGCGGACAACAGCATCTCGTATGTCTTGCCAACGCCAGGCGCGGCGCCGAGGAAAATCTTGAGCCGGCCGCGGCCTTCCCTGGTCGCGGCGTCGAGCAGCGCTTCCGGTGACGGCCTGACTTCTCGATCCGCCATGCCCTCAATCTAGCTCATTTCGCCGCGTCGAGCGCGAGATTGAGCTTGAGCACATTGACTCGCGGCTCGCCGAAGACGCCGAGTAACCGGCCTTCGGTGTTCTGATCGACCAGCGCCTGGACCTTCTCTGCAGCCAGGTTACGCGCGGCGGCGACGCGTGGGACCTGAAATGCCGCGGCGGCCGGGGTGATGTCGGGGTCGAGACCGCTCGCCGAAGTGGTCACCAGGTCGACCGGGATCGGCGTGGTGGCATTCTCTTTCTTCAGCGTATCGACATCGCCTGAGACGCGGTCGATCAGCGCCTTGGAGGTCGGGCCGAGGTTCGAGCCCACCGAATTGTCAGCGGCGTACGGAACCGCGATCGTCTTGGTCGCATCGTTCGGATCGGTTTCGGTCGTCGCCGACGGCCGCCCGTGGAAATATTTTGGGTCGGTGAAGTTCTGCCCGATCAGCGCGGAGCCGATCACCTTGCCGTCCTGCACGATGAGGCTGCCGCCGGCCTGCTTCGGGAACAGGACCGAGGCGATACCAGTGATGGCCAGCGGGTAGGCAAGGCCGGTCAGCACGGTCATCAGAACCAAAAGGACGATGGCGGGACGGATTTGGCGAAGCATGGTTGTGGTCCTTACGCGAGACCGATCGCATTGACGATGATGTCGATCAGTTTGATGGCGGGAAACGGCACGACGATGCCGCCGAGGCCGTAGATCAGCAGGTTGCGGCGCAGCACGCTGGCCGCGCTCTGCGGGCGGTAGCGCACCCCCTTCAGCGATAGCGGGATCAGCGCGATGATGATCAGCGCGTTAAAGATGATCGCCGACAGGATCGCGCTTTGCGGCGAGCGCAAATACATGATGTTGAGCGCCGCGAGTTGCGGGTAGAACGCGACGAAGATCGCCGGAATGATCGCGAAATACTTGGCGACGTCGTTGGCGATCGAGAACGTAGTCAGCGCGCCGCGGGTCATCAGCAACTGCTTGCCGATGGCGACGATCTCCAAGAGTTTGGTCGGGTCGCTGTCGAGATCGACCATGTTGCCCGCCTCGCGCGCGGCCATCGTGCCGGTCTGCATCGCCACGCCGACATCGGCCTGAGCCAGCGCCGGCGCGTCGTTGGTGCCGTCGCCGCACATCGCGACGAGCTTGCCGCCGGCCTGCTCCTCGCGGATCAGCTTCAGCTTGTCCTCGGGTGTCGCCTGAGCCAGGAAGTCGTCGACCCCGGCCTCGGCGGCGATCGCCGCCGCGGTCAGCGGATTGTCGCCGGTAATCATCACGGTGCGGATGCCGGCGCGGCGCAATTCGCCGAAACGCTCGCGGATGCCGCCCTTGACGATGTCCTTCAGGTGGATGACGCCGAGCAGCCGGTCATTCCTGGCGACCGCCAGCGGGGTGCCGCCCTGCTGCGCGATGCTATCCGAGATTTGGCGCAGTTCGCGGGCGGCCCGTGACGCGGTCGGCGCTTCGGCGACGGCCGCTCCGGCGCCCCGCGCGCTCAACCCGACGGGAGCGGTGGCGCGGCCCTCGATATGGGCGAGCACCGCGTCCACCGCCCCCTTGCGGATCGACGAACCCTCGATATCGATGCCGCTCATGCGCGTCTGCGCGCTAAATGGGACGAACTTGGCGTTGAGCGGCGCCATGTCGCGCGCGCGCAACCCGTGTTTCTCCTTGGCGAGGACGACGATGGAGCGGCCTTCCGGGGTCTCGTCGGACAGCGAGGCCAGCTGCGCTGCGTCGGCAAGCTCCTCCTCGGTCACGCCGGGGATCGGCAACAGCTCGGTGGCGACGCGGTTGCCGAGGGTGATGGTGCCGGTCTTGTCCAAGAGCAGCGTATCGACGTCGCCCGCCGCCTCGACCGCGCGGCCAGACATCGCCAGGACATTGAATTTGACCAGCCGGTCCATGCCGGCGATGCCGATCGCCGACAAGAGGGCGCCGATCGTCGTCGGGATCAGGGTGACAAACAAAGCGATCAGCACGACGACGCCAACCGTGCCGCCGGCATAATTCGAGAAGCTCGGGATCGTCACGGTCGCGAACAGGAAGATAATCGTCATCCCGGCGAGCAAGATGTTGAGCGCGATCTCGTTCGGTGTCTTTTGCCGCTCGGCGCCCTCGACCAGCTTGATCATGCGGTCGAGGAAGGTCGAACCCTGGCTCGCGGTGATGCGCACCTTGATATGATCGGACAGCACGCGCGTACCACCGGTGACCGCGGAGCGATCACCGCCGCTTTCGCGAATGACCGGCGCGGACTCGCCAGTGATCGCGGATTCATCGACGGAAGCGATGCCCTCAATGATCTCGCCGTCGCTGGGGATCAAATCGCCGGCCTCGACGATTACGATGTCGCCGAGCCGCAACTGCGCCGCCGGCACTTCGTCCCAATTCGCGCCGTCCTTGTTGGCGAGGTTGGCGAGGCGCTTGGCGACCGCCTGGGTCTGCGTGGCGCGCAGGCTTGCCGCTTGCGCCTTGCCGCGCCCTTCGGCGACGGCTTCGGCGAAGTTGGCGAAGAGCACGGTGAACCACAGCCACAGGCTGATCTGGCCGGAGAACGATGCTCCCGATCCGGCGAACAGGTCGCGGACGAAGAGGATCGTCGTCGCGGCGGACACCACCTCGACCGCGAACATGACCGGGTTGCGGCACAGGGTGCGCGGGTTGAGCTTCTTAAACGCGTCGCCGATCGCCGGGCCCAGAATGGCCGGATCGAACAGCGAACGGGATTGCGCAGCCATCGATACTCTCCGATCAGTACAGGGTTCCGGCTTTCATCGCGAGTTGCTCGACGATCGGGCCGAGCGCGAGAGCCGGGAAATAGGTGAGGCCGCCGACGATCGCGACGACGCCAACCAGCAGGCCGACAAACAGCCCGCCATTGGTCGGGAAGGTTCCGGCTGAGGGCGCCGCGACCTTTTTGGCGGCGAGCGAGCCGGCGATGGCCAGCACCGGGATGATGATGAGGAACCGGCCCATCAGCATCGCGAGCCCAAGCGTCGTGTTGTAGAAGGGCGTGTTCGCCGAGAGCCCGGCAAAGGCGCTGCCATTGTTACCGGTAGCCGAGACGTAGGCGTAGAGCGCCTCGGTAAAGCCGTGCGGGCCGGAATTCGCCATGCCAGCGAGCCCGTCCGGAACAACCACGGCAAGCGCGGTCCAGCCGAGCATCGACAGCGGCAGGGCCAAGAGGGCGATCATTGTCATCTTGACCTCTTTGGCCTCGAGCTTTTTGCCGAGGTATTCTGGCGTACGCCCGACCATCAGCCCGGCGACGAACAAGGCGACGATGGCGAACAGCAGCATTCCGTAGAGGCCCGAGCCGACGCCGCCGATGATGATCTCGCCCAGCATGATGTTGGTCAGTGGCACCAAGCCGCCGATCGGCGTCAGGCTGTCGTGCATATTGTTGACGGCGCCGCACGACGCATCGGTCGTGATCGTCGTGAACAACGCCGAGTTGGCGATGCCGAAACGGACTTCCTTGCCTTCCATGTTACCGCCGGGCTGCATCAGCGACGGCGCCTGGTCGATGCCGAGCGCGGCGAATTGCGGGTTGCCGGCCGACTCGGCCGAATAGCAGACGACGACGCCGACGATATAGAGCACACCCATCGCGGCGAGGATCGCCCAGCCCTGGCTCTCGTTGCCGACCATGCGGCCAAACACGTTGGTCAGCGCGACACCGATCGCAAACAGCGCCAGCATTTCGATCAGGTTGGTCAGCGCGGTCGGGTTCTCGAACGGATGCGCCGAGTTGGCGTTGAAGAAGCCGCCGCCATTGGTGCCGAGCATCTTGATGAACTCTTGCGAGGCCACGGGCCCCTGCGCGATCACCTGCTTGACGCCTTCGAGCGTCGTCGCCTCGGTGTAGTCGCTGAGGTTCTGCGGCACGCCCTGCCAAACCAGCACGAGGGCGCCGACGATGCAGATCGGCAGCAGGATGTAGAGGACGCAACGGGTCATATCGACCCAGAAATTGCCGATGCTGTTGGCCGAGCGCCGGGCGAAACCGCGGATCAGCGCCACAGCCACCACGATCCCCGCTGCAGCCGAGAGGAAATTGTGCACGGTGAGCCCCGCCATCTGGGTGAGGTAGCTCATCGTCGTTTCCGGCGTGTAGGACTGCCAGTTGGTGTTGGTGTCGAAGCTGACCGCCGTGTTGAAGGCGAGGTCGGTGCCGACCGCGTCCTGTCCCGCCGGGTTGAACAGCGGAATCACGTTCTGCAACCGCATCAGCGCATAGAGCAGCGCGAAGCCGGCGGCGTGGAACAACAGCAGGCCGATCCCGTAGGTCAGCCAATGCTGCTCCTGGCGTTCGTCGACGCCGCAGAGCGCGTAGAACACCCGTTCGACCGGGCGCAGAAAGCCGACGCGGCCCTCGAACACGGCGGTCATATAACCGCCGAGCGGGCGCGCTAGGGCGATGAGGATCGCCGTGAAGATGGCGATCTGGATCCAACCGTTTGCGGTCATGGCATCCTCAGGATTTTTCGCTCAGAATTTTTCTGGGCGGAGCAGCGCGATAACCAGGTAGACGAGCATGCCGACCGAGATCACCGCGCCCAGGATCAATTCGAACATGGCGCCCTCACAATCGGTCGCAGGCGTAGAGATAGAGGCAGCCGACGGCAAAGAAGCCGAGGCCAACCGCGATGAAAATCAGGTCCAACACGTTTGCTCTCCTAAAGAGTCCAGCCATTCGTGGCCGGGGTCGGTGCAGCAGTATGGAGCGGCACCGTTACGCTCGATCTGCGCGGGTGAAACTGATCTGGATCAGCCTTTGATCAATTCCGCCTGAACGAACAACACGGCCAATGCGGCCCAGAAAATCGGCCCGAGCAACTCCATCAAACTGCCGGTCACCGCATAGAGGAGCGCAATTACCGGCTGGTCGGCGAAGTCGCTGTTCCAGGGTTGCGACCCAAAAACGGCTGACGGTTCTCCGTCAGCAAGGAAAGACCGCATCTCTCGCTGGCCGCCTTGCTCCAGCGCGGTAATAGAAGGGCTAGCGCGCATTAAGGTTCGAGACGGATCGTCTCAGCCCAGCATAAAAACGGCATAAAGGCGCGCTGAGGATGGTGGCCGCGCACAGCAGCCAGCGATCTGCCTGCTCTAGGCACTGCTCTGATATTTGTTAGCGGCGAGCGGCGGCTTTCCACCGGACTCAGCAGCTCGCCCGGCCGCCCAGAACGCCGGGTTTGCGCTGCATTGCCGCCGTTCGGAGGTCGGCGGATGCCGAACCCTTCGGTGAACCAGCCGTGGAGTTTTGTCAGTATTTCCAACAGCTTGTGGCCGTTATCGACGCTGAGCTAACGGCTCCGATACCTCAGTCGATATTCGGCATCACACCGCAGGATTGCGGACGCTCAAGATGCCATCATTGGTCGTGAATGTGCCGAACTCGGTTACGTGACGGCTCTCAGGCTCGTAGTTGAAGACGACATCCCAGGCGTCCTCAACGAACATCTGATAGAGCGACTGATGCACATCTCGGCCGTGAGTGCCGAGGTGAATGCGATGAACCTTCTTTTTCAGCAGATGGCGGAACGGCGGGAAGACGATGATTTCCGACTGTTGAATATCCGCTTCGAGGAGATCCACCCGGTCCAGAGGGCCCAAGATGTCCGCCAGAGTGACTGCGCTGACCAGCTTGATTTCGCCGAATGAGCCAGTGCCCGCGATGATGTCCTTTTGAATCCCGGTCGTGTTCTTCAGAATGAGGCCACTAAGCGCAGCTTCAACGTGACCTTTTTTGATGATCTCATCGACGTATTGTTGACGCGCCGCGGCTTCGTTGGTCGCGATGCAGTTTTGCGCGCCCAACCCCGGCGACCCGACCGGAAAGAATACTGGGTCGTTGCAATCACTGACGACCGCCTGGATAACCCAGTGGTCATCGGGATCGATGCCGTTGTCACGCATGTGCCGCTTCGTCCACTCCACGTTTTCGGCGATCGGCTCGACCGCGACCAGCTTGCACGGTAACGGGTTCAAGAGCTGCAGCGCTCGATTGCATCCGACCACCTGATACCCGTAGAGCGCGCCGAGCGTTATCATGGCAAACTTCTCGCGAGCCTCCTTGACAGCCAGAATCCAATCGACGGCCTCAAACCAGAACTCGCCGTTTTCGCCCTCTTCAAGGCGTGGGCGCTGCAGGGTTATCTGGCCGCCATCGACGTAGGCAGGATGATACCCCCAGACGAGAAACTCCTTCGATGTAACGGTACCAAGGAAGTCTACAGTGAATCCCGCCGGGATTGTGCCGGACCAAGGAATGATCTCGTCAAATAGCGCAGAATACTGCTTGAGATCGTTCATCTTCCAATCCTCGGACGTGCATCTCAATTGCGGCACTGCTTGCCGATCGCGGAGAACGGCGCCAGCTCACACGCGCACGAAACCAGGTTGGCCGCCCTGCTGCCAGTGATGATATCGTGAGCCGGGCCGATTCGGCGCCCGCGACTGCCGGGTAATCCACGGAGCCGGATGACGATGTCGAAACCGTTGAACCCCGGCGAGCCGGCGATCGCGGTCGCGCCGTTGAGCGAAGATCCCGTTCGCCAAGATCGACCTTGGCACGGTCGAAAACCCTATTTCCTTGATCATCCGCGCCCCTGAGTTCACCGAAACGAAACGCTATTTTCGTGAAGCTCCGTCGGCGACGCGGTCACTGCTCAACGAATCCTCGCAGGCGCTGCTTTATACCGTGATCCGTAATCAGCGACCGGATCACGTGGTCGAGATCGGCACCTACAAGGGCGGGACCTCGGAGACACTTTGCCGAGCCTTGCAGGCAAACGAGTCTGGGACCCTGCACACGCTCAGCCCTTTCGATGCCGAGCGGTTTACCGCGAACAGCCAATGCTGGCCGAGCGAATTACAGGACGTCGTTCAATATTACCCGATGACGTCGATGGAGTTCTTCATAACGAGCGACACACGCAAATTGGCTTTTGACCTCATTCTGGTGGACGGAAATCACGATTATGAGTTTGCCAATTTTGATATCCAATCCGCCGCGCGACGACTGACGCCGGGCGGCTTCATCTTTATCGACAATGTCTCGCAAGCCGGCCCATTTCTCGCGGCGACGCAGTTTCTTACAGCAAACCCGGATTGGATCGATTGCGGGGTTCAGCCCCTCAGCACCGCCTGCGAACGCGCCTTCGATCGCAGCCGATCCAACGTGCCGTTCACCGATTTCTTCATCTTCCGCGCCCCGCGCTACTACACGGCCGGAGCGAGCCCACGAAACTTCGGGGAAATCGACTGGGCGGATGCGCCGGTCCGCGGTCTTCGCCTATCCCTCGCGGGGCGGCAACGCGCCGGAACGCTGCGCGCTCAGTGCATCCTCCGCGCCTTCAGCGACGCTCGCATCGACGAGCTGATCGGCGAGGCGGTCCAGACGATCGACGGCGACACCACCGAGGTCGAGATCGCGTTCGCCAGCCCTATCGCGGCCGATGGCGAATTCCTCTTCTATCGTGTCGAAACCTGGCTGATCTGGACAGGGCCGAGCCCGTTGCGGTTGGCGACAGCGCCGACCCCTTTCTAGCTACCGGACGCTATTACTCGTTGCAGCGGGGCCGTGCGCCCTGCGCAACAGGGCATAGATGTCGCTGCTGTCGACCTTGTCGGCCGCCATCAGTGCACGCGCGATCGGGTCGCGCAGGAGCTCGCGGAGTTCCGGCTCGCCGCCGAACCGTCGGAAACTCGGCCGGTGACGCTCGGCCGCTTCGGTCTCGATCAACATCCCGTGGCACATCGGAGGGCTCCCAAACCATAACTCGATCTGTTGGGAGATAAGCGCGCTCGCCGCAGGCCAACGTGTGCGGCGTCACATACGCGGTAACTTTTTTGCTGCCCGGCTCAGGCCTGGCGGTTCTGCACCACGACCTTGATCGCGTCGTCGACCCGGTCGCGGGCGTAGCGGATCGCGGTCGGCACCTCGGACAGTGGGAAGGTGTGGGTGTGGATCAGCTTCGCCTCGAAGCGCTTTTGCGCGATGAGCGCCGCGGCGCGGTGGGTCGCGCTCCTGCCTTCGCCACGGATGCCGAAGACGTAGATGTTGTTGCGCACCAGGTGGGCGAGGTCGACCATGACCGGCTCGTGCGGGAAGGCGGCGAGGCAGATGCGCCCGCCGCGATTGACCATCCGGCCCGCCTCATTGAGCGCGTTGGGGGCGCCCGAGCATTCCAGCACGTATTGCACGCCCTTGCCGCTGGTGAGGCGCATCACCGCTTCGACCGGGTCCTCGCGGGTGACGTTGACGACATGGTCGGCGCCCAGTTTCTTGCCCATCTCCAAGCGGCTGTCGCGGGTGCCGGTGAGGATCACCGGCTGGGCGCCGAGCGCCTTGGCGACGCCGACCCCCATCAGCCCGATCGGGCCCGGTCCGACCACCACGACGGCCTCGCCGGCGATGACCCCGCCCATCACGTCGAGCCCGTACATCGCGGTGCCGGCAGTGACGATCAAGGTCGCCTCGGCGTCGCTGATCGAATCCGGGATGTGGACCACCGTGTTGACGTTGTTGATCGCGTATTCGGCGAACCCGCCATCGGTGCTGAACCCGTTGGCGCGATGCCCCTTGGCGCGGTAGCCGTAATTGAGGCACGAGGTGTACATGCCCTCGCGGCAGCGCGGGCAGCGGCCGCAGCCGGCATGAATCTCGACCGCGACCCGGTCGCCGACGGCGAACTCGTCGACCGTCGGCCCGAGCTTCACCACCGTGCCCATGTATTCGTGGCCCGGGGTGAAGCCCTTGTTGAACGGCAGCCCGCCATCGATCATCGCCGGCACGCCGTGCTTAATCACCTCGATATCGGTCGCGCAGACCGCGATCGCGTCGATCCGCACCAGGACCTCGGCCGAACCCGGCTCCGGCACCGGCTTGTCGACGAGCGAGAGCTGCTCCGGGTCGCCGAGGACCCAGGCCTTCATCGTCGCGGGGATCGGGTACGCGTTGCTGCGCGCCGAACTCATGCGCGGGTCAGCGCTTCGGGGCGTCGACCGGCACCGTTCCGAGCTCGCCGGGGGTCGAGACTTCGAGGATCTCGACATCATCCGAGGTGCGCAGCTCGTTATGGACGCAGCCGCCGGGGATGAACATCGAGTCGCCGGTTTCCATGCGCACAGTCGGTGCACCCTCGAATTCGAGCTCAACCCAGCCGTTGAGGCAGTAGACGAACTGGCTCTCGCAGGTGTGGTAGTGCCAGCCGGTCGGCTCGGTCATGCCGTTCTTCGCCTTCATGAGCTGGGCGCGCATCTTGCCGGCGCTGCCGTCCTTAACGCCGAGGTCGCGATAGGTGAAGAAGTCGCGCCGGCCTGGCGCCATCACCGGCTTCTTGGCGCTGGAATGAACCGGCTTCATGCGGGTCGCGCTGATCGGCGATACGTCGTTGGCCATGGAGTTCCTCCCTTGAATTAAGGCAGAGCGAGCATAGGCCCGGGCGCGAGGCAAGTGAAGCGGCTCAGGAAACGGCCCGGCCGAAATACATCCCGGCGATGACGCAAATCGTGCCGGCCGTCATCAGCGCGAAGGCGGCGGGGGCGCGTGCCCGACCTTGCCGGCTCTGGTTGATGCCGACGCCCATCAGCACGAAGCCGACGATGGTCAGAAGGTTTAGCCCGTACAGGATGTTCTGGGCGAGCAGCGTATCGAGGAGTTTGTCCATCAGAACCGGTCCGCGGCAAAGGGAGCGATGTCGATCGCCGGCGGCCGCCCGGCGATGAGGTCGGCGACGATACGGCCGGTCATCGGCGCCGAGGTCATGCCGACATGGCCGTGGCCGAACGCATAGACGACATCAGGGGTCACCCGTGAGCGCCCGAGCACCGGCAGCGAGTCGGGGAGCGACGGGCGATGGCCCATCCACACTGAGAGACGCTCCTCGGGATGCTCGCGGGCGAGGCCGGGCAGCATGCGCCGGCCCTGCTCCAGAAGGATGCGGGCGCGGCGCCAATCGGGCGGCGCGGCGAGCCCGGCCAATTCGACCGTCCCGGCTAAGCGCAACCCGGTATCCATCGGCGTGGCGACGAACTTGCCGTCGCCGTCGGCGGTGGGGATCGTCGGCATGACTTCGGGGTCACGGATCATCAGATGGTAACCGCGCTCGGTTTCGAGCGGTACCTTGTCGCCGAGCGAGGCGGCGAGCGGCTTCGACCAGACCCCAGCGGCGACCACCGCAGCGTCGGCGGCAAGCTCGCCAGCGTCGGTCCGGATCGCGGTCAGCCTTCCGCCGTCGAGCCGGAATCCTGTGGCGGCGGCACGGATCACGACGCCGCCCTGGCGACGGAAATGCTCGGCGAGGGCGGTGACAAGCCCGAACGGGTTGCTGGTATGGCCATTCTCGCGCACCAGGAGCCCGCGGACATATTCGCGCGACAGCGTCGGTTCGAGCTGGCGCAGCTCGTCGGCGTCGAACTCATCGACCTCGACCCCGTTCTCACGGCGCAGCGCCCAGGCGAGCCCATCCTTCGCCAGCGCTTCGGCGGAGCGGTAGACGTAAAGATGGCCGCGCTGATGCACCAAGCGCTCGGCGCCGGCATCTTTGACCAGCGGTTCGAGCGCTAAGAGCGTCGCGCCGACCAGCGGCCGCAGCGCGCGGGCCTGCGCATGCACCTTCTCCTCGGTGCCGGCGCGGATGAAGCGGACGAGATAGGGCAGCACCGATGGCAGGTAGCTCCAGCGCAGCGACAGCGGCCCTAACGGGTCGCGCAGCCACCCCGGCACCTTCTTGATGATCCCCGGCATCGCCATCGGCGTCACCGACGAGGCATTGAACGCGCCGGCGTTGCCGAACGACGCGCCCTCGCCCGGCACACCCGGATCGAGCATAAAGACGCTGTGACCGTCGCGCTGCAGATAGAGGGCGGCGCAAACCCCGACCATACCGGCGCCGATCACTCCGATGCGCCGACGCTCCGCCATCGCCGGCGCTACCGCGCGGCCTTCGCGTAGTCGACGAGGGTGGTCTCGAGCTTACCGATCTCGGCCTCGAGCCGCTGTACATACGCGGAGCCTTGGCGCTGCAGCTCGGCCGGCGCGAGATTGCGCAGCGACAGCAGCAGCTCGCGTAGCCGGCCGCCACCGAAATTGACGGTGCAGCGTCGTAGCGCTTGCACCCCCTCCTCGAACTGATGCGGGTCGGCAGCAGCGGCGGCAGCGCTCAGCTCGCCGATGACGCGACGCGAGTCGGCGCGAAACGCCTCGATGATGGCGTCGAAGAATTCCCTGCCGTCACCCAGCGACCATAACGCCCCGATCGCCCGCTCATCGATCACCGCGGCGCTGGACTCGGCGAAGCGCGGATGCGCGGCGATCTCGGTGACGATTGCGATAGGCGCAGGCCGTGACGCGGGCTCCAGCGGCACGGGCTCCAGCAGCGCGATTGTTGCCGGCGCGGCGGCTGAAGTGGCGACGACTGGAGGCGCCGGGTCTTCCTCCGCCGCTATGGCAAGCGCGTCGGCAAGGAACCAGTCGGCCGGCTCGACCCGCATCGCATGCAGCACACCGCGCAGCGCGCCGGTGGTGAACGGCGCTGGCAGGATGCCGTCGAAATCCTCGTCGGCAAGACCGATGACGCTGTCCATCCGCGCCTCGTCGGCGACAAAGAGCAGGTAGGGCGGCGGCCCGGCGGGCAGGCTGACCGCGCGATGCGCGAAGCTTAGCGCCTGCAGCACGTCGCCGCGGCCGTCGACGATGAGGAGCGGGCGGCGGTCGGAAGTGTCGAAAGCCTCGAGATATTGCAGCGCGGCATCACCGGCACCGATCCAGCGCGCATCGGCGCGCCAGGCGTCGAGCGGCTCGACGAACTCGCCGACGAAATTCTGGTCCTTGGTGACGATCAGCGCCGGCAGATGAGCCAGGTCGAGCGGCAAGGCGATCGTCGCCTGGTCGACCGCGAACGGCAACTCGACCACGAGGCGCAAAGCGCCGCTTGGGTCGCGCTCCATCTGAAGGCAGCCACCCATCAGCACGGCGAGACGCTGCACCATCGTCATGCCGAACGGCCGGCCCGGCTCGATGGCGGGCGGCTCGGCCGGCTCCCCCGATGCGGGCGCATCGGCGCCGCCGCTCGCGACCGTGACGCGGAGAGTTATCCGTTCGGCCTCGAACTTCGCTGCGTCCATCACCAGCCGCAGCTTGGTCTTGCCCGAACGCTGCACGATATAGGTCAAGAGCCCAATAAGGACTTGCCGCAGCTGGTGCGGCCAGCCGCGCAGTTGATAAGGCAGCAGCGGGTCGACGCGCAGCGCCATGACGATACCGCGCTCCGCGGCCTGCGGACGCAGCGAGGCGACGACGCCGTTGGCGAGACGATACAGATCGAACGAGCGCGTTTCGGGCGCAAAACTACCGGCCTCGATGTCGAGGCAGGTGCGAATATCCTCGAGCTGGAGGAGCATCGCCCGCGCATCCAAGCGCATCCGCGCGATCTTGTCCCATTCGTCGGGATCGAAAGCGCTGCGGTCGATTGAGGCGCCGGCCCGGGCGATGTCGCGCAGCGGCTTGCGCAAATCATCGCCAAGCGCGGTGAGAAGCCGGGTTTTCGCCGCATTGGCGGTTTCGGCTTGGCCCTTTGCCCGGGCGAGCCACCAGCATGCTCCGGCAACGACCGCGGCAAGCAAAATGGCGCCAGCCGCTACGCCCAAAACCATCGGCTGATCGGGCCGCATCGCGACCGCCGTCGCCATGGCCGAGGCGAGCGCCGTGCTCAAAATCAGAGACGCAGTCAGGGGACGCGTGAGGTGTCGGACTGGTCGTATTAACCGCACCAAGGAGTCCCGGCCGCTAGCAAAATCGATTGCCCCGCGGCCACCGTCGAAAACATTCGCCAAGGTCTCATCGCGACTGGTCGCCATGAAGATCGGTCCCCTTCTCCGCCAGAAGACACACCGAATACTTGGCGAAATACAAAATTAACGATTCTGTTCCTAACACGCAGTTCGCACTCTTGGCAAGCCAAGAACGCGAACAGGCGGTGTCTGCAAGATCGCTGCGCGATTAAACGCAACGCCCGGGGGAGCTTCGGATCAGTCTTTCAAGTCGCCTTGCGGCTCGCCGCCGCGGCGCGGCGAGACGCCGTCACGGGGATCAGGCCAGTCGCCGCCGTAGCCTTGCCCGACGAAGGCTAGAAAGCCCCCATTGTCGACCGCCGCCGCGCACATCATCCCAATCATATTGACGGTGCGACAGGTCGGGCAGGCCGCCGCCTTGGCCCGTTCGGCGTAGAGCTTGAATTTGGTGGTCGGGTCCATCGAGCGGAAATTCCACCGATGGCTAAAGCATTGCAAAGCATTTGATAGTTAATTGACTTAAGTTAACTAAACATCCCTCGCGGTGCTGCGAGCGCCGCGTGTTTCCGGCGCAAATCACCCTCGCGCCGGCCACCAAATCATGCCCGACCAAGGCGAAATACCGCACAACTCGTCCGCGCCGCGCCGGCTTCGATCTAGTAATGTCGTTTTAAAGCGGTTGGCGGTAGCATGGCGCCGATCGGGCGGCCGTCTTGGCCGCCGGTTTGCGAGTCCGGAACGCACGCCCCCGCGCTGCCGGAGAGGAAGATTTGGTGGACGGTATCGTCGAACATCCGCTGCTTTCATCCGACGAGATGGCAGCCGAAGCCTGGGCAGCAATGGGCCAGCAGGACACCGACGCGGCACTGCGCCTGTGGCAGCGCCTGCGTCAGCATTTCCCAGAGCGGCCCGAAGGGCATATCCGCCCGGTACAAGTGCTCTGGCAGGTCGGGCGACTGGATGAAGCCGAAGCCGTGGCGGACGAGGCGTTTGCGCGCTTTCCCGACGATCCGGAGATGTTCGTGCAATATGCCTGGCTCGGCATGCTGCGGCAGCGCTGGGACGACGCGCTAGACTGGTGGGCAAAAGCCCGCGCCCGGCTGCCGGAGCGGCCCGATACGTATATCTGGGCCGCGCGAGCGCTGTGGCGGTCGGGCCGGCTCGACGAGGCCAGGGCGATGGCCGATGACGGGGCCAGGCATTTCCCGGACAGCATCGATGCGCAAGCCGAATGCGCCTGGGTCGCGGTGGCGCGGCACGACTGGGACGAGGCGCTGCGGTACTGGACTTCGGTGGTCGAGCGGGCGCCGGAGCGCCCCGACGGGCATATCGGCGCGGTCCAGGCGACGCGGATGCTCCGGCGTGCCGAAGAGGCGGAAGCAATGGCCCAAGCGGCACTCGCCCGCTTCCCCGATAACGCCGAGATAATGGTGGAACATATCTGGACGGCGGTCGCCCGCGACGACTGGCCCGCAGCAGCGGCGCGGCTCAAGGCGGCACGCGGCAAGCTCCACGATGCCGGGCGCTTCGAGGACAGCCTCGGCTGGGTCGAGTACCGGCTGCGCTCGGAACTCGCCTCCGAGGCCACCGTACCGGCGAGCGCCAACGCGGCGCCGGCCTCCGCTGAAGAGGCGATTTCGACAGCGGACTTGATGCTATCGTTCGAAAGTCTTGGGGAGCGCTGCGACTTTGGCGCCGTGCAGCGAAAGTTCGGCGCCGAACCACTGGGCCTCTTGCGGTTCGCCTACAGCAAATACGACGCGTTGATCGCGGCCCTGGAAGACCGACTCGAAGCAATCGGCAGCGTCGAGGATACCGGCTTCGAGCTCTACAACGATGAAAACATCCTGATCATGAAGAAGTACGGTCTGGTCTTTCACACCTTTGTCGATCAGAACGAATTGTCGACCGCAGAGAAGCGCGACCGGTTCCGGCAACAGCAGCGGCGGCGGCTGGGTTTCCTGCGCGACAAATTGGTCGCCGACCTCGAAGACCCGCAGAAGATCTACATCTATTCGAGCGACGAGCGGGTCTCCGACGCCGACGCCACCCGCCTGTTCAGGGCGCTGCGCGCCTACGGTCGGAATTCGTTGCTTTATCTCCGCCCGGCGACCACGACCCGCGCCGAGGGAATGGTCGAGGCGCTCTCCGATGGTCTCTATGTCGGCTATTTCGATGCACTTGCCGATTTTGTCAGCGGCAGCCAGCCGACCTTCGAGCTGTGGCGGCAGTTGTGCGAACGCACCTACCGGCTGGCGCGAGCCGCTTCGTAAGCTGCTGCTACGCGATCTCGTCAAAGTGATGGGAGGACCGATTGACATTTGGCCTTCGGCCAATGCAGTCTTTTCCATTACGGTGAGAGATTATTATGATGTCAGCCGAACTATATCTAAATCTACTAAAGAAAGCTCTGACTAATACAATATTTACCCCAGAACCTACCCGCGATGATTCACCGCGCTTTCTTTACAAATTCATCGAACATTATATCAAGGGCAGTGCGGTAACTATGCTGCCGATGGCGCGACTCGATAACATTCAGAATTGCATAGCCGATGTGGTCGAGCGCCAGGTTCCCGGTGATTTGATCGAGACCGGCGTGTGGCGAGGCGGCGCCGTGATCTTTATGCGCGCGGTCCTGAAAGCCTACGGGATCACGGATCGCCGGGTCTGGGTCGCCGATAGTTTCGCGGGGCTACCGGAGCCCGACGCGGTGCTATTCCCGATCGAGGCGAAGTTCCACAACGCGCCGTTGGTGCGCGAGGTCTACGAGAATTTCGCCGTCGATCTGGAGGCGGTCAAAAAGAACTTTGCCAGCTACGGGCTGCTCGACGATTCGGTGCGGTTTCTCAGAGGTTGGTTCAAGGATACCTTGCCGACCGCACCGATTGAGCGGCTGGCGGTGATGCGGCTCGACGGCGATTTTTACGAATCCACCGCCGACGCGCTGGCCGGGCTCTATGACAAGCTCTCGGTCGGGGGATATGTGATCATCGACGATTACGGCGAGGATGGCTGGAACTATTGCAACCGGGCGGTCGACGAGTTTCGCGAGGCACGCCAGATTGCCGACCCACTGGTCCGCGTCGACGACAAATGCTGCTATTGGCAGCGTACCAATTAAAGCATGACAGGCCGTTGTCCGCGGCGGCTAGGTAAGGATTTTGCAAAAGCGTTTGTATAATAAGCGGAACGTGGCGATATCGGCCGTGAGAGGCAAATCGGCACGCCAGGTGACCGGCCTCGAGTAGCGACGATGACCCAGTTGTATTGGCTTCCCACGATCGAAGATTGGCGTGAACGGCTTCGCCGCCTCGGCGAGGTCGGCGCCGGGGCGTGGGACGAGGCGGTGGCGCTCGCCGGCTCGCGCGTCGACGCGGTGCAAACCAACGCGCTCGACACGATGGTGCGCCGCACCTTTGCCGAACCGCCCAAGGAGGTGTCGGAGAGGCCAGTGCGGCTGGCGATCCTCGGATCAAGCACCTTGACCCATCTGCTACCAGCGATCCGCGTCGCCGGGCTGCGCCGGCGGATGTGGGTCGAGACCTACGAAAACGATTACGGCCAGTACTGGCAGGAATTGGCCGATCCGAACTCGGCGCTGCATCGCTTCAAGCCGAACGCGGTCCTGTTCGCGCTCGATGCCCATCATCTCGCGAGCGGCATCGGCGCCGGCTCGAGCGCGAGCGATGTCGAGGCGACGCTCAAGGAGACCAGCGCGCGCATCCGCGACTGCTGGCGCCTGGCGCGCGAGGCGTTCCGCTGCCCCGTGATCCACCAGCTTGCCCTGCCGATCCATCCGCCGCTTATCGGCAGCAACGAGCATCGGCTGGCCGGCTCGCGCGCCGGCTTTGTCGCCGCACTCAATGCCGAGTTGCGGCGGCTGGCCGATAGCGATGGGGTCGATGTCCTGGCGCTCGACCAGCAGGCGGCGCGCGACGGCATTGCCGCTTGGCATAATCCCGAGCTGTGGCATCGCGCCAAGCAGGAGGTCACCCCGGCCGCCGCGCCGATGTACGGCGACCTGGTCATGCGTCTCGTCGCCGCGCATCGCGGGCGCTCGTACAAGGCGCTAGTGATGGATCTCGACAATACGATCTGGGGCGGGGTGGTCGGCGATGACGGCGTCGAGGGTTTGGTGCTCGGTCAGGGCAGTGCGCTCGGAGAGGCCTTTGTCCAATTCCAGCAATACGCTCGCGAACTGTCACGCCGTGGCATCATCCTCGCGGTGGTCTCGAAGAACGACGAGAAGAACGCACTCGAGCCGTTCGAACGGCACCCGGAGATGGCGCTGAAGCGCAACGACATCGCCAGCTTCATCGCCAATTGGAGCGACAAGCCGGCCAACCTGCGCGCCGTCGCCGAAGAACTCAATATCGGCCTCGATGCGCTGGTCTTCGTCGACGACAACCCGTTCGAGCGCAACTTGGTGCGGTGCGAGCTGCCAATGGTCGCGGTGCCCGAGGTCACGGACGACCCGACAAATTACGCGCAGACCCTGGCGGATGCCGGCTATTTCGAGGCGGTGGTAATCACCGCCGAGGACCGCGCACGCTCCGGGCAATACCAGAGCAACCGCCAGCGCAATGAGCTGAAGGTGTCGGCGACCGATCTCGACTCCTACCTGCGCGGGCTGGAAATGCGCCTCATGTGGCGGCGCTTTGACCGGGTCGGGCTCAACCGCACGGTCCAGCTCATCAACAAAACCAACCAGTTCAACTTGACGACCCGGCGCTACAGCGAAGCCGATGTGCTTGGCGTCATGGACGACGACCGCGCCTTCGGTGCTCAGCTGCGCCTCATCGACCGATTTGGCGACAACGGCATCATCGCCATCGTGATCGGCCGGCTCGTCGACGAGGAGGATGTGCTGATCGACACCTGGCTGATGAGCTGCCGGGTGCTGGGGCGGCAGGTCGAACCGACGACGCTCAACCTCGTCGCCTCGCTGGCGCGGGAGATGGGCGGACGGCGGCTTATCGGCGAATACGTCCCGACAGCCAAGAACGCCATGGTCAAGGACCACTACCCCAAGCTCGGGTTTTGCGCGATCGACGGTGCGGACGCGAACACGGCCCGCTACGCGCTCGACCTGATCAAGTTCATTCCCCGCGAGACATTTGTCGAGGTGCGCGAGGAGCGCGTCAATGACTGAACCGGAAATTTATGACGCGCTTACGACGATCTTTCACGACGTGTTCTTGCGCGACGACCTGGCTCTGACCCCCGAGCTCAGCGCCAAAGACGTAGCCGACTGGGATTCGTTCAAGCAGATCGAGATCATCATCGCGGCTGAGGAACGTTTCGGCGTAAAGTTCCGCACCCGCGAGATGGACAGCCTCAACAATGTCGGCGACCTCGTGCAGCTGATCGCGAGCAAGAGTTAGGGGCCAGGCGGAGGCGATGCAGCTGATCAAGCCGGTGGATTGGCGGTCCGAAACCAGCTTTGTCGTCGACGGGCTGGAATTTCACGGCGACCTCAAATCCTACACCGAGCGCACCACTGCGGACCGGGTTGTGATCCTCAAGGATTCGCGGCTGCTGCGCCAATATCTCGACTTCCTCGCGCCACACCGCATCGACAATCTCTTCGAGCTCGGCATTTGGCAGGGCGGCAGCCCGCTATTCTATGGGCTGGCAACCGACGCGAAACGCGTGGTCGCGCTCGACATCCTCAACATCGACCCGGCTCCCGCCGACGCGGGGCTCGACCCGGCGCAGATGCTGGCCTACCGCAACCCGGCGATCGACGAGATCATCTTCGCCCACAATCTCGGCGAGAAGCTGAAGCTGCACTTCGGCACGTCGCAAGCCGACCCGGTCGCGGTCAACGAGATCATGGACGGCGATTTCGGCGGCGAGAAGCTCGACCTGGTGATCGACGATGCCTCGCACCACTACGATTTGAGCCGCAAAAGCTTCGAGATCATCTTTCCGCGGCTGCGCGAAGGCGGGCTCTACATCATCGAAGACTGGCAATGGGCGCATATGGATGACCCCCGCTACCAGAGCGGCGAGGTCTTCGGCGGCCAGCCGGCCCTCACGAACTTCATCTTCGAGCTGCTGATCGCCTATGGCAGCCATCCGGACCTGTTCTGGAATATCGTCGTGCGCGACTGGTTCGTCGCGCTGCAGAAAGGGTCGAAGCAGCTCGGTGACGACTTCAAGTTCGACGATCTGCTGCGGATGCGCGGCAAGAGCCTGTCGCTGATCTAGAGCATTTTCAGAATGAGCCGCCATATCCAGCGGCTCGGAGATAGTTGGCGCATTCGTCCGGGGTGAACTGGTCGAGCAGGTCACCGATGCGTCG
>Ga0209517_10001551_pt1 | contig 34323 bp, 28 predicted proteins | sample PeaSoiMetSII2010_FD_187695 | JGI IMG/M metagenome (GOLD analysis project Ga0209517, IMG submission 187695) | Peat soil microbial communities from Weissenstadt, Germany - SII-2010 (SPAdes) (version 2) | ecosystem: Environmental > Terrestrial > Soil > Wetlands > Peat | place: Germany... | reverse complement strand
TCAGGACATCACGCCCGAGTACATCCACGAAATCCGCGCCGCCGGAATTACCGCCGATACCGGCGAACTGATTGGGATGAAAGTTCAGGGCATCACTCCCGGCTATGCAAAGGAAATGAAGGACCTAGGCATCAAGCCTGATGCCGGCGATTTGATTGGCATGAGGGTGCAAGGGATTACGCCCGAGTACATCCACGAAATCCGCGCTGCCGGAATTACTGCCGATGCCGGCGAATTGATTGGGATGAAAGTCCAGGGCATCACTCCCGGCTATGTGAAGGAAATGAAGGACCTGGGCATCAAGTCTGACGCCGGCGATCTAATTGGCATGAAGGTGCAAGGGATTACGCCCGAGTACATCCACGAAATCCGCTCCGCCGGAATTACTGCCGATGCCGGTGATCTGATTGGCATAAAGGTTCAGGGCATCACACCCGAGTACATAAAAGCCCTGCAGTCCGCCGGACTGAAGCTCGACGCCGATGATCTGATCGCCGCAAAAGTTTCGGGTATCACTGCGGAATTCATCCGCGAAGTGCAAAGCCATGGTTTCACAAATCTTGATATTGAAAAACTCATTGAACTGAAGCACACGGGAGTCCTCGATAAGTAACCATGGATGCGAAGGAGGAGATCGCCATGAATCGCCGTCACTCGTTGATTTGCTATATTCTGATTGCCTGTACGCTGGTCATCGTTTTGATTGCGCGCGCCGCCGATTCGCGCAGCGGCGATTGGACGCTGCGCCGCTCCAGCGACCCCGGCAAAGTGGAATTCGGATTAATCACGCATCAGCATGGAGGCACGTCCCAGCACGAATCCGATTGGCCCCTCAGCTCGTTCCAGGGCCTCGATCTCTCCAAGCCGGGCAAGCAGGAAGCCAGGTTCACGATTACGCGCGATGCCGGGCGCTTCGATTGCCAGGGCTATCTCGAGAACAGCGAAGGCGCCGGCTTGTTCCACTTCACGCCGGACCCACAATATGCGCAACAGATGAAGTCACTCGGCTTCCCCGTTGACGAGGACAAACAGTACTCCATGGCCGCCTTGGACGTGAGCCTCGATTTTGCCCGCAAGATCAAAGCGGAAAACCTCACGGACCTCGATACGGACAAACTCATCGCCTTCCGTATCCATGGTGTCACTCCGGAATTCATCGATGCCCTACGCAAGGAAGGTTTGCCTGCAAAAGACAGCGACAAGCTTATTGCCTTCCGCATCCACGGCGTTTCCCCCGAAATGGTGCGCGCGCTCCATCAAGCGGGTTACCAGCCCGACGATGACAATTTGATCGCCTTGCGCATTCACGGTGCCACCCCGGAATTCGTCGAGCAACTCCAGAAACTTGGCTACACTCACGTCGAACTCGATCAGCTCATCGCGTTCCGCATTCATGGCGTCTCGCCGGAGTTCATCGAAAAGCTGCATGGCCTGGGCTACAAAAACCCTACGCCCGATGAACTCGTCACCATGCGCATCCATGGTGTCACCCCGGAATACCTCGCAGGGCTGAAATCCCGCGGGGTGAAGGACCTCTCTATCGACCAGCTTGTCAGCATGCGCATTCACGGCATCGACTGACGCGTTCTTTTTTCGCTCTCGCGTTCAATGCGACCCGGTTTCCTGCCCCAATCGCAGCCTGGCGGGCCCGTGTCCAATGCACTTGCCGAATTCCCCTAAACGTGCGACAAAGAATTGTTATGACCATACTCATTGATAGTCCCACATCGAAGTTCAAGGCCCTGGCTCGCCTTGTCGGCAATACCCCCCTCGTCAGCATCCACTTCCGCTTCAAGGGCCGCGAACGCATCCTTTACGCCAAATCCGAGAACATGAACCTTACCGGCAGCATCAAGGACCGCATGGCCCTGCGCATCCTGCAAAAGGCCTACGAAGAAGGAAAAATCGAACCCGGCTTCACCATTGCCGAAGCTACCAGCGGCAACACGGGTATTTCCTTTGCCGCGCTCGGCCGCATCCTGGGCCACCCCGTCAAAATCTTCATGCCCGATTGGATGAGTCAGGAGCGCGTGCAACTGATCCGCAGTTATGGCGCTGAAGTGGTTTCCGTTAGCTCGCAGCAGGGCGGATTCCTCGGTTGCATCCGTATGTGTGAAGAGCTGGCTGCTTCCCGCAAGGACGTTTTTCTGCCACGGCAGTTCTCCAATCCCGCCAATGTCGAATCCCACGAAGAAACCACCGGCCCGGAAATCTGGTCGCAAATGGTTTCCGTCGCCAAACGGCCGCAAGCGTTTGTCTCGGGCGTCGGCACCGGCGGCACCGTCATGGGCGTTGGGAAATTTCTGAAGGAGCGTGACTCCGCGATCCGCATTCATCCCGTTGAGCCCGCCGAATCGCCCACGCTGTCCACCGGCTGCAAAGTCGGCAAGCACCGCATCCAGGGCATCTCCGACGAATTCGTTCCTGAAATCCTCAATCTCAAGGGGCTCGACGAAGTCATCTCGATTCCCGACGGAGACGCCATCCTGATGGCGCAAAAGCTGGCCTTCGATCTCGGCCTCGCCGTGGGCATCTCTTCCGGGTGCAACTTTCTTGCGGCCTTGAAAGCCCAGGACAAAATCGCGCCTGACGCCGCCGTCGTCACCATCTTCTGCGACGACAACAAGAAATACCTCAGCACCGCCCTGATGCACGAAGAGCCCAAGCGCGAGGATTACCTCACCCCCCACATCGAATTGCGTGGCTTGGGCACCGTAGGCCGCGCCTGCGAATTCTGCCACTGAACAAACCTTGCCTCCCGGGCTTCCAGTGGCCGGGGGTGTGTCTTGCCGCATGGCGCTTTGTCATTGCACGTAAAGTGCGAAACGCAGACGGGGTGTTATTTCGTTGAAGAAGTAGGCTCGATTTCCTCGAGCATATCCCAGAAAAGTTCCGGGCTGGCCTATAGATCCTTACTTACATACCCCGCCGAGAACGCCGTACCCGCGCCCGGCCTGGAACGACATAGTACATTCCGAACCGCTTGGCAGATGGATGGTGGCCAAATACCACGAATAAGCCTTATCAGGGATTGTGACGCCCCTTGAATTTCCCCCGCAGCAGTAGCCGTGATAAGGATTATGGGGAACCACGGTGATGCGAGAGTTGGCCAGCCAACGTCGTGTACGTTCCGAGAGTGGAGAAGCCTTGGCCAAATCTTCCACGGTGAGTTGCAGCGGATGCGCTGCGTCCAGCTTCGGAGTGCCGGGTTGGATCGCCTCTATCGCTTCGTGAGTTTCCCGGAACAGTGTCCACATCTGTTGCTTGGCATGGTCCACAAAGGCATAGAAGGCTCCCAGAGAAAAACCGCACAGAAATGCAGTGATGGCCAGAGGCAACAGACGCCGGACCACCAAAAGTGCACTGTCCTGGAGTTGTTTGCGGAATAGTTGGCAGCTTTGAAACACGGCGAGGAGCAACGTCGGGGCAAAGAAGAGCACGACCAACAATAGTAGAAGTGTGTCTGTGGCGAACAAGTAAACGTTGGAAACTGCATTGGTGGTTCGGAAATTTGCAAAGAGATCGAACTTCGAAACAACAAAGTTCATTACTCCACTGGCGAACCAGATGCCGAATTGACCAGAAAAAAAGAGTGCGATCATTGCCGGAAAAACCCACAGGGCTGCAGCCACCGTTCCATTGACTGCACACGCGCACCAGAATGACGCAAAGCTCAAGAGCGCCACGACGGGCAGCCAAACCAGCCACACATGCAAGTTCACGGAGATGAGGGGCGATCGGGAAATGAATTCGTCGGCGAAGAGTATGGAGATTGGGAGAAGCGCGGCACAAACCAAACCGGTGAACATAGCTGCCAGCAGCTTGATGAGCCACTGGCGGCGGGCAGACACGGGTAGTGTCAGACTCCAGGCATGGGTTCCCGTGGTTCTTTCCTCCCCCAGGGACAGGGCTCCGGCCAGAACCGCAACCAGAGGAGGGAACACAAAAATCAAAATCACTGCGGGCGCCGATTGGCGCTCAGTTGCGGATCCGAGCAGAGGAAGAAGTATCCACAATGGGACGGCCAGAAAGCTAATTAGCCAAACAGGCCGCAACAAACGAAATTCCTTCCGGATCAGGTTGAGAACCGCTCCTCTCGGGCGGGAGCGAAACCATCCGGCAAGAGTCCCAGGCATTATTTCCGGGAGGGCCGTGAGGAGATCCTCCTCCGCCATGCCTCCTGTTGCCTGGAATCGCGCGAATGCCCGGCGGCCAAGCCAGAGCATTACGACAGCGTAGACAAAAAAGGCGGAAGCGGTGATTGAAATAGTGGGCACCGATACGGGGATCCAGCCACGCCGAACGAAGAAGATGAGAGGGATGAAGCAGTTGACCCCGTTCAGGGCAAGTCCGCCCATCGTCGACCTTGCGAAAAGCGTCCAAAATGTTGCCGAAGCGACCATGATCAGGATATATGCTCCGCCAATCAACCACAGGTCCGGCTCATGCTGAAGCGTTGACCACCCACAGATGCAAAAAACCAGAATTGACGATAGGACGGCAACAAGCGAGACGATCATCTTCTCGCCCCAGATTTCCATCCGGCCCACGGGTTGACTGAGCAGGAGCGGAAGCGTCCGGTGCCGAAATTCATTGCCCAGCGAGAGCGTTGCCAGCAGCGGGATGCCCAGGACGAAGCCGAGAAAGCTGACAGGCTCGATCAAATCGAGGATGCCCCAACGAGGTGCGCCCTCATCGAACAGAGAGTGTGACTGCTCAAGCAGAGGCAGCGCGGCCACGAGGATCACCGCGCACCAGGGCCAGAACAAGGAGCGCGCCTCTTTAAGGATTCGCAAGGTCTTGGCGGTCATTCCGGTCTCCTACGATTTCAATGTCGCCACGAAAATTTCCTCGAGCGTCAGTGCCTGCGTGGAAAGCTCCTCGGGATTATGCTGCCGCAGGCGCTCTAACAATTCGGGACCCGCACCATTGGCAATCAACTCCAGTTCACGGCCGTCGCGGCGCACGCGCAATGCCGCTTTGAGGTCGAGTTCCGGCGGGGCTTGCGCAAAGCGCGCGTGGATTTTCTGGTAACGCTCACGCGCCTGATCGGAGTCGAGAGTCAGCACGGAGCGGCCTTGATCTACGATCGTGAACTCGTCAATCAATCCCTCGAATTCCGTGATGAGGTGCGTGGAGACAAAAATCGTCCGATTGCCCGGATTGCCTTCCTGGTATGCGCCGATCACCGTCTCGATGAACTCGCGGCGAACGATGGGGTCGAGGCCCGAGGTCGGTTCATCAAGCACAAGCAAATCTGTCTCCGGGCAGATTGCGGCGATCAGCGCCACTTGGGTTCGCTGGCCTTTCGACAGGCTTCCGGTGCGCTGCGCCGGATCAAGGCCGAAATGCTCGAACAACTCCAGTTCTGTTTTTCGGTTCCAATGCGGACGAAATGAAGCGAGGTAGTCGAGGGTCTCGCGAACACTCATCCACGGATAAAAGGCCACCTGGTCCGGCACATAAGACAGCAGGCGCTTCGCTGCAACTTCCTGCTTCGCGGGATCAATACCGAATACGCGCACCTGTCCGCGCTGCGGATGCAAGAGATTGAGCAGGCACTTCATGGTGGTCGTCTTGCCCGCGCCATTGCGGCCGAAGAGTCCGTAGCAGCGGCCGGGCGGCACGGTCAGGGTCAAATCATGCACAGCCTCCGCGCTCCCGTAGGAGTAGGAGAGATTGTCAATTTGGATGGCGGGGGTTGGAGAGCTCATGGCTGGTCAATCCTCCTGGTGTTCTTCATTGGCGCGCCGTTTGTTGTCGAGCACATCCATTCGCTCGTGAATCATTGCGAGAAACTCATGGCGAGGTACTTGCAAGTGGTGCGCCTGCACGATGGCCTGGTCGATTTCTTCGACGAGCAGCTTGCGCCGGACTTCTTTCCGCAATGCCGAATGATTTGCTTTGAGGAAACAACCCCGCCCCGGCAGCGTCTCGATCACGCCCTGGCTTTCCAGTTGGGAATAAGCTTTCGCGACCGTGTTGCGGTTGACTCGAAGCTCCTCGGCCAGCGGACGGATGGATGGGAGCGCCTCGCCGGGCCGCAGCGCCCCCGAGGCAGCGGCTGCCTTGACCTGATCCACCACCTGGAGGTAAATCGGCATGCCGGATTTGAAATTGATTTGGAGAAACATTGGTGGCTCTCTGTCATATGACACTAGGACAGTTGACCGGTCTTGTCAAGAGGAGTTTTTCAGGCGGGCTTAGGTGACAGGATTACGGCCGCATGCAGCCAGCGGCATGGACACTCCCCAATGTCGGTGATGAAGACGCGTCACATAGAGCTGCGTGGCTTAGGAACCGTAGGCCGCGCCTGCGAGTTCTGCCACTAAGCGATTCCGATTACCGGCGCTGGCAGCCCCTGTGGGCAGCGGCTCGTAATGCGTCCCCGTTAGCGTGACGCCGGTGCCTTCTGAACCTGGACTCTACGTTTCTGACCCATGGCAGGCGTTTGTCTGGCAAGGCGACCGCTCATGATTTAGGCCACTGTCTTCATTCAGAGCTAGAGAATGGCTACGGTACGTTTTGCGTAATCCAGAAATTGCAGCTTGTACTTTGGTGCTGGAAGGGCCTCATTTCCAGAAATGACAGGGGGAAGATGCAAATCGTCTTCCATCGGTTCTACTCGTTGAACTTCGGTCGCGATTAGGAGTTCGTACTCAGTAATGCTACGTTGCGATAGTGTAGCAGCGCCTTCGTCACGCACAATTCGGTGGACCCGTATTGCCACTTGCCATTCTCCCGACGATGTGGGAGCGATGAAATACGAACAAGTTTCGTCGCTTTTACTATCATGTGTTTCGAGCCTTAAGTAAGAACGTTTGTGCGTCTCCCATCGTAGCCAAATCCAAGCCCTTGCCTGAGCACGAACAGCCTCGGAACTTTGGCCCGGCAACTGAATGAGCCGTTTGCGGCTTTCATACCCAACAAGCGTGTGGGGGAGTTCTGCCCCAATCAGTTCGGAACTGCGCCCAGTCATCTGGTACAACTGCCCATCAAACTTGTAATCGATACTATCGGAATAGCCGCCCACTGCTGCGCCGACCTGAATATCTCGAAGACCATTGGTCCTTGTTGAGAGAACATTCATTCCTAGCCCGAATTGACTCCACACCAATCGAAAGCCATTTTGATTTTTGCGCAAAACCCACATTTGGGCCGTGTTTGCTCCATAAAAGCATACGTTTTGGGAGATTTCGCCTGCTGGTGTATTCGGAAGACGACCGCCCGGCAAGACAACAAGGTCCCTTTCAGACGGTCCATCGAGGTGAATCTCAGACCCAATAAACCAATTGGCAGGTAATTCTTCAGGGCGGAGGCCATTGTCTCTCAGACAGGACGCAACACGCTCATCCTTGCTCAACGCGTCTAGCGCCGCTCGCGGGAGTTCAACTGGCCGCAGAATCGGGTCCGCCTCTAGCTCAATGCCAAATTCGGATTGCTCTTTCTGGTCGTTGGCATTCGTGTGTTGAGCAGTCGACAGGTGTGGAACCAACAACACAGCGCCAATCATCGGAAGAGCGCGCTTGATGGCGAGTTTCAGTTTGCCACGACCATGGAACTGATTGGTGCAAGTAGGTTTACACGAAGTGTTCATTTTTCCTGGCATAGAGCTGTGATTGTATCGCGCACGTCGCGTCCATTCACACCGCAAGCCAAATGCCAGGCCCGATTAACCTGCCGCCACATTCAGAGAAGGTGGGTTCCCAACCAGCGCGACTCAGCTTGCGCGCCTTATCTCTTTTACTGGAGGCGCGGAATCTTCCTTCGGCACATATTCTCCGCCCGGTCCGCGCTCCCAAGTCCGGTCCAGCACCTTGTCCGGATTCTTCTGCCGGAACGTTTCCGCGATGTAGCAGTTCCAGCACACCGGCAGGTACGACTCAAAGACTTGTGGCAATTTTTCCGGCGCAACTTCATTCCATTGCACGCAAGTATGATCCGGGGCCAGCAACGCCGGATGCCGGTCATGCCAGTGAATGTTGGCGAAGGGCTTCTGGCAATACGCGCACGACTTGCCTCGGTACCACTGGTCCACCATATTCCAGACCAGGCACGCCGCCGGGTCCGCGTTCACCTGCGAGAGGCAATCCTGCCCGCAATTTTGCCGCTCTGGCCAGCGCGAGCATTGATCCAGCCGGACGTACGACTTGCCGAACACAGCCAGTCTCGCCGCTTTCGGCGCATTCACATGCACTGCGGCCGCCTGCTTCGTTTCCGGGCAAGTAATCACGCGCTCGCCGCGATATTTCACAAAGGTGCGCAGCGCCACGATCAGCCCAAACACAACCGCACCTACCGCCAGCACAATCATTGTCCCAAGGATCAGGTTGGAGAAAGCCATGCCCGCCTCCTACTCCCGGCGCGTTCATTCGCAATAAGCCGGGTACCCCATCTAGGGAAAGAGCATTACCGGGTCCAAAAAGACCTGCCACCTTTTGTTTGCTCGCGATGCTTGAAAGGTAAAGACTTACACTTCGCCACTATTTCCTGCGGCCGCGCCGTTCCACTCTCTCCAGTGGGATTCCACGCAGATGCCCTGCGCCATCTTCCGAGCGCCTGCGCGCACCCACCCGCGCATTCGCCCCTTGTTCGGCTGCGTCCAGCGCCTCACGACACGCCGCAGCTCACTCCGGCTTGAAGATCATGCCCTGGCTGGTGCGCCCGTTCATCAAGACCAGCAGCGGCTCCGCGAACCGCAAATGCCGCACGCAGCCACGCTCGTCCAGGGCCGTTTGCGCCGCCAGCCACGCCCAATCCACCGAACCTTCACCAACATCGGGATTCACGGTAAAGTAGCCCACCTGGAACGCTGTCAAATTCTGGAAAAAGTGACTGCCCTGCGATGGCGTCACGCGAAAATCGCGGAAACCCGCTTCCACGATCACGCGCGCACCGGAAATTTCGTCCCACTCCACGGGAATTCCCAGCCAAGGCTCATTCGAGCCCCACCGCCCCACGCCCACCAGCAAGTACGGCCGGTTCTCCTCGTTCAACTTCGCATTGAAGTACGACACCAGCCGCGCCACTTCCTGACTTTGTCCGCGCTCAAACCGCTGCGAATCCACAACCACTACATCACGCAAATTTTCGATGCGCCCGTTGCCCAGCACTTTTGTGCTGTGCGCCAGCAGTCGCGACGCTTCAACATGCTCCATGCGAAGTTCTTCGGTCTCACGCGAAAGTACCAGTGGACGAATCTGCAAGAAACCGAACTCCGCAATTTCTCCCGTCTGCCGCGGCATGCGCACCGCGAATTCAATTTCTACGGGCTGCCCGAATGCGTTCTCGCCGTCCTTCAGCAATTGGTCCAAAAGCGGCGCCAAAGGAAACAGTCCGTATTTCAGGACGGGCGCGAAAGTCACCACGCGCATTCCTGGCCGGTTCAATCCATCGGAGATCACGTCATTGTCCTGCGAATACGTGGAGCCCACGGCATGGAGCGTACCGTCCGCCTCCGCCACATCCAGCGTGAAGCGCAATTCGCGCAGCCCCGGCGGCGAAGTTTCCTGGTCCACGTGATCCAGCGAAAGCGCCCAGAAGTTTTCTTGCGACTCGTTCAGCACGTCCTCCACCGTCGAAAATTGCAGCAGATTCGCCGGATACCGCGGGCAGAACGACAGACATTTCCCGCCATCGACCACCGCGCGCCCCAGGCCCAGCGCCACTGCGGCGATGCCATCCTCGAAGTTCATCGGTGGTATGGGATAAAAATTCCGCGAACGCGCCACCCCGGAAAAGTCCGGGTAAAACCGCGATCCATGAAACGCGCCCACCACCTGCTGCAGGATCACCGCCATCTTTTCTTCTTCCAGGCGAAACGGCGTGGCGCGTACGTAAGCCTTCGCATGGCGGCTAAAAGTTGACGCATACACCAGCTTGATCGCTTCCATCAGTTGTTGCAGCCGCACGGAATCGTCCGTTTGCTGGTTGCCCAGCATAAACGTCTCATACACACCCGTGAAAGGCTGGTACTGCGAGTCTTCCAGCAAGCTCGAAGAGCGCACCGCCAACGGGTAGCGCGCCTCCGCAAGAAACGCGCGCAAATCTTCCGTGATCGCTGCGGGAAGCGGCGCCTCCAGAAATCTCTGTTGAATTTCCGAATCGTCGCTGGCATTGATGGCGAAATCCAGCAGATTATTTTCCGACAAAAAGCGGTCAAACGCATCCGTGGCCAGCACCGCTGCCGGTGGTACGCCCACATGCACTTCGGGAAATCGCCGTGCCACTCGCCTCTTGTGCAGCATGTGGCGGATGAACGCAAGCCCGCGCGCCTTTCCCCCCAGCGAACCCGTACCGATACGCAGGAAATGCGCCCCGCCGGCCTTGAATAATGCAGGCTTGAAATCGCCAATTAGGATTTCGCTCTGCTCCCGGCGGTACTCACCGATCGAGTCAATCAGGTTCTGCCGCAGGCCCTCGACAGATTCGTAATCGGAAACTTTGCGTGGCCTCAGCTTGTTGGAAAGCGCGAATTCCGTGCGTGCCATCAGCCAGTGCGAAAAGTGGTTGCGCTGTCCGTGATACGCAATGCTGTCCACCGGCACCGTGTGCAGCAGCGCCTCGAGCGAATTCAAGTCCGTGGCGCGAGCGACCTCGCTGCGATCGGACGTGCGGAACACGAAATCGCCAAACGCGAACTGTTGGATCAACAGCTTCCGCAAATCCCGCAAAAAAGTCGGCGAGCGCTTGCGCAGAAAGGAAAACCCTTCCGCGTGCGCCCGCGCACGGAACTTCGTCCGGCTCGATTGCAGCACCACCGGCACATCGGGAACGGCTTCGCGCACGCGCCGCGCCAGTTCAAAACCCGCGTCCGGGTTCAGCACGCCGCCGAGCGGGAACTCGACGTCGGACACCACTCCCAACAGGTGGTCCTTGTAACGCAACGCCAGTTCGTACGCTTCCTCGAAATTCGACGACAGTAAAATTTTCGGCCGCGCCCGCATGCGCACCAGTTTGTGCGCCAAATTCAACCCTTCCTGAATCACGCGTCGCGTCTGCGAGATCAGCTCCGTGTAAATCACAGGCAAAAACGCCGAGTAGTAGCGGATGTTGTCTTCCACCAGCAGCACCACCGGCACGCCCATCGTGGAGGTGTCGTGCTCCACGTTCCGCCGGTCCTCCACGCACTTCACAATCGCAATCAGCACGCGCGCGCTGCCTTGCCACAGGAATATCCGCTCGATATCCGTCACCGGATTGCGTTTTACGAAGTTCTTCACTTCGCGGTAGTCGTAGGCCAGCACCACCAGCGGCACGTTCAGCCCCGCCACCTTGATTTCGTGCGCCAGTTCCGCCGCGTTCATCTCTCCCACGGCCAGGTTTGTCACGATCAGGTTGAACCGCCGCGGATCGGAGCGCGCCAGCGACAGCGCTTCCGAACAACTTGCCACATGCGTGATCCGCGGAATCTGCTGCAGGTGCAAATCCAGCGACTCACCGATCAGCAACTCGTTCAGCCGCCCGTCTTCCCGCAGGATGAACGAGTCGTACAAGCTGGATACCAGCAGGATTTCCTGCACGCGAAAGGGCATCAGGTTATCGAAGCCCTCCAGGAGCATCTCCGCGTCCGGCAACGGCGTCAGGATTTTGTCTGGGTCCATGAAAGTGTCCGTCTGAATAGTAAAACGGCGGGGTGGCTGTTAACCACCCCGCCGCGCTGCAATCCGCTGAACGGGTCTTAGACCAGTCCCTGATCCAGCATCGAATCGGCTACCTTCACGAATCCGGCGATATTCGCGCCGAAGACCAGGTTGCCCGGCATGCCGTACTTTTCGGCTGTCTGGAACGAGTTGCTGTGGATGGCGATCATGATGTTGTGCAGCCGCTCGTCCACTTCCTTACGCGTCCAGGAAAGCCGCATGCTGTTCTGGCTCATTTCCAGGCCCGAAGTCGCCACGCCACCTGCGTTGGCGGCCTTCGCCGGTCCGTAGAGGATCTTCGCTTCCAGGAACAGTTTCGTGGCGTCCAGTGTGCTCGGCATGTTGGCGCCTTCCGCCACAACCTTGCACCCATTCATCACCAGCGTTGCTGCATCCTTGGCGTTGATTTCGTTCTGTGTGGCGCTCGGGAAGGCGCAGTCCGCCTTGATGGCCCAGAGCGGGTTGAAGTCCTTGGCAGGATCCACCGGGATGTACTTCGCTGACTTGAAATGGTCCGCGTATTCCTTGATGCGGCCGCGGCGCACATTCTTCAGTTCCAGAACCCAGGCCAGCTTTTCGCGGCTGATGCCTTCGGGATCATGAATGATGCCGTTGGAATCGGAAATGGCGATGACCTTGGCGCCGAGGTCCAGCAGCTTTTCCACCGTGTATTGCGAAACGTTGCCGCTTCCGGAAACCAGGCAGGTCTTGCCTTCCAGGGTGTCCTTCCGCGTCTTCAACATTTCCTGTGCAAAGTACACGCAGCCGTAGCCGGTTGCTTCCGGACGAATCAGCGATCCGCCCCAGTTCAATCCCTTGCCGGTCAGAACGCCGGTGAACTCGTTCTTCAGCCGCTTGTACTGGCCAAAGAGGAAGCCAATTTCGCGTCCGCCCACTCCGATATCGCCCGCCGGCACGTCCGTGTCGGGTCCGATATGACGGAACAGTTCGGTCATGAAGCTCTGGCAGAACTTCATTACTTCGTTGTCGCTCTTGCCCTTGGGATCAAAATCCGATCCGCCCTTGCCGCCGCCCATGGGGAGCGTGGTCAAGGAATTCTTCAACACCTGCTCGAAGGCAAGGAATTTCAAGATGCCCAGGTTCACGGAAGGATGGAAGCGGAGTCCGCCCTTGTACGGGCCGATGGCGCTGTTCATCTCGATGCGGAATCCGCGGTTTACCTGGACGTTGCCCTGATCGTCGATCCAGGGGACGCGAAACATAATGACGCGTTCCGGTTCGATCATGCGCTCAAGGATGCGCGCTTTCTGGTATTCAGGGTGCTTCGAAAGGGCGGGACCGAGTGATTCGAGTACTTCCTGGACTGCCTGGTGGAATTCGGGTTCGGCGGGATTCTTGGAACGGACGATCGTCAGAACGTCGTTCACATAATCCGTGGTTCCTTTGTTTGTGGCTGCGGAAAGCGTACTAATGCCCATGAGTGTATCCTCCTAATTGAAATTTGGTGCAAAAATGTCATCAGATAAGCCGTTCGGGGGCCCGCGACTGAGGCTGGCCGGAGAGCACTACTATTAAACCTGCTTATGCCCACTAGAAGCTGTGACATATATCACAAGCTTCTGTGTGTCCCGTACTGGCCCAGTTTACACCCCCGCGAGACTGTCCTTCTAGTGGAGGTGTGACTTATGTCCAGCAAAGCAGCGGATTTGGCGGGGCCGGGAATTGGCAACTACGAGGAACTGGAGAAGATTCTCCCCTCGGACTATTCCAGCGCGCTCACTCGCCGGGAAACCCAGAAAGCGATTTTTGCGGTAAAGCGGTTCATCGAGGACAACCTCTGTAAGGAATTGAATCTGTTAATGGTTACGGTGCCCCTGCTCGTGGACATCGAAAGCGGTGTCAACGATATGCTGGATCGCGACGGCTCCCGTACGCCCATCCAGTTTCATATTCGCAACGACTATGATAAGCACCCCGTGGATGCCCAAATCGTTCAGGCCGCCACCAAGTGGAAGAGGGTGGCCCTGAAAGAATTCGGCATGCGCCCCGGCGAAGGCCTGTGCACGGACATGCGCGCCGTCCGCAAGGACTACTTCCTCGACCACGACCACAGTGTCTACGTGGATCAGTGGGATTGGGAACGCGCCATGACCTCCGATCAGCGCAATCTCGATTTCCTGAAAGAGATCGTCAACAAAATATGGAAAGTCCTCGTCGAGGCCGAACTCTATGCCCAGGATCTTTTCCCTGACCTAAAGGATAAGCGCTATCCGAACCTCCCGGAGAAGCTCACCTTCCTCCATGCCGAAGAACTCCTCCACATGTTCCCGAATCTCCCGCGCAAGCAGCGCGAAACCGCCATCCTCCAGCAGTGTCCCGCACTCTTCATCGTTGGCATCGGCTTCCCGCTGGCTGACGGCTATCCCCACGAAATGCGCGCCGCCGATTACGATGACTGGGTCACGGATACCAAGGGCCCCGATGGCAGGCCGCTCCATGGCTTGAATGGCGACATCCTGGTCTGGAATCACGTTACCCGGCGCCGCCACGAACTTAGCTCCATGGGCATCCGCGTGAATGCGGAAAGTTTGAAGAAGCAGTTGGAGCTGTCTCACCAGCTGGACTTCCTCAAATTCCCCTATCACCAGGGCATCATGAAGAATGAAATTCCCCTGAGTATTGGCGGCGGCATCGGCCAGTCCCGCACGCTCATGCTCCTGCTGCGCAAGGCGCATCTTGGCGAGGTCACCGTAAGCGTGTGGCCCCAGATCCTCAAGGAGATCTGCGCCAAGAAGAATATCCACGTCCTCGAGTAGGAACAGTTCAGCTGCCCGGTTTATGACGGGGTCTTTATTCTGTTAGCGATAGCGCTATGAGTGTGCTCCGCGGCGGGTGGCCCGTGATTAATGCTGCGAAGTTCCTTGATTTGGGATGCGCGCAGCGGACACCGCTTGAACAACTTCCATGGAAGCAGAGAGACGCGCAGGGTGCCCCAGGTTCGGTTTGCGAACCTGGGTCTTGGGGTTGCGGTCTCTCCTTCAATCCACCACGTCGATGCGCACCAGCCCCGTTCCGCCCCTCCCGTAAAACGACCAACTGCTCCACGGCCACTCACCGGGATGCTTCACCAGCTTCCGAATCACCGGGTTTGCGTGCATGTAATTCAGCTTCTCCTTCATCTTCCCTCTGCTGTACACATTGAAATCGTAAAAACGCGCTTGCCAAAACGCCCGCGGCTGATCCTGCTCTGTCCCTTCCCCAAACGGCAGTCGCAACTGCTCCGCTGAGCCATGCCTTCTCCGCTTGCGCAGCTTCCTCGACACCTGCAGTTTCAGTTTGTGCAGCGTGCTGGACGGCGTTCCCCGTTTCGGCTCGCTGATCAGCAAGTGCACATGCTCCGGCATCACAACGTAACCCACCAGGCGAAAGCCCATCTCGTCCCGAACTTTTCCCAACCCCCGCACAAACAGGTCACGTGCACGCGCTGTCTTCAACAGTGGCAACCGCCGGTAACAACTGAAGGTAGTAAAATGTAGATCGGCCTTGCCGTAGTACAGCTTCAGCCCAGAAGGCATCGGAAGCCCCAAAGCAAGAAAGGCCAACCCAAGACCCAGGTTCCGAAACCGAACCTGGGGCACCCTCCGCGTCTCCATACTTCTGCGGAAATTGTTGAACTGATATACTCTCCACGATTCCCATGTCAACACCAAACTACACGCATCACCCGGGCCACCCGCCAGTGACGCTTTGGACGTCTGGAACGTACATTCCCATTCAGAGTGGAGGGCCAGATGAGAAGGACAGTAGCAATCGTTGTGGCAATTGTCGTGGCTGTGTCGTGCATACCGTGGCTGAGCCACCGGGCTTTCTTCCCTTTGATCGTGACAATTACTGTCATTGCGCTCGCGGGGTTTATCGTGCTCGGAGGCATGAGGGCGTTGTCCATTTGGCCAAAAGAAAAGCACGAGAAAAGCGATTCGGTGCAATCCGGCCGGTGGTCCCCGAGAATCCGCAACCTATCTGTTGGTGCCGCGGTTGTCCTCGTGTTGATACTTACCGTGCCGCACTTTATGGTAACGAGCGAGGATGCCTACAAGCTCGCAGTGGCAACAGCGCACCGGAGAGCGGAGTTCAACGACTTGCTGGGTGCCCCGGTGCGTGAAGGGTGGTATTCAGAAGGCAAGATTGAGTTAGGGAATCCCGCGACCGCCAACCTACTGATTCCGGTTCACGGGCGGCTACGACGCGGAAACTTGCGAGTGCTTGCGGTCAAGGATGATGGCGAATGGAGATTGAAGAGTCTTACCCTAGAACTCGCACAACCTAGCGAAAACATCAATCTCCCGACCTATTCCCGGTAAACTACTTGGATGACTGTGTCGGCTCCTTCGACCGAGTAAACTTGGTTGCGTTAACAACCAGGCCCGGAAGAAAGGAGCCGAGCCCGCCGCAGCGGGATTATTACAGGTTGTGATTTTCACACATGCTATCAGCAGATTGCCAAGGCCAACAACGAAACGGGAGAGTTGCTTCTGGAGCGGCGTTTGGATCACCAGAGCGGTGAAGCGCACGCGTTCTACCGGAGTTTGCAAGGGCCGGTGTGCGTGGAAATGGAGGACCGGGAAGACGAATCCAACAGGGAAGACAGCATCCGGGCGTTGCGTGAATCCTACGATTACTTAGTAAAGTACTGGCCGGAGTGAACTTGTTGTCGTTGCTTGCATGCGGTTGACGCAACATCCGCCCTTGGAAATTTGCGTTGCTGGAGAGATTGCGTGAGCGAACGATTTCCCACAGCGTTCCGGGGAGCTGGAAATGGAAAGGGCGGCCCGGTTGAAAGCCGCCCGATTGTAAAGTCAGAATTCCGTCAAATCCCGCCAAACAGGTTGCAACTATTGGACAGAATAGCGCTCACGTGGAGCAGCTGTCTGTCTACAATTGCACAGTCCACCGTCATGGAATCTCGATGTCCGATTAGAGCATCAGGGACTTTAGCTGGTGGAATTCCATTCGCTGCAGCGAATCGGAATTATGAGGCGTCCAGCTCAAAGTTTGTGCCTGGCTTTTGCTTTAGGACGGCTGAGCCATTCTCGTATATGTTTACCTTCTGGCGACGACTATGAGCTTCAAGTCATACTGGCGCCAACCATTGTGACAAGGGGCGTGACCATGAACTCAACTGCGGTTCACTCAGTGATCGGGAAGTCATTAAAGATGTGGACTTTCTCCGTCCAAGACTACACCTTGCTCGCCCTTCAGTCGGTCCGGAACATCTTTTCTACCACCTGTTACTTCCCCGACCTGGTCGAGCAGATGGACGTGATCGGGGTAGGTTCGTTGCTGATTGTCGTCGTTGCGCTCCTTTGCGTCGGCGGTGTGGTTGTTCTGAATTCAGCCTCGCAATTTGCCCGTTTCGGTGAAACGGTTTTGACCGGTGACGCCGTTTCGCTCGCGCTCCTGCGCGAACTCGGCCCGGTTTTCACGGCGCTTCTGCTCGCGGGCCGGAACGCTACAGCGATGGCTTCCGAGCTGGGCTCAATGGTTGTTAGCGACCAGTTGGACGCCATGCGCAGTTTCGGCGTTGACCCCATCCGCAAGCTGATGACGCCGCGTGTGCTTGCGACGGTTCTAGTGCTGCCGTTACTCGTGGCCGTGGGGGATTGCGCCGGACTGTTCGGCGGATTCCTGGTCGCAAAAATAACGCTCCACCTCAGTGCGGAGCAGTTTATGTCGCGCGCCATCAAAGTGCTGGTTTTCGGCGACCTCTGTATAGGATTCACGAAACCGCTTGTTTTCGGGTTCATCATCGCGACCGTGGGTTGTTATCAGGGATTTCGTGTCGAAGGCGGGACGGAGGGCGTGGGCCGCGCCACGATTACCGCATTCGTTGTGTCCTCCGTGGCCGTTCTCGTGGTGGATTTGTTCCTCACCAAGCTTCTGCTTTACATGTTCAACTTGTGATAGGGCCACGCCTACCGGAAGCTGGCGGAATGCCACAAGACGGCGGTCTTCAATGGGCTGAGCCGGCTGAGTCAGAAGCCAGCGAAAATCCGTCCCTAAAAGGATACTTCGAGAACGATCAATCGTTGCTCTCCGCCGCTTCCGGCATTTTTGCCACAAAAAGACCATACACGAAGTTGCCGGAACCGTAACCGGCGCGCATGGCCTGAAAGCCTTTCAGATAAGTGACGAAATCAGTGCCATGTTGTGCGGCCAAAGCCCAAAACGATTTTTCCTTGATGATCTCCAGACCAAGATCCCAGGTTTTCGCGCAGTTCGGCGTGAGCACCTGCCGGTGGACGATTCGCAGGCCGCCGGCGGTGAGGAAATCGGCGTAGTCTTCCATCGTCCGCAGTTCGACAAACATGCCCTTTTCGATCGGCTCAATAAATTTCTTTTGCTCCGCGGGAGTGAGATTTTCCTTGCGGAACCAATCCGTGAGGGCAAAAATTCCGCCGGGCTTCAGGAACCTCACTGCCGAAGCAAAAAACTTTTGTGGGTCATGGTAGTGAGAAATCGATTCGACGGACCACAGCAAATCGAAGGTTTGGGAAAATTGCATGGACTCCGCGTCCATCAGGAGAAACTTCACGTCCAAGTTCGCCTTGCGCGCGGCCCGATTCGCCATTTCCACTTGGATCGGAGAAATGTTAATGCCCGTGGCGTTGACGCCGTAGTTCCTCGCAAGGTATAGACTGCTGGCGCCAAAGCCACAGCCAATGTCCAGCACCTCGGAGCCAGGTCTTACATTGGCGCGACGGGCGAGATGCTCGACCAGTTGAAGTTGCGCTGTCTCCCTGGATTCATTGCCATGAATCCAGTAACCGTGATGCAGATGCTCGCCCCAAAGAGATTGATAGTAGGGGCTGACCACGTTGTAATGTTCGATGATCTTGGACTTTTCGTTGGGACGAGACATGGGCCGCGCGTGTTCTCCTGAGAAACCCGGGCGTGGAGTCTCGGATGAACACCTAGTTTACTCCCGGAAAGGCAGTTGTCCAATACGCAGGCTCGAAACCCGGTTCTGCGCGTAATTGCTCGCACCTGCGTGAATTTCCGATGGCTTCCATGCCCTTGCGCACGCCGACCCCTCGCAACTTCAGGTCTCGACAGAACTTCGCCTTACCTATTCTTCGGCTGCGATGTCGCGTACAGCGACGACCCAATCAAAAAATGTCCTTCCGCCTCGTCCGACAGCTCCAGATGCATTCGCTGATAGCCGAAGTTCAGCCGTAGGTAATACGTCTTCCCGGCCTCCGCCGTCAGGTGCATTGCTTCTCCCACCCGCTCGGAAGACTTCTTAAAGGTTCCCGACTGCCACTCCGTACAGACATTATGTTCTCCCGGCGCGACCTGAAAAAAGAAATATGACTTGCCCTCGTTCGCTCCTACCCAACTTCCATCCACCCCCACCCGCATCGTAGGCGCGGTGACAAAGTCCACAAAAAAGTACATCAGCGCTTTCCCCTGCCCCGGCTGCCCAACGGGATGTTTCAAATCCGTCGTCTTCACGTCGAACATCCCCGTGTTCAAACCGCATCCCGCTCCAGTTCGCGCCGTCGCGGCGTCATCCTGCGCTAGAACGGGCAATGCTCCCAAAAAAACAGCCAGGCACAAAACGGACGAACTCTTATTCATGAAACGCCTCCGATTCTGAACACAGTTACAGAGCCAATCCTTAAACTCAAGAAAAGGGACTTTGCAATCTTGCAAGGCCGAAAGCGATTGCCGCCTATTTCACATAAAGTCGTATTTGTTCTTGAGACGTTATGCTTTGCTATCCGGTTTCGTCTTTGACGAGATTCTTATGGATAGCTCCTTCCGAATCTGATTGCCGGTAAGCTGTTCGTTGTAGGACTGATCAGCTGCTTACCCTCGAACCAGAGCGTCAGAAGAACCGAAAAGCCGCTTATTAAGACTTGTGCATGCCGTGCGATGGGTTGAATCCGCAGCCAGCGCAAAAGCTTGTCTGCTATCGAAGCAGAACAACTTGGCCCTTTTGATGGAGGCATTTTCCACGCAGTTAGTGGTAAAGTCGCACGTTAAGGTGCGCGCTCTCATACCTGCCGCTCCCGCAGGCCGATAAGCTGGCTAGCGCGCCTTCAGGAAAAAACAAAATGACCAGGAGAATTACCCTGAGCTCGGCACTCTTGGTGAGCTTTGCCGCGCTCTGTCCTTGGGTCCCGGTTATTTCTGCGCAGGATCCCATCCGCGTCGAATCCCATCAGGTTCTCGTTCCCGCTGAGGTGTTCGACAAGCACCTTTATACGCAGATGGAAAACAGTAATTCCTTCGAGTTACCAAGCGCTCCGGATCCTCGGCTTCGGGACGCCATTGCCGTTCGCAACCTGGTCGCCAGGGATTTCCATTTATTCGAAGACGGTACGGGGCAGAGAATTCAGAACGTCACGCTGGAACATCCGGCAATTTCCATAGTTCGCGATAATTTCGGCAGCCATTTCGAAATCATGGGTTCGGGCGGCGGAAGATGGGCCGATCCCGATCAACCCACCACGGTTCTCGCTGATTGGGTTCTCTTGCCCCGTTATGTGATCTCCTACATTCCTCCGCCATCCCTTGAGGGAAGCTGTCATCAGATCAAAGTGAAAATGACCCGTAACAATTTGTTCGTCTGGTCCCGCAGCGAGTACTGCAACACGCAGCATTCAGCTTTCGACCCTCTCAAGGGAACGGAATTCGGCAAGCAGTTGGAAGACGATCTTTCTTCGGCGGAATCCGGCAAGATCGATTTAACTCTTCAGGCAGTTCCGTTTTACACCTACGCGGATGCCGCTCGTGTCTATATCAAGCTCGAGTTTCCATGGAAGTCTCTTAAGTATGAGGTCAAGCATGAGACGTTGTACGCCTCCATCGGCGCTTTGCTGATGGTGTACAACAAGGACGGGACTCTCGCCGCCCGCTTCAGCGATTTTGCCTGCTGTGACAATGATGAGGACACCAAATCCTCCGCAAAGCCCCAATCCTCGCGTGCCCACTCCCCACAAAACACTTCTCAGATCCCGGATCGCTATGAAACGCAGTTCGACCTGCCTCCCGGTGAATACGATGTTCGAGCCGTCCTTAGCGACGGCGAGAATTTTGGCCGGCAGCAGGTGCCGCTGGCCGTGGACAGCTTCGATACGAAACAACTGGCTATTAGTGAAATAGCCCTCTCGCGGCGCTTCCGGAAAGTGTCGCCGGAATCGCCAACCGAAACGAACAGAGCGGCTGGGGGTTACTTGCCTCTTGTCAGCAAAGGCGTTGAAATTACTCCCACGGCGGACACGCGTTTCAAAACAGGGGAACCCCTTTACGCTTACTTTGAGGTCTACGAGCCGCAGCTTGCAGCTAAGTCCGCGATAACCGTCGAGGCGCACCTAAGGGTTGTTGATGCCAAAACCGGCAACTTGAAAATGAATCTGCAGGCGGTGAACGTTGCCCCTTACATCAAGGCAGGCAGTTTAGTCATTCCCATTGCACGGGGGATCAACCTGAGGAACCTGTCGTATGGCGCGTACCAGCTGGAGATCCGGGCCAGCAATTCAATGGGGAAGAGTACGCCTTGGCGCGCAGCCAATTTCTCGATTGAGTAGCGCCGGCGGACGCACCGCAACTCTTCACACTATCTCCCGCTTGACAACACACCTGCGAAAAACTCGTCGGAGGAAATGCACTGGTGGTATTGTCGCTTGCGGGTAGTCTCCCCTTCGGGCAGATCTTGGAATTCCGGGCCACGTAGATTAGATGGATACAAAGCACATGTTTCTCTTGTGCCCACCGGAGACTGAACTTACATGAAGCCGTTGGCCCGTTGGCAACTGGCAGTGGTGGTCGGGTTCTTGCTCCTGTACACCGTTGTGTCTCTGGTGGGCCGGCCGAGTTTTGCTCTCACCGCCTTCTCCGATATTACCGGCACAACTTTGTGGATCGTGGCTGCCGCGGTGATGATCTGGGCCGCGGTAAGTAACCAGGGGCGTACACGCTGGTTTTGGATTCTGCTGGCCGCCAGCGCCGTGATGGTCGGCTGCAACCTTGCAGCCTGGCTGTATTACGAAGTCTTTGCCCACCGAGCCACGCCAGATCCCTTCTGGGCGGACATCCCTTTGTTCTTGCAGCCAGTTCCCATGATGGCTGCGGCGGCGATGCGCCCCGGTTCGCGGCAGCGCCAGCAGCGCTTCCACCTGACCACGCTCAATTTTCTGATTCTTCTGTTGTGGTGGGTCTGCGTGTACATGTTTCTGGTCTATCCCAACGAATACATCCTGCCTAACAAAATCACTTTCAATAGCTACTACTATTCCTTGTTCATTTTGGAGTTCTCGGTATTGCTCGGGATTCTGGGAAGCATGGCGCTTGTCGCACAGGGTGCTTGGCGAAGGATTTATTGGCATCTCTTCTCCGCTTGCGCGTTGTACTTGCTGGCCTATCAGTGGTTGAATGCCGCTTTTGAGCGCGATGAGTACTACAGCGGAAGCTTTTACGATATTCCGAATTACGCCGCGATCTGTTGGTTCATTCTCATCGCCGTGCGCGCACGCACTGTCCCATCCGAGCCGTTGACTGAGCCCGAACACGAACACGCCGGCGATCTGCCCGGGATTCTGGCGGCGCTGGCAGTCCTGTCTTTGCCGGTCATGGGTCTGTGCGAACTGTTCTTCGATCCAAACGGCAGTGCCTTGCGCCCGTATCGTGTCTCCGTCACCCTGGCGGGCATCCTGCTGATGGGTGTCTTCGTTTTTCTACGGCAGATGCTGCTGAATCGAGAGATGGGCAGGCTCCTGATCGAATCCCGTGAAAATTTCGAGCGGCTGCACCGCGCGCAAAACCAGTTGATGCAAAGGGAGAGGCTTGCGGGAGTGGGGCAACTGGTCACCGGTGTGGCGCACGAACTGAACAATCCGCTGACCGCGGTGATCGGATTTTCCGATCTGCTGATCGAGCAGGCGTCCGATGGAGCGTCGCGTCAAAAACTGGAACGGCTGGGAGTGGAGGCGCGGCGTATCCGGCGCATTATCGACAATCTTCTGAGCTTTGCCCGTCCCCAGACGGCAGGCCGCCGCTCGCTGGACATCGGCGAGGTGATACGCGAATCATTGATGCTTTGCGAGCATCAATTGCGCAGCAACGGCATCCAGGTGGAGTTGAATTTTTCACGGGATCTGCCACGCATTACCCTGAATGAAGGCCAGTTCAAACGCGTGTTCGTCAACCTGTTCAGCAACTCCGCGAGCGCGCTGGAGCAGGCACCGGAAAAGAAAATCCGGGTGGAAGTCTACCGCGAAAACGAGAAAGCTATCGTGCGCTTCAGCGATACCGGGCCGGGATTCACCGACGTGAGTTGCGTCTTCGACCCTTTCTACACCACGCGGCCCGTGGGGCAGGGAACAGGCCTGGGCTTGAGTATCTGTTATGGCACCGTCAAAGAACACAACGGTGACATTTATGCGAAAAACCTGCAGCCCAACGGCGCCGCCCTTACGATTGAATTGCCGATTGCCTGAAGCGCAAGTGCGCTGCCGTTATTGAACGCCGCGCCATCCCCGTCAACCTTTGTTCCCCCGAATACCCGGGGAATAACCGCTGGCACCATCCGGGCCGAGGGCAAAAGGAATACTTAAGTCTCCACTTGACAATGAACAGCGCTCAGTAAATACTTAAGTTTGTGCTTAACCATGGCATTTTGGAGAGAATTTCACCATGCAAACACTTTCCGTTACCCACAGCACTTTCGTTATCGAGCACAATTATCCCGCCACCCCCGAGCGCGTGTTCGCCGCTTTTGCCGACCCGGCCAAGAAGCGCCGCTGGTATGCCGGAGGCGAAAGCAGCGAAGTCGAGGAATTCCAGATGGATTTTCGCGTGGGAGGCAACGATTACACGCGCCGCCGCTTTAGGGAGGGCTCACCGTTTCCAGGTGTCGCGCTGACCAATCACACTAATTATCAGGACATCGTGCCCCATCGCCGCATCGTCACTGCCTACACCATGTCCCTCGGCGAAAAGCGCATCTCCGCGTCCTTGGCCACGTTTGAATTTCTGCCAGCGGAAAATGGGACCAACCTCGTCTTCACGGAGCAGGCCGCGTTCTTTGAGGGCGCCGACGGTCCTCAAATACGCGAACAGGGTTGGCGCAAACTGCTCGAACAATTGGCAAAAGAATTGTCACGCTAGTCCGTGAGCGCGCGGAAAAGGCAAGGGGCTATGCTCAGTCAAAAAGTGAACATCAATCGCGTCTTCCATGCTCTCGGCGATCCCACTCGCCGGGCCATCGTGGAGAAACTCAGCATACGGCCCCTCACGGTCACGCGCCTGGCACAGCCTCTCGATATCACTCTGGCCGCCGTTGTTCAACACCTGCAAGTTTTGGAAAAAAGCGGTCTGGTCCGTACCGAAAAGGCCGGCAGGGTGCGCACTTGCCGCATCGAACCTGCAGGCCTTTCCGTGGCGGAACGCTGGCTCGACGACCGCCGCGCGACTTGGGAACGGCGATTTGACCGTCTTGGCGATTTGCTAACCGAGCCCGATGAGAATTGATTACAAGTTCATCGCGGCCACTGCGGTTTTGACCACGCGCATGGTTCATCAGCTGCAACGAGACTGTTGATGGATTGTGGAGGCTTCAACGCTTCCGCGAAATGAATTTTTCCCATTCGCCAGGAGCAAGCGCTTTCTTGATCTCCTCGGCGGTGTGGAAGCCGTCGCTGATGACCGTTGAGCCGAGATTTTTCTGCTCCACGGCAATCGGCTGAAGAAGAATGGCGGGCACTGTGAATGAGCCGTTGGGGATGCTCTCGGTTGCGGTCGGCTTGGTCCCGTGGGCAAGCGCCACGGCCGCGTCTACGGCGCGTTTCGCCAGAGGTCCCAGGGGTTTGTAGACGGTCATGATCTGCGTCCCGCGAATGATGCGCACTACCGCCGGGAGGTCGGCGTCCTGACCGGAAACGGGAACGGTGCCGGCCAGCTTGTGCTCGCTCAGGGCCTGAATGGCGCCGCCGGCAATCTCATCATTGGCGGCAACAACGCCAGAGATCTTGCCGTCCGATTTCTTCAATGCGGCGAGCGTCGCCTCGTAGCCTTCCGGGCGGCTCCACTGGCGACACCAGGATTCCCCGGCAATGGTGATGCGGCCGGCATCTTCCCCCTGCTGCAGAGCCAGTTTTTGCCCGCGTTCAACCTGGTGCGCGTTGTTGTCTGAGGGCGCTCCCTCGAGAAGGAAATAGTTGCCCTTGGGCGCGGCAGAAAGCACCGCCGCAGCTTGCAGTCTTCCCACTTGCACATTATCGAAGGAGATGTACAGCGATACAGGGCTGTCCTTGATCAGGCGGTCGTAGCTGACCACGGGCACTCCCTTGCGTTTGGCCGCCTGCACGATGGCCGCAGCTTTTTCGGCATCGTGCGGTACAACAATCAAGACATTCACGCCGACATCCAGCAGTTGATTGGCTTGCTGCAACTGAAGGTCGTCATCGCCATCCGCGGCCTTGACAGTGATCTTGGCCCCTAATTCCTCGGCTCGTGCCTGGATCAACTTCAAGTCGCGTTGCCAGCGCTCAAGTTTGCTGGAATCCATAAGGAAACCGATATGCACGCTCGCTTCTTCGGGGCGGACGATGCAGGAAAAGGCCAGAGCCAGAGAAAATATGCCGATGAAAATGGTGAGTCTTATGCGCATTTATTCCTTTGTCGGAATTCGAATGGGGGCCTGTTTGGTCCTCTGTTTGCGCATAATATCCCTCTACTTGCCGCGCTACAACGAATTTGCAACCGGATTACGCCTCAGCGACAGAATTGCGGTCCCGGCCGAGACTTCTAATCGTATGCACAGTTGACTGCCATCTGAGCAGCGCAACGGGGCAATCGCGCTCGCCAACTCGTTTAGTAATTCTTTGCCAGGCACTCCCGGGCCTGATTGACTCTGAAGCTGGCGTCACTGGTCTCGATTTGTAATAGGAGTAGCGCGGCCGTCAGTTGATTGTGGAAGTCGAACGCCGCGGAAGTGTCCGGGTTGGCAGCGACTTCCAAATTCTTATCAATCTGGGTGCTCTCTTCGCGCAGGGATTTAAGTTTGGCCTCCTGCACCGTGATGCTATCGAGCAACTGTTGCCGCAGCACCTCCATGCTGCGCACCACATCGCCCTCCTGAACTCTTTTCCACTCCTCGTGGGCATTTGCGGCGCGGTCCAAATGCTTGTTGATGGACCAACTGGCAAGATTGTAGCTGACCGTTACCTCGCCGTACGGCTGCGGGCCCTGGGCCGCCGGATTGACCTGCTGATGAACGCCAACGGATAGCGCGACATCCCAGTTATTCTGACGGTTCAGCTTGTCCAGCGCTTTTTGCTCTTGCTGTTCGCCACTTTGTTTTTGTGCCACCAGATCTTTTAACGGTTTGTCACTGAGCGCGGGAATATAAATCGCCGCGATCTTCGATTGCGTGTCCGCCCGGTCGGCGTCCAGCTTGATCCTTGTGGTTTGCAATGAGAAGAGCATCATGCGCGTGGCATTCTGCGCTTCCACCATTTTTGAAGTCTTCTCCATCAGCGCATCCAGCGATTGGGAACCGTGTTCGATCAGGGCGAGCCTGTTCTGCAAAGCATTTTTCTCCAGGTTGCTGAACGCATACTGGACTTCCTGCTGAGCTTCCAGCGTCGCCCTGTAAAGTTCGCAGTTTTTTCGCGCGGCTTCCATCGTCAAGCCGGCCTTCTTAAAGTCGGACAGCCCGAGCGATGCGGCGCCCACAATTTGCATCGGCAAACCCGTCTCTGGCTGAGTGAAGCCAGCCGCGGCAGTGGGCGTGCGCAGCAGGTCACGCTGTGCTTGTGCCTGCTCCATAACGTAGACGCAGTAAGCCTGCTGATCCTTCTGGTCCTGTGCGTGCGCAAAGGATGGAATAAACAGGGCTACAGCCATCACCAACTTCCAGTGATTCAGGAACATTCGGGTTCTCCTTAGAACAATAGCGGCTTGCGTACGAGGAACACGGTTTTGGATTTCGCGGAATCGGGGTGCTCCAGATTCATCTGGATCAGGAAGCCGCGAATGGTGGTCTTGAAAATCGGATGGATGGCCGTCTCTTCCCCGGTGAATATCTGCTTCACCGTACCCACCTTGCGGCAGGCAATCATATTCAGGTAGCAGTCATAAACCGGCTGGCCGGCTGCAGCACTCGTTTGATTGTCATAAGGCACGAAGGCGAAATAGAGGACTTGCCCGCCGGAAGCATTCAGGTAATACGGACTCTGTTTCGCGGTAACGATGCCCTGTCGCAACCTGTCGATCTGCCTCGATTCTTCCTGAAGCTGCTTTTCGGCAACATTGATGGCTATATCCAGTTGCGCGGCTTCCGAGCGCAACTCCGCTTGTTTTTCCAGTACGTCCAGCGTGGAAGTGGCATTCGTGGTCTTGGTTAAAACGCTGTCGGTCAACAAAACCTCGGCAATTTTGCTGTCGGTTAAGGCGCCCTGAGTCTGGTTGATTGCGGCCAGTTGCGTGGCGGCATCGCCCTGGGTGATCAATCCGGAAGCCAGGTCCTTGTTGATGTTGGACTCGACGTCCTTGAGCTGCGCCAGCACTTTTTGTGTCTTCAGGTTGTCGGCCTGCTTCTGCTGGTCGAGCGCCGCAAGTTCGCCACCCGTGGCGCGATTGTGCTTATCTTCGCGCGCGATGGCGGCTCGCAGTTCAGGTTCCAGCGCCAACAGTGCCGCGCGGTGCTTGGTCATTTCGGCTATGCCGCTTTCCAGTTTCTTGGAATCCACCTTCAGATCTTCAATGGTCTGCTGGCTGGTCACCAGTTGCGCACGGAAGTCCAGACTTTTCTCGTCCGAGGCGGAGAGAATCACCGGAGCAGCCCACGAACTGTTCACGGCATAAAAGCCCATGACGAAGGCATAAGTGAGAATGCCGGCAAGCACGAGATATAGCACCACGATGGCAAAGATCCGGTAAACCGTAATCACCAGCGTGTAGTGCAGCGATTGCTTGGCAGGGGTTTTCTTTCTTTGAAGTGGAAGAGCATCAACCGGTGGTGTTGCCAAGTGGCGCCTCCTGTTCTGTCTTGGTTCGCGTGCCCCAGTCCGCGGAATCCATCGTGCACACAGCCAGGGGCGTAAGGAACAAACTGGAAACGAGCGTCCAACCGACATACGCGCCAAATGCCAGAGGGTGGGCGAGAGCCTCCCTCGCGCTGTATTTTTTGATCACCCAGGTCAGCACCGCGCCAATCCCCAGAGCAGTGACCATCGGCACTGGCCCGGCCCATGCCAGGGGGTCCGACGTAAGCATGGTGACCACGACCAGAAAGCCCACCAGCGCGCCAAGCGGTGTCAGCACCAGCGTCAGCACCGTATTCGGGTGAAGTTTCCACACGTGCTGCGGCAGAGTTCTCAGCGTAAAGAAAAAGTCCCGCACGATGCTGCGGCGCCAGCGCAGCTGCTGTTTGAAGAGCACGGAGAGAGTGTTGGGCACGGTCGTCCAGCAGAGCGCGTCATTGTTGATGTACGTGCCGTAACCCCGCAGCAGCGTCTGATGGGTCAGGAACCTATCCTCGCCCTGAGTTACAGGAATGCCAAACCAATGGCGGGCGCGTATAGAGGGCTCAATCTCCAGCAATAACTCGCGTCGAATGGCAAACAGGCATCCGCTGATGCAGCAAACGCTGCGCGTCCAATTTTCCGGAATCTTGTAAAGCTGAAATGCGGAGTAATAAACGATGGCCTGAATCGCCGTAATGACGTTGTCGTTTGGGTTCCGCACCCCCACTCTGCCTCCCACCGAGCCGATGCGCGGTTCGGAAAAACAGGCAGTCAGCTCCTGGATCGCGTCGTGATGGAAAATACAGTCGGAATCGATGGAGATGATGACCTCGGCCGTAGAGTGCTGCAGCGCGTTGCACACCGTGCGCGCCTTGCCGCAATTCGCCTCATTGCGTCCCGCCCGTACGCGGATGTTGGTAAAATCGTGCTGCGCTTTCAGGATCCACTCGTAGCTGTCGTCCACGGAACAATCGTCCTGGGCGATCACTTCAAACTTTTCGATGGGATAGTTGCTCTTGCTGATGCTTTCAATGGTTTCGTAGACCGTCTTGCCTTCGTTGTAGCAGGGCATCAGCACACTGACCGTAGGGTGGTAGGTGTAGTCCTTCTTAACCTTGGCTCCCGGGAATGCCAGCTTCAGAATGATCCCCATTAGGTACTTCGCCACAGAAATGAGCAGGCAAAGCACCATGATGAGCCAGAGAAGAATCGGGGCCATTACCTGAGCACCTCTCTGCCGAAAATCGTGTCTGTCGGCAAAACCACAAAGCCCATCGTTCTACCCTTTGTCATTTGACCTCGGCTCAGTACCCATCGTCAGAGATAACAAAGGGCTATATTGCCGCATTCCTTAATCAGACCTTATCTGATGGTAGGACGGGTCACAAGCCGTACGGTTACATCCAAATTCCATTCCACGTGAAAGGGTAACTCCTGGCCAGTAACCAAATCGCGTCGATCAGGCCCCCGCAATGTGCGCGCATTCCTCCTTAGGAGGTGGGGGCGTAAGCCCCCACGTATTTGGTCTGGAGTCGATCGGGCTTTAGCCCCTGAAGCTGCAACACTTCATTCAAATACTCATTAGGACAGCATGATAGTGCCAACTTTCAACGCGAACGTGGTAGCTTGGCGGCAACCTCGCTACAATCGTCTATGATGGTGGTGGGTAGAAGTTCGCATACAAAATGCCGGGTTCAATCGCTCACCCGTTTGCGCGTTGGTTTGACTCCCACGCACGCGCCATCTTGCTATCACGGAGGAATCAGCCGCGCGGGATTTCCTCCCTTGTCTGCCAAAGCGCTGCGGCTTTACCAGGAGATTCACGATGACCATCCGTCTTGACGGCAGCAGCCTGACCATTGAGGCCGTAGTGCGCGTGGCGCGCCACGGCGATAAAGTGGAGCTTACCCCCGAAGCGCACGCCCGCATCAACACCTGCCGCGCCATGCTCGAGAAAAAAATCCAGGCCCACGAAACCATGTACGGCGTGAACACCGGCATTGGCGAGTTCTCCGAAGTGGTCCTGAACGACGAGCAGGTCAAGGAATTCCAGAAATACCTCATCTACAACCACGCCGCGGGCATCGGAGAACCGGCGTCAGTTGAACACGTTCGCGCGGCCATGCTCAGCCGCATCAACGTTCACGCCAAGGGCTTTTCCGGGTGCCGCCCAGAGATTCCGCTCACTTACATCGCCATGCTCAACGCTGGCGTCACTCCCGTTGTGTGCGAGAAGGGAAGCGTGGGCGCTTGCGGTGACCTGGCACCGATGGCGCAGTGCGCCCTGTCGCTGATGGGCGAGGGCGAATCTTTCTACCAGGGCGGACGCATGGCCACGCGCGAAGCCCTGGAAAAAGCCGGCATTCCCGTGCCCGGCCTCAAGGCTCGCGATGGCTTGGCGGCTATTAACGGGAGCAACCTCATCACCGGCATGGCGTGTCTCGAGCTTTACGACGCCGAGCGTTGGGTAGCTCAAGCCGAAATCGCCGCGGCCATGACGCTTGAAGCTCTTATGGCCAACATGCGCCCTTATGAGGCCAAGCTCCACGAGCTGCGCGGCTTTCGCGGCGCGCAAACTGTGGCGGCGAATCTCCGCGCCGTTATCGCGGGCTCCGATCTCGTCACGGGCAAGCTCAAAGTCAAGGTGCAGGACGCCTACTCGATGCGCTCCACGCCTCAAGTCATCGGCGGACTTCGCGATTTGCTGGCCTACGCACGTAAACAGGTGGAAACAGAACTGAACGGCGTGGCCGACAATCCCATCTTCGTTGCGGAAGAGAACAAGGTTTACACGGGCGCGAATTTCCAAGGCACGCCCGTGAGCTTGCCTCTCGATGTGGTGGGCGCGGGAGTTACCATGGTCAGCGTCCTCAGCGAGCGGCGTCTCAATCGGCTCCTCAATCCCGCGCTCTCTGTGGGGCTGCCCGCGTTCCTTACCAAGGGCGCTGGAATGTTTTCGGGCCACATGCTCAGCCAGTACACAGCGGACATGCTCATCGTCGAGCAGCGCATCCTGTCCGCACCCAGCTTCATCCAGTCCATCCCGGCGGCCGCAGACCAGGAGGATTTTGTTTCCATGGGAATGAATGCCGCGCTGAAGACGCGGCAGATTCTGGAGAACGCCAACGGCGTCCTGGCCATCGAACTCATCGCCGCCGCACAAGCGTTGGACTTCCGCGAATTCACGCCGGGCAAAGGGACTCTCGCGGCCAAAGCAGCGGTGCGCAAAGTCGTCGAGCATCTGGACGCCGACCGCCCGCTCTTCCGCGACCACAACGCCATGACCGCCGCCGTGAAGGCGTGCACCGTCCTCGATGCCGTCACGGCCGAAATCGGTGAGCTGAAGTCGTCCTGGTAGAGCCCAGCCTCACGATCCAGTCACCATCGGAAAAGTTTGGCAGCGCCGCACTCCGGCTATCACGTAGCACGGCGCCGCGTTTGACCAATTGTCAGCGCAAAGTTTCGCGAACCACTAACGGATCAACGGTTGTTGTCCGAGTGCAGCGGAAGATCCGGCAGCACTGTCGTGCCTTCTTTTTGAACGGCCCACAGTTTCCCCGGATCAAGCCCCAGCGCCCGGATGATCGTTGGAGCCACTTGCCGCGTTTCCACCTGATCTGCAAACGTTGCGGGCCCGAAGCTCGGATTGGAAACAAGCAACATCACGTGGCGATCGTCCTCCGCAAAGCCACCGTGCTCGGCAACTTTCTTTCCGCCGCCCGTATAGATAACGCCCACATTCGGGGCAATCACAATGTCGGGCGTGCGCGAATCCACAGCCGGGTCATTGAAGATCAGATCGAGGGAACGGCCAGAGAAAATCTGTCCTTGGCCGTAGTTGTTTTCGTTCGCTTCGAGCATGGCAACGGAAGCGGCAACTTGCGTCTGGTCCGTCAGCCAGATCAGCGAAACATCGTCTTCATCGGCCTGGCCGACAAGCCCGCCGCCCGTGAGTCCCGTGCCGACGCCGCCGAGCACCGAGGAAGGAGGCTCCAGCGCGGGGTTATCGTGCGGTATGCGAAGAACACGATTCGGATCGATGGGCGACTGGCCGTGCTTGGCGGTAATAATGATGAGGGTGGAATCGAGCAGGCCGCGGCTCTTCAGTGCCGCCACCATCTGCCCAATCGACGAATCCACATACTGAATCTCGCCGAGCAAAGAGGCGGACGGAGTGCCGGTGGAATCCAGGTAGCCGCCCGTCAGAGATAGCGCGCCTTCCACCAACTTCTGGCCCACACTGACCGCTTGGAAGTTCATGCCGAATAATGCGGGAGTGTGGATTGAGCCGGTGCTGTCGTGGTGTTTGCCATTAATCCAGTTGAGCACGGCTTGCACCTTCAAAGTGTCGTAGCACTGGATATTCTGGAAACTGTCGGTCCAGGCATTACTCGATGAAACGGCGTTCTGATCCGGCAACGGGCTGCAACCGGGCACCGTGGGGAGAGCCACAGGGACGGAGTTAATTTCCGGGCTGTAGAGATCGTCCACACCCTTGCCACTCGGGCCGTTCGTGAAATCGTAGGAGGGATGTTTGTCCGACCACGCCGTATAACCTCCTCCGGCCTTCACCACTTCAAAAATCGTGTTGTCGCGGATATAGCTGTGCGGGTAAACCGGCGCACAGTTGTTTTTGGGATCGCGAGGCAGATACGCGGGATTGATTCCACCGGCGCCATCAAGCTTGGTGTAGTCGTAATCAATCTCTTCGTCGAAGCCTACCTGGGTGCCTATGAATTGCGGGCAGAGATTCGCGCCGCCAACGATTCCGTAAGGAGTGGTCATAGCCGGCGGGGAGAGTGCGCGATCGTAATTCACGTCGTAGAACATACCCGCCGAACGCGGAGTTCCCCCCGTGATCAGCGCCGTCAAACCTGGAAAGGAATCCGACGGGCGCGGAGTAAGCGCATAGAGATAATTGACGCCCGTCTGTGCAAGAGCGGCAAGGTTAGGGCAGTACGGCTGGCCGCCGTTGACGCTCTCGACGCCGCCGGCGCAATTGGCGAAGTCCAGAGAGTGCATGCCGTCGATGCTGATCAGTAGAACGTGCCGGATGTGTCCATCCTTGTCGTCCCAGCCGCCGCCATTGCGCGGACTCGCCGAAAGACCTCCTGCTGTGGAAAGTAAAAGAACCCCTGCGGTTACGGACGCCGCCAGCTTATGGAGCGATTTGTACATTCTTGTGTCCCCCTTTGAAGAACTGCGGCACGTACTCTAACGAGGGGATCGCCGGCGATGGTTGATGCGGTGTAACGGAAAGATTAAAAAGCGGGAAACGCAGAAAGTTCAGGAAGAATCTGCAGCTCCGGGATTCTTGGCTTCTTCCAAGCGCCTCGAGAGCCGACAATGTATTACGGAACTGGAAAAACGGGTGAAACGTAAGCTGGATGGAAAGTCAGGCGAGGCGGCTTAACGGACGCCTCGCGCGGTCTATTTCGCGATCAGTTCAGTGCGGGAGCCTTCACATTCCCAAATAGGTCACGTGGACATACACGCCGGTGTGCACGTTGTACAGCATGTACCAGCCAATGTGGTCGGTATCTTCGTACACTACGAAATCATCCGCGCAATCCCAGCACCAATCCGCGCACAGCGGCCAGTCCCAGGAGGCGACTTCAAAGCCAAACCCTCCGCCGAACCAGAAACGGTGATGTGCCAGGTCAAACCGATCCACCTTATACCTGTAGGAAGGGCCAAAGTGCTCGAACCGCCCGTGCTCGAATGGGTGATCCACATGAAAGCGCTTATCGTTCGGGCTCTCGTGCCCGTACCAATGGTCGTTGTTCACGTGCGGGGTGCTGTTGACGTGCCCCGTGGAGTGATGCTCGACTTCAGGTTTGACGCGCACATTGTCCCTCTTCGGCGGCGCCGGCGGCACGTGGCCCTGGTTGGCGCGCGGTGTGTTCTCCCTGTGTTCCTCCGGGCGTTGCGCAAAAACGGGAAGCGCCAAGAGAGTTGTCAATGCAACGGAAAGTAACAAGGTTCGTTTCATGCTCTCCTCCTTCATGAAGTAGAAACTCAAATCCTCCGGGCTGCATGGGGGTGCGGCCAGACTGGTCAGTGGCCTTGTTATTCCGACGTGCACTGGAACGCGCCGGTTACATGCCCATTTAAACCGAAAATCCCATCCGGCAACCCGGCCTCAGCATCCTATCCCTTCTTCGGCCCTCGACACAACGAATTTGTCACCTGGCTGGCCTTGCGGGAAACTCTCCAAGACACGGCGAAAACATTAGCGCATGGGAAGCGCATACATCAGCCCGCCTTGAGTCCACAGTTTGTTGGGGCCTCGTGCCAGCTTCATCGGGGAGTCCAAACCGAGATCGCGTTCGAAGAGTTGGTTGTTTGCCGTTATCATCTCATGGGCAGCGGACACATGAGCCCACCTTGCGTCCAAAGCGCATTCAAACCCCGATCCAGATGGTACGGCCTACCTGTCGTACGTTGGAAGATCTCGCCGTAATTGCCAGTCGCAGCGATGACCTTGGCGGCCCAATTGTGCGCCAGCCCCATCGCCTGAGCAGTCGCGAAGTCGTGCCCAAGCAACTGCTCGGCGCGCATATCTTCGCGTTTCGCCGCCACTGCCACATTGTCCTGCGTGATTCCCAACGCTTCGGCCTCGATCAGCGCGCTGACCGTCCACTCGACCACCAGCGCGAACTTCTGATCGCCGTAGCGATACGCAGGGA
>Ga0209517_10001547_pt1 | contig 34350 bp, 29 predicted proteins | sample PeaSoiMetSII2010_FD_187695 | JGI IMG/M metagenome (GOLD analysis project Ga0209517, IMG submission 187695) | Peat soil microbial communities from Weissenstadt, Germany - SII-2010 (SPAdes) (version 2) | ecosystem: Environmental > Terrestrial > Soil > Wetlands > Peat | place: Germany... | reverse complement strand
CGAACAAAACAAGCAATCGTTGGCTGTGTTTTCCAGGCCGGTCTTGAGGGCCTGCAAACCCATCCGTTCAGTTTGAGGGGCTGCCTGCCTGACTCTGTCGATACGCAGTGGATTTAACGCGGCTAATCCGCCTTCGGCCAAGGCAAGCAGCGCATCATCTACTTCATTGAGCACCCGGGTGAGTGCGGGGCTGAAAACCGCAGCCATTTCGGTTTCCTCTTCGGCTTCTAAGCTCTCCCCTGCTTCGTCGTCGGCGATGTTCGACTTCCCGCGGGATACCGTTACGTTGTCCACGCAAAGATGAACCGCCTCGCCTTCTTTCCTGGAAAAACGATTGGGGTCAAATCTAAACAGTTTTACATTTTATTGATGCGAGGCGCACCGAACGGTATGGTCGCAGGCGTGGCTCGACCATTGCGCATCGAGCGGTAAGGGGCCTAAACGCTTGGACCGTTCACGGAAAAGCCAGGTTTGTCGTCCAGCCTGCTGTTAAGCCCCGATTCAGTTTTGAAGAAGAATACTGTTGCACGCTCCCATCCCACAGGACCACATTGCCCTGCCCGTGATGGCCGTCTTGCGTCCAGGCAACCACGTCGTTCGTCCGCAGGACATGAATTCCTATGCTTTCAATTGACATGGCGGCTTGGGAGCCGCAAATTCATGATGCGTTTGGAACAGTGTTATGATTCCCTGGCAGCGCTTGATTCTTATTGGCTGCGTCCTCCTATTTTTGCCGTTCTCTGGCTGGTCGGAGGAATTGTCGGTTGAGGCGACGCGAGCCGGAGCACTGGCGGATTTGAAACTTTTGATTGATACGGCCAAAAGCGCCTGGGCGTATGCGGAGGACAAGAAGGAGAACTTCGGAGTTGATTTGGACCAACTCAGCGCCTCGGCGGCGGCAAGAATCGGGACCTGCACCAACAAAGCGGAAGCCTTTGAAATCTTGCGCGGGGTCGTTAGCGGAATGAGGGACGGCCACGCGTCCTTGCGCCAGCGGGATGCGGGTCCATCTGCGCCGGCCGGCCGGATCAAAGGCCAGATTCGCGAAGTCCGAGAAGGGCTGGTTCTTGACAAGGAATTAATTCTGCGATGGAAAGGGCGGCCGGTGGAAGAGGCATTGGCGCCGCTGATCGCACGCGCCTTTGCTTCCACTCCGGGGATGGCGCGCCGCCTGGCCATCGAAAAGCTGCCTTACGGCCAACTTGGTCAGACCATTCGTGTGACACTCAAAGGCACCAACGGCGTGGAAGAGGAGCGGGAATTGCGCTACGAACCAGATTCTGAGCCCGAGCCGCCGCCCTTGGAATTGAAGTGGCCGGAAAAGGGCATCGCTTACCTGGCCTTGCGCACATTCGACGTGCGGCGTTCCGCTTGGCAAGTGAAGCAGGACGGCCCGGCCAACGCCAGCGGATTGCCGGCGGCCGCAGTCGAAGGGGTGCAGGCCAAGATTTCCGAGGCCTTCAGCCAATGCGCCGACGCCAAGGCGTTGATCCTGGATTTGCGGGGAAACGGCGGCGGTTCCGATTCGATTGGGATTCACGTTGCTCTGCACCTTCTGTCGGGCGAATTCGCCTATTTTAAGTTGCAAACGAGGTTTTCGCCGGAAGTAAAAAAGCTGCCGGGCTTTGAAAACGGACCAGACAACGGATGGTCAGTCCTGGATTCCGGATGGAAACCGCCGCGGCCCGCCGGCTTGGAAGCTTTTCCAGGGGGCGTTTGGGTGTTGCAAGATGAACTTTGCTTCAGCACCACCGACAACTTGCTGGCCTGCCTGCGTGACTTGCTGCCCGCAGAAAGGGGGCGCTTTTTGGGACAACCTTCCGGCGGCGGGTCCGGTGCGCCCCGGCCACTGGTCACGCTTCCATTTACCGGCGCCCAATTGACCCTGACCGTGATGGAGGTGTATAGCCCCAGCGGGCGGCTGATCGAAGGTCGTGGCACGCAACCCAACCGGCAGATCATTTGGACTTGGGACGATGTGGTGCGGGGGACAGATCCGGTATTAAAAGCCGCCTTGGAGGAAGCAACCAAGAGGGGGCCTAGCTATTTGCGCCCGGACAACAGACGGTCACAGTCCAAGCCAGCACCGATTTTATGACGTGGACGGACGTAGCAACTCTCAGCACTACCTTGGCTCGAAGAACGGTTGTGGATCCGGCTGCAGGGCTCTCCAAATACATTCTATCGTCTGAAGCCATGATAGAATAAGAGGCGAGAGTCTTGCAACCTCGGCCGCTGTGATTACCGCATTTTCGACTCGCCGATGAGGGTGGAGATTGAAAGCCACACAAGCCGGTTGAATGTATATTTGCCCCTTCCTGATCCCCAATACATACCTGCCGAGCGAACCTCACTGTCGCATCAGCCGAAAGAAGTCGGCGGGGGCGGAGATAGGGTTGGTCACGACGAAGAGGTCGCCGACAATGGCGGGCGCGATGTCGCAGTTTAGCCATGCTGGCGAAATGAGGCTCGCAGAAGATTGGAGGGTAAAGCCGGTTTGGTTGGTGGGCCACGAGAGGACAATCTGGTTGGACGTTTCAGTGGAATTGAGTTGCGGGAACGTGAGGGCGAAGACCGTGCCATAGTCCACGCCGCCCAAGGACGTTGCGCCGTATAAATTTCCGTCAGCGCCTTGGACAAGTTGCCATGGGTCACTGCCGTTAGTATTGCTAAATTGAAACACGATGTCCAAAGCTTCTCCTCCGCTGAACCGATAAACTGCGCCGTTTGAGCCTAAGAGGATGATGCTCCCGTACAGGTAACCGTCCCGGGCCTGTATCAGTCCGCTCGGATTGGACTCGCCGCCGAGCGGCCCAGACAAGGTGCACAAAGTGCTGATCACCCCCTCGGGCGTCATCCTAAAAATCGAGGCCGAGCTTTCGTGGTTATCCGCTACCCCGTAAAAACTTCCATCATTAGCCAGCAGAAGGGTACCACGGGGTCCAATTCCCTGAGGGCCGCCAAAGCACGCGAGGGTCGTCAGCACGCCATTGGTCGTGAGGCTGAACGCCGTGCCACACCAATTACTACCGCCCTCATAGGTTGTTCCGTACAGAATCCCCTGCCGCAACACTAACGCGGCCGGGTCAAACCCCGGAAATGCCCCATTTGTGCCGTCGAACGTCGCCAAAACTCTAATCAGTCCGTTGGTCGTAACGCTGAATGCCACTCCGTAATCGTAGGCGCCGCCCTGCTGAGTGGTGCCGTAGAAGACTCCGTCTGGCGCCTGGACCAAGAGTTCAGGAAAAGCAGCCCCCATCGTCTCATTGTATGAACCAAGTACCGTGATTGCGCCGCTCGTGCTCGCACGAAATACATTCCACGTGGTATTCGAGCCTTGCGAAGTGCCGTAGAGATTTCCGTCTGCCCCGAAGGTCACACCACTCGGGCCGCTTCCGTTGGTGCCGTTGAAGGAGGCAACCGACACGAACTGCCCCGTGGGTGTGAGTTTGAAGATCGTGCCTTGGCCCCAGACGCCCCCGCTGGAAGTGGCGCCATATAGACACCCATCGCTGCCCCGTACCAATGGACCATTAGGCTCGGCCCCGTCAGCACCGGTGAGGTAATGCAGCGTTTCGAAGGTTTGGCACCAGCCGGAACCGAGCCAAGAAGCTGAGAAAAGCAGCGCGAGTGTTTTCACATAGGACCTTTCTGCCTAGGCTTTGAATTCACACTGACATTAAGTTTCTTTACGTTGGCCTGCAACGGGGCCAACACCCCTATAGCAAGTTTTACTACCGTCACGAGTTTACGAAGGCCGCTCCTCCCTGGCTGGACCATGGAGAGCCCCGTAAAAGCCTCCTGAGGATCAATTGTGAGCGATTTAGGGGCATCCAGCTTCAAGCAATGGACCCAGGGAACGTTTTTCGACCTTTTCCACCTCCCAGCCCCAACCAAAGCCAATCCCCTCCATCCCCTCTTTGCCTTTTTATTTGCTGAAACTAAATCATGTCTAAGTTTCACCCCATCCCTCTGATAGTGGCCATACAAATCCTGCACCCCCAATTCACCATCCTGCTTCACCAGGCAGGATCGGACAAATCGGGGAATTGATTTAGTGAAAAGGCGGAGGAGCAAAGTCCTTCGCCCTTTTCATTTTGTTCTCGCCCTCCCGTCCACGACTTCGGCCAACGATCCATATCCTTCTTCAGCTTCTCCAGATTGATCGTCTTGGACCTAAACATTCAAAATCTATCCCGGCGCAATGCCTTCATCCATTACCAAGAGGCTCGAGAGAGCAAATCTCCACTTGCCCACCCACCCCCAGGGGCTTCATGCTGCCGACGTGGAAGGGCAACTATGAACGGCCATCACGGTCTCATTGACCGGGTCCACCAGATGCGGGAAGCGGGTGATTCCATCGATGAAATCGCCTCAGCCTTGAATATTTCTTGGGACGTGCTTGGGAGAATTGTCAGGAGGTTTGAAACTGAGGCGGTTCTCGCTGCCCGAAGCAGCCGATTCCTCGAAACCATCCGCAAGGCCAACGACCTTGATAAGGAGTGGAAGGTGAGCTACTTGGTCCAGGCTCTCCGGCCGAAAGCCATCACTCAGAACGCCCTCATCCATCATTACAAATGGGAAGAAAGGTCCGCGATCTGCCTGCGGCAGTTGATGGACCTGGCGATTTCGGAAGAGGACCATCCAAGGCCAGGTTATCAGCTCACTCCACTTCTCAGGGTCAGGTGTGTTGGCATCGAGGGATTCTGGTCGCTGGTTAGCCGTCTGACGCAGGCGGATCTCGGCGAGAGGTGTAACCAGGAATGGAAAACACGGCTGGAGAGGCTGCGGCGGTGTTCTCGGGTCGTGGGAGGAGGAGGGAGTTGGTCAAAACCCTGTGAGCCTCCTGCTGACCTGCTGTCTTTGATGGCGACAGCTTTACCATGATCCCCATTCACGAACGCAACCGGCAAATCCTTAACCTACTTTAATGGCACGGCTCGATCACGTCACGGCTGATGTCACGGCTCGGACCTCAAAAATCCCCAATGTTTACAAGGATTGTCACGGTGTCACGGGTCCAGACCCCCAAGAGGGAGTCCCCCCCGCCGTAGCGGCACCTTCCGGTCCGGGGTGTACCGGGTCCCCTGGTAAACTTAGCCTCAGCCTTTAGCCTTTCCCCCCTTTGGGACGCCTCCGGGACGCCGAGGGACGGCTCTTGGGACGGCTCCGACCCAGACAACACCCAATGTTTACGGCCCTTGGGACGGTGGGACGGCTCAGGAGGGGGTGAGGGGGGCACCTCAAGGCTGAAGGCTAAAGGCTAAAGGCTAAATTGGGGGCTGTTGCGGGGCCGGTCTTATTCGTCTGCCCGTCATTCGTTTGCCGAAGTGGTCTTCCGGTCTCCCGCCATCCGCGCCATCCGTGGTCAATCCGTTCCCCAGGCGCACCAATCAACCCAAATCAGGGTAAATCAGGCTAAATCAAAGTAAATCAAGGTTGGACGCGCACGTTCTCAGCCGGGAGGTCCCTAAAATCACGCATTTCCGGGTCGGCATCCGCCTGCCCGTAAGGTCCGCCTCTCCACCCCGTGCCCCTCCTCCCAGCGCGTCCACGGGCGCTCAGTTCCTCCGAATGCGCCCGCTCGCGAAGGCTCCTGGTCGCGAAAGCCTTCGGAGTTCGGAGTTTGTCATTCGCTTTGCCATGGGGCAGCAAATCGTCGTAATTCGCCCATGCCCCCTTCCAACTCCTCTCCCCGTTGATCACGCACCCGGCTCGCACCGTTCAGTAACACCTAATCACACCTACCGATCACACCTATCACACCTAGTAACAGTCACTAACACCTGGTCACACTCAATCACGCCAAAAAAATAAACACCCATGACCACCCAGCACCATAGCCCGCCGAACCGCCCTCACCCCACCCAAAAAGTGAGCGCAGGAGGGCAAAAAGAGGTTGGTCATCAGCCGCCGAGCGGGTTACCTTCCTCCCTGAAATGATCCACGTGTTGGATACCCGGCGTTTAGCAGCGCCTTCCGTGATGCGCGCCAAAAGCTCATGAGCACAATCGTACCAGCAGGCCAGCCGGCCCGCGCTACCCACAAGCCGCCCGCTACGCGGCGGCCTGCGCCAGTCGAGGCCAGGCGCCAAGCTGGAGCTCCAGGCGTTACCCTACCCGTCGCCGAGCCTGTCTCGGCCACGACCAGCGAGCGGTGCTCGCCCGCCCCGGTCCAATTCACAAACCGTCAGCGTTTCCTCGCCGCATGCGCCAGCCAAGCGGTCGATCATCCGCCGGTCTGGCTGATGCGCCAGGCGGGGCGGGCGCTGCCCGAGTATCGCGCCCTCAAAAAGCGGCACTCGTTCCTCGAGTTGGTCCAAACTCCCGAGCTGGCTGCCGAGGTGACCCTCCAGCCCATCCGCCGCTTTGATTTCGATGCGGCGATTCTTTTCAGCGACATCCTGGTCGTCGCCGAAGGCTTGGGCCAGCGCTACCAGTTCCGCGATGAGGGCGGCATCCAGATGGAATTTAAGCTCGAGAGTGCCGCCGACATCGACCGGCTGGAAGTCGAGGCGGTAACGGAGCGCTTGCAGTACGTCAGCCAGGCGTTGCGCTTGATCAAGCCGGCGCTCGGCCAGCGCACCGCTCTCATCGGCTTCGCCGGCTCACCTTGGACCCTCGCCAACTTCATGATCGAGGGCGCCGGCGTTAGGGAATACACCAAGGCCAAGGCCCTGTTTTATTCCGACCACCCGCTCTTCTGCCGCCTGTTCGACAAATTGACCCGTGCTGTGACCGAGTTTTTGCGCTTGCAAATCGAGGCCGGTGTCGATGCGGTGCAAATATTTGACAGCCTCGCCGGGCTGTTGTCCGACAGCAATTTCATGGCGGCTTCCGGCCAATGGATGAAACAGATCGTGGGCGGTCTCCAGGCGGGCACTCCGGTGATCGTCTTCGCCAAAGGCGCGCACGGGAATTGGGCTGAGTTGGCCGAGTTGGGCGCGCAAGTGCTGGGCGTGGATGCCAATGCCCGATTGGCCGAGGTGCGGACCCGCTTGCCCCGGCACGTGGCCGTGCAAGGCAACCTCGACCCCTTCATCCTTTGCACCAAGCCCGACGTTGTGGCGGCTGAAGTAAGCCGCGTTTTGCAGGAGATGGGTGGCCGGCCCGGACACATTTTTAATCTCGGCCATGGCGTGCCACCCCAGGCCAAACTCGAAAATATCGAGGCGCTCGTGCGCACCGTCAGGACTTTTAAGCCGTCCGCTCCCGGCGCCACCCACTGATTTTCCACCATGAGCCTATTGAAAGTCGATCTGGAATTGGTGAAGAAGTACAACGTGCCCGGACCGCGCTACACGTCCTATCCGCCGGCCACGCATTTCACGAACGAGGTCCCGCGCGAGGTTTTTTTCGAACGAATCCGGGCTAATAACCAGGGCGAGCGCGAGCTCTCCTTGTACTTCCATCTGCCTTTTTGCCAAACGCTCTGCTGGTTTTGCGGTTGCACCACAGTCATCACCGCCGATCAAAAGAAAAGCGCTGCCTACCTCAAGTACCTCGAGCGCGAGCTCGACCTGATGACGCCGTGGCTCAACCCCAAACGCAAGGTTGTGCAGCTCCATTTCGGCGGCGGCACGCCGACTTTCCTCTTGCCGGATGAAATCCGCCGCCTGGGCGAGATGATCCATTCCCGGTTCTCCTTCTCGCCCGCCGTCGAAGCCGGCGTGGAAGTGGACCCTCGGCGCCTAACCAGGGAGCACCTCGCGGCGTTGCGCGAGGCGGGGTTTAATCGGGGCTCCATGGGCGTGCAGGACAACGAAGCGGAAGTTCAGCAAGCCGTCCATCGCATCCAGCCATTCGAGATGACCAAACAAGCGGTCGAGTGGATGCGCGAAGAAGGCTTTCAGTCTCTCAACATCGACCTGATTTACGGTTTGCCATATCAGACCCCGGTAAGCTTCGCCCGGACCATTGACCAAACGCTTTCTCTCAAGCCGGACCGCTTCGCGGTCTTCAGCTACGCGCATGTTCCCTGGCTTAAGCCCGCGCAGAAAATCCTCAAAACTCTCCCTTCCCCGGAGACCAAGCTCGAACTGCTCAAACTGACCATAGAAAAACTCACCGCCGAGGGCTATGTCTATATTGGTATGGACCACTTCGCTCGCGCGGGGGACGAACTGGCAGTCGCGCAACGTCAAAAGACGCTCCAGCGCAATTTCCAAGGCTACAGCACAAGGGGAGGCGCGGATATCTACGCTTTCGGCATGTCCTCGATTTCGCAAGCCGATGGGTTTTACTGGCAAAACCAAAAGGAGCTGCCGCAGTACTGCGCCGCACTCGACGCGGGCCAACTTCCCCTGCACCGCGGCTATGTGATGACCGATGAAGACCGGCTGCGGCGCACCACCATCATGCGCTTGATGTGCGATCTCGGCCTGGACTACCCGGCCATGTCGAAGCTGCTCGGGGTGGATTTCAAGCAGCACTTTGCCAAAGAACTCGAATCGCTCGACGATCTGGAAGCGGATGGCTTGCTGGTCAAAACGCCCGAAGCGCTGGTCATTAATGACCTGGGCCGGCTCTTGATCCGCATCATCGCCATGCGCTTCGACGCGTACGCCGCGACCCGCAAGGAAAATCGCTTTTCCAAAACGATATGAAATCAGTCGCGGTCATCGGCGCGGGAATCACTGGCTTGACCGCTGCCTTTCAGCTCCAGCGCAAGGGTGTGCCGGTGACGGTCTATGAGGCGTCCGACCGGGTGGGCGGCGTTATCCAATCGCTGCGGACGCGGGGCTACCTGGCGGAATTCGGCCCCAACACGATCCTCGAGACTTCGCCTCAGATCGGCCAACTCGTCGTGGACGCGGGGTTGGGGGCACGCCGGCTGGATCCCGACCCTCGAGCGCAGGCGCGCTATGTCGTTCGCTATCGGCGGCCGATCGCCATGCCCGCCTCCCCACTGGGTTTTCTGACGACCCCACTCTTCACCGCACGGGCCAAGTTAGCGGTGCTGCGAGAGCCTTTTGTCCCGCCGCGACGCGACGGCGAAGAGGAAAGCATTGCTCAATTCGTGCGGCGCCGCCTGGGCCAGGAATTCCTGGACCACGCCATTGACGCCCTGGTCGCTGGGGTGTACGCCGGCGACCCCGAGAAGATTTCCGTCAGCCAGGCCTTTCCTAAGCTGAGCCAACTCGAAGCCCGTTACGGTTCCCTGATTAAAGGACAAATCTTCGGCGCCCGGGAGCGCAAGCGCCGAGGCGAAGTGGCGAAGGACCGCGCGCCCAAGTTCTCGTTCGACGAAGGGCTGCAGGTGTTGCCGGACACTCTAGCGGAGCGCCTGGGGAATGCCGTGCGCCTGCGCACGAAAGTCGGCAGCCTCACCCAAATGCAAGGCGGCTGGCTGCTGGATTTGCCAGGAGAGCGTGAAACGCGCGTCGAACACAGCGCCGTCATTTACGCCGGCACCGCTTTTAGATTGGCCGAGTTGAAGCTTGAGGCACAAGTCCCGATTGATTTGAGCACGTTTTCCGAGATTCGCTATCCACCGGTGGCCAGCGTCGTCCTGGGGTTTCGGCGGCAAGACGTGGCGCACTCCTGCGAGGGTTTTGGCATGTTGATTCCGAGGGTTGAGGGTTTCAAGCTGTTGGGCACCATTTTTTCCTCCTCGCTCTTTCCGAACCGGGCGCCCGCCGGGCACCTCACGCTAACCAGCTACGTCGGCGGCGAGCGATTTCCAGACCTTGCTGAGCTGCCCCCAGACCAATTAGTAGCCCTAACCCTCGACGATCTTCGGGTCTTGCTCGGCATACGCGGCGAGCCGACGTTTCAACACTGCGTGTCTTTTGCCAAGGCCATACCCCAATACAATGTGGGTTATGGCCGCTATCGTGCGCTGATGAGCCAAATCGAGCAGCAAGCGCCGGGCTTCTTCCTGGTCGGTCACTATCGCGACGGCGTTTCCTTGAGCGATTCCATTCTCTCGGGCTGCAAAGCCGCCGAGCGCGTCGCGGACTTCTTCACCTCGGCCGCCAGGCGCGAATCCTCTGCGCCTGTCGCCGCCTGAATTCGGCATGAGACCATCAAACCGGCTTGCTTTCCCGGACCGGTCTCGGGCATGTTAAAGGGATGGGAACGCCCAGTGAGCCAGTCAGCTTGAGCGCCGACCAAATCGGTGAACTAAACCGCCAATTGTCCAACATGCGGCATGACATCAATAATCATTTGTCGCTGATCATGGCGGCGGTGGAGTTGATCCGCTACAAACCCCAAATGGGCGAGCGCATGATGGTGACCTTGGCCGAACAGCCCCCCAAAATCAGCGAAGCCCTCCGCAAGTTCTCCGTCGAATTCGAGGGCGCATTGAGGATTACCAGGTCATAGGCTCCAGAGCCTTTTGACTTCGCCGCTCCCGCTCTGCCATAATGTCGGCGATGGAACCGACGGAAGCGGAGTTGATCGCCGCGGCGCTGAGAGGAGACGCCGCCAGCTTCGAACCGCTGGTGCGCCGATATTCTCCCCGGGTGTTTGCCACCGCCCGCCGCTACGCCCGGCGCGAGAGCGAGGTCGAGGATATCGTTCAGGAAGTCTGGCTCAAGGCCTACCAGAAGCTGCCCGGCTTCCGTGGGGAAGCGCCTTTCGAACATTGGCTCATGCGCCTGGCGGTGCGCACTTGCTACGACTTCCTGCGCGCCCATCAGCGCAACCGGGAGACGAGCTTCACCGAGTTGACCGAATCCGAGGGCGATTGGCTGGAACGCTACGCCAGTCAGCCCGATGGCGCCGGGGAACACGCCGAAGCGGCGCGACAATTGATCGAGCGAGTGCTGGCCCGCCTCTCGCCGGCCGCACGGTTGGTGATCACTCTGCTCGAAATCGAAGACCGATCGGTCAAGGAAATCGCCAAACTGACCGGCTGGTCAGTCCCCTTGGTGAAGGTCAGAGCTTTCCGTGCTCGGGCCGAGATGCGAAAGATTCTGTCCAAAATCGCCAAAGAGAAGTATTTGTAACCGGCGCCCAAGCCGGGGCGTCTGAAAATTTGCAGGCAACAATGAACCTGGAACAGCTACAAAGAAAACTCCTCGCCGTTGCGCGGGCCAACCCGCCTCGCCAGGACGTGCCGTATGCTTTCGAGCAGCGCGTAGTCGCGCGCTTAACACCGCGCGTGGTTCTTGATGACTGGGCTTTCTGGTCTCGGGGGCTTTGGCGAGCCACGGCGCCTTGCGTCGCCATTATGCTTTTGTTGGGCACGTGGGCCGTCCTGGCGCCGCAGAGCAACTCCCCTACCACGGATGTTTCGCAGGAGTTCGAAAACACGGTGCTGGCAGCGGCCGACCAAGTACCCGTTTCGGATTCGACTTGGTGAACTCTTGGCGAGTCATTCTGGCCACGATGGTGATCTTCGGCACCGGGGTCGTGACGGGCGGTTTGTTGGTCCGATTCACTGGTGTGCCCCTCGACCACCGCCAAACCGGTCTTCCGCCTCGCCCCCCCTCCCCGGCTATTACCCCGGCCGGCGGGATGAGGCTGGATTTTCTGCGTCGTATGGGTCGGGAACTGAACTTATCGCCTGAGCAGCGTGAGCGCATCGATGCGATCCTGCGCGAAAGCCAAGAGCGGTCGAAAAAGATCATTGAACCGGTCTCGCCCCAACTCCGGGAGGAAGTGAAAAAGACCAAAGCGGAATTTATAGAAGTCCTCACGCCGGAACAGCGGAAGCGCTTTGCTGATTTGGCTAAGCAACAGCAGCACCGCCAGCCGGCTCCCCAGCAGCGACCTTTAGAACAGACCTCGACCCCGCCCGTTTTAGGCAAGCCGGTAGCCGATTAGGCCCACTCACCGGGCATCCCGGGCCGACCCCTTTGCCACTCAGGCCGAGCTCGCCAGAATCCGAGTATCCGAGTGTCCCCCGCTGGACACCCCTGCGCCACTGTAGTAGTCTGAGCATTCGACAGCCCAGTGCGGCTGGTCGGGAGAAACTTTCGAAATAAAACAAATTGAAACGCAAACAATCTACTCAACCTTTGGTCGGCATTATCATGGGCAGCGACTCCGATTGGCCCACGATGAAAGCGGCAGCGGATGCCTGCGCCGAATTTGGCGTGCCGTGCGAAGTGCAGGTCATCTCCGCTCATCGCACCCCGCAAGATTTGTCCCGCTATGCTACCGCTGCCCACAAGCGAGGCCTGCAAGTAATCGTGGCTGGAGCCGGGGGGGCAGCGCATCTTCCCGGTGTTACCGCCGCGTTGACTCCGTTGCCGGTGATCGGCGTGCCCATCGAGTCCAAAGCTCTCAAAGGCCTGGACTCGTTGCTCTCAATCGTGCAGATGCCTTCGGGCATCCCCGTAGCCACCGTCGCCATTGGCGGGGCGCGCAACGCCGGCTTGCTCGCGGTGCAGATCCTGGCGGTCAAGGACCCCCACCTGCGGCAAAAAGTGCTGGAATTCAAATCCCGCCTGGCCGAGGAATCACGCGCTAAAAACCGCAACCTGGCGCGCTGAGGATTGCGGGAAGTGGCAATTAAACCAAAAACGATTTGGCTGTCGCTCGGGCTGGCCCTCTTGTGCTGTGCGGCCCTTCCGACCAAAGGCGCCGAGCAAAGCGCAACCAATGCGGCGGAGGCCGGCCCGCACCCCATCTCGCGGGCAGAGGTGCCCACACGCGCAGAAGCCGATCAGACGGGGCTGCAAACGATTGAGGCGGATTTAGCGGCCGACCAAACTACTCGGGCGGTCGAGACGGAATTGCCAAGCCTGGTTGCGGACGCCAGTGCGCGCTTGGAGGAAACCTCCAGGATCCTCGCTTCCAATCCCTCCTTGTACACCTTGCGCAAGCAGAGCAGTGAATGGGAGAATTTCCGCGAGGAACTCTCCGGCTGGAAAAAAAGCCTAACCCGGCGCGCGACTCAGCTCGAGGCGGAGATGGATCGCTTGTCGCGGGAGCAAAAGACCTGGGAGCTAACGCTCAGCGCCAACCAGAGTTCTAACACGCCCCCGGAGGTGGTCGAGCGCATTCAAGGCGTCATCGCCGCGGTGCAGAAGACGTTCGGAGAGGTTCAGGATCTCGAGGCGCGGGTGCTCAAACTGCTGGACCAGACCGCCGCGGAAGATGCGCGCGTGGCTCAGATGCTGACCTCGCTCGAGCGTGCGCGCGAACAAGTCCTTAGCCGCCTGTTTGCGCAGGATCGACCGCCGATCTGGACAGCCGCTGCTTGGGGCCGCGGGGAAGGCGTCGTCCAGCAAAGCCAGTTTTCCTTTTCCCGCCAGGTGCGGGTCTTGAGGGTTTACGTCCACCGCAAAGAGGAGCGGTTCCTTCTTCATGGCCTGCTCTGGTTGGCGCTGCTGGGCTGTTTCGCCTGGGCCAGACGAGCCTTGCGCAGGGTAGATGCCAAGGCAGCCGCGGACGTGCAGGTCGGGCTGATTTTTAACTCGCCCATCGCCGCCGCCACGGTGTTGGCCCTGCTCGCCAGCGGCTGGATTTACCCGCAATGGCCCCGCCTGTTCATGGCGATTGTTGGTGCAGCCACGCTTTTTCCCGCCACCATCCTTTTGCGCAAGCTGCTGGACCGCCGTCTCTTCCCGGTTCTCGACGCCCTGGTGGCTTTCTATTTCGTCGATCAACTGCGTCTCGTGGCCGCCTCGCAGCCACTCCTCACGCGATTGCTCTCCCTTTTGGAGATGCTGAGCGCGGTGATCTTCGTCGGCTGGCTGTTGCGCGCTGCGCGATTGGCCGCGGCCCAGGCGAGCCAATCAGCCCGGTTTTGGAAAACTCTCCGCGCTGTTGCGTGCCCGGCCCTGGCTTTATTTGCGGTAGCATTCGTGGCCAATGTGGTGGGATGCCTCCGCCTCAGCCTGCTCGTGGGCCATGCTACGCTCACCAGCGCCTACTTCGCGCTCGTTCTCTATGCGGTCGTTCGCATCGTCGATGGCATGCTCTTCACTGCCTTGTCGCTTCCGCCGCTGACGCGTCTGGTCATGGTGCAGCGACATCGCGCGGCGCTTCAAGCCCATGCGACGCGCTTATTGGGGTGGGTGGGCTGCCTGCTCTGGGCGATTTTCGTACTCGAATTGCTTGCCCTGCGCCAGCCGGTTTTCGAGGACCTAAAAAGCGTGTTCGCCGCCCGGCTGCAAATCGGCAAATTTGAATTGCAAGTGGGTGACGTCCTGCTCTTTGCGGTGACGGTGTGGGCGGCGTTTTTCCTCTCCCGCGTCTTGCGCTTCCTTTTGGAGGAGGAAGTGTATCCGCGCGTCAAATTGGCTCCCGGTCTCCACTATTCCGTCTCGACGATGTCGCACTACGCCGTCCTGCTCGTCGGCTTTTTCGTCGCCCTCTACTGGCTCGGTTTTGATCTAACGAAGCTGACCATCCTGGCGGGGGCCTTCAGCGTGGGGTTGGGCTTTGGTTTGCAAAACGTGGTGAACAATTTCGTGTCCGGCCTGATCCTGCTTTTCGAGCGCCCAGTGAAGGTCGGCGATCTCATCCAACTGGACGCGGCCGAGGGCGTCGTCAAGCGGATCGGCATTCGAGCCTGCATCGTGCGCACGGCGAGCGGCTCGGAGATCATTGTCCCCAACGGCAAGCTCATCTCCGACCCGTTCACCAACTGGACCCTTTCTGATCGGGAACGGTTGATTGCGATTCCAATCAGTGTGGCGCCGGAGACTGATCCGCGCCGAGTGATGGAACTGCTCGAAGGCGTGGCCGCCTCTCACCCGTTGATCCTCAAGGAACCGGCGCCCAAGGCGGTGACTACCAGTTTTGGCGCCAGCGCCCTGGGGTTTGAACTGCGCGCCTGGACTGATCACGCCCAAGACTGGCAGCAGATTCGCAGCGACCTGTTCCTGGCTCTTAATACTGCCCTGGCCGCACAAAAAATCTCCTTGCGTTAGGATATTTCACACCCCGGTAGCAGGGCCAGGCTCCTGCCGAGCCTCGTGGGCGCACCCCTGTTATGGACGGGGCTCGGCTAGGTTTTCGGGAACTTCGGGTCGGCCTTTACCTCTTCAATCTGTTTGGTATGGCGCTCGCTGTGGGCGGCGACTAAAAGAACCCATTCGTAGCCATCGAGCTTTTTGCCCAACGGGCTTTCGAGCGCATGCTGGCGTAAATCTTTCGTCTTCTTCAGAAAGGCAACGGTCTTGGCGCGGCTTTCTTTGAAATGCTTCAAGCTAGCCTCCGGCGAACCGAAACGGTTGTTAGGACGCAGCGGCTCGGGGGCCTGCGCTTTCTTGGTCCGATCCGGAATGGCCTGAAGAACGAAGGCATCGATCTCCTTGACGTCATCGTGATCCGTGCGCGGCGGCGCCGTCATGACCTTCGTTCGGACCATGTCCATGAGGAAATCTTCGGAAGCGGCGATATGCTCGGTGACCTCCGCGACCGACCAGCGGTCGGGAGCCGGCTTGAAACTCCATTGGGCTTCGGACAGGCCCTTGGTGGACTCGATCACACCCGCTCGAGTTTTCTCCAGGTATTGGAGCGCTTTCCGTCGGTCTTCCGCGGTGAGGTCCTGCGCCCTAAGGACGGGGCTAACCAGAGTAGCCAGGCACAATGCTATAATTAGTCGCTTCATTGGATTCTGTTGGTTTTGCTTTAAACGGAACCTACCGGCGTCCACGGCCAAGCGCAAGCGCAAAGCACCGAGGCGGCGAAGCGGCCCTCATCATCCACTATCCATCATCCATTATCCTCCGTTCCGTTCCTCCTCCCTCGGAGAGCGGGTCTGTTATCGACACCTTGGGGCAGGCAGGGTGCCCCTCACCGACTCACTAATTCAATGATCCTAACTGTCTTCTGTTTCGCCGGAAAAACATTGCATGTTGCTGCCCGCAGCTTATCTTGCGGGTCGATTTGGCTGGGACTGAAATTTTCTTCCGGCAGAGGGCCAGTTGTGGCACATTGGCGCGGGTGCAGCGTGAAAAGCGCATACGGATGCAGGTGTTCTACTCGGGCCGCGTGCAAGGCGTCGGGTTTCGCTATACCGTCCGAGCCACTGCCACCGGTTATGAAGTGGCAGGCACGGTGGCCAACCTGGCCGACGGCCGGGTGCAGTTGATTGTGGAAGGCGCGCCCGAAGAGCTCGAGTCCTTCCGCCAGGCCATTCGGGACTCTGGCCTCGCGCATTTCATTGAGCACGAAGAAGTGACCCGGAGCGACGCACGAAATGATTTTCGCGGGTTTGAAATTGTGAGATAAGTGAAATGAAATTTGCCATCATCGCCGATATCCACGCCAACCTGGAGGCTTTCCAGGTGGTGCTGGAAGATATTAAACAGCAGAAATGCACCCATTTCGCCTGTTTGGGAGATGTCGTCGGCTATAACGCAAACCCCAAGGAATGCCTCGATATCGTCCGCAAGATGAATATCCCAGTCGTCAAGGGGAACCACGACGACTATTGTTCGAGCGACCAGCCGCTCGATGGCTTCAACCCCGCCGCCGCCGAAGCCGTCAACTGGACGCGCAAACAACTCACCGACGCGGATCGTCAATGGCTGCGCGAGCTGAAATACGTGCGGATGGTTACCAGCTTCACCATTGTTCATGCCACCCTCGATGGCCCGCAACGCTGGGGCTACGTCTTTGACAAACTCGCCGCCGCCGCCAGCTTCACTTATCAGAACACGGCTGTGTGCTTCTTCGGCCACACCCATGTCCCGGTTGCCTTCATCCGGGACACCGTCGTCCGGGGTGGCACCTACTCCAAATTCAAGATCGAGCCTGGCAAAAAGTACTTTGTCAACGTCGGCGCCATTGGCCAGCCTCGCGATAACAATCCCAAGGCCGCCTATGTCGTTTACGACGTGGACGAAGGAACCATTGAGTTGCGCCGCTTGGAGTATGACATCGCAGGGGCGCAGAAGAAAATTTTAGATGCGGGGCTCCCCCCTCGCCTGGCCGAGCGCCTGGCCTTTGGCAGGTAATTCCGAATCGCGTTCATGCCGCCGCCGATTGAACGCTCATTGGAACCAGCCGTTGAAAATCCTCATCCTAAAACCCAGCTCGCTGGGCGACGTCGTCCAGGCCTTGCCCGTGCTGCGGCTGCTCAAACAACAGCTTCCCCACAGCCAGATTTACTGGTGGGTTGATTCCAAGCTCGCCCCCTTGCTCGACGGTGATCCGGACTTGGCTGGGGTCGTTAAGTTCGAGCGGCGCCACTGGTTCACCCCCTCCCGCTGGCGCCGGGTCTGGAGCAGCATGGTCTGGATCCGCGCTCAGGCCTTCGATTGGGTCATCGATCTCCAGGGACTAGCCCGTAGCGGTTTTGTCACTTGGGTGGCCAACGGCCAGCTCACCGTCGGCCTCGACGACGCACGCGAGGGCGCCAACGGCTTTTATGATCTTCGGACCCGGCCCAGCCCCTTCCTCACCCATGCGGTGGACCGTTATCTTGGCATATTGCCCTTATTAGGCCTGGCCGTACATCACAATTTCCAATGGCTGCCGCCTAGGCCGGCGGTAGCCGCCGCCCTGCGGCGCAAATGGCCGGTGGACGGTTTCCGGTGGCTCATCGTTCAGCCGGGCGCACGCTGGCTCAACAAACGCTGGCCCGACGAGTACTTCGCTCAGACCGTGCGACAATTGGCGGCCGAACATTCCGATTTGCGCTTTGCCATTTTAGGAGGCAACGAAGATCGCCCTTTGGGAGAACGAATCGCCGGCGTCCTGCCCGACCGGTGCCTCGATCTGACCGGCGCACTTACTCTGCCCGAGATGGTCGAGTGGATTCGGCTAAGCCAGCTCATGGTCACCAACGACACCGGGCCGATGCACGTGGCCGCTGCGCTCGGCAAAACTGTCGTGGCGCCTTTTGGGCCCACCGAACCGTGTCGCACAGGACCTTACGGCCAATTGGATCACGTCTTGCAACTCAAGCTTCCTTGCGTCCCCTGCCTGAAGTCGCGCTGCACGTACCACCAACCGATGGAGTGTTTGAAGGCGCTAACTCCCGCGACCCTAATCCCCGCTGCGCGCAAACTGCTGGCACATGGCTCCTCGGTAGGGCGCGTCCCTCCGTGCCCGCCGCTCTAACTCTCAAATCTTGGATCTTATCCCCGGTCCTAGCTTAGCTAAGCTAGAGCTCGCGAAGCGTATGGAGTGCGGGCAGCTTGCTCAGCTTGCTGCCGCTTTCGAAAAACCAACGGTGCCCGAAAGCGCCGCCCAGCCGCTTCGCACTCTGGTCCCCGGGCTTGCGCCCTCTCCGCCTCTGGAGGAGACTTGCCCCTCATTCACCACCTCCACTACGCCCTTGAATAAACGCGCCCCCCCGCCCGTCGATTTAACGAGCGTTTGGTGTCCCGTGCTGCGGTTTTCGGACTTGCCACTGTGGTGGCCCTGCTTAGAGTAGTGAAATGAATAAAATTGGCTTTTGCCTGGCTCTCCTTTCGGCCTCTCTGGCGCCCCTGTGCGCGCAGGTGAGTGTCGAAATTGTGCTCGACCAGGATCAGTTTCTCTACGGCGAATCTGTGCCGGCGGCCGTGCGCATCACCAACCGCTCAGGCCAGACCTTGCATTTGGGCGCCGAAGCCAATTGGCTTTCTTTCTCCATGGAAACCGGCCAACAGCCCCTCATCGCCAAGAACGGCGATGTTCCGGTCGTGGGTGCGTTCGATCTCGAGTCCTCCAAGGTGGCCATCAAGCGGGTGAACCTGGAACCGTACTTCTCCTTGGATCAGCCAGGTCATTATACCGTGACCGCCACGGTGCGCATTCGCGGCTGGGATCGTGAACTTCTCAGCCCACCCAAAGGGTTTGATGTGATCGAGGGCTCCAAACTTTGGGAACGGGACTTCGGCGTGCCGCCCGCCAGCGGGGCGTCCAGCACCGAACCCGAAGCTCGCAAATACGTCCTCCAACAGGCCAATTACATCAAGGGCCAGATTGCCCTTTACGTCCGCGTGACCGACCCGGGCGGACGGTCCCTGCGCGTCGTGTCGCTGGGCCGCATGATCTCCTTCAGCCGTCCGGAAGCACAGGTGGACCGATTCAGCAATCTTCATATCCTCTTTCAGAACGGACCGCGTTCATTCAGTTATACCGTCATCAACCCGGATGGTGCTGTCGTTGTCCGCCAAACCCATGATTACGCTAATTCCCGCCCCCGGCTTAAACCCGATCCGGACGGAAGCATTAACGTGCAGGGCGGCGTCCGTCGAATGACGGCCAATGATGTGCCCAAACCTCTGGCTCCGCCGGAGGACACTCCCGCTCCCCCGCCGAATGAGGTCACACCTCCCAAACACTAAGACTAAGCGCCGCGGGCCACGCCGGAATCGGGTCGCGACCCCGGCAATCCGTTATTGGGCGTGTGCCCTGCTCGTTCTTTTCCTGGCTCTCGGCTTGGCCGATGCGCAAACGGTCGTTCTCCATCTCAAGAATGGCGATCGCATCGCCGGCAAGATTGTCTCGCAGGACACCAATCGCATCGTGCTCACCACCAGTTGGGCGAAAGAGGTCGCCGTCCCCCTTTCCCAAATCGCCCAGCGCGAGGGGCCGTCTGTGAGCGGCGGCACGACTAACCAGGCGCCCTCGGTGCTTACCGGCGCCCCCGTCGAGGTAGCCGGTATTCCTTCCACCCCCAAGGCCGCGACCAACCGTCATTGGAAAGTGGAAGCGCGCGTGGGCGCCGATTTTCTCTATGGCGCCAAAGATCAAGAGATTTATTACGCCCGAGCGAAACTCACCTATCAAAAGCCTTACGCCGCCAATCCCAAGCAGGCCTTTCGCAATATCCTCGATTACAGCCTGGATTATGGCTGGACCCAGATCCCCGGCACCCCCAACAACAGCAGTGTCGTCTCCGCCAACCGCATGTACGCCAGCGACAAAACGGACGTCGATATCGGCAAAAAAAACTGGTACGTCTATGACCTGGCCGGCGGCGGATACGACCAAATCCGCCGGATCGATGTTCAATACGAAGTCGGGCCGGGGCTGGGCTATCACTTGCTCACCAAATCCAACTTGGTCGTCAACACCGAGGGCGGCCTCGACTACCAGGCCCAATATCGTTCCGACCAAACCACCACCAAAGACCTGTTCTTACGCGCCGCCGAAGACGTCACTTGGAAGCCGACTTCCCTGATCACGTTCACGGAGAAGCTTGAGTTGTTTCCGTGCGTTGAGTCGAGCGAATACCGGGCGCGCGCAGAGGCGACCGTCAGCTATGCGCTCTGGCGTCACGTCTCCTTGAACCTCAGCCTGCTCGATATCTACGACAGCCAGCCCGCCGCCACCGTTCCCCATAACGACCTGCAGGTCCACTCGTCCCTCGGGTTTACCTTCTAAGCCAGACCTTCATACCATGAACCCCTCCCGGTACGGGGGGTTCACGAACTTGTCCGCCTCGGGGCAATTGGGAAATTTCATGTTCGCTGCGTCCCATTCGAGCTTCTTGTTGACGCGGATCGCGATGTTGCCCAGCAGCACCACTTCTGCCAAGTGTGCGGCGTGGTCGGCGAAATTTGACCCCGCGGGTTTGCCGCCCCGGCAGGCCTCGAGCCATTCCTTCCAATGCCCGGGAGATCGCGCCAGCTTTTGCGGCGGCTGACCGAACTCGGTCAATCTCTTGTCGGGGATCAGGCGGTCGCGCAACATGATGCCTTTGTCGCCGACGTACATCGTGCCATCGTTCTCGGCGAACGGCCGGTCCGGTTCGAGTTCCTCGGGCCGGGGCGGGCGCATCCCGCCGTCGTACCAGAAGATGCTCAACGGCCCGTGCGTCTCGCTGGCGGCAAACTTGTAATGGGTGATCGCAGCCAGCGGCGCGGTCTCGCTGCTGATTTCCTTGGGTCGCTGCCAGTTGGTGGAGCAGGCCTCCACGCTCACCGGGTCGCCAATCTTCATGGCCTTGAAGATGCCGGACAGCTCATGGCAACCGATGTCGCCCAGAACGCCGGTGCCGAAATCCCACCAACCACGCCAGGAAAAGGGGTGATAGCAAGGGTGGTACGGCCGCATAGGTGAGGGGCCGATCCAGAGGTCCCAGTCAAGGTACGCCGGACAGGGCGGCGTCTCCTTGGGCCGAGCAACGCCGCGCTCGGAGATGTCCGGGTTGCGGTTGGACCACGCGTGCACCTCTTTGAGCGTGCCGATGGCCCCGGCCCAGATCAGCTCCGCAACGCGGCGGGGCTCTTCGCCTGCCTGCCCGAAATTACCCATCTGGGTAGCCACCTTAGTCTCGCGTGCGAGCTTACCGATCATGCGCGCCTCGCTGACGCTGTGGGTCAGCGGCTTCTGGCAATGCACATGCTTGCCGAGCTTCATGGCCATGGCGGTGGCAACGGCATGCACGTGGTCGGGCGTGGCGATCGTCACTGCGTCAATGTCCTTCTGCGTCTCCAGCATCTTGCGGAAATCGGTGTAGAGCTTGGCGCCCGGGTATTTCTTGGCGTTCTCGGCCAAGTGGTTATGGTCGGGATCACAAAGGGCAACGATGTTCTCGCCCGCCTGCGCGCACGACGCCACGTCGCCGGAGCCCATGCCGCCCAGCCCGATTGACGCAATGTTGAGTTTCTGCGATGGCGGGGTTTGGCCCTGCCCCAGCACGTGACGAGGGATGATCGTGAAGGCGGTCGCGGCGGCAGACGTGGTTTTGAGGAAGTTTCGGCGAGAGGACGATGTTTGGTTCATGAGATGATCTTTCGTTGTGACGTCGAGTCCATCTGCGGCGAGTTTATGCCTGCGCTGGCGCAGGTCAAACTCCGTCTTTGGGGCGGAGCTGCGGGAATTGAGTGTTTTTGTCGTGATCAAACCACGGAAGACGCGGAATACCCGGAAGTCTCCTCCCCCCTCGTCCATGCTTTGAACGGGCAACTAACTCGAAGCCCTGGAAGGGCGACACGATAGTAGCCCAGGACAAGCGGGCAGCGCCGTCCTGGGTAACCGAACCAAGATAAATATTCTTCCCTCTTTTTCGGGTTGGCTTTGCGGGCCATCGGCCAGCAAAGCCACCCCGAAAAAGGGGGAAGCCGACCCGCGTCGCCGGTCCCTTTGTTTGGCGCACATCATCAGGAGTCCGTGGACGGCCACGGGCGACGGTAACATGTCAAGCCAATTAATTCTCTGACTCATTGCTGTCTTAGGGCCAAGGGCCCGGCTCATACCAGGCCAGGCTGGAGGCCTGGGTATGGGACCAAAAAAACGCCCTGAGCGCTGAACGCGCGGTTCACCTGCGCCGTCTCCGAATCCCGCCGGGATTCCGTCCTTCAGCCCAGCCCCGAACGCGTCCGCTTGCGAAGGCGCCTGCTCGCGAAGCCTCTCGGAGTTGGGTGTTCGGTGCTGGGATTTCATGGACCAAAAACGCCCCAGCCCTGAAAGCTGAAAGGTGTTGCGCCTCAGAACGACCCGGAACGGCATCCGAAAGCAGAACTTTGGCCTTCAGAATTCACGCCTCGGTCCGCCTTCAGCCTTTAGCCTTAAGGAACTCCGCGCCCTCAGTGCGCTAAACCGTATATCACGTCTCCCCGGGTCTCGGAAACGCGTTTGACCGGCACGTTTGCGCTCTCGGAACGCCGCCTTTAGGCGGCAGCACCCGCGCGTCACAGCCTCGATGGCTCGGCTGTGGACGGCACTTCCGGCCATCTCCGCGCCAGATCCCCCAGAAATCGAACTAAACCAGGGCGGCAGAGCCCCCTTTCATTAGCCCCGCCCCGATTGGCTGCCGGAACCTGGCGTCCTCGGACGCCTCCGCCCGGTCTCCTCCCACTTTCCCTCCGGCGCTTTGGCCCGCGCCGGCGCCGCCCGCAAAATATCATTGACATAGATTCAGGTTTTGGGCATGCTCCCCTTAGGAAAAGCGGGCGCTTTTTCTCCTGGTTAGCGGAAAAACAATAAGTACCTCAACGCATCCATTAGAAGGAAAGAAAAGATGAAAACTGACGGGCGGACGATTCGAAGATCGGACTCTAAACTGAGCGGGGCGCCTTTAGTGCCTTTGGCGGTTATCGGCGTGCTAGCCCTGGCTGTTTGCGCCCACGCCGGAGCCGTGCGCAACCTGCCGGGTTTCTCTGCCAATGTGTACGGGGCAAATGACGATGGCTCTTATCCGTGCACGGGGCCGGATGATGGGGTGCCCGCGAATTGTACCCCCGCCCCCGTGCCGATCGGCTTTACCCTGCAATTCTACGGCAACCAGTTCAATCAGGCCTTCATCAACAACAACGGAAACATCACCTTCGACCAACCCCTGGGTGATTTTACTCCTTTCGGTCTGGAGGGCGTAACCAACCAGATTATCGCCCCCTTCTTTGCCGATGTGGACACCCGCTTGGGCAACCTGGTCACCTTTGGCGATGATACGGTGAACGGCTATCCCGCCTTCGGCGTCAATTGGATCGGTGTCGGCTATTACGCTCAGGAGATCGATAAGCTGAACAGCTTTCAACTGGTGCTCATCAATCGCTCGGACCGGAATCCCGGCGATTTCGATATCGAGTTCAACTACGATCAAATTCAATGGGAAACCGGCGATGCCAGCGGCGGGGCGGACGGTTTAGGGGGCAGTTCCGCCGTCGTCGGCTTTTCCAACGGCAGTGGACTGCCCGGGACCTCCTTGCAGTTGGCGGGATCGGCTCAGCCAGGTGAATTGCTGGACCGCAACCCGGGCGGATTAATCCATAATGAGCTCAATACCAACGTGCTGGGGCGCTATATCTTCCCGATCGTTAATCTCACCAACACCGTGCTGAATGTCACCCGCTTCAGCCAGGACGACCCCAAATGGGCAACCAATACATATGATCATTCCGCGCTGACCATTAGTAACAAAGGTTGCGCGCTAGCCTCTCTCGCCATGGTGCTTAGGTACGCCGGCATCTCAATTGACCCCGGCACCCTCAACACCTTGGCAACTGCGGATAACGATTTTGTTGGCTCCAGCATCTCCTGGGATGCCGCCACGCGCGATGCCTCGAGCGACACCCTGGAGTTCCACGCTTTCCGTACCACCAGCAGCACTTATCTGAGCCAGAGCCTGGCCAACGGCTTCCCCGTCGTTGTGGGAGTCAACTTGGATACGAACGGTTCACCCGGTCACTTCGTGGTGGTCATCGGCGAGCAAAACGGCCAGTTCATCATCAACGATCCGGGCCATGCAGATTTCACTACCTTGGATCAATACAACAACCAATTCGTGACGCGCGGTTACGTCGGTGACCCGGCCGGCGACGTCAGCGGGCTGGACGTCAGCACGGGCGGAGCGGCCAGTTTTCTGCTCGTTTCTCCTACCGGCCAACGCACTGGTTTCAGCCCTTTGTCTGGCATCGTGCAGGAAATCCCCCAATCCGTGTTTGTCTCCGATTCGGTCGAGAGCGATGACCTCACCGGCGCGCCGGGAACGGATACCGCCCACGAGGCGATCCTTTTTCAACCGCCCCAGGGCACTTACGAGCTGTTCATCCTCGGCAATCAATCGGGCGCCTACAATTTGTATGTGCGCTTTTTTGCCGCTAACGGAAAGCCCGCGGTTCCCGTCACCTTCCAGGGCGTAACCACACTTGGGGCGGTAACCGTCCTGCAACTCACCGTTTCCGCCACGAGCGTCTCCCTATCCTCCACGGCGCTGGCTCCCGTTAGCCTCGTTTCGCTTTGGTCCTTCGACGGCCCGGACGATGGCGCTCAGCCTCATGGAGGTCTCATCCAAGCCGCCAATGGGTTCCTTTACGGGACGACAAGTGCCGGGGGCGCCCACGACTATGGCACGGTCTTCCAAATTAGCACCAATGGTATCCTAACCAATCTCTATTCATTCGGCACAGTGGTGGATTCCTTCGGACTCCCCTTGGACGGCTCCTACCCCTACGGCTCATTGGTACAGGGCGCGGACGGCAGCCTCTACGGCACCACCTTTTCAGGCGGAGTTAATGATCTGGGGACGGTTTTCGCCATCACCACCAACGGCACGCTTACGACGCTTTATTCCTTCGGAACGATTACCGATACGTATGGTGATCCCCTCGATGGGTCCAATCCCTACTGCTCCCTGGTGCAAGGCGCCGATGGCAGCCTTTACGGCACGGCTGAATCCGGCGGCGCGAATGGCTATCTGACGGACTTCGGCTTCGGTACCATCTTCCAAATTACCACCAACGGCGCTTTGACAACCCTTTACTCATTCGGGACCCTAGCGGACGCCGCGGGAAATCCGCTGGACGGCTCACATCCGTACAGCGCCCTGACGCAAGGCCCCGGGGGTGTCCTTTTCGGCACCACGGATCTAGGCGGGCAAAATGCGGAAGGAACCGCCTTCAGCATCACGACCAACGGCCTCTTTAATGTTCTGCACTCGTTCACCGGCTCCACGGAAGGCGCCAACCCCTACGCCGGCTTAGTCCTGGGCAGCGATGGTAATCTCTACGGAGCCGCGGCCGCGGGCACCACCAATGGTGACGGCGCGCTGTTCCAACTTCGCACCAACGGAACACCCACTGGCTTGCATTCGTTTACCTTCCTGGGCGATGGCGGAGACCCCAGAGGCGGGCTCATCCAAGGCCGGGATGGCAACTATTGGGGCATGACCTCCGGCGGCGGTTTTCCGGGCGGCGGCACGATCTTCCGCATCACGCCCTCGGGTAGCTTTAGTAATCTTTACTCGTTCGTTGGCGGGGCGGACGGCGCCACGCCCTATGACGCCCTCCTCCAAGGCAGGGGGAACTACTACTACGGCACCGCTTCAGCCGGTGGCGCCTACGGGTTAGGAACGGTATTCCGGTTATACGCGATCCCGCCCGCCCCAGTGTTTCAAAAGGTGTCTCGGACCAATGGCCTGGTGAACCTCGTTTGGAGTTCCGTCAGTGGTCAGATCTACCAAATGCAGTATTCGACCAACCTGGCCCGAACCAACTGGACCAACCTTGGCAACCCAACCCCCGCGACGAACACCACCATGTCTGCTTCCGATCTGATCGGGACAAATCATCAACGCTTTTACCGGGTCGTGTTGCTGCCATAGCCGATGGAAGAGTGCGGACCGGTTAGCCCGGACATTTCAGTGCGCCGTGAAAACGGAGCAGGACTCCCGTGGGAGAGAGAATCCCACCCGGCAGAAGTACCGCGTCGCCCTCGAGGAAGAAGCGGACGAATCAACCTTCCAAATCCAAGAAGCCGAACTCGACGATTCGCTGCCAGCCTTACTTGAAGCGCGCAGCGATCTCCAGGAGCTGCGCCTTCGGTTATGTGCTTTGGAGCAAAGGATTCTTGACCTGCGCGCAGAGGAATTCAGTGAGGCGGAAATGGCCGTTGAGTTGGGCAAGTCCCAGCAAACGGTGAGCTGGCATTGGCGGGCAATCATTCGCGCGGCCAGGGAGCTGGGTCTCGCCCGCCTGATTTGACCGGAGCCCGCGTGGTTAGCGACGCAGCCAAGCTGCCAGCGCGCGCTGGCTGGGGACATCAGCCTCCCCCAATCAGCCCTTCCACCAACTCCCACACGCTTGATCGGTGCAGCCGTCGAGGCTCTGCAGCGGCTGCATCCCCCTGTAATGCAATTGTAACAAAATTCTTTTGGTAAAAGTGCCGAGTTCTTTTCTTGTACCTATAGAGGGCTGAAGTGTTTTCGAGGCATTGCCCTGGAACATCAGGCCCTCGGGCGAAATGTTTGCGTGCATCGAAAAACACAGGGTCCAGGGGGTGGCGCGGCCCCAGCCGCGACCAAGGCGAACCATACACAGACGCCACCAGCGCAATCTCGGGAGCACGACCTCTGATCAAGTCGCGCTCTACCAGTACACGGTCATGACGAACATGATTGGCGGGCTGGAAATCAAGGAAACCAACAGCGTTGTCGATGTTTCGTTCCACTATGTTGCCGTTGACTCAAATGGCCTCCCCATCGACTCCAATGGAGACGGTATCCCGGACTACCTTTCAGATCTCAATGGGAACGGCAGCGTGGACTCCGGCGAGATCGGGTGGAACATCGTCGGCGACCTTGGGCTCAAGGTATTGATCACTCGCCCGAACAACAACTCCACAGTCCCGTAACCACCAACCTCAGTCACCATCAACCCTTCCACCGCGATAGCCATGTTCGGCGGCGGCTCGGTCCAAGGCGGCTTCACCATGGTTTCCAGCAACTCATATTTCCAATGCCAGGGCATGGCCAACGGCCTTTGCTGGCTGGTGGAATTCAACACCGTGCAGGAGCAACCCGGCAGCGCTTGGACCGTGCCCGGCTATTACGCGTTTGTTCAGGACGAGGCCCAGAACAATCCGCCCCCGCTTAACTCCGGTTCACGGGCTGGTCAATCCCCTCCGAGGACGCCTACCTGGGTTACATCAGCTACGCCCCGGCGCAATTCCAGGACTGCCAGTTCACCGGCGGCCTGTTCGTGATGATTTCCTCCAGTTCTGTAACCCTCACGAACAACCTCCTCGCGCGGGTGTACAGCTATTTGCAGCCGGGTGGCAACCTGGGCCAAGCGGGCCTCAACGACGCGCCCGTGCTGCGAAACAACCTCTTCTACGGCGGCATCCTGGAAATCGACCCCACTTACCAGACCAATGCCACGGTAAGAGACAACCTGTTTGATCGCACCACTATTGAATTCGATGCCGGCGGTTGGGCCTACAACGGCGGTTACAATGCCTTCGTCACGAACTACAGCCGCCTGCTGCCTACCAACGTGGCGGATATTGTCCTGAGCAGCCCACCCGCATACGAGATGGGCCCGCTGGGCAGCTTTTATCAACCCTCCAACAGCGTTCTCGTCAACGCCGGAAGCACTACCGCCGATCAAGTTGCACTGTATCACTACACTGTGATGACAAACCTCGCGGGAGGGCTGGAAATCAAGGAAACCAACAGCGTTGTCGATGTTTCGTTCCACTACGTAGCCGTGAGCTCAAACGGAGTGCCGATTGACTCCAACGGAGATGTCATCCCGGACTACCTTTCAGATCTCAATGGGAACGGCAGCGCGGACTCCGGCGAGATCGGGTGGAACATCGTCGGCGATCTCGGCCTTAAGATGCTGATTACCCGGCCGAGCAACGGCAGCACAATTCCCTAAACCCAGAAGCTGAGGACTCCATTCTTTAGAGAGGCCATTATGAAAAATATCGCACTTATTTGTTGTTTTCTGCTAGGGCAGATGACCCGCTTTGCGCAGACCCTAAGCTTGACCCTTACCTACGACGGCCCCGCCGGTTGCGATTCCTGTGACTTCGACGTTTACAAGTGGTGCGACGGCGTCCAATGCGGTGGTTGGTGTACCATAGGTCAATGTTTCGGCCCCATCACAGGCGGTAATTCGATTGGTCTTTGGTGTACTAGCGGTGACGGATCCGGCCCGCTCTGTGGCTATTGCACCGCCACGAATGGATTTTTCTCAGCTACATACAAGGTGGTAGCCTGGACTTGCGTGGGATTGCCAACAAACGTTATCTGGGAGGGCCAAATAGGCACCGGTGGCGCAACGGTCCCGCTGCCAGGCAAGTGCCCCGTCATCCAGGACACCAACGATGGCCCGTGCAGCGCCGGAACCTGCCCGAGCTGCGCCTATGGGGGCATGCCTGCTTGGGGCGTCTCAGAGCCCTATGTGAATCTCTGGCTGCACGATGAACCGCTCGGTTACCAACCTGCCGTGGGTCCGCGGATCTCGTTTCAGCTCGATTTCAAGCAACGCGAGACCTCGACCGGATTCGCCACGAATGTATTCAGCGCCGGCAAAAAGTGGAATTTCTCTTGGCTGTCCTGCGTCACAACCAATGCCAGCGGCCCAAACGTCGTCTTGTTCCCCGGGGGCAAGGAGGTGTCATTTGTCGCCGGCCAAGACCTCCTCACCGACACACGGTTGAGCGGCAACACCAACGCCGGGTTCAGCGTTTCTTACCCGGACGGCAGCCAGGATATTTACGGCTTCATCGTTACGAATAGCGCCGGGGTGTTCCTGGGTGCCTACCTGACCCAGCGTTTGAATCCTCAATCGCAAGGGATCACCTTGCAGTACGCCGCCTACACCAATGCGAGCCCCGTCGTACGGCTCACCCAAGTCGTCGATGGCGATGGCCGCACCAACTTCATTTACTATTCTTCCACCAATGTGTACAGCACAAATCTGATCAGCAAAGTGGTGGACGCCTTCGGAAGAACTAATTCACTTTTCTACGATACCAACGGTCACTTGTCGAGCCTCACCGACGTCCAGGGGCTTTCCAGCTCATTTACCTACGACACCAACGACTGCGTGAACAACCTGACCACACCTTACGGCTCGACCGGGTTTGGCGTGACGGACATCTTTGGCCCAAATTCCAGCCCGGCCTTCCGCTCGGTCCTGGTGACCCAGCCCGACGGAGGAAACCAGTTGTATTATTATCAAGACAGCGCGCTCGGCGTCCCCGCGTCGTACGGTGCTGCCCAAGTCCCCAACATCCCCTTCCCGAACACCCTGGACACCAATGGCCTCAATTTCCACAACACCTATTACTGGGGGCCACGTCAGTGCAGTGCGTTGTCCACCAACAACACTTTTCTTCTGACCAGCAACGACTTCGCCAAAGGCCGCCTCAAGCATTGGCTTCTCGCCAATGACAGCACTGTCAGCGAGGTCCTTTCCATGCGGCGTGACCCAAGCCCCGACAGCGCCGGCCTCATCCAGGGCCAGACCACGTGGTACGATTACGCCGGAAAAACAAACGACGCCTACATCGGTACCCAGGTCCAGCCCCTGCTTGTTGCCCGCGTCCTGCCGGATGGGACCACTTGGTTCACCCGAAGTGACCGCAACCCCCTCGGCGCGGTTACAAACCAGGTCAGCACCTACACCTCAGGCGGCTCAGTGCTCACCCGGACCAACACCTTCGTCTTTGCCACCAATGGCCTTGATTTGCTAGCGGCCACAAACGCCATTGGCGTCCAAACCTCGAGCAACGTGTACAACAGCGCCCACCAAGTGTTGACCAACTACGATGCCATAGGCCAGATGACCGTCTATACCTACAACGCCAATCAGCAAGTCAGCAGCATTACCAGGCCGAGCGGCTTGGTTACCACGAACCTTTACGGCTCCGACAACAGCCTTCTCAGCAATATCGACATCCAGATCGGGCGCACCAACTCCTACACCTACGTCAACGATCTGGTTTACACCCACACCGACGAGCGCGGGATGACCACCACCTACCTCTACGACAGTCTGCAAAGAGTCACCAATGCCTCCGATTCGCGGGGGGCGATCACCTACACGTACAGCAACTTGGACCTGATCCAAGTCGTGGATCGAATGGGCTTCACCAACTCCTACGCGTATGACTCCCTGCGCCGGAGGATCGCCGAAACCAACGCGCTGGGCGCCCCTACCGTTTACAATTACTGCCTTTGTGGCTCGCTCAATTGGATCCAGGATGCCGCCGGCAACTACACCCACTTTTTCTACGATAATCTCGGGCGCACCATTAACGTGGTTTATCCGGATCTGTACAGTGTGACGAACAATTACAACTTGCTTGGCCAGTTCACCAACATCACCGACAGCGCCGGATCGAGCACAACCAACTGGTTCAACAATCAGGGGCTCCAGATCGCCGTCAGCAACGCCTTCGGCCTCGTTACGAGCACCATCTACGATGCCCTCGACCGTCCCACCAACACGACTGATGCCGACGGGGTCACCGTCAGCACCACCTGCGACAACCTAAATCGGCAGCTCTCCCGCGCTTACCCCGATAATGGCCTCGAGACCTTCGGCTACGCATTGAACGTTTCCGCCATGACCTCGTACACCAACCAGATCGGCAACGTCGTCCTCTACGCCTACGATCCCGCCGGCCGCAAGACAAACGAGGCTTACCCGGGAGTAACGACCAACGGTTTAACCTACACCCCGGCAAGCGATCTGCTGACCTTGACGGACGGGAAAAACCAGACGACCACCTGGCGCTATGACCAGTTCGGCAGGGTCACCAACAAGCTCGACAACTTGGGCACCAACCTCTTTTTCTATTGTTATGACGCCGAGACCCGCCTGACCAGCCGCACCAGCGCCGCCAAAGGCACGACCACCTACCACTACGACGCCGTGGGCAACCTGACCAACATCGTTTATCCTATCAATACTCCCATAACAATGGCATACGATGTGCTCAATCGCCGGACGATTATAGTTGATGGCGTGGGCACAACGCGCTATAGTTACAATGCTGCCAGCCAGCTCCTCAGCGAAGGGGGCCTGTGGCAGGACGACACCGTGAGTTACACGTACCTGAACCGCCTGCGGATAGGGCTGAGCCTCGCTCAGCCCGCTGCTGACGCTTGGGCGCAGAGCTACGGTTACGATCCGGCCAAGAGGTTGACAAGCCTGACTTCGCCCGCCGGCGGTTTTTCCTACGCCTACGATCCAGCCCGTCACCTTCAAGTCGGGACTTTGACGCTTCCCAACGGCGCTTACATCACGAACAGCTACGATTCGGTTGCTCGATGGTTAAGCACGGCCCTGGAGAGCGCCAACGCGTCCGTAATCAATTCCCACGCCTATTCGTACAATGCGGCAAGCCAGCGCGCGCAACAGGTCTTCACCGCCAGCAATTACGTCAATTACACTTACGATAACATTGGGCAACTGAAATTGGCCCTCGGCCAGGAGCGAGGCGGCGTGACGAACCGGCTCCAAGAGCAATTGGGGTACGCTTATGACCCGGCGGGAAACTTAAACTGGCGCACAAACAACGCGCTCATTGAGAGGTTTAACGTCAATAGCCTGAACGAACTGACGACTGAGACCAATAGCGGTACGCTGACCGTGGCCGGCACGACTACCAGCCACGCCACGAACGTGACGGTTAACGGCGTTACCGCCGCCAATTACTCGGACAACACCTTCGCCAAGGACGGTTTCACGGCTACCAACGGCAACAACTCGTTCACTGCCATCGCCCAGGACAGCTACGGCGCAAAGACACCAACGTCTCCATCTGCTACCTGCCGGCTACCAATTCCTTTTCCTATGACCTCAACGGGAACCTTCTGAGCGACGGGAACCGGAACTTCGCCTACGATGACGAGAACCAGCTAATCAGCGTCTGGGTCACGAACGCTTGGCGCAGCGATTTCATTTACGACGGCAAAATGCGGCGACGAATACGGGTGGAATACACCTGGAACGGCAGTTCCTGGCTGACGACCACCGTCGTCCGTTACATTTACGACGGTAACTTGGTGATTCAGGAGCGGTCGCTATCCCCGCAACTGCTTCCTCAAGACGCGGTGACCTACACCCGCGGCCGTGACCTCAGCGGCAGTGTCCAAGGCGCGGGCGGCATCGGTGGCCTGCTTGCTCGCACAGACAACGGCCAACTCATTGCTGGCAGCAGCTCCGCCCACGCCTACTACCACTGCGACGGAAACGGCAACGTTACATGCTTGATCAATACCAACCAAGGGATCATTGCTAAATACCTCTACGACCCCTTCGGCGGGGTTCTAAGCCAGAGCGGACCACTCGCCGCTGCCAACCTGGCCCGCTTCTCCAGCAAGGAGTTCCACCCGAACTCCAGACTAGTGTACTACCTCTATCGCCATTTCGACCCGGGCTCCCAGCGGTGGCAGACCCGCGACCCGTTGGGGGATGCCTCATTTTTCCGCGCTCAAATTCGACGTGACCGGAGGCACGCTCCCGCCCTGTTCAAGGAACGTCTAAAACCTGCCTACGCCTTCGTTTCCAACGATGCCATTGACTACATTGATCCACTGGGTCTGAACGTTTACAAGGTTCAGCTTCCGAGCAGTGTCAGCGGTTCTGTTGACCACCGGCAGGTTGTTGGCGATGACGGAAAGGGCGGCTGTTACATTCTCGAATTTTACCCGAAGAAAAAGTGTTGGGTTTGTCTTTTTGGCGCGACTCTGGTTGGCCCCGGCGAGGTTTCGGTTCAGATGATCAAGAACCAATCTGCGTCCGATTATATCAGCGCAAACGGTTTGAATGTTGTGGCCACGGTGGACACTGACTACATCTATTTTTATCCGTCCGGTGACTCTGTTGATTCGCTTTTGGCGCAGGACGCTGCCCAGGAAGGGCAGCTTGGTTCTCCAAACTACGTCCTGCTTTGGAACGACTGTGGAACCATCGCCAACTCATGGTTGAAGCACGCCAGGGATGTCGTTAAGCAGGCGGAAGACAGCGCACCGGGCGGAGGCGACCCAGGATTTCCATGGTGAGGAGGGTTAACCATGAGCAAGCTGTTGATAGCAGTTGTCCTGTTTCTGGTGGCGGCAGTTGTCGGCTGCGAACCAACGGAAAGGACGCACGCACGCACGCTGGGCGGACAACTTAGGTATCTGTATCAGCAATGGTCGAAAGAAGGCCGTCCTGCCAGCTTTCAACTGACCAACTACATTACTTCTATATCGGACACCAATTCCACACCCGACCGCTTCATCGTATTCACCAACACTGTCAGCACCGAGGGAAGCGTGTATCACTGCCGGTTTGCAGTTCGTTCGTCGCCAGGCGGCAGGTTTTGGAAACCCGGTGTTCTGGCTATCTCTGACGAAGGCGTGCTTTTGTGGATTGCAGACGATGGGAAAATCGTTGTCGCGCCCGACACAAAGGAATGGTCGAGCAAGTAGAAAGCCCTTGATTTTCGGCTTTGTTTGCCCTTTTTCGGGCTAATTCGGCAATCGAAACCGTTGCCAGGTCGGGCCGATTTCCCCACGCCCACGCGGGGCTAATCTGACAGGATAGTCACGTTCCAACCGTCGTGTTGGAAAAAAAGTTCTTCAGCTTTCACTTTTTTAGTCCAAAACGGACGTTCGCCCGAGCTTTATCCTCCCCCAGTAGCTTGCGCATTTTGCGCGGCGGGTCCCCGGTGTAGCGGGGGCGGCGTTCGGAGTGGGGGTCAGCCATAACATGGTCGCTTTTGAGACTTGACTCGTTCGGCACCAGCGTCTTAATTTGACTATGCCGCGCGAACTGCGAGTGGAGTACTCCGGTGCGATCTACGTGAATCCCGTCGTACTTACTGGGGCTCCTGATTGTTCTCTCCTCCCATAAACAGGGTCAACCCATATATTCTGGCGTTTTCGATTTGACTTGGGCGGCTGATCCCGCCCAAGGTCGATCATGCCTCGCAAGCTGCGCCTTGCATACCCGGGTGCCATCTACCACCTCATGAGCCGTGGAAACCGACACCAAGGCCACAGGCGAGCGGATTATCGCCGAAGAGTTGCAGCGCTTAGGCGGGAGGGAGAGTGATTTGGTAACCCGGTGAAATACCTACTGCACGTGTGGCGTTTTGGAATCGATCCAGGACGCAGCGGGCAATTTGACCCAATTTGTGTATGACAACCTGAGCCGCATGACCTGTTACGAACTTTTTTAACATCGTACTTTATGCCGAATTCCTATCCTAAAAACCCACGAAATCCGGCCTGGGCCGTCGTAAAAACCGACGCAGTCGTACTGTTGGCGGCGGG
>Ga0209517_10001545_pt1 | contig 34392 bp, 30 predicted proteins | sample PeaSoiMetSII2010_FD_187695 | JGI IMG/M metagenome (GOLD analysis project Ga0209517, IMG submission 187695) | Peat soil microbial communities from Weissenstadt, Germany - SII-2010 (SPAdes) (version 2) | ecosystem: Environmental > Terrestrial > Soil > Wetlands > Peat | place: Germany... | reverse complement strand
TACCGGATCGCCGAGGTGTTTTTCCTGCAGAAAAATTATCAGGCGTCGGCGAACGCCTACCGCGAATCGCTGAATGGCGACGGCGAGCCGCGATGGACCGAGGTTTGGAGCCACTTGCAGTTGGGCAAGATATTCGACGTAACCGGCCAGCGCGAACGCGCCGTCAATGAATACCGGCAGGCCATCCAGACCAACGACAATACCCAAGGCGCGCTTGAGGAATGCCGCCGATACATGCAAAAGGCTTACGAGCGGGAAAAAGGAAGCTAAGCCCAGCCCCTGAAGGGGCGTCTGATTTCGAGACTTCGGCATCGCTAAAGCGATGCCTGATACCAAACCTAAGTCTGTCGCAGACTGCCAGCGGGGAAAAGGAAGCTAAGCGGGAAATAAGGAGGCCCGTACCACCAGGCGAATAGCGGCACGGGCCAGGAGGGAACGATTCAAACTATAGAACAGTTCTCAAATAATGTCAAGTAAGTCTATGGACTTTATTTTGCGGTTCCCGCAAAAACTAGCGCGCATCCGAAAAACGACCGCATCCTACTGAAAACAGGACGGTTGTTGACGCTTGCACCGCCGGCAATCAGGCTTTGACCCCGTCAAATCCCTTGCGCCGCTGCTCGCTGTAGCGGCGCAAAGCATCCTCGATGATGGGATAGGCCTCGGCTGCCGGCTGGATCTCGTCCACCTCGACCGATTTGCCTTCCAGCTGTTTGTAGTCTTGAAAAAAGCGGCGCAGCATGATCAACCGGTGCGGCGGCATTTCCGCCGCTTCGCGGTAGGCGTTGAACTCCGGATCTTCGGTGGCGATGGCAACGATCTTGTGATCTTTCTTCCCCGAGTCGATCATGGTCATGAGCCCGATCGCGCGCGCGTGGATGATGGTCAGCGGAACCACCGTTTCCTGGCATAGCACCAGCACGTCGAGCGGGTCGTCGTCTTCGGCGAGGGTTTGCGGAATGAAGCCATAGTTTGCGGGATAGTAAACCGCCGAGTACAAGATGCGGTCGAGCTTGATCAGGCCGCTGGTCTTGTCCAGTTCGTATTTCACGCTCGAGCCGAAGGGAATCTCGATGACGGTGTTGAACTCCTGCGGAAGCTTGCTGCCGGGAGTTACGTCGTGCCAGGGATGGATCATGGGATCGGGCCTGCCTTTGTGAGTTCGTACATGCGCTGCAAAGATTGTAAATGCAGCGTGAATCAGCAAGGGGCAGAACAAGCAGAGGACGGAGTGCGAAGGTGTAGCGGAGCCCCTCCGACTTGAAGAAGGGTGTGGCGCTGACACTCCCTTCGACTTCGCTCAGCGCAGGCTCTGTTCGCGGAGACGTTGGGAAGTCATTCTAAATTTGCGGGAGAACTGTGATGCGCATCGCGATCGTATCCGACATCCACGGCAACCGAACCGCGTTTGAGGCAGTCCTGGAGGATCTGCGGCAAACCTCTCCCTACTTGATCCTCCATGGCGGCGACCTGGTTGCCTCAGGAGCAAGTCCGGCGGAGATTGTAGATTCCATTCGCGACCTCGGCTGGCAAGGTGTGGTTGGCAATACGGATGAAATGCTTTGGATGCCCGAGTCGTTGACGGAGTTGGCGAATCAATCACCGAAGCTGCAACCCCTTCTCGCCGCATTCCAGGAGATGGCCGTGGCGACCCGTGCAGCGCTGGGAGAAGAGAGGCTCGCCTGGCTGCGCGGCCTCCCGCGCATTCAGATTCATAGTCCGATGGCGCTCGTGCATGCCAGTCCCGAAAATCTCTGGCGCGCACCCTTGCTCGCAGCGAGCGATGCCGAGTTGGAGTCGGTTTACGGGCCGCTCGGCCAGCCGATTGCCATCTATGCGCATATCCACCGCTCCTACATTTGGAGCGTTTCAGGAATGATCGTCGCCAACACAGGCAGCGTTAGTCTTTCTTACGACGGCGATCGCCGCGCTGCATACCTCTTGCTGGATGAGTCCAAGCCAGCAATCCGGCGCGTGGAGTATGACGTGGACAAGGAGCTTAAGGCTCTTTCCGGTTGCGGTCTCCCCCACGCCGATTGGGTTGCGAAGATCCTCGAGAGCGGCTGCCCCCAGATGCCTTGACCCGCAACTGGCCAGCGCGTACAGTTTTTACACAGGGGTCGGGTTCTTCATGTCCAGCGAAAAAAGGTCGAGCGAAGCCAGCAAGTATCTGAAATTTGGTTCGGTGACCGTGTTGATTCTGCTCTCGCTCGGCTATCTAGCCTACACGGGCGTGCAGGACAGCAAGAGCTATTACGTCACCATCAAAGAATTGAACGGCATGGGGAACGAGGCTTACTCCAAGCGTTTGCGTGTGGCTGGCAATGTGGTGCCCGGCTCGATCAAGCGCTCCGGAACGCGCGTGGACTTCATGCTGAAAGAAAACGATCTGACGCTGCCCGTTTCGTACACCGGGACCGAAGCTCCTCCCGACACTTTTAAGGACGACTCGCAGGCTTTGGCCGATGGCAGCTTCGGGCACGATGGCGTCTTCCACGCCAAGCAACTGCAGGCCAAGTGCGCGTCGAAGTACGCGCCGCAGCCCGGTCAACCCGGAGCCACTCCGGCCGCCGAGCCCGGCAAGAGCATGTCGCAGAACCAGAGTTCCGGATCGAGCGGAATGTCGAATTAGCTCTCATTCCTTTGACTGAAACCGCGCTCGTCATCACTGTCTCGAACCTGATCAAACAGTTTGGCCGTTTTGCCGCTCTGCGTGGCGTCACCGCGGAATTTTCCAGCGGGAAACTCTATGCCATTCTCGGCGATAACGGCGCGGGCAAAACTACACTGCTGCGCACGCTGGCAGGACTCAACCAGCCATCGAGCGGCAAGGTCTCGATCCTCGGGGCCAGCAGGTTTCACGACATCTGCCAGCAGGTGGGCTACATGGCGCATCCTTCGCTGCTCTATGACGAGATGAGCGGGATGGAGAACCTCGAATACTTTGCCCGACTTTACGGAATCGTCAGCGGCACGCGCTGCGCGGAGGTCATCCGCTCAGTCGGTCTTGATCCAGATCTCGTCCGTCCCGTCGGCCAGTATTCGCAAGGCATGCGGCAGCGGATGTCGTTGGCGCGCGCGCTGCTGCACGATCCGAGAATATTGCTGCTCGATGAACCCTTCTCGAACGTGGACATGCATTCCGCAACCGAGATGGTGCGCCTGCTGGCCCGTACCCGCGATCAGGGCAAGACGATCTTCATCGTAACTCACCAGGCCTCGTTGCTCGAGGGCGCGGCCGACGAGTTCGTCTGGATGGAATTCGGCAAGATTGTGGGGCGTACGCGAGAACTGAAACGGCCGGAGAGCTCGGGGGAGAGCGCACCATGAGCGTGCCCACCGGCATCACCCGCGCCACGCTGCTCAAAGACCTCCGCCTCGAGTGGAGGTCGAAGGACGCCATCAACTCCATGCTGTTTTTTTCGCTGCTGGTGGTGGTCGTGTTTAGTTTTTCGTTCGATCCGAGCGCCGAAGAATCGCGCCAGATCGCCGGCGGCCTGATCTGGGTGGCGTTCCTGTTCGCGGCGGTGGTGGCGCTCAACCAGACTTGGGCGCGCGAGATTCGCAATCAGGTGCTCGACGCCTACCGGGTATCGCCCGCACCTGCGAACTCGCTGTTCATAGCGAAGACGCTGGGCAATTTTATTTTCGTCAGCGTGCTGGAAGCGCTTATGACTCCGCTCTTCATCGCGTTTTACCGGCTGCGGGCCCTTGGCCCGGTGTGGCAACTGCTGCTGGTTGCAGTGCTCGGCACTTGGGCCTTGGTCGTGAACGGAACTTTCTTCGCAGCCATGTCCCTGCGAACCCGCAGCCGCGAGATCATGCTGCCGCTGCTGCTGTTCCCGATCTCGATCCCTGCCATCCTGGCCATGGTGCAATCCACCACCGCCATACTGAACGGCGAAGGCGCGCGCTTCTGGATCGTGTTGCTTGTGACCTACGATCTGGTGTTTACTACGGTGTGCCTGCTCTTGTTTGAAACCGTCTTGAATGCGGAATGAACGAAGAATTGAGACATTGAATCATTGAGACATTGAGTTATTGATTCATTAAGCTGTCGGGATGTCCAATGATTCAATGACTCAATGATTTAATGACTCAATGAAACGAGCCTTCCCCATCCTCGGTATCCTGACTGCGCTCCTGCTGAGCTACGCGCTGTACATGGCGCTGATCGGTGCGCCCACCGAACAGACCATGGGCAACGTGCAGCGGATTTTTTACTATCACGTGCCCTCGGCCTGGACAGCGTTCATCCTCTTCTTCGTCAATTTCGGAGCTTCGGTTTTCTATCTGATCAAGCGCCAGCCTGCTGCCGACATCGTCGCGCTGGTCAGTGCTGAAGTCGGCGTTGTTTTCTGCACCGTCGTGCTGGTCACGGGCCCGATCTGGGCGCGTCCGGTCTGGGGTATCTGGTGGACGTGGGACATGCGACTGACCTCGACCCTGGTGCTGTGGCTCATCTACGTTAGCTATCTATTTCTGCGCCGCTTCTCCTCCGGCGGACAGACGCCCTTGCTGGCGGCCGCCCTGGCGGTGCTGGGCGCGCTGTGCGTGCCCTTCGTTTACTTCTCGATCTGGTTCTTCCGCACCCAGCACCCGCAGCCGGTCATGGGCGGAGGCGGATCGATCGACCCGCGCATGCTGCACGTTCTCCTCATCAACTGGCTGGCCTTTTCCTGCTTCGCTTTTCTGGTTTGCTGGTCGCGCTATCGATTGGAAAGACTGCAGCGCGACGTCGACCAGGCCCATGCCCTGGAATCGCTGTTGGACCCCCGCGGGAGAGTGCGATGAGGGGAAACGGATACCTTTTTGCAGCCTACGCCATCACCTGGATCATCCACATCGTTTATCTCGGAACGATTGTGTCGCGCTATTCGCGTCTGAAGCGGGAGATCGAGGAGTTGAAAAAGTCAGGTGTCAGGTCTCAGACTTAAGCTCGGGGTTTCATCACCGACGTTTTTCCTTAGACCTGAGAGCTTGGACCTGAGACCTTTTTCTTTGCAACCATTTCCCCCTCTTTCGGCTTCTCACTAGAGCGGCCCATGGTGTCTGCCCGGCTTGACAGCGTATCTGTTGAATGTAAAAGTATTTGTTTGGTTCAACCCCAGTTCTGGTGACAGGTACGCATCCGCTTCCTAAGGGCGTCGAGCGGCAGCGGTGTTTGTGTGCCATTCTTGTTCTCACCCCGCGAAATTGGGAAATCGGAGGAGCTTCGTGAATCGGAATTACCCTGTGTCGGTAGGAGGTTCGGTGAGACGTTCGGTGACAGGAAAGACAGGAAATGGGATGAAGGCTGCGTTTCTCGCGGCGGCAGTTCTGGCCACCGCAGGCGTCGTGTTTTATTTTGGAACCGCAATACATGCCGCCAAAGCCAGCGGGCTAGGGTCTGCCGTGCAAAGATCTGCCGCCCATAAGGCGCTTCCGTCGAAGTCGCTGTCGCTGCCGCTGTTCTTCGAGCCGAACCAGGGTCAGACCGCTCCTCAAGTCAAGTTCCTCGCGCGCGGCGCGGGCTACGGCCTGTTTCTGACCGCCGACGAAGCAGTACTGCAACTGCAGACTTCAGCTGTCAGCACTCAGCATTCAGCACCCAGCTCTCAGCGTCCGGCCAGGTCGGTGATTCGGATGCGGCTGGAGGGAGCGAACTCCTCGGCTCGCGTTTCCGGCGCTTCGCCTCTGCCGGGGAAGAGCAGCTACTTTATTGGGAACGATCCTTCCAAGTGGCATCATGACATTCCGCAGTTTGCCCGCGTGCAGTATCAGGCGGTCTATCCGGGCGTCGACCTGGTTTACTACGGCGATCAGGGACAGCTTGAATACGACTTCCGCGTCGCGCCATCCGCTGACCCGAACCAGATCGCGCTGAGCTTCAACGGCGCTTCCGCGCACATTGATTCGGAGGATTCCGGCGACCTCGTCCTCTCAACCGCCAACGGCGATGTTCGCTTCCACGCGCCTCACGTCTATCAACCCGCCGCGCCGCAGTCCGGCAGCGCCGAGAAAACGATCGCGGGAAGTTTCCGCCAGTTCGCCGACAACAAAATCGGCTTCACCATCGGAGACTACGACCACAGCCGCGAGCTCGTCATCGACCCGATCCTGAGCTATTCGACCTACCTCGGCGGGAGCGGCACCGAGAGTCTGGTGCAAGTGGCGGTCGACCCCGCCGGCTTGATTTACGTCGCGGGCTCGACCAACTCAGCCGACTTTCCGTCCAGCACGGCGTACTACCCCCCCCCGTACAACCAACCGTACCAGCCGAATCTTGTTCCGGGCGCCACGCAGAACCTCTTCATCGCGGTGATCAATCCGACTCTGGTGCCGCCCGCGTACGTGGACGGTCAGCAACTGGTTTACGCGACTTATCTCGGTGGTTCGGGATCTGACAATGCGGCTGGCATTGCGGTGAGTACCGACATCGACCAAGGGCTGCCGACAAGCAGCATCGACGTATACGTTGCTGGCTCGACCACGTCTACAGACTTCCCCACCAGCGGCGTGTATGCCGCGTTCCAGCCGTTACCGCCGGTGCAGCCTGGACTCCACGGCTTTGTAACGCGGCTGAATCTTGGAACGACCACCACGCTACGCTACTCCACCTACCTCGCCGGAACCAATTTAGCCGGAAATGCAACGGACACGGTTACTGGACTGGCAATCGATAACGCCGGAGACGCCTTTGTGACCGGCATCACGACGTCGACGAACGACCCGAGCAACGGGTTCCCAGCCAATGGCAACGGCTTCCAAATCCAATCGAATGCACCCAGCCAGTTCTTCGCGAGCAAGATCAACACCAAGGCTACTGGCAGCCGCAGCATGATTTACTCCACCTACTTCGGCGGCGGAAACCCGCAGTCGGGGCAGACGCAGGGAGGTGGCATCGCAGTGGATACCTTTGGCAACATCTACATCACCGGCGGAACGAATTTTCTGGGTGTGACTGGACCGAATGGCGAGGCAGCGTTTCCACTCTACAATGCGCAGCAGTCCTGCCTCGACGAAGCCAGCGAGACACTTTGTCAATTGAGGAACCCGACGGCATTGGACGCCTTCGTGGCCAAGATCAATCCGGGCATCCCGAGCGAGCCACTTATCTACTACTCCACATATTTGGGTGGATCGGGCGACGACATTGGTTATGGCGTCGCGGTCGATTCCACCGGCAACGCCTACGTCACCGGCTCGACCTACTCCCCCGATTGGGTTTGCAACTGCGTGGGTGGCTTCCAGACCACCGGTTATGGCGGGGCCGGCGACGCCTTCATCGCCAAGATCGGCAACCTGACCGGGACGGTGTATCCGCTGACCTACTTCACCTATTTGGGCGGCACCAGCTACGACGCAGGCTATGCCATCCAGGTCGATCCGGTGCAGGCAGCCCACGTGGCGGGCTATACCACCTCCTCGGACTTCCCCACAACCACTGATACCTATCAGTCGCAGTATGGGGGCTCGGGAGACGCCTTTGTCGCCTCGATTGGAACCACATTATCGGGACAGACCGGCACCGGCGATTTCTCAACCTATTTGGGCGGCAGCCAATCGGATCAGGGCACTGCAGTAGCAATCGACGTCTACGGCGCCACTTACGTGGCCGGCACCACCCAATCCTCACAATCCTCTAGCATCCCCTTCCCCATTACCTCCACTGCCTACCAGCCCCAGTTGAACGGGCCGCAGGATGCGTTCGCGAGCAAGATCGGCGCCAGCAGCACACTCCTGGTCGCACCTTCTTCTACCAGTCCATCGCCCAACCCGGTCGCGACTGGAACTCAGGTCGCGTTTACTTTCAACATCACCAACACCGGCCCCGACAACGCATCCCAGGTGAACTTCACCGCCGCAGGGTTGCCGACCACCGGGCTGGCATCAATTCCTACCGCCAAAGTCACTAGCGGCACGGGAGACTGCCTCCCGGCGCAGGGATCGACGATCTCTTGCTTTATTCAGACACTGGCTGCGGGCGCCGTCGCCTCGGTTGAAGTCGACCTGACACCGTCCATTACGGGCAACCTCACGGTGATCCAAATCTCGGGCAGCGCCACCGCAAACAACAATGGCATAACGGCAATATGCTCTCCGTCGCAGCCACAAGCGAACATCGTCGACTTCAAGATCAGTGCCTCGACCTCGACGCCTACCATTAATGCCGGCGACACTGCCACCCTCCAGGTCACCTTTACTCCCACGAATACGCAACTGGGCTATAGCGCCACCATCACCCCGAGCCAAACCACGTCGCCTTCGATGGTGACCGCAACCGCTCCCACCTTCAACCCCACTACGGTCACGCTTTCGGGGAATGCGTCGGCGACCACGACGCTCAGCATCGCTACCCTCGCCCGTCCCGTGAACACCGGCAGCCTGCTCCGCCGCGGCTCATTCTACGCCGCCTGGCTCCCCATCGGAGGCCTGAGCCTCGTCGGAATGGGTATCGGCGCTGGTCGCAAGCGTCGCCGCTGGCTGGCCGGAGCCGTTCTCGGCCTGATCGCGGGCGCGATCCTGCTGCAGTCGGGCTGTGGATCCTCCAGCAGCAGCAGCACCGCCACCACTGGCGGGACGGCGGCTGGGACCTACATCGTCACCATCACCGGCTCTGCCGGAACGGGATCGTCGCACACCTATCAGGTGCAATTGCAGGTGAATTGAGCAAGCCCACCTTTTCTTGGGAAGCGCGCTCCGTAAGTCATTGCAAACAGGCCTGATCCAGTCTTTGACAATATTTCATATTGCGATATTATTATTGCGATCTGGCATATATGACGCTCGGCGAGAAAATTCGCTACCTCCGCGAGGTCGAAGGTTCCCTCCGCGGCATGAATCGCCCCCTCACCCAACAGGAGTTGATGAAGGGCATTCAAGCCGAGACCGGCAAGACTATCAGCCAGTCGTACCTCTCGCAGATCGAACACGGCAAGCGTCCGCATATGACGCAATCCTCGCGCACTTTGCTGGCGCGTTTCTTCAAGGTGCACCCCGGCTTCTTGGTCGATGACCCCGAGGGCTATCACACCGAACTGGTCAGCGACCTGCGCACTACCGAAGGTCAACTCGACGTCTGGCTGCTGCAGGGTTCCGAGCGTTTCGCCAGCGACCCAGAGGTAAGCGAAGTCCTGATCAAGGTGGCGCGGGACAAAGACACTCGGCGCTGCCTGTTGCTGCTCGGCGAAATCCTGAACACGCCCGGACTCGCCGACCGCCTGTTCGAAGCTCTGCGTCCGGAACCCGCGCGCGCCAACGGGGCCGCGCCCAGGAGGCGAAACCTATGACTTGGGCTGATTTTTACCTGACCTGTTTCGCCGTCGGTTTTCTGCTGAGCGCGATTTCGTTCATCGCCGGCGGACTGCGCTGGCATCTGCACCTTCCGCACTTTCCGCACGCGGGGGTGCATGGTGCCACAGGACACGCGCCAGTGACGCATGGAAACGCCGGCAACGGCCCGGCCACGCATGCGGGTCACCAGGCGCAGGTATCGCCGTTCAACTTCGTTACGCTGACGGCGTTCCTCGCCTGGTTCGGAGGAACCGGTTTCTTGATCACACGCTTCTCGAGCATATGGTTCGCGCTCGGATTGCTCATTGCCATGGGAGCCGGGCTCTTCGGCGCCGCCATCGTTTTCCTGTTCCTCTCGCGTGTGTTGGTCTCGCACGAGGAAAACATGGACTCCGCCGACTACGAAATGGTCGGCGTGCTGGGACGAATCTCGATGTCCATCCGTGAAAACGGCACCGGCGAAATCATTTACTCGCAGGCCGGAACCAGGCGCACCTGCGGCGCGCGCAGCGAAAACGGCAGCGCCCTGGAAAAGGGCGCGGAGATAGTGGTAACGCGCTACGACAAGGGCATAGCCTATGTGCGTCTCTGGGAAGAAATGAGCAACGAGGAGCAAACGGTCAAGAACTGAAGGCTGAGAGCTGACATCTGAGAGCAGAATATGAGCGAAGCATTCCAACCCGATCTGTTGGCCGAAGAGACGCATTCCGGCCGTGCCTGGAGTCTGCTGATCCTGCTGGCGCTGATTGGACCGGCGATCGCCCTGACGCTGGGGCGGACGTCGGCGGTCCTCTGGCCGGCGATCCTCGCAGGCCTGGTAGGTCTTGGCGCGTGCGCGATGGCGTGGAGCGGTTTTCAGTACCGCTTCCTGCGCGAGGGGGTTGAGATTCGCATGCTGGGATTCCGCCTGCGCTCGATTCCGAAACAGTCGATTGTGAGTTATTCGATCGAGCCTTGGGCTTTTGTTCGCGGCTACGGCATTCGCGGCCTCGGCAGCACGCGCGCTTACGTCTGGTGCAACCAGGTGGTGCATATCAGGACTTCAAACGGCGAGATTTTTCTGGGCCACAGCGATCCAGAGCGGATCGTCCGCGACCTGGATATGGTAACGGGCGTTGTAACGCGCGGCTAGCACCGCTGCAAGAACGCCGGAGTTTCGTATCAAGGCATCGCTCGATCGATGCCGTAGAGACGCGGCTTGCCCCGTCTCCGCAAGACGAGAACTGAGAACCGATTTTTCAGGAGGCGATATGTTCGGCATAGCAATGGAAATCTGGGTCATTGCGGGGCTGGTCGTTCTAGCGACTTTGTTCCTGATGAGCATGCTGGCCCGCTTATACCGCAAAGCGGGACCAAATGAAGCGCTGATCGTTTACGGCTTTCGCGGAACCCGCGTCGTCCAGGGACACGGCACCGTCATCTTTCCGATGGTCGAAAACTGCCGGGACCTGTCGCTCGAACTCATGTCGTTCGACGTCGCCCCGCAGCAGGATCTCTACACCAAGCAGGGCGTCGCCGTCACCGTCGAGGCCGTCGCTCAAATCAAGGTGAAGTCCGACAAGGAATCCATCCTCACCGCAGCCGAACAGTTCCTCACCAAAACCGATCAGGAGCGGGAAGGCCTGATCCGTCTGGTGATGGAAGGCCATCTGCGCGGCATCATCGGACAGCTCACCGTCGAAGAAATCGTCAAGCAACCGGAGATGGTCGGCGACCGTATGCGCGCCACCTGCGCCGACGACATGAACAAAATGGGCCTCGAAGTCATTTCCTTCACCATCAAAGAGGTCCGCGACAAGAACGAATACATCACCAACATGGGCAAGCCCGACGTCGCTCGCATCAAGCGCGATGCCGACGTCGCCACCGCCGAAGCCGAGCGGGATACGGCCATCAGGCGCGCCATCGCGACTCGCGAAGCGGCGGTTGCGAAAGCGCAAGCCGATCAAGAGCGTGTGCTCGCGGAAACGCTCTCCCAGGCCAAACAGGCTGAATCGCAGCGCGACCTCGAGGTCAAGAAAGCGCAGTACCTCGAAGTTACGAAAAAGCAGCAGGCGCAGGCGGACAAGGCTTACGACATTCAAACCAACATCATGCAGCAGCAGGTCACGACCGAAAGCGTGCGAGTGCAGCAAGTAGAAAAAGAAGGTCAGGTCAAAGTCCAGGACGCCGAAATCAGCCGCCGCGAGAAAGAACTCATCGCGACCGTATTGAAAGGGGCCGAGATCGAGCGTCAGCGCATCGAAACGCTGGCCGCCGCCGAGAAGCAGCGCCTGATTGCGGAAGCCGAAGGCCATGCGTCGGCGATTCGCGCCCAGGGAGAAGCCGAGGCCGAAATCATCTTCAAGAAAGGTGAAGCTGAAGCCAAGGCCATGAACGTAAAAGCCGCAGCCTATCAAGAGTACAACCAAGCCGCGGTCGTCGACAAACTGATCACGGGCTTGCCGGAAATCGTGAAGGCCCTGGCCGCGCCGCTCGCCAACGTGGACAAGATCACCATCGTCTCCACCGGCAACGGCGACACCGCCGGACTCAACAAGATCACCGGCGACATCACAAAAATGGCGGCGCAAGTGCCAGCCCTGTTCGAAACGCTCTCCGGCATGCCGCTAGGCGAATTGCTGGGTAAGGTGCGGCATATCGGCGACAAGTCGCCGAAGCCGGAGGAAAAGTAGAGCACCGGGTGGTCCCACGAACGACGAGCGACAGATTTCAAGGAGGTAATCGTGCAAGAAGAGGTTCACCACGCCAGATCACTCGGCCTGTCCGTCGCCCTCGGAGCCGCCATGGGCGCGGCCCTCGGCGGCGCCACCGGCCACATGGGCGTCTGGTTCGCCGCGGGAATCGCAGCTTATATAGCGATTTCGCTGGTAGGCGGCGTCTGGAACAAAAGGCCGAACGACTAACAACGAACGACCAACGACTGAATTACACGAGGTGTTTTATGGCATTACTCGAACGCGTTTCCACTCTAGTCCGGGCTAACCTCAACGACCTGATCGACAAAGCTGAGGAGCCCGAAAAGATGATCAAGCAAGTCATCCTCGACATGAACAACCAGCTCTTGCAGGTCAAAACGCAGGTGGCCATCGCCATCGCCGACCAGCATCTGCTCGACAAGAAGAAGCTCGAAAACGACGACAAGATCAAGGAATGGATGCGCAAGGCCGAGCTCGCCGTCGACAAAAAGCAAGATGACCTGGCCCGCGCCGCTCTGCTCCGGGTCGAAAGTTATCGCGAACTGAGCGCCAACTTCGCGCAGCAGCTCGAAGACCAGAAAGCCCAGGTAGAAAACCTAAAGTCGGCCCTGCGCAATCTCGATCAGAAGTTGGCCGAGGCCAACGCCAAAGCCGATCTGCTGATCGCGCAGCACCGCCGCGCCCGGGCTGCCAATCGAGCCACCGATGCACAGTCCGGCATGAGCGCCAACAGCAAGTCCGCCACCTTCGACCGCATGAAGAAAAAAGTAGCCCGCGAAGAAGCCATCGGCGGAGCCAAAGCCCAACTCCTGGCCGACGACGTAGAGGACCGCCTCGCCGCCCTGGAAAAAGAGGACCGCATCGAGCAGTTGTTAACCGAGCTGAAGACAAAGCGCGGAGCGTGAGCAGGAGCCACGTAGGGACAGCCGCCCTCGGCTGTCCAGCCGGGCAGAGCCCGGCACACTTGGCCCCTGTTGGTGCAGCGCGATCGATGGAGCGACGGGCGCCCTCGCCCGTCCAGAACCCCAGATCGCAAACGCAGCGGCTGCGCAGATTAGAATCGCAGGAACTTCCATGCGCAAGGTCTTCCATTTCGACTCGCCCGCCGACCCGTACGTAGCCGACGCCGCCGTCCTCTGCTGCTTCGATCACCGCATCAGCACGGCGGTGCGAAAGTTCCTGAAGAAGCAAGGCATCGAGCGCGCCGACATGATCATCGTCGCCGGAGGAGCCAAGACCCTCGCCTCCCCGCGCAACGACTTCGAACAGGACTTCATCCTCGAACAGGTCCGCATGTCCGTCCGCCTGCACCAGACCAAACGTGTCATGGTGATGAGCCACTCCGACTGTGCCACCTACGGCGGCCTCGCCCATTTCAAAGGTGACCGCCAGGCCGAAGCCGACCATCACCGCAGCGAACTCCTCCGCGCCGGAGAACTGCTCACCGCAAACTTCCCCGACATTTCGGTTGAGCCCTACTTCGTGAAGTTTGATGGAATCTGGGAAGTGACAGGCGCGAAACACCTAAAGTCTGCGCCGCAGAGAAAAGTGGCGGATACCGCCCGCGAGATCGCGTAGCCGGGTCGCCCGAGCTTCGCGTCCTGACTTCATGGCTTCACTTCAGTCGCGTCCTGACCCGTTAGGGGCGGCCACGGTCATGATCCGGCGACCGGAGTGCGTTTTGTGCCACTCCAGCAAGGCCACTCACGCCTTTTTCGCTGACGCGGCCAATTGGTGCAAAACATCGATAAACGCAGTGGTGGCGCAGGAAAGTGTGCGGTCGCGCCGGTAGGCCAGTCCTAGTTCGCGAAAAAGTTCCACATCCTCCAGATCAATCAGTTTGACTCGTCCGGACGCCACCTCATCGCGGGCGAACGACGCGCTGATGATAGACACTCCGAGATCGGCTGCCACAAAGCTCTTGATCATGCCGATGCTGGGCAGTTCCATTCGAACTTGCAGCTCGTCGCGATGAGGGCGGAACAGCTTGTCCAGGAGTCTGCGGGTGTGGCCTGTCTTTGGGAGCAGCAGGGGATGTTTGACGATATCGCGAACGGCCGCCGTTTTATGCTTGGCCAGGGGGTTTCGTGGATTCACCATCAACATCAGCTTGTCGCGAAAGATAGTTTGGATTTCCAGGCTCGGAGACTGGATGGGTAAAGTCAGAAAACCCACTTCGATGGAGCCGTTCTCCAACTTTTCCGTGATCTTGTAGCTGAAATTCCGGTAAATGTTGATCTGTACGGGCGGGTAGCGCCGGCAGTATTCCGCAAACACTTCCGGCAGAACGTACAGGCAGGTAGCCTCGTTGGCGCCGACGCGAAGCGTGCCGCGGGGCGTGCGGCTATGGTCCGCTACCGCCATCAGCGATTCCTCGCGCAGCAGTTTCAGCCGCTCGGCATAGTCAAAGAGTACTTGTCCGGCCGGAGTCAGCTTTACGGTCTTGCCCGAGCGGTCGAGCAGTCGATCGCCATACTCCTGCTCCAACTGGCGGATTTGGGCGCTGACCGCCGATTGGGAGCGGAAGACCTTCTCTCCCGCGCGCGAAAAGCTGCCCTGTTTGGCCACTTCCAGAAACGTAATGAGCTGATCGAAATCCATTGAGTTTATGCGGGATTATAGCGGACTCGGGCACATCTAGCGCTAAATTAGGCTGAATTTGCCCTGGAACCTCGAAATCCTGAAATTTGCATCCTTTGCATCGAAATTCTGAATTGTACTTTACCCGCCGCCTGGCAGTATGTAAGAGTTTAGAGAGGTGTGTTCCTGAGCCGAAGTGCGCGGCCCCCCCGTAGCCTTTGCGGGCACTGTCCCCATCTCAAGAACAACTGATCCGAAAGCGGCGGACTTTGCCGCAATGATGCTCATGCTGCCAACGTGCCCATGACGACGCGCCTCAAAAAAACGAATGGTCCTCCGCCCGCCCAGGGTCTGTACCATCCTGCGCAAGAGCACGACGCCTGCGGGATCGGATTCGTGGCCAGCGTCCGCGGCCACAAAAGTCACGAAATCGTAAGCAAGGGAATCCAGGTGCTGCTCAACCTAACGCACCGCGGGGCCTGTGGATGCGACCCCGAGACCGGCGATGGCGCCGGCATTCTCCTTCAGATTCCACATCGTTTCTTTGTGCGGGAGTGCGGCAAGTTGGGGTTCGAGCTGCCTCTGCCCGGCGCTTATGGTGTGGGCATGACATTTTTGCCCGTGGAGAAACATCAGCGCTTGCAGTGCGAAGGAATTCTCGAGCGCATTATTCGTGAGGAAGGATTGACCGTGCTCGGCTGGCGCGATACGCCGGTCTTCGCTTCCGCAATTGGTCGTGTGGCGCGAGGTTCGCAGCCCTACATCCAGCAGATCTTCGTAGGTTGTGGTGCGCTCACGGACGAGGACGCCTTTGAGCGGAAGCTTTATGTGGTGCGCAAGCGCGCCGAGAGTGAGATGGCAGCGTCCGGCATCGAGGATGCGAGTGTGTTCCACATCCCTTCGCTATCCTGCCGCACCATCGTTTATAAAGGTCTGCTCCTCGCTCCGCAGATCACCAATTTCTACAAGGAGCTTTCCGATCCCGACGTGACCAGCGCGCTGTGTCTGGTGCACCAGCGTTTCTCCACCAACACATTTCCGAGTTGGCAGCGAGCGCATCCCTATCGCTACATCGCGCACAATGGCGAGATCAACACGCTCAAGGGCAACGTCAACTGGATGCACGCGCGCCAGTCGCTGCTGCAGTCTCCCTTGTTTGGCGACGATCTGCAGAAGCTCTATCCCATCATTGCGCCCGATGGCAGCGATTCCGCGAACTTCGACAATGCCGTGGAACTTCTGTTTCAGGCGGGGCGCAGCCTGCCTCACGCGCTGGCCATGCTGATTCCGGAGGCGTGGGCTGGGAATTCCCACATGAAGCCGGAGAAGCGCGCATTTTACGAATACCACGCGTGCCTGATGGAACCGTGGGATGGGCCGGCGGCCATCGCCTTCACCGATGGCAGAGTCATCGGTGCGATCCTCGACCGCAACGGCTTGCGGCCTGGACGTTACGTGGTTACTCATGACGAGCTCGTCATCATGGCCTCCGAGGCCGGTGCGCTCGACATCGAGCCGGAACAGGTAAAGATGAAGGGCCGCCTGCAGCCGGGGAAGATGTTTCTGGTGGACACGGTCGAAGGCCGCATCGTCCCTGACAAGGAAATCAAACATCGGCTGGCTTCGCGGCAGCCGTATGCGCAGTGGCTCAAGGACAATCAGATCACGATCGATCAGTTGCCCAGGCCATCGCGCATGCACCACCCGGATGCGGAAACCCTGCTTCGCCGGCAGCGCGCGTTCGGGTACAGCGATGAAGATCTGCGCATGATCCTCGGCCCGATGGCCTCGAAGGGCGAGGAGCCGGTTGGCTCCATGGGGACGGATACGCCGCTCGCCTGTCTCTCGGACCGGCCCCAGTCGCTGTTTAACTACTTCAAGCAGCTCTTTGCACAGGTCACCAATCCTCCCATTGACCCGATTCGCGAAGAGATCGTGATGTCGCTCATCAGCTACATAGGAAGTGAGCGCAACATTCTCTCGGAAGCGCCTGAGAACTGTCACATGCTGAAGCTGGCCCATCCGCTTCTGACCAACCTCGAACTGGAGAAACTGCGCCGGGTCTCAACCGGGGATCTGCTGGCCATCACGCTGCCCGCCCTGTTCCGCGCCAGCGAAGGAGAAGCGGGACTGAAGCGGGCGCTGGACGAGTTGTGCCAGCGAGCGTCGCTCGCGGGTAAAGCCGGCTACACGCTGCTGATTCTTTCCGATCGTGGTGTGAACAAGGATTACGCTCCCATCCCCAGCCTGCTGGCGCTCGCCGCCGTGCATAACTTGCTGGTGCAAGAGGAGACGCGAACCCAGGTCGCTCTGATTACGGAATCGGGCGAACCTCGCGAGGTGATGCACTTTGCGCTGCTCAGTGGCTATGGGGCGAGCGCCATCAATCCTTATCTGGCATTGGAGAGCGTCGAAAGCCTGGCGCGGCGCGGAGAGTTGTCGGACGGCGTGACTCCTGAACTTGCCGTGAAGCACTTCATCAAATCGGTGAATAAAGGTTTATTGAAGACCTTCGCCAAGATGGGCATCTCGACCTTACAGAGCTACCAGGGAGCGCAGGTCTTCGAAGCCATCGGCCTGAACAGGGAACTGGTCGATTCCTATTTCGCGGGCACGGCGTCGCGTTTAGAAGGGATCGGCCTCGAAGTGGTCGCCCGCGAAGCGCAGTTGAAGCACGAGCACGCATTCCGCCCCCTGACCGAGTCCGAGACCGAACTCGCCGTCGGAGGAACTTACCACCAGCGCGTCAACGGCGAGTATCACCTGCTGAACCCGCTGACCATCAGCAAACTGCAGCAGGCAGTGCGGCAGGAGAGCTTCCAGACCTTCCAGGAATACACCGATCTCATCGACAACCAAAGTAGCAACATGGCCACGCTTCGCAGTTTGATGAAGTTGAAGAAGAGCGCCAAGCCGCTTCCGATCGAAGAAGTAGAGCCAGCCCGTGAGATCGTGAAGCGCTTTACCACGGGAGCGATGTCATTCGGCTCGATTAGCAAAGAAGCGCACGAGACTCTGGCCATCGCCATGAACCGCATCGGGGGGAAGTCCAATACCGGCGAAGGTGGCGAAGATGAAGAGCGCTTCAAGCCGGATGCGAACGGAGACCTGCGGCGAAGCGCCGTAAAGCAGGTCGCCTCGGCGCGCTTTGGGGTTACTGCGAACTACCTCGTCAATGCGGACGAGTTGCAGATCAAGATGGCGCAGGGCGCAAAACCCGGCGAAGGCGGCCAACTTCCTGGGCACAAAGTCGATGAGGTCATTGCCCGCCTGCGGCATTCCATCCCCGGCGTGGGTTTGATTTCGCCCCCGCCTCACCACGACATCTATTCCATCGAAGACCTCGCGCAACTGATCTACGACCTGAAAAATGTGAATCCGCAAGCCCGCATCGCGGTGAAGTTGGTGGCGGAAGTCGGAGTGGGCACGGTAGCCGCGGGCGTTGCCAAGGCACACGCGGATGTTGTCCTGATCAGTGGCGACAGCGGAGGTACCGGAGCTTCGCCGCTGAGTTCCATTAAGCACGCCGGCATTCCCTGGGAGCTTGGGTTAGCGGAGACGCAGCAAGTGCTTTTGTTGAACGATCTGCGCAGCCGCATCCGCGTGCAGACGGACGGAAAGCTGCAGACGGGTCGCGATGTCGTGGTCGCGGCGCTGCTCGGCGCCGAAGAATTCGGTTTCGCCACCACCCCGCTGGTTGCGATGGGCTGCGTCATGATGCGCAAGTGCCATCTCAACACTTGCTCGGTCGGCATCGCCACGCAGGATCCTGTGCTGCGCAAGCGATTTCAAGGGCAGCCCGAGCACGTCATCAACTTCTTCTTCTTTCTGGCGGAGCAGGTGCGCCAGTACATGGCCGAACTCGGCGTCCGCCGCATGGACGAGATGATCGGTCGCGTCGACATGCTCGACGTGCAGCCAGCCGTGAATCACTGGAAAGGACGAGGTCTGGATTTGTCGGCGATTCTCTATGATCCGCCCATGCCGGCGCGCGTGGCACGCCGCTGCGTGCAGGCGCAGGACCATGGCTTGCAGCAGGCGCTGGATCATAAGCTTCTTGCGGAGTCGAATTATGCGATTGCAACCCTTGCGCCGGTTGAGATCAAACTGCGAGTGCGCAATGTTCACCGCTCCGTGGGAACCATGCTGAGCGGGGCGATTGCCCGCCGCTACGGGTCCGCGGGTCTGCCCGACGATACCATCCGGATTCACCTCGACGGTTCCGCAGGGCAGAGCCTGGGCGCGTTCCTGGCCAAGGGGGTCACCCTCACGCTCGAAGGCGAGGCCAACGATTATGTCGGCAAGGGTTTGTCCGGAGGACGATTGGTGGTGTATCCGCCGCGGCGGTCGAGTTTCGCCCCCGAAAACAATATTCTGATTGGCAACGTTGCCCTCTACGGCGCCACCAGCGGGGAAGCGTTCTTCAACGGGGTCGCGGGCGAGCGCTTTGCCGTTCGCAACTCCGGAGCGACCGCGGTGGTCGAGGGCGTCGGCGACCATGGCTGCGAATACATGACCAAGGGCTTGGTTTTGGTGCTCGGAGCCTGCGGGAGAAATTTTGCCGCCGGCATGAGTGGCGGCGTCGCCTACGTTTTTGACGAGCGCGGCGACTTCACCGAAAAGCGCTGCAATCTGGACTCGGTTGACCTTGAGCCGCTTCTCGAAGAGCAGGACGCCCAGTTCGTCGAAGCCCACCTCGCCGAAGCCGAGCTCGCTGAAACAAAGCTAGTCAAAGATCTCGTCACGCGCCATCTCGAATTGACCAGCAGCCCGCGTGCCGCTTGGATTCTCGACAACTGGTCTGACGCGATGTCCCGGTTTATCAAAGTTTTTCCCCACGAACACAAGCGAGTGCTCGGAGTGAGCCGCAGGCGCCAGCCTTACATCCCCGGTCCGCCGCTCGCCGTTTTGGCCCCGCCCGAGCAGGTGCAACATGGGTAAAGACACGGGATTCCTGGAATACCCGCGCGAGCTTGCCCCTCGACGTCCGGTTACTCAACGCGTTAACGATTGGTTCGAGATCTATCTCGATTTTCCCGAAGCGAATCTTCGCACCCAGGGCGCGCGCTGCATGGACTGTGGCGTCCCCTTCTGCCAGACGGGATGTCCCGTCAACAATTTGATTCCCGATTGGAACGATCTGGTTTATCACGGACGTTGGAAAGAGGCGATTCGCCAATTGCACGCGACCAACAACTTTCCGGAATTCACCGGCCGTATTTGTCCAGCCCCGTGCGAAGCGTCCTGTGTGCTGGGGATCAATCAGCCCGCGGTGACGATCAAGCAGATCGAGAAAAATATCGTGGAGCGCGGATTTCATGAAGGCTGGATCCATCCCGAGCCGCCAAAAGTCCGTACCGGGAAAAAAGTGGCGATCGTAGGTTCGGGTCCCGCGGGGTTGGCCGCGGCCCAGCAGTTGTGCCGCGCGGGACACTCCGTAGTGGTTTACGAAAAATCGGACCGCATCGGTGGTTTGCTACGCTACGGCATCCCGCAGTTCAAGTTAGAGAAGCACATCATTGATCGCCGCCTGGAACAGATGTCCGCCGAGGGCGTGAAATTCGTTACCAGCGCGGAGGTCGGCAAGAATGTTGCGGTCGAGGAGTTGCGGAGCGAGTTCGATGCGATTGTGCTCGCCGGCGGAGCGGAGTGGCCGCGCGATCTGAACGTCCCGGGACGCGAGCTGAAGGGAATCCATTTCGCGATGGAGTACCTGCCGCAGCAGAACCGCCGCAATCTAGGCGACACCATTGAACCAGAAACAGAAATTTTGGCGACCGGCAAACGCGTGGTCATTATTGGAGGCGGCGATACCGGCGCCGATTGCCTCGGAACCTGCCATCGGCAAAAGCCTCTTTCCGTGCACCAGTTCGAGATCATGCCGAAGCCTCCAGACGAGCGCTCGCCACTCACGCCCTGGCCGCTCTGGCCGATGCAACTGCGCACCGAAGGCGCACACGAAGAAGGTGGCGTGCGCGACTGGAGCCTGGCGACCACAAAATTCACCGGCTCCAACTCCGTCCAGCAACTGCACGCCGTGCGGGTTGGGCCGCCGCCAAAGTTCGAACCGATTCCTGGCACTGAATTTACGATGGAAGCGGATCTCGTGCTGATCGCGATGGGATTTTTGGGACCGGTTCGGAATGGAATGATTGACCAGTTGGGAGTGAAACTAGATGCGCGCGGCAACGTCGCGACGGACCAGAACAATATGTCATCGGTGCCGGGAGTTTTCGCGGCGGGCGATATGCGGCGAGGCCAGTCGCTCGTGGTGTGGGCAATTGCCGAAGGCCGAAAGACCGCCGCTAGTGTCGATGCTTATCTGCGAACGCAGGCGATGCCCCTTATGAACACGCTGGTCGCCAAAGAACAACCGATCGCCTCGTGATCGCGCATCGGATTCCCCGTAGTGCCGCGTGCCCCAGGTCTCGCGCTTTTCCAGACCAGGGAGCGGTCGCCGCGATGCCCGCTATCGCCCCGCCCCCTCCAACTCCCGAGCCGCCGACTCAATCAGCGCCGACTCATCCTCCAGTGCCTTCGAGACGCGCACGATCTCCAACTCCGCCTCCGCATATCGCTTTTGTTCAATCCCCTCACGCACCCCCGGCACGGTCTTCACCGCGTAGCCCGTGTAAACGCCGGGAGCGTAAAGCAAATGCTGGTACCACGGACGCCGCGGCAATCCGTCGGCATTGGTGAGTCGGCGCTCGCTCTCGATTAGCTCTCGATTCAGAGCGCCGAGCTTTGCCGCCATCGTGTCCTCTCCCAAACTAGCCTGCTTCTGCCCCAACGCCTGCTGATAATGCTTGGCGCTGCGAGTAAGAGAGTCCACCGCGTTCTGCATCGGCGCAAAATTCAGGTGCGGCGGTAGCTCTTCCCGCGCAGGTGCCACCGTAGGACGCCGAGGATCAAATGTCGCCTTGAACATTCCTTCGTCCAGTTCCAGGTTGCGTTCGCGAATCTCCTCCTGCTTATCGGCGAGCAACTTCTCCAGATTCTTCCTGTACATCTCCACCGTATCGGCGAAATTCACGAAGTCGAACGGAAGCACTTCTGCGTCCGCCAGCCGCATCACCGATGTTCCCACGGTCTGCGCCAGAGCTCGCCCATAAACGAAATCCGTGTCGGAGAAATGCGTGTACCAGTAGAAGTCGTCGTAAATGGAGTGATAGATCCCCTGTTCGTCCTCGCCGCCGTATCCCATGTCCAGGGTGGCAATGCCCAGGTGATCGAGAAACGTCGCGTAATCGGTTCCCGAGCCGAGCGCCTGGATGCGTAGATCAGTGCGCTGCCGCAATTCCTTCCTATCGTCCGCCGACTTGGCTGCGGCAATCTTGCTTAACTGAACCCGCTGCCACACCGTCATTTTGGTTTCCGGATCTTCAATGTCGCGCGCCACTCCATTGATGAGCTGCTCCAGGCTGTGCGAGCCGTTCATATTCAGAACGCCGCGGCCGTTGCCGTCGGTGTTGATGTAGACGGCGGCATGCTCCCGCAACTCATCGGCATGCGTTTCCGCCCATTCGGTCGAGCCCAGCAGCATGGGCTCTTCGCCATCCCACGCCGCGTAGATGATCGTGCGCCGCGGCTTCCAGCCCTGCTTCAGCAACAGACCCAGTGCCCGCGCTTCTTCCAGCAGGGATACCTGCCCTGAGATTGGATCCTCGGCTCCGTTCACCCACGCGTCATGATGGTTGCCGCGCAAGATCCACTCGTCCGGAGCCACACTGCCCGGAATTTTCGCGATCACGTCGTAGACCGGCTTGATGTCCCAATTAAATGCGACTTTCAAATGAACCTGCGCCGGCCCCGGTCCCAGGTGATACGGAATCGGAAGCGAGCCCCGCCACTCCTCCGGCGCCATCGGACCCGCCAGCGCGGCCAGCAAAGGCTGCGCATCGCCGTAAGAAATCGGGAGCACAGGAATTGTCGTGATGCTCTTTGCCTCGTTCAGCGGCAGGCGCTTGGCATCGGGAGTCGCGCCGATTCCGGGCGTCAGCGGATCCCCCGGGCTCGCCGAAGCAAAATCCATGACGCTGCCGCGCTGCACTCCATCCGCTGGGCGCATCGGCCCCAACGGAAACACATTGTCCCGCGTGTAGCCGTCGTCCTGCGGTTCCGAGTAGATGAGGCAGCCAATGGCTCCATGCTCGGCTGCAACTTTCGGTTTCACCCCTCGCCAACTGTGATAGTACTTGGCGATTACAATTGCGCCTTTCACGGAAATGCCAAGCTGGTCGAGCTTCTCGTAGTCCTCGGGCAAGCCGTAGTTCACAAACACCAGCGGCCCGGTGACATCGCCGTCAATCGAGTAGGCGTTATACGTGGGCAACTGTTCCGCCTTCTGATTCGAGGTTGGATCCACGGCGAGCGCAGGCTCTTCGAGTTTGGCCGTGAACTTCGTAGGCGCAAGCATCTCCAGAACGCGAACCTTGGGCGTCGGAAACAGAACGTCGAACCGTTCGATGTGCGCGTCCCATCCCCATTCCTTGAAGTGGGCAAGAATCCATTCGGCGTTGTCCTTATCGTAGGGCGAGCCCACATGATGCGGCCGCGCACTAAGTCGCCGCATATATTCCCGCAGGTTCGCCGGGTCGGGAATCGCGCGAAACTTCGTCTCCCACTCGCGTTCACTCTGACCCGAGCGAGGCGAGTAACCCACCAGCGCAGCCTGATTTGAGCCGACTTGGTCTGCGCCTAAAGACCATGACGGAAAACGCAGGATAACGATCAACAGCATCGCGGAGAATGGGCGCATGCAACTCCTTTTGTTAGAGGCGTGCAATTATAAACGCGGGTGAGAAAAATGCTCCGCTGTCGCAGACCGAGAATGGTCAGATCGAGAAGAAGCATTCACATGCTGTGATTTACAAGGAGCCCTAGATTCATTCATTGCAAACGCAAGCGAATTGGGTGGCCGCATCGCAAAGTGATGCATCACCGGAAAGCCCGACCCGGCCACACTTCGCGTGAAGATGCTAAATTAGATGTTTCATGTCTGCCCCCAACTCTCTGTTTGTTCGCGCCGCCAAGGCTCAGCCCACCGAACGCACACCAGTCTGGTTCATGCGCCAGGCCGGACGCTACATGCCGGAGTACCGCGCCATCCGCAAGCAATATTCCCTGATCGAGATCTGTAAGAAGCCACAGGTCGCGGCCCAGGTTACGATTGAGGCTGCCGAAATTCTCAAAGTCGATGCGGCGATCATCTTCGCCGATCTTCTTCTTCCGCTCGAAGTGATGGGTCTGCCCTTTCATTTCGCCGCGGGCGAGGGCCCAAAGATCGAAAAGCCGGTGCGCACCGCCGAAGATGTTGCTCACCTGCGCACCGATCGTGCCGCCGACCTCGGCTATGTTTCTGAAGCGGTGAAGTTGGTGTGCAAGCACTTCGGCGACAAACTTCCCGTCATCGGCTTCTGCGGCGCCCCCTTCACGCTCGCCAGCTACATGATCGAAGGCGGAGGCTCGCGCAACTATCTTTTCACCAAGAAGATGATGTACTCCGCTCCCGCCGCGTGGACCGAGTTGATGAAGAAGCTGGTCGCGGTGACCGCCGAGTATTCATCTGAGCAAGTGCGCGCCGGCGCCGATACGATCCAGATTTTCGATAGCTGGGTGGGCTGCCTGAGCGTCGAAGATTATCGCCGCTATGTTCTGCCGCATGTGACCGACTTGGTAAAACGCCTGCAAAAGACCGGCGCGCCCGTCATCTATTTCGGTACCGACAGCTCGACTCTTCTGCCCTCGATGCAGGAAACCGGCGCCGAAGTCGTTGGCCTCGACTGGCGCATTCCGCTCGACACCGGATGGCAGAGCCTCGGCCTCAAAGGCGCCGTACAGGGCAATCTCGATCCGGTGCTGCTCTTTGCCGATTGGAAAGAACTCAAATCGCGCGCCGAAAACATTTTGTGCCAAGCCGCCGGACGCCCCGGCCACATCTTCAATCTCGGCCACGGCATTCTTCCCGAAACTCCGGTGGGCAACGTGAAAGCGCTCTGCGATTTCATCCGCGAACACTCGGCAGAGTTCAAGAACGAGCGCAGGTGAGGTTCGTATCAGGGCATCGCTTTAGTGTGTGCGAGAGAACTTGTTTTTTGGGCAGTCCAGTGGGACGAATCACAGGAGAATCTAGCCCCGGAGGGGCGAACCAGCTTAGCCCAGCGCTTCAGCGCTGGGAAAAGTGGAAGCAATGATTCAAGTCCCGGAGGGACGACCCAGTTCTCACGCACACTCTTTAGCGATGCGGCAACTGCTGCGTTATGCAAGCGCCTTCAGGCGCTGAGGGGAGTGAATAAATGACGGCCTGCCCGCTGGGCTTCGCCGGCCAATGCTATTGCGCGAATCGCGTGAGCTCGTTTGCCGCCGCGGAGCCCGCGAAAACCGCCGTGCTCCTGCTCGCACACGGCAGCCCGGAGGCCCCCGACCAGGTTCCCGACTTTCTAAGTTACGTCACCGGCGGACGGCCGCTGCCGCCACCGGTGGTCGAAGAGATCCGCCATCGCTATTCGCTGATCGGTTTCTCGCCGCTCCCCTGCTGGACTCTTTTGCAAGCCGATCAACTTTCGCAGTCGTTGAAGATGCCGGTCTTCGTCGGTATGCGCAACTGGAAGCCCTTCATCGGCGATACGGTGAAAGCAATTGCCCGCCAGAAATACGCCCGCGTCATCGCCATCTGCCTCGCGCCGCAGAATTCGCGCACCAGCGTCGGACTCTACCGCAGCGCGGTGAGCGGCGACGGAAATCTTCCTTTTGAGATGGACTTCGTCGAGCAGTGGCACGATCAGCCGCTGCTCGCCAAAGCGTTCGCCGAAAAATTGCGCGCCGGCTGGGAAAAAGCCAGCGCCGAAAACGGAGCCAAACTCCCCGTGATCTTCACCGCGCACAGCGTCCCGCAGCGCACCATCACTGAAGGCGATCCCTACGAGAGACAATCGAAGGAAACTGCCGAGTTGGTAGCGAAAGAGGCGGACTTGACAGCCGAGGACTGGACTTTCGCTTTCCAGAGCCAGGGCATGTCAGGCGGCCCGTGGATCGGCCCCACGGTAGAGGAAACGATCAGGAATTTAGAAGCAAAAGGTCATCGCGGTGTCTTCCTGCATCCCATCGGATTTCTGTGCGATCACGTGGAAGTACTTTACGATATCGACATCGCCTTCAAACAGTTTGCAGAAAAACAAGGCATGCGCCTGTGGCGAGCCGAGTCGTTGAACGGCTCAAAGACATTAACCGCAGCCCTGGCGGATGTAGTGAGGAGTCGAGTGAAAGCGCTTGGCATTTAGCTAAAAGCCACGGGCTAAAAGCCAAAGGCCAGGAGCTACGAGCTTCGAGCTAAAGCACAATGAACGCTCGCGGCTCGTAGCTCGTAGCACACCATGAAACGCATTGCCATCATCGGCGGCGGAATCTCCGGCCTTTCGGCCGCGTACACGATCGAAGAAAAGCGCCAGTCTGGCACGCGCATCGAGTACGTCTTGTTCGAGTCCAGCCCGCGCCTGGGTGGTGTGCTTGTGACCGACCGCGTCGACGGCTGCCTCGTCGAAGCCGGACCCGATTCGTTTCTCACCGAGAAGCCCTGGGCTGCCGACCTCTGCAGCAAGATCGGGTTGGGCGACCAACTCATCGGTTCGAACGACTCTGAGCGCAAGACCTACATCGTAGTCAGGGGCAAGCTGGTGGTGATGCCTGATGGGCTCATGTTCATGGTGCCCACCAAGATCATGCCCACCGTGTTCTCACCGCTTTTTTCCTGGCGCACAAAAATACGCATGGCTGCCGAATGGTTCCATCCGCCGCACAAGGCCTCCGAGGACGAAACCGTTGCCGAGATGGTTCAACGCCACTACGGTCCCGAGATGGTCGACTTGCTTGCCGATCCATTGCTCTCCGGAGTTTACGGTGGCGAAGCTTCGCAGTTGAGCGTGCGCGCCGTGTTGCCTCGCTTCGCGGATATGGAGTCGAAACACGGCAGTCTGGGCCGCGCCATGCTCGCGGCCCGGAAGAAAGTGGGCGCAGTGGCGAACGTCCCAGCGCGGCCGCTGTTCACTTCGCTGAAAGAGGGCATGCAGCAGATGGTCGATGCCCTGGTCGCGCGTCTGGATGCGAACTCATTAAAGACGTCTTCCCTCGTGCAGTCGGTGATCCCGCAGGATGACGCTTGGACTGTTTCTGCCGGATACCAGAGCGATCAATTCGATGCAGTGATCATCGCGACCCCAGCGCATGGTGCTTCCGCTGTGTTGCAAGGTGCGGATGAGAACCTGTCCCGCGATCTCAGCGAGATTCAGTACAGCTCATCGGTGACCGTCACGCTCGGTTACGACGAAAAAGTGCGTCGCTCGCTTCCTCCGGGCTTCGGATTTCTGGTGCCGCGCAGTGAAGGCCATCGTATGCTCGCGGCGACCTTCGTCCACAACAAATTTCCGCATCGTGCACCGGAAAATCGCGCTCTGGTCCGCTGCTTTCTCGGCGGCGCGCGCGATGAGCAGATTCTTCAAGCGACGGAAGAAGAAATTCTGCAAATCGTTCGCGACGAATTGCGGCAGATCATTGCCCTCGATGCCGAACCTTTGTTCGCGCGCGTCTACAAATGGAAGTCCGCCATGGCGCAGTATTCGGTCGGCCACCTCGAACGCTTGCAGCGCATCGAAGCATTCCGCCAAAAACTTCCCGGTCTGGGGCTCGCGGGCAACGGTTATAACGGCATCGGCGTCCCCGACTGCGTTCGCTCCGGCGCCGAAGCGGCCGGCAAAATCCTCGCCGAGATGGGGCTGTGGTCGTCTGCCTAGCCTCTGTGAAATTGATTAGATTTTGTCATCCCGAGCGAAGCGAGGGATCTGCATTTTTGCCGCGCACTGCAGATCCCTCGCTTCGCTCGGGATGACAATTGATCGACCGTGTCGCTCTCGAAATTACGGGCGTAACATCTCCTCCAACTTCTCCGTTGCGCGAAACTATGAAGCCGGCTCGGGGTTAGTACAATCGACATCTGAAGCGTGGGGAACCGTTATGAAAACTCTGTTGACTCTGCTTGGTCTCGCGGGAGCGCTCTGCTTCGCCCAGCAAAATTCGCTACAGGACATGAAGGGCATGAACATGCCGGGACACGACATGTCGCAAATGGCCGGGCAAGATTCCGGAGAAGACGCGGAAGCGAGCGCACATGCCATGCATTCCATGGAAGGTCATCACATGGACATGGGCCCGCACATGAAGATGACCGCGCTCCGCACTCTGCAACCGGGCGATGCCGAGAAGGCTCAGCAGGTCGTGGAGGAGGCGCGTGGCGCGATGGAAAAGTACAAGGACTACCATGTCGCGCTGAACGAGGGCTTCAAGATTTTCCATCCGGAACTGCCGCAGAAGCAGTATCACTTCACCAACGACCGCTACGCGATGGAAGCGGCATTCAAATTCAATCCCGAGCATCCGACTTCGCTGCTCTACGAGAAAAATGGCGACGACTACCATTTGGTGGGCGTGATGTACACAGCTCCCAAGCGTTTCACCGAAGACGACTTGAACCAGCGCATTCCGCTCAGCATCGCGCAGTGGCATGAGCACGTGAATTTCTGCGGAGCGCCCCAGGGCCGCAAAAAAGAAATGTTGGGACCAAATCCTAAGTTCGGCCTGAGGGGATCCATTACCACGCAGGCAGAATGCGACAACAACGGCGGAGAGTTTCATCCCATCATCTTCAACTGGATGGTGCATCTTTATCCGCTCGAGAAAGACGCGGCACAGATCTGGTCGGTTGACCGCCAGCACGCCGACTGAGGCATCGGGTCATCGGCTCATCTAAGTACAAAATGCCTTACCTTGGATGGCCCGATCACCCGATGACCCGATTCTTCTTACGCTAGCTCTGATATTCTGAATTTTTCTCACTCCTAACTCCCATGAGCACCGCTGCGTCCGCGAGTCGATGGAAGATCGTTGTTGCCTTCGGGCTGGTGTATGTCTTCTGGGGGTCGACTTACCTTGGTATCGGCATCGCGGTTGAGCAGATTCCTCCGGGCGTTATGTGTGCCGCGCGCTTTTTGACTGCAGGCACGGTTATGCTCGCTTACTGTGCGCTGACCGGACGCCGCATTCGTTTTTCCGCACGCCAACTCGGCCATCTGGCGGCGGTCGGCATTCTGCTGTTGATGGGCGGCAATCTCACGCTTTGCCACGCGGAGCGGATCGTTCCCACCGGCCTTGCGGCGCTGCTGGTTGCGGTTACGCCGCTCTGGTTTCTGGTGCTCGACAGCCTGTTGCTGGGCGACCATCACATCTCGCGGCGCGGCAAGATCGGGCTGGTAATCGGGATCGCCGGGGTGGTCGTGCTCATTTGGCCCGATCTTCGGCATCCGAATGCTCTTGGACATCGCGAACTCTGGTGGTCGCTGGCATTGCAATTCGGATCGTTCAGTTGGGCGCTCGGGTCAGTGCTCTCAAAAAAGTGGCAGACGGCGGCGACCGATCCATTCAGCGCCGTGGCGTGGCAGATGGTCTTAGCGGGAATCGCGAATCTGATTTTCGCGCTGCTCGTCGAGAAACCGTCGAACGTAACCTGGACCTTCCGCGGAGTGGCCGCGATTCTGTATCTGGTGGTGTTCGGTTCCTGGATCGGCTACACGGCTTTCATCTGGTTGCTGCAGCACGTTCCGACCTCGAAGGTTGCTACCTACGCCTACGTCAATCCCGTGGTCGCGGTGTTTCTGGGGTGGCTGGTGCTGCACGAGCGCATCGACCGCTACATCGCGATGGGGAGCGCGATCATCGTGGCTTCTGTTGTGCTGGTAACGAGCGCGAAGATCTCGACTCGGACTGCGGCGGAAGAGCTGCCCGCGGTCGAAGCTGCGGGAGACTAGTTCAGAGCTGTCAGCTCTCAACGAACAGTAAAACCTGCCGCTTCGGGGAGCGGTTTGCTCTCTTTCTGCCTATCTTCTGGTTGGTACCGAATGGGGGTGCAACCGTCCCTCCGTTTTTAGTATTGACAACATCATACCTTGTACTGCATAGTATCGAAATGGAGCGAGCCGATGCCCGCCATCCAGAGAGGGGAGACAAGTGGGAAGTGCAGCTCCGCAAGGGATGCCTTGAACTCGCGATTCTGGCTGCGTTGTGGGACGGAAAACTCTATGGGCTTGAGATTCTGCGGCGGCTGGAGAGCGATTCCGACTTGATCGTATCGGAGGGAACGGTGTATCCGTTGCTCAGCCGGTTGAAGGCGCTGGGGCTGGTGAAAAGTGAATGGGTGGAGTCCGATGCCGGACATCCGCGGAAATACTATGCGCTCACGCCGGCCGGGAAACAGCGGGTCCGCGAGATGGCCGGGATGTGGACGCGGTTCTCATTGAGCATGAGCCGGTTGCTCGCTCCACTCGCGAAGGAGAAATAGATGACCATGTCAGGCGATGTACAGCAGAGGGTCGAAACTTATCTGGGCAGGTTGCAAAGGCGGTTGCGCGGCGTGAAGGACGAACAGGTCCGCGAGATTGTCGAAGAGCTGCGCAGCCACATTATGGACAAAGTCGCGGCCAGCGGAGAAGTGACACCCGCCGGAGTTGACGCGGCACTGGCTGCGCTGGGCAGTCCGGAAGAGCTGGCCAGCCAGTACATAACCGACAACTTGCTGGCGCGAGCGGAGGTCAGCCGGTCGCCGGTGCAGATCCTCAAGAGCTTGTTCCGCTGGGCAAGCCTGAGCGTTGCCGGCTTTTTTGTGTTGCTCGGCTCCATCGTGGGGTATTTCTTCGGGGTCGTTCTCATGCTGGTCGCGGTGGCGAAACTATTCCATCCGCGAACCGCCGGTTTGTGGACTTATCCGGACAGCACCGGCGACCTTGCGCTCTCCTTTCGACTTGGATTCGTGAGTGCACCGGTGGGCGGCAAGGACGTACTGGGCTGGTGGATCATACCGATCGGGTGGCTGGCGGGTTGCGGGCTCGTGATGCTGACCACCTACATTGCGATCTGGTTTGTGCGGCAATACCGGAAATCGCTGGTGCTCCCTTGAGGTTGATTCAGTCGGCGAAACAGCAACACTAGGAAGAGGAAATGAAAGACTCAATCGATGCCATCGCAACACTAGCGCCCAGTCCCAATGATTCCAGTCCGTCACAGCCAAACCGGTTGACGCCTGCGCAGCGCTGCTTATCCCTGGCCGAGCTCGCACTGGGAAGCGCGATTGTGATCGGACATAACGTCTATCACGTCATTCCCAACGAAGTGCCGATTCTTTTTGTACTCGGTCTGATTTCACTGCGGGTGCGAGACGGCGGCTGGGGTGTGATGGGCCTGCGTTGGCCGGTCTCGTGGCGGCGAACCGTCTTGTTCGCGCTTGGGGCAGCTGCCCTAAGAATCCTGCTCAGCGCACTGGTGATTGATCCACTCACCGCCCGGTTCTGGCCTGCTGCAGTCGGGCCGAGTGGCTTCGATCAAATCACGGGCCACGTGATGGTAGCGCTCCGCTGGCTTCTGATCATTTGGACCTTTGCCGCTTTCGGGGAAGAGATCGGCTACCGCGGCTACCTGCTTACGCGTGCGGCAGACGTGGGCGGCCGATCCAAGGCTGCCTATTGGGCCGGCGTTTTGGTCGTCTCCGTGCTCTTCGGATACGGACACTACTACAAAGGTCCCTCGGGCGTAGTGGACTCGGGGATGGCCGGCCTGGTGCTTGGGACCGCTTACGTCTTGTCAGGACGCAACCTATGGGTGTGCATTCTGGCTCACGGGTTCATCGACACGTTCGGAGTGATCGCCTTGTTCTTCGGATGGCAGTCATAGGGCTGCGGGCTGCGGCTATTCTTCTGCTTCTTCGGCGTCGTTGACTACGTCGACTACTCGGCCTCGGATGGAGAAGACTAGCTTCTGCTTGTCGGTGGGCTGAAAGGTGACTCGCATGGGGGTGCGCTCCCAGACTGGAGGCGGACATTCGGAGTCGGGATTGTCAGCTCCCGCGGGTTCGCCTGCGTCTTTTTTCAGGATCGGCTTGCGGCGTCCTACCTGGGCGACGACCGCGTACAGTTTCTTGCTGTCCTCGGAGACGCCGCAGTAGGCGATGTAGTCGCGATACCAGCTCGCCGTCGAATAGAAGGGATCGAACTCGGGCAGGTTGAGCTGGGAGACTCGTCCGGTGAGGCGGTCGACGAGCAGCCAGCCGCCGCGTTGCCACTGCCAGCGCGTGGCGTTGGCATTCTCGGTGGGCAGCGCATCGTTGACGCGAAAGGCGCGCCGGACCACAAACAGGCGGTCGGTCAGCTCATGCGGAGTTCCGGTGGTGTATTCCTTGAGTCGCGTATCCACAAACAACGGACGCACTTTCAGGTCGAGCAGCTTCTGTCCGGTAGCGTTGGGCCACTTGGCGGAAATCCATTTTCCAAAAGCGATGACATGCGGCTTCGCGGCGGCCGCGCATTCGCTCCACGGAATGCCGAGCAGGACGAACGTCAGCAAAAGTTTCCGCAGCATGATGGAAGAGTGGCACAGGGGCGGAAATCGGCGCAATGACGTTCGAACACGGAAAATGTTCGGTTTTCTTGCGGGGGGTGGACAGCCGGGGGCGGCTCTCCCTACGTGGGTCGTGGTAGTGGCGCGGTTTATGGGGGTGTGGGAGACTGGGAACATGGCAAAGCGCAGTCTTCGGATCTTGAAACGAGTCAGCAACGTCCCGTCGCTGGGAATCTGTGAATGCTGCAATATGCAGTTCTCGGCAGACCCTCGTCAACTCGGGCAGGCGGGAGTTCAGCAGCAGTTCAATGCGCACAAGTGTGACGTTAGGCAGAACGCAGTGCCAATCGCGAAAGAAACTACCAAAGTTACGAAGAAGTAGTTGATTAGCGCATGTTTTCTCGCTTGCGACCTTGCAATATCGCAGCGAATTGAGCAAAGTAGAGCGATGAGTCTTCCACCACGACAGCGCCGGACAACTTTGTCTCCGCAATCGAGCTCTTATTCGGGTATGGGTGATTTGCTGGCAGGGCGCCGGACGCAGTCGATTCTAGTGGTCGAAGACAATCTGGTGAGCGCGGCTCTGATGAAGGAGATGCTTTCCAGCCGCGGCTATCACACGATTGCGGTACAGAACGCGGCTGCGGCGGAGGCGGAAATCCGGCGCGAGGCTCCAGACCTGATTTTGCTCGACGTGGTCATGCCCGGCAAGAGCGGCTACGAACTGTGCCGCGAACTCAAAGAGGACTCCAAAACGCGGCTGATTCCGATCGTCATGATTACCGGCCTGAGCGCTCGAGAAGACCGCCTGAAGGGAATTGAAGCGGGTGCCGACGATTTTCTGACCAAGCCGATCAGTCCCGAGGAATTGTTTGCGCGCGTGAGTTCGTTGCTGAAGTTGAAGGAATTCACCGACGAACTGGAGACGGTGGATTCGGTGCTGTGCACACTGGGGCTGAGCGTGGAAGCGCGCGACCCTTACACCGAAGGCCACTGTGAGCGGTTGGCGCGCGATGCCACGGATCTGGGGCGCTTGATCGGGGTGGATGAAGAATCCATTGTGGCCCTGGGGCGGGGCGGCTACCTGCATGACCTGGGGAAAATCAAGGTGCCCGATGACATCCTGAAGAAAGGCAGCGATCTGACGCCGGCGGAGTGGGAGATCATGAAACAGCATCCGGTGACCGGCGAGACGATTTGCCGTCCGTTGAAGTCGTTGCGGCTGGTGCTTCCGATCATTCGGCACCATCACGAGCACTCGGACGGCAGCGGCTATCCGGATGGGCTGCGGGCGGGCGAGATACCGCTTCTGCCGCGCATCCTGCAGGTGGTGGATATCTACGATGCGTTGCGCACGGCGCGTCCGTATAAGCCGGCGCTGGGACACGAGCAGGCTGCGGTCACCATGCGCGCCGAGGCGCGAAGCGGACTCTGGGACGAGGCGTTGGTCTCGGAGTTCTTCGGTATGCTCGACAAGCGCCGCCAAGTGGCATGATCTGATCATCGGGTAATCGGGCCATCGGGGAATCGAAAGTCAAAAGCTTTGCCATTGGAATTTGAATGACCCGATGGCCCGATCACTCGATTTCTAACATTCACGGATAGCCAATTGACCTACAGTTTCGTCATTCCTGCCTATAACGAAAGCGTACGCATCCGGCCGACGCTCGATGTGCTTCTCCGCTATACAAAGGAACAAAACTGGGATGCGGAAATTCTGGTTGTGAACGACGGCTCGAGCGACGATACGGCGCAGATCGTGCGGGAATACGGCAAACTGCATTCGCAGGTTCTGCTGCTCGAGAATCCCGGGAACCGCGGCAAAGGGTACAGCGTGCGCAACGGGATGCTGCATGCGCGCGGCGACATTTGCCTGTTCACGGATGCCGATCTCTCTTCACCGGTGACCGAGGCGCAGAAACTGTTCGACGCAATTGGCGGAGGCGCCGACATCGCCATCGCGTCGCGCTGGCTGCGGGTGGAACTGCAGACCGAGCGGCAACCGCTCTACCGGCAGGCGTTTGGACGAATCTTCAATCTCGCTCTGCGGGTGATTCTGGGCTTGCGTTTCGCGGACACACAGTGCGGATTCAAAGCTTTTCGGCGAGACGCCGCGCAACGCATATTTCCTTTGCAGAAGATTGAACGCTGGGGATTCGATCCGGAAATTCTGTTTCTGGCCCGGCGCGTAGGCCTGCGCGTGGAAGAGGTTCCGGTGCTATGGGCGCACAGCGAAGGGACGCGGTTGCGTCCTTTCCGGGACGGACTGCGAATGTTCGTGGAAGTTTTGCGGATCCGGTGGAATGCGATGACGGGGGAGTACGCGGCGGCCGCCGTGCCTTCTCCGGGGAAGTTGTAGAAATTCTCCAGATCAAATTTCCCGTAGAGACGCGGCTTGCCGCGTCTC
>Ga0209517_10001543_pt1 | contig 34404 bp, 32 predicted proteins | sample PeaSoiMetSII2010_FD_187695 | JGI IMG/M metagenome (GOLD analysis project Ga0209517, IMG submission 187695) | Peat soil microbial communities from Weissenstadt, Germany - SII-2010 (SPAdes) (version 2) | ecosystem: Environmental > Terrestrial > Soil > Wetlands > Peat | place: Germany... | reverse complement strand
CAATCGCAGCCTTACTTCCGAAGAAGTTCTCAAATCGCGAGCGACTAATGCCAGGTGAATCTTTCCGTTGGGAACTCACAGCTGAGGTCATGCAGACCATTCAGGAACAGTGGAACATGCTGGACACTGAGAATCTGGTTGGTAATGAGGTGGCTCCTGTGTTTGCCCGCTATTCGCCAGTCAAGTCTGCAGTCAGCTGTCTTGGGTCAATTGATGTGGACTATTGCGGATGGAACGCCACATTAACAGGGTCGACTTTGCCTTCCAACATGGTCATTGGGGTAAGCCTGCCGTTTCAGAATAAGAAAAAGCTAACTGGCGTACAGAGCTTCTTAGCGCAACTTCCTAGGTATGCCGAATTAGTACAGTCCGTTCCCTGGCTGTCTGCATACATGAAGGATCACCACGACACAATTTTTGAACTGCGGTACGTTGTGGACCGATCCCTCAGCAGTAAAGCGCAAGCGAGTCTCGAGGAGGATCTGCGAAAGCACGGAAACGGTGAACTAGCGGATGTCATCTCGGAACACGCTCGCGATAGTGCATTCTTGGAGATCGATTGCGGGTCGGGCTGTTGGTCCCGAGCAGTCGTATTGCCAAATCGCAATGTGCTGTTGTGGCATTTCAAGGGCGATTCGGTGCTCGGCTATTCAGAAAGGGAATTAAACAGTTGGGAGTATTACGGCTGGCGGAGCACCGGTGTCGTGGTTACTCCAGATGGCATTTTGGCGAAGTAGTCTTCAGAGGCGAGCCTTCACCATCCATTTCAAGTTTTTCAGGACGCCATGGTGTGGCTATTCCCCCTTCAAAATGCGCATAAATTCTGTGGCGGCGTGAGGGAGGCGGGCGCCGCGGCGGGAGACGATGTAGAGATGGCGGGGCATGTTGAGTTGGCGGAGCTTCAGCTCTTTCAGCAGGCCGCGCTCGACTTCCCAATTCACGCACATGCGCGGGACGATGGCCACGCCCATGCCCATTTGAACGAAGCGCTTGATGCTTTCGATGGTGGGCATTTCGATGGGCATGTTGAGCGGTGTGTGATGCTTCGCGAAGAGTTCGATCACCTTTCGGCGGAACGGCGATTCCACGATATGCGCGATGAAGTTTTCCTTGCCGAGTTCCTCGATATCCACTTCTTTTTTCTTTGCCAGAACGTGCTTGGGAGGGACCACCAGCGTCAGTTCATCCTTCAGGATTTCCGTGGCCAGCAGTTGCGCATCGCGCGGAATAAAGGAAACGGCGCCCAGGTCCAGGCGGTAATTGACCACTTCGTGGGGAATATCGCGGGAGAACATGCGATGCAGGCGCACCTGCACGCCCGGATGCAGTTCGCGGTATTGCGCTAACGCAGGCAACAAGGCGTGGATGGAACTTTCGTTGACGCCCAGGGCAAGCTCGCCGCGCTTGAGCCCCTCGAGTTCCATTAGAGCTTTTTTCACTTCGTCGCGCAGATTCAACAGACGTTCGGCGTATTCGCGCAGCAGCGTCCCGGCATCGGTGAGGCGCACCGGGCGCGCGCCGCGCACAAACAGCGGCTGGCCGAGGGAGTCTTCCAGTTTGCGGATGGCCAGGCTGATGGCCGGCTGCGTGCGGTAGAGCCGTTCGGCGGCGCGAGAGAAGCTGCCTTCCTTTGCAACGGTAAGAAATACCTGTAGTTCGCCCAGATCCATGGCGGAAAACCTCGTATCGGACACACAGCGAAAATACCCTGTGCTGGGGCAAACGGTGGAGCGTGCCGGCCCCCGTACCGCTGCCCCTAGTATAAGGTAGAATTATGAATTATAGAACGAAGATAAATTGGACTATAGCCGCCGGGCGTGCGTTACTGGAGGTCTAGCTTCGGGGGTACCCATGAGCCACGTACGAATTTTCGATACCACGCTTCGCGACGGAGAACAATCGCCCGGCTTCTCCATGAACACGGAGGAGAAGATCCGCATGGCGCATCAACTCGCCGCGCTTGGCGTGGACATCATCGAGGCCGGATTTCCGATCGCGTCCAAGGGCGACCTGGAGGCTGTGCTGGCCGTGGCCAAGGAAGTTCGCGAAGTGCCCATCGCGGCGCTGGCGCGGGCTCGCAAAGACGACATCCTGGCCGCCGCCGAAGCGTTGAAGCCCGCGAAATACCCGCGCATGCACGTGTTTCTGGCAACGTCTGACCTGCACCTTTCCGCGAAGCTGCACATGACGCGGGAGCAAGCTCTGGAAGCGATTGGCTCGATGGTGAAGCTGGCGCGGAATCTCGTTCCGGAAGTGGAGTTTTCCGCCGAGGATGCGGGGCGGACCGAGATCGAATTCTTGTGCAAGGCTTGCCAGATTGCCGTGGACGCAGGCGCCACGATCTTGAACCTGCCGGACACGGTGGGCTACGCCGTGCCGGAAGAATACGCCGCGATGTTCCTTAAGGTGCGCGAGCACCTTGGCGATCCCGAACACATCATTCTTAGCGCGCATTGTCACGACGACCTGGGCCTGGCGGTGGCGAATTCGCTGGCGGCGGTTCGCGCCGGTGTGCGCCAGATTGAGTGCACGGTGAATGGCATCGGCGAACGCGCGGGCAACGCTGCGCTGGAAGAAGTCGCAGTGGCGCTGGCGGTGCGCAAGGAAAGCTTTGGCGTGGCCACGAAGTTGAAGCTGGACGAACTGTACAAGTCCAGCCGGTTGCTGACGCAAATCACCGGGGCGTTGGTGGCTCCGAACAAGGCCGTGGTGGGCGCAAACGCGTTCGCGCATGAAGCCGGGATTCACCAGGATGGCATCATCAAGAATCCGCTGACGTACGAGATCATTTCGCCGGAGGCCGTTGGCGTGCCTTCGCGTTCGCTGGTGCTCGGGAAACATTCCGGGCGTCACGCGCTACGAATGTCGCTCACGGAACTTGGCTACTCGCCGAGTGATGCCGAACTTGCCGAATGCTACCGCCGGGTGACTACGCTAGCCGATGCGTCGAAGCAGGTGCGCGCGCGCGACCTGATGACCATTGCCCACGAAGTGATGCGCCGGAAGGCCGTGCCTTTGGCCAGCGAAGCCGCACCCGCGGTCTGACCCGCGCTACAATCTTCAGCAGGCTGCGGACGCGAAAAAAATAGTGTCACAGCTCGTCATTCCGAGCGAGGCGAGGTACGGTTTTGCATCGCACGATTTTTGTGCGATGAATCCCTCTTCGCTTGGGAACCCAAGAACGGAGGGATTTCTCACTCCGAAGACTCCGTTCGAAATGACGGGTTGGTGGTTTGCTTAGTCTGCAGATAGAACGGGGACCCCACGATGAAGTTGAAGAAGAAGATTGTGCTCTTGCCGGGCGATGGGATTGGTCCGGAAGTGACGCGCGCGGCTGCCAGCGTGCTCCAGGAATGCGCGCGGGAATTCCAACATCAATTTGAGATGATCGAGATGCCGGTTGGCGGCGCGGCGATTGATAAGACCGGCGGGCCGCTGCCCAACGAGACGCTGGACGCCTGTCACAAAGCTGATGCTGTGTTTTTGGGAGCGGTGGGCGGACCGAAGTGGGATGCGCTGGCGGTTGGCAAGCGGCCGGAAACGGGCTTGCTCGGTTTGCGCAAGGGGCTCGGGCTGTATGTGAATCTGCGGCCGGTGAAGGTGCTGGAGCCGTTGCGCAGCATTTCGCCGTTGCGGCCGGAACGCCTGGGCGATTTGGACATCGAGATTGTGCGCGAACTGGCCGGAGGGATGTATTTCGGCGAACGCGGCAACGTGAACGAGAACGGCGTCGAGCGCGCGTTTGACACGGAGTCCTACTCCACGCCGGAAGTCGAACGCATCGCGGTGTTTGCCTACAAACGCGCGGAGGCTCGCTCGCGGCGGCTGTGTTCGGTGGACAAGGCCAACGTGCTGACGAGTTCGCAGCTTTGGCGGCGCACGGTAACCGCGATGAGCGCGGTGTACCCGGCCGTAAAGCTTGAACATATGTACGTGGACAATGCCGCGATGCAGCTTACGCTGCGGCCCACGCAATTTGACGTGATCCTCAGCTCCAACATGTTTGGCGATATTTTAAGTGACGCTGCGGCGGCGCTGGTCGGCTCGATTGGGTTGATTCCTTCGGCCAGCTTTGGAAGCAGCGCGCCATTGTTCGAACCCATTCACGGGTCGGCGCCCACGCTGGCGGGGAAAGATGTGGCCAATCCCATCGGGTCGATCCTGAGCGCCACAATGATGCTCCGCGATACGTTTGGGCTGGGGCTGGAAGCGGATTGGGTGGAGCAGTCGCTGGTGCGCGTCCTGGGCGGCGGTTATCGCACCACGGATATCGCAGAGCCCGGCACGAAGACTGTGAGCACTTCTACCTTCATGGAAAATTTGCACCGGGAGATGCAGCGCACGTTTGAGCACGCCGAAAAATACGGCTGGGGGGTCTAACTTAATCTCTCATTCCATCGGCGTCCGTACGACTCAAAGCAAACCCGGATTAGGCGGTCTTATTAAGTTTTGTGGCGATGGGGAACAAAACCAGCAAGCCCAGAGATAGACCTATATCCAGGGCGATAGGTCTCTTTGGGGGCACTTTGATTGTCGGATCTATGAGCCGACTGGCATCCGTGGCGTAGTTCTCTTTGACTTCATCTGCAGTGTGGCCCAGCGCCTCCTCTCCCGCCTGCACGTCTCGCAAGGCGTACACTTGGTCGTAGCGAACTACCTGTCCCGCGCCAAAGGCCGCGAAATCCTCATAGCCAAACGCTTCGGCCATCCGTCTCGCAGCATTGGGGTCGCTGGACTGCAGCCACCAACCGTGGATATCCCGCCGCGTGAGCGCCCACCGTTTGCGATAGAGAGCAACCTCACCGTCGCGCTGCGCCAGTAAGTACCACAGGCGAAAGCCTCCGTATTCCTCGGGGTGTGACCAGTAGACAGGGTGTCCAGCAAGATTTGACTGCGTGATCGCGTCCGCACGGGCCGCGTAGTTGTAGGGGGGATTCCAAAGACCCGGTCCAAAACGGTCATATAGTCTGCGTGAGAGCCTCGTCGCACTGAATGTTGCCCAGCCTTCCTCCTCCGTTTTGTCCATCACCCAAGCGGAATATGGCACCGTTCCATACAAGTGACTAAACTCATGCAGAATGGAGTTGACGGGGTCGGGAAAGTGGATAGATGCGTTCGGGTCGTTCAGAAACGTACTGTCGACGCACAAATCGAGCTCGCGTGGGGATGAAACGTTCCCCCGAATCCTATGAGGAAACTCAGCCTCGAACCCACCTTCCCGAAGACCCCGAATGATGACCTCATTCACTTGCGGAGAAATGCCATAGGTTTCCTGGCTTACCTTGTTAGCGGCGGCCAAAACGTGCGCCAGCCGTACAGCGACTTCGCGTACACGCACATCCTCATAGCGGACGGTGACACCCTCCACCTCCTCCGCGTGGGACGGAATTGGTTCCACTGCAGGTGGATCTTGCGCGAGAAAGCCAGCCCGTTCTGCGGGCGGAAGAAATCGTGGCACCGCCAGGCTGAGGAGCAGACCCACACCCGCTATGCTCGCCAAGGCTGCCCACCGCGGCCATGAACGACCGCTGCGGACGGTGAGTGCACCTAGGAGCAAAGCGAGAATCGGCCAATACGCGGTGAAGAGGGAGTTCGAAGGTGCCGTGACGATAACTAGGCAACTGGCCCCGCCAACGATGGCAGCCGTTGTTGTCGAGGCCACGGGCGACTGACAATATCTTCGTCGCAAAGCAATAACCGTCCACATCAATGTGGTACCGACGCTGATCTGAATCAAAGAAGAATCTTGCATGCCCCGGTACGTGTCGTGCAGTGGGCCGAGACACAGTATAAAAATGGCCGCAATCGGGATTCGTATCCAGCGATTCTTTACTGGCAGTTCGTCCAGCAACATATTGCAAGCCACATAGGCCCCTAGAAATTGAAGCCAGCGTAGAAAAGCGGCCATCGTGAGGTTCGACAATAGTTGCCACCTAGAATCGAAGGCAAACAAAGACAATCCCGCCGTCAGCGCAAACAACAACAGGAATACGCCATCCCAAAGAGTTGGCCCCCATCGGCGGATTGTCCCCTCCGGACGGCGCAGGGGCCACAGGCAGAGGATCACAATCACTGGCACCATTAGGTCAAGCAGCGCTGGGTGGACCTGAAAACCACCGCCAAGAAAACTTCGAGGAACATAAACAAAACTCGGTTCCCCTTTCAAATACAGGAAGGAGACAACACGAGAGGCGACTACGAGCAAGACAAGAAGCCAAAACCGCACGTTTTTCATCTGATGCTCCTGCGATGAAGCACACCAGTCTGCGGCTCATCTCAGGCTTCAATCAGTGACCGGGATGGGCGCAGCGGGCCGCTGCATTCACCGCATCTGAGGTTTTCCACTCCGAAAGACCCAAGAAGCGGGTATTACAATCGTGGATAGGATATGGAAGATTGTTTCGACCTGCCCCGTCGATCTCTCGCATATAACCTGATACGCAGGGAGCAGCCACAAAGTTTCGATACAAGCCAGGTGCCAATCCAACGTTAGTGCGCATAGAGCCGCGCAAGCGGGTTGCGGGAAGGGCGTGGGGGTGCTAATTTTGATGATTCCAAGCGGCTTGGACGCTCGCGTGTGGGGCCCTGAGCAATCGGAGAGCGGCCGGGCTGTGATTCCGGACTAGCGCAGAGCGCAGCAGCAAAAGCGCGGGGAATTACGTAAGATTGTAGGACGCCCCTGTTCCCGAGCGGTTGAGTCTCTAGAAAAAAGATGCCAGATCATTCACCCAACCTGAATGGCAATAATGCCGAGAGTGTGCGCGAGGTGACGTACTGGCGCGTGGAAGGCTCGCTGTTTGAGATGAGCGCGCTGCGCAGCGTGGGCTTCTTCAACTGGAACAGCCAGAGTTTTCTGGATCGATGGGTGCGCCGTAGCGCGATGGTGGCGTTGGCAGTGTTGCGGCCGCTGGCGTATCTTTCCAGCCGCAAGTTTGCCACGCGATTTATCCACGGCGTGTTGCGGGGGATTACGCGCGACCGGCTGGACCTGCTGGGCGAGGAATATTTCCAATACATTCTGAAGCCGAGGATGCGGCGCGAAGCCGTGGAAAAGCTGGTGGATGCGGTACGCAGCGGCGAACGCGTTGTGCTGGTCGGGCAGCTTCTGGAACACATTTTGAGGCCCATGGCGGAGCATTTCAGCGTGGACGGCTTCATCGCCAACCGGCTTGAATTCCGTGACGGCGTGGCTACGGGACGTTTGCTCGAGCCGGTGATTCGTCCGCGCGGCCCGTTCGCGTGGCTGGCCAGTGGTTCGGTGGATGGACGGCTCAGCCGCGAGCGCTTGCTTTCACAGCTCGATTGGAAAAAGACTCCCGAACTGCTGGAAACGACCGTGCAGCCGGTGGCGCGTCCCAAGCCTCCGGCGGGGCGGGCGGTGGAGCTCTTCAGCGATACGCCGAGGATTGAGCGGCTGAATGTGCGCGAAACGCTGACGGGAAAACACTTGTTGCTGGTTGGCGTGACGGGGTTCATTGGGAAAGTGTGGCTGGTGGACCTGCTGGAAAAGATTCCGAACATCCGGAGAATTACGCTGCTCATTCGGCGCAATCGCACCACGCCCGCGCAACGCCGGTTTGAAAAGATTGTCGAGGAGTCGCCCACGTTTGACAACTTGCACGAAATGCACGGCGCCGGCCTGGCGGCGTTTTTGCGGGACAAAGTGGAAGTGGTGGAAGGCGATGTGAGCCAGCCGGGGCTTGGCCTTGCCCCTGAAATACAGGCGCGGTTGCAGCAATCCGTGGACGTGATTGCCAACAGCGCCGGGCTGACCGATTTCAATCCCGACTTGCGCGATGCGCTTTCCTCCAACGTCGATTCCGCGCACAACCTGCTGGAATTTCTACGCAAGTGCGATCACGCGGCGTTGATGCACCTTTCCACATGCTACGTGGTGGGGATGCGGGATGGGCGCGTAGGGGAAGAGTTGCGCGCGAATTATAATCCGGCGAATCATCCGGATTTTGACGCCGAGCGGGAAATCATTTCGTTGCGCGAAATGGTCAAACGGGTGGAAGAACGAGGCGAAAGTCCAGTAATTGTGAAGGCCTTGCAGCGGCAGGCGCTGGGACGCAGCGGCGATCCCAGGAAAGTGGCGGCGGCAGAGCTTGAGGGAATGCTGAAACGAAACCGCGCGCGCTGGGTGCGCAATCGATTGGTGCGCGCGGGGATGAAGCGGGCACAGCACCTGGGCTGGCCGAATACTTACACGTTCACGAAGAGCCTGGGCGAATCGTTGTTGTCGTTGCGTGGCCGCGACTTGCCGATCGCCGTGGTGCGACCCTCGATCGTGGAGAGTTCCACGCGCACGCCGTTCACCGGATGGAACGAGGGAATCAACACCTCGGGGCCGCTGTCGTACCTGCTGGGCACGAATTTCCGGCAACTTCCATCGAATGCAAGAAAATGCCTGGATGTGATTCCCGTGGACATGGTGACGCGCGGGATGACGCTGATCGCGGCGGCGCTGGTGCAACGCAAAAATGCGCGGCTGTACCAACTGGCGACGTCGGGAATTAATCCCGTGAACATGGGCCGTTCCATCGAATTGACGGGGCTGGCGCACCGCAAGCACTACAAAGCGCAGCCAGGGATCGATCACTGGCTGAAGGTGAAGCTGGAAACCATCCCTGTGTCCAAGCTGCGTTACGAGCGTATGTCCATCCCGATGCAAAAGGCGGTGGTTTCGCGGATCAATAAAGCCGCTGCGAGCTTGCGCCTGGGCAAGCCGCCGCTGGCCAAGACCGAGCGAGACCTGGTGCGCGTGGAAAAGCTGATCGAACTTTACGAACCGTTCATTCTTCACAATGAACACGTCTTCGAGTGCGAGAATGCCCGCTTGCTTTCGGCGGCGCTTCCACCCGAAGAAAAAGAGATGTTCGATTTTTCGCCGGAAACCATTGACTGGTGGGATTACTGGATTAACATCCACATACCGGCTCTGCGGCGGTGGTGCTACCCGCTGATGGAGGGGCGGCCATTGGAAGCCCGCGAACCGCGGGTGTTGGAGTGGGCCGCGCTTTCCCCGGGAGCATCTGCGGCGTCGCGATAAGCCGCAACACGATCCTCATATGGCCATTTTCCTGACGGGCTCGACGGGATATCTGGGCAGCTACCTGGTGGCGGGTCTCTTCACGGGGCACGCGGACCGGCTGAACCTGCTCGTGCGCGCGAAGTCACAGCAGGAAGCGCGCGAGCGTCTGTGGCAATCGTTGCAACTCCATTTTGAATTTCCTGAATTCCTTGAGCGCGTGGAATCGCGGGTGCGGATTTTTCTTGGCGATTTGACGAGCGAACGGTTTGGCTTGAGCGATGACGAATACCACGCGCTGGTGGATTCCACCGATTCCATCCTGCATTGCGCGGCTTCGCTGAACCGCAAATCCGAGAAACAGTGCTTGAATGTGAATTTGCGCGGCTCGCTGGAAGTGATTCAACTGGCGCGGCGCGCGCAGAATCGCAACGGTTTGCGGCGCTATTCGCATGTGTCAACAGTGGCGGTGGCGGGCAAGCGGCAGAATGAAGTGGTCACGGAAGACGCTTCGATCGATTGGCGCCGCTCCGATTACGATCCCTACGCCCGGACCAAGAAATTTTGCGAGCACATGGTGCACCAACTCCTGCCGGATGTGCCGCACACAATTTTCCGGCCTGCCATCGTGATGGGCGACAGCCGGCGGCCAGAGACGACGCAGTTCGATATGGTGCAGGCCTTTGCCACGCTGGCCCGCCTGCCGGTTTTGCCGCTGCGCCCGGACGACAGAATTGACATCGTCCCCGCGAACTATGTTGGCGGGGCCATCGTCAAAATTCATCAAATGGAAAAGCCCGGCTTTGGGATTTATCATCTGTCGTCGGGCACCGGCTCGCAGACTTATAAGGAATTGACGGACGCGCTTGCAGAGCAAGGCGGTTGGAGAAGGCCCATTTACCAGACGTGGCTGGGAAGACCCTTCTCGAAGACCGTCAACTGGCTGGCGTTCAGGGGCGGCGCGGTGGGCTACAGCGCTTCGTTGATGAAAGTGTTCTGGCCGTACCTGGATTGGAATACCGTGTTCGATAATTCGCGTGTGATTTCGGAGATGGGTGAAGCTCCGGCGAAGTTTTCGAGCTACGCCTATCCGTTGCTGCAATTCAGCCGCAAGAACCAGTTCAAGTATCCGGCGAAACCCTGGCCGGAGGATGCCACCGGCAAAGTGGCAATTAGTGCGGGGAGCGCAGGCGCATGACGGATTTTCTGCTGGTTGCGTGGGTCAGCGCGCTGATTGAGATCCGGCGATTCGGCTGGATGTTCGGCCTGGGCAATCGCTGGACGCCCGGCGAAAAGCTAAAAATTCTGTTTGCGGGCTACAACGGCACGCGCAACACGGGCAGCGATGTGCGCGTGCAGGAGATTTTGCGGCAGGTGCGCCACGTGCTGGGCGCGGAGAACGTGGAGTTCAGCGTGATGACGCAGAACTTCGACCGCACCAAGGGATACTTCGATGGCGCGCGGCAAGTGCACCTCCCGGATGTCTACCCGCCTTTCCTGTTCCGCGAAGTACACGCGAATCACGGCGTGGTGGCGTGCGAAGGCTCGATGTTCAAGAGCAAGTTCGCAAACGCACTGACCACCATGATGATCGGCTCCCTGGGGATTGCTTCCGCGCAAAATAAATTGTCCGTGGCTTATGGCGGCGATGCGGGCCACATGGACGACCTGATCAAATGGATGTGCGGGCGGTACACCGGAGAATCGCTGGTCATCACGCGCAGCCTGGAGTCGCAGCAATTGTTGAGCGGCCTGGGCGTGCCGAACGAATTGGGCGCGGACACGGCGTGGACCTTCGAGCCGCATCCGCCGGAGTACGCGCATAAGGCGCTGCGGGAATTGGGCTGGGATGAGAAGATTCCCATCCTCGCGCTTTGCCCCATTCATCCGTTTGTGTGGCCCGTGCGCGCTTCGATTGGCAAATACCTGGCGCGGATGACGTCCGGCGCTTACAAGGACAGTCAATACCGCACGGTCTACTTCTTCGAATCGGGCGCCGAGGTGGATCGCAAGTTCGCTCACTACGTTTCCGGTTACGCCAAGGCGGCGAAGGCGTTTTTGCAGAAGTATCGTGTGTTCCCGATCCTTGTGGCGATGGAGCGGCTTGACGCCGTCGCGTGCCGGGAAATTGCCAAAGAAATTCCCGATACGCCGATACTGACTTCGGACGATTACGACATGTTCCAGATGGTGTCCATCTTGCGCGCGTGCACGTACATGGTTTCCTCGCGCTATCATGGGATCGTGACCTGCATGCCCGCGCAGGTAGTTTCCGCCGGCGTGACGATGGATGAACGCATCCGCAACCTGATGCGCGAGCGCGGCCACCAGCATCTGCTCCTCAACGTGGACGATCCCGATCTCGAGCCGAAGTTGCTGCAGGTGATGGAATCGCTGGTGACCGAAGCCGAGGCCATTCGCGAGAGCATCGGCCAGACGGTTGTGAGTAACCTGAAAGCCATGGCGCGCATGGCGATCTTCCTGGAAGATGAAGTGCGCCGCACCTATCCGGAGTTCCCCCTGCGGCGCGGCGTGGTGAGTTGGGAAGACAATCTTCCGCCGCTTAACGAGAATTTGCGTAAGCTGGTGGAAGCGTACGACCAGACGCCCGCAGCCTTAGCGGCGAGCCGCTGAACACTCATGACGAATTTCCTCGAAAACGCTTTTGCGGAGCTGCAAAAGGCGGCGGAGCGCGTGGTATTGCGCGAAGTCCGTGGCGAAGGGTTCGTCAGCGTCTCCGGCAGGGAATTGCTTGACGTGGTGGCGCGCGCCAGAGCCTATTTTCGCCAGGCGGGTGTGCGGCCCGGCGATCGCTGCGCACTGCTGGGGCCGAACTCCATTCGTTGGATTGCTTTCGATCTGGCACTGATGGCGGAAGGCGCGATTGTCGTGCCGCTTTATTCGCGGCAAGCGCCCGTCGAACTTGCCGGCATGATGAACGATTGCGGGCCGCGGCTCCTCATTGTGAGCGAGGCCGAGCTGGGCGAAGCGGTGGCCGCCGTGTGGACGGAAGCGCCGCCACGCGTGACATTTGACGAGGTGCTGGCGAAAGTTCCCGCTGGGAAGGGCATTCCGTCTGCACCGGTTTCGCTGCGGCCTGAGGATCTTGTCACCATCATTTACACGTCAGGAACCTCCGGGGAACCCAAAGGCGTTTGCCTCAATGTACGCAATCTGGATCACATGCTCGGTTGCACGGATCAGCGCCTGGATCAGCTCATGGGTGCCTCGCGGGAGCCGGATCGCGTGTTTCACTACCTGCCATTCAATTTTGCGGGCTCGTGGATTCTGCTGCTTACCTGCATGTCGCGGGAGACCGTACTGACGCTTTCCACGGACCTCAACCGCCTGGCCGACGAGATTCGTATTGCTTCGCCACATTATTTTCTAAACGTGCCCACGCTGCTGGAGCGGGTGCGTCGCGGCGTGCTCGAGGCGATTGCCAAGCGCGACACCGCGATTCAGAAGATCTTCCAGAAAGCGCGTGAAGCCTGGGAGCGCGAGCAGCGGGACGAGCGGCGCGCTTCAGACTCGATTTGGCTGTTCCTGGGGCGCAAGCTGATTTTCCGCAAGATTCGCGAGCGTTTTGGCCCTTACTTGCGCGCACTGATATGCGGTTCCGCGCCGCTAGCGCCAGAGACACAGCAATTCTTCGGTATGCTGGGGATCCCGATTCTGCAAGTTTATGGGCTGACGGAGACAACAGCCATTTGCACCATGGACGATCCGCGGATCGCCGCGGAACCCGGCCGCGTGGGGCAAGCCATCACGGGGATTGAAATGCTCACCGGCGAAAATGAGGAAATTCTCGTGCGCGGCCCGAATATTTTTCCGGGCTACTGGAATCGCCCCGAGGAAACGGAAAAGGTACTGAAAAACGGTTGGTTTCACAGCGGCGATCAGGGCGAAGTGAATTCCCGGGGAAACTGGCGAATCAGCGGGCGCATCAAGAACCTGATTATTTTGAATTCCGGGCACAACATCGCGCCGGAACCCATCGAAGAGAATCTTGCCCAGCACCTGGCAGGGGCGCAGCAGATCGTGCTTGTGGGCAACGGACGCGGCTATTTGTGCACGCTGGTTACCGGAGCCGTGGGAGCAAAGGCCGTGCAGGGCGCGCTGGACCTGGTGAATTCGGAATTGCCGCATTACCGGCAAGTACGCAACTTCACAATCTTGGCGGAGCCATTCACGCCGGAGAATGGCCTGCTCACCGCAAATGGCAAGCTGCGCCGCGACGCCATCAACGAAAAGTTCCGCGAGGAAATCGAGCAGATGTACCGCAAACAAGCCGCAGCCGCGGGCGGAAACTCATGAGCAAACGACAAGCGAGCCGCACCGCGCTGAAAGAGTATCGCGGCGAAGCATTACGCTGGGAATGGCGCGATGGCGTTGTAGAACTGACCCTGGATTTTCCTCCACTAAACGAAATTGGCACGGTGGTACTGGCGGATCTGGAAAAGTTCGTGGCCGCGTTTGGTGGCCTGGCGCCGATTACCAGCGCTTGCATCATCACCAGCGCGCGGCCCGGCGGTTTTTGCGCGGGTGCAAATTTGAAGGAGCTGTATGAGGGCGCATTGCCGCTGCCGGTGAAGAAACGCGTGGCGGGCGCGCGAGCGTTTCTGAAGCGTATCCATGCAGTGATGAACGCGCTGGATGAAGCGCCTTTCGTGACCATTGCCGCGGTGCACGGACTGTGCATGGGTGGCGGGTTGGAACTTGCGCTGGTCTGCGACCTGATCGTGGCGGACAAAATGGCGCGCTTCGGCTTTCCCGAGCTGCGCCTCGGTCTCATCCCCGGATTTGGCGGCATTCCGCGTTTGCGGCGCGATGTGGGCAACGGTTTCATCCGCGATCTCCTGTTTACCGGACGGACCGTTAAAGCGGAGAGCGCGCAACAGGCCGGGCTTGTGTCGCATCTTGCCGGCGAAGGCTACGTGTTGCAGGTGGCGCGCTCCATGGCGCAACAAGTGAGCAAGTTCGACGCGGAAACACGTGTGGCGGCCAAAAAGTTCTCGAAGCCGATCCCCCACGCGGAACTACGCAAAGAGATCGAACTTTTCTGCAAGTTGTTCAGCCGTCCGGTGGTGATGGAAAGCTTGCGGCGGTTCGTGGAAACCGACGACCCTATGAAACACTTGCCCGTCGCGGAACGACCCAGAGATTCTTGAGATTAGAACTGTCAGTGAGGTGAATCGATGAAGTCCCGCACGAGAATTCCCGTACTCTGCAGTCTGGCCCTGCTTCTCGCCGCCACGCTCCTTACGTCCTGCTCAAGACTGCAAAGAGATTCGGCCACATTCGATGCCGACGGCACGGCGCACATTACGCGCATCATTCCCATGCCACAAACGGTGAGTCCCGAAGGCCAGCAGTGGCTGGAGTCGCTCACACACGGGAAATCCGGCCCGCAAACGCTGGCCGAGCAGCGCAAAGGCACGGACGCGTGGCGCGCTGAAGGCACAGCGGCGGCACGAAAGCACTTCCCAGTGAATGTGGAAGAGAAAATCATCGCGGGCGTCCGCACAGACATCATCACGCCGCTGGAAATGCCAGAAGCGAATCGCAGCCGCGTGTTCATCAATCTGCATGGCGGAGGCTTCGTCACGGATTCCGGATCGCTGATCGAAGGCATCCCTATCGCCAATCTGGCAAGAACCAAGGTCGTTTCCGTGTACTACCGGCTGGCACCGGAGTATCCCTTCCCCGCGGCCGTGGATGACGTCGTAGCCGTGTACAAAGAATTGTTGAAAGACTACAAGCCGCAAAGTATCGGAATTTTTGGCACTTCCGCGGGAGGCATCTTAACGGCGGAAGTGGCTGTGCGGCTGAAGCAACTGGGCGAACCCATGCCTGGCGCGCTGGGCTTGTTTTCCATTCTCGCGGACTTTACTCGGCCCTCGGATTCCCAGAATTTTTTCACCCTAAGCGGATTGCCGGGCGATATGGCGCCGCAATATCCAAATCAAACTCACGATAGCTCCTATTTCGGGAAGACCGATCCCAAGGATCCCGTGCTCTCGCCGATGTTCGCGGACCTGCACGGCATGCCGCCGACTTTGCTGGTGACCAGCACGCGTGACATGCTTTTGAGCAACACCGCGCTTTTCCACCTGGCACTGCTCCGAGCGGGCAACGATGCGCGATTGCTGGTCTACGAAGCTATGCCGCACGCGTTCTGGTACCACTTCGAATTTTTCGAGACGCAAGACGCGTTGCAACAGATGGCCAAGTTCTTCGATGAGAAAGTTGTTGCAGAAAAACCATCAGCCAAACCTTCGGCCGCGACCAAGCCCGCAAGATGAATCGGAGCCACTGGTTTCAATACAGAGTGTCGGCACGGCTTGATTTTGCTCTGGACTAGCAGCATCTGCGAGTCTAATCTGCCGTTATGTTCCTCAAACGATTTTGGCTGTTGGGATTTGCAACTGCCCTTCTGATTGCAATGGGGAATGCCAGTGTGTCTGCTCAAGGTGTCATTCCTTCCCCGGGTTCGATCTTGTACGATGCGAAGCACAAAGAACCAAAGAGCGGAGTTGAAATTCATGGAAACCAGATTGTCATTCGTTCTGGGGTCGGCACGCCGACGACGGTAAACGTCCTCTCCTTTAGTAGGGACGGGAAACTCCTGGCAGCCGGGAAAGACTTTGGCAGAGTCGTCGTCTGGGATGTTACTCGCAGGTCATTCCTTTGTGCGATCGAAACCAGCCAAGGTATCGTCAATGCTGTGGCCATTTCTCCCGATGATCAAGTCCTTGCTACTGACGGAACAAACGGAGATCCGGGGATCAAGTTGTGGCGTCTTCCTGATGGCAAATTGCTAAAAAACTTGGGTGCTGGATCATCGGCAGTGCAGAAGCTCGTTTTCGGACCTGATGCTTCATCTTTGATCGTTGCTGAGAACAATGCAGTCACTTACGTGCTCGACACTGGGTCGGGAGAACGCAAGCTGGACCTCTCCGGTGAATGGGCGCCGACCTTGTCGCTAGACGGCAAGGCCCTAATGACGGTGAGCAAAGCCGATCTTATTTTAAGAAGCACGAATGATTGGCAGAAGCAAGGAGCGCTTCCCAAACTCACGAAATATGTGATTCCTCTCGCCCTCGACACTCAATTGGACACTTACATCTATGGTGACGCTACAGACGAGAACAGTTTTGTCGCCGTGTGTCTTGGCACCGGGGAAATGCTGCCGAATCCTCGTACAGTGAAGTTGCCTAAGTTCAATCCGTCCACGGGGTATTTCGCTTCCCTTGATCCAAGCTCAGGGCTAGTGTTCGGTCATAGCGAAGGCAGATTGTGGGTGTGGGATATCCGGACTGGCAAAACATGTACGTCACAGATTTTATACAGCGAGGGTGGGGCGCTGAGCGCGGACGGAAGTATTCTGGTGGGAGCAATCGACAATTCCATCATGGCGCAAGACAAGGTTAAACCTGGCATCGGCGTATGGGAGACTTCCGCGGTACGCAAATCGTGTGGGATGTAGTGGCTGTTCAATGCGGATTGACGCCGATTCCGAACGCGCCACAAAGGAATCCGCATAGACGATCAGTCGGCCGCGTTTTCCTTCTCTCGCGGGGAATGATAAATTGATCTCCTATGCGCACATTGGAACAGACCACCGGGGAAATCCTGGAACTGGCGGAGAAGCAGTTCAAGGTGCCACAAGGCTCGCTGAGTGCCGGCGACGATTTTTACAAGAAACTGGGAATTGATAGTTTGCAGGCATTGGAGCTGCTTTCGCGGCTGGAAAACCACTTCAAGATTGAGTTGCCGGATTACGAAGTGCAGGGCGTGAGCGACTTCAAGACGCTCGCCGAGCGCATCCAGGCGCGCTTGTAACTGTACCACTGCGAGGCGCAAACTCGACGGGCAATCACGCGATCCTCAGTCCATGCCAGATTCCAGTTTTTGACTCATGGTTACTAACGCTTTATCCTTTATCAATCCTGAGGCGGAGCGCTCTTTGCTTCTTTGACAAGACGGTCATTCTGCATGCTCGATTTGAAGAAATATCCGTCGATTGGCGCGGCGCTACGCGATGCGCTGGATACGTTTTCATCCGAGGTGTGCCTGTTCGAATCCGACCGCGGCGAGGAGAAACAGCGCCTGACCTACCGCGATTTCAAGGAACGCGCGCTGCCCTTCGCAAAAGCTCTGCAAGAGACGGGCTTTTCCGCCGGAGACCGTGCTTCCATCATCATGACCAATCAGTCGAAGTGGCTGATTTCGGCCTACGCGATATTTTATTGTGGCGGTACGTTGGTGCCGCTCGACTACAAATTGAAGCCCGATGAGCAATGGCAGTTGCTGAAGCATTCCGGCGCCAGCATCCTGATCACCGAATACGGCATCTGGCGCCAACTCTGCGCCTCGCCGGGACGCGCGGAAGCCAGCAACGTCAAAACCGTATTCGTAACGGAAGCGCCGCGCAATGCCGAACTTGCCGGAGCGCATCGCTGGGAAGAAGCAAAGGGCTCCAGCGAGCCTGCGTTTGTGCCCCGCCAGCGCGGTGATCTTGCGTGCATCGTCTATTCTTCGGGCACGGGTGGAACTCCCAAGGGCTGCATGATGACGCACGAGAATTATCTGGAGCAGTGCATGTCCTTGACGGCCTGGTATCCGTTCTGGCCCGGTGTGCGCTACCTCAGCATTTTGCCCACGAACCACGCCATTGATTTCATGGTGGGATTTTTGGGGCCATTCACTTGCGGCGCCGCGGTCGTGCACCTGCGGACGCTGCGCCCTGAATACGTGCGAGAGGCGTTTCCCAAATACCAAATCACGTACGTTAGCCTGGTGCCGCTGGTGCTGAAGAATTTGCAGAAGGGTTTGCAAGCACGGTTTGACGAACTGCCGCCCGCGCGGAAGCGTGTCTTTGAGGCACTGCGAAGAATCAATATTGCTTTGACGAAGAGCCGGCCGCGCCACGCCATCAGCCGGCGTTTGCTGAAGCACGTTCACGCTGCGTTCGGCGGGCGTTTGGAAGCCATAATTGTTGGCGGCGCTTTCACCGAGCCGCAAACGCTGCAATTCTTTTACGACTTGGGCATTCCCGTGGCAAACGGCTACGGATTGACGGAAGCCGGAACCGCCGTCACCGTCAACGATTTGAAACCGTTCCGCGCGGACACCGTCGGGAAGCCGCTGCCGGGGATGGAAGCGCGCATCGTGAATCCCGATGCCGACGGCATTGGCGAAGTGGCTGTGCGCAGCAAGACAATCATGGCGGGCTACTTGAATGAGCCGGAAATGACCGCGGAAGCGATTGTGGATGGCTGGCTGATGACCGGCGACATGGGCCGCTTCGATGGACGCGGGCATTTACAACTCTTCGGCCGCAAGAAAAACATGATTGTGACCGAAGAAGGGAAAAATGTTTATGCCGAGGACGTGGAGAACGCGTTTGAAGGGTTGAAGGTGAAAGAGTTCTGCGTGTTTGCGGCGAACTACATCTGGCCACAGCGTTCCATGGTGGGCGAACAACTGGTGCTGGTCATTCACATGGAACCCGGCCAGATGCTCACGGACGAATTGCGCGCCGAAATCAGCGCACGCAACAACCGCCTGATCAACTACAAACGTGTACATGGCCTCGTCGTCTATGACGAGGATTTCCCCCTCACCGCGTCAATGAAGCTTATTCGGAAGACACTGGCGCAGCGCCTGGGCGCACTGGACCGCAACCATGCTGTTCTGCCGATTTAGCCCTGGAAAAGGTAGAATCCCCTTACCGGAAGAACCGTGAAAGACAGCTTTCTTGCCATCGTAAACCCAGCGGCGGGCGGCGGGCGCACGGCGAAGCTTGCCGGGGCGCAACTCGCGCGCCTGCGGAAGAGCGGGCTGCGCGTGGACGTGATCGCGTCCAGTGAGCCCGGCCACGCCATCCAACTGGCGCGCGAGGCCTACGAACAGGGCTATCGCCGGTTCCTCGCCGTGGGTGGAGACGGCACCGCGCACGAAATCCTGAATGGAATTTTTGGGCGCGAAACTACGACCGAGAGAATTGAACTGGGATTCCTGCCTCTCGGCACCGGCAACTCTTTTCTGCGCGATTTTACGAAGCATGGTGCGGAAAGTTCCATCGAAGCTTTGCTTACGGGACGCAAGCGCCGCGTGGACTTGTTGCGCCTCCGCCATGCCACCGGAACGATTTATTCCTTCAATCTGTTAAGCGTGGGTTTCACCGCCGATGTTGGCGCGCTGACCAACCGCATTTTTAAACCGTTTGGGCACCTGGGCTATCTCCTGGGCGTGTTCGTGCGCGTGGTGCAATTGAAGCGGCGCGGATTCAGGATGCGAGCCGATGCAGATGCGAATTGGGACGACCGGCGATGTCTCTTCCTGACGTTCAATAACAGCAAGTACACCGGCGGCACCATGATGATTGCGCCGCAGGCGGATCCCACCGACGGCCTGATCGAATACGTGCGTTGGGGGCCGATTGGAAGACTGGGACTCCTGAAGATGCTGCCGCGTTTGTACGACGGGACGCACACCGATCACCCCTTGGCGGAACGCCGCGCGGTGAAGCACGTGGAATTTGCTCTGGACGCGCCCGTGGACGTGATGATCGACGGCGAAATCGTCACCCTGGATTGCCAAACGCTGGATATCCTGCCGGGGGCGATGGATGTCTACGTATGAAGAGAACCTGGGAGGTGCTTCGCAGCATTTTTCTCTGGGGGATGAGCTGGCTGCATTTCATTATCGCCGTCCCCATTTTGATCGGGCTTGCGCTGATTCTGGATCCCCGAAAACACGATTGGCTGCAGCGGGGCCTGTGCCGGCGCATCGCTTTTTTTTCGGGGGCCCGGGTAAAGGTGCAAAGCGTGGCCGGCTTCGACCCGCAACGCACCTGTTTTTTCATGGTGAACCACGTCAATCTGTTCGACCCGTTCATTCTGTATTGCGCCATCCCGCAACTCGTGCGCGGCTGGGAACTGGAATCGCACTTCCGTATTCCCATTTATGGATGGTTGATGAAGCGTTTTGGCAACGTGCCCGTGCCAGACACGCGCACCCCCAAGGACCTGAAGAGGCTATGGCGATTGACGCAAGCGGCGATCCACTCTGGTGTCAGCCTGATTATTTTTCCGGAAGCAAAGCGCACCCGCGATGGTCATATCGGTGAATTTGAACAGGGCGGTTTCCGCCTCGCGCAGCAACTCGGAGTACCTATCGTGCCCGTGAGCCTAGTCGGCTCCTTTCATCACTACCGCACGGGCGACTGGATGTTGCGGCCAACAACGATCACGGTGCACATCCACGAAACGATCGAAACTTCGGGGATGAACAAGGAAGATCTGCCTGCCTTGCAGCAGCTAGTGCGCGAAAGAATCTCCGGTCCTGTGGAAGCATCCCTAAAAGCCATTGGGCAAAACCTGGCCACCCCAGCGTCGCGATCGGCCCTGGACGATTAGGGCATGTCCTATTCGTGGGGGACTCCCCCGTCAGGTCTCAAGGCGTATCCTCGGGGTTAAACACTTCGAGTTGCTCATACTCAGCGGCTCTTGCGAGTTGTTTGTCCGAGGTGGCGAAAATCAATGTCTCCGCCGAGGTGGCTTTGGCTCTATCGAACTCGAGAGACTCGCGGACCCAGAGGGCAGAGGCGAGATGTATGGCATCGGATCCCTTCAAAATGTGCCGCTTCACGAGGTTGGGGATCAGTTTCAGGACATCAGTGGACAGGTCCACTCTTGTCAGGTAGGTTCTCCAATCGGAATCAAACCGCGCCGTCGCCCAATGATATTCCGTTGCCCGAAGTGGAGGCCGTTCTCGCAATTTTCTCGCGATCGCAGCATGCACCTCCGCGAAACTCAACACCGAAGTGAGCACGCGATGACGGGACCTGGCTGTCTCCATGATCTTCGCATTCAGCCGATCCGAACCACGTTCTGCCAGGTAGCGTTTGACCAGAGCGCAAGAATCCGCGTATAACACTAGCGCCGGTCCTCAATAATGATCTGCGATGCCGGTTTTCCTCTGCTTTTTGCGGGGCGAAACTTCCCAAGTGGTTTCTTGGCAAGATGAATCAGGCCTTGAGCTTCTAGTTCCTTCAGTCTTTCTTCGACAAAACTTGTGCCGGGAACTGTCTTGGCTACAGGTGCGACCTGAGCGACCGCTCTCCCCCGGTCCGTAATGATCAGTGTCTGACCTTTCCGGACGGCCAACAAGTAACGGCCCAGGCGGTTTTTGAATTCACGGCTGCCTATTTTGCGCATGTAGCTACCTAGAACCCATTGTAGCTACAAAGAAAGTGGAGAGCAACTATTGATTGGTTCTCAGGTTAGGCAGGATGCGGCCGGCCCTGGTTTCCTGCCAGGTGAAGTAAATGCGGTGAATGACGGTGATCGTGGAGATTACGGCGATGACCCACAGCACGGGTCCCATGCGGTTGAAGACCCCGCCAATGATCAGGAGCACCAGGCGCTCAGGGCGCTCCATGAAGCCGACCTTGCACAACGGGATCAGGGATTCGGCGCGCGCTCGCGAGTAACTCACCATCACCGAACCCGCCGTGGCCACCGCGGCAAGCACCACGTACGGGGTGCGGCCGCTCACGCTGTAATACACCAGCAAGCCCATGTAGAGCGCCATGTCCGCGTAGCGATCCAGCGTGGAATCGTAGAACGCGCCAAAGGGGGTGACGCGATTTTGCCGCCGTGCCACCTGCCCATCCAGCATGTCCAAGAAGCCCGCGATGAAAATGATGATGGCGCCGGTGCGGAAATTCCCGACCGCGAAACTTGCCGCCGCTCCGAAGTTGACCAGCAGGCCCAGAAAGGTGAGCAGGTTGGGGTTGATTCCGGTGGCGGCAAGTGCTCCAACAATGCGATCCAGCAGCCACTTTCCCCCGGTGCCGATCGCGCCTGTGAATGTATTCATGAATATGCCAAGGGGGAATAATACTGCAGGCGGCGGCCATAACCAAATGCCGGGCAAGGATTTCGCGGGCCTTTCCTCTCCGCTCGCGGACAGGAGCCCGAGAGAGTGCTTGACGAAGGCGAGGCGAATCCGTAGATTGCTCAAGTCACTGAGGAGCCTATGGAAACTTTTCATCCAGCCCGCCGCGATTTCCTTTTGCGCATGGGCGGAGCGGCGGGAGTGGCGTGGGTCACCGCGCAATGGCCGGGGATCCTCGCCGCCGCGCAACACGCTCATGCAGCCGCGAAGGCCAATCCCGCACCAGCTTTCGAAGTACTGGCGCCAGACCATGCAAAGGAGCTTGAGGCTCTTTCTTCCGCAATTATCCCCAGCGACGAATTGCCTGGAGCGCGCGAAGCCGGCGTGGTTTATTTCATTGATCGCGCTCTGAAGACTTTCGCCGCTGATGCAAAGCCCGTGTACGAACAGGGCCTCGCCCATCTTCGCAAAATGACCAGTGAGATGTTTCCTGGAGTTGAACGATTCTCCGCCGCGACGCTCCAGCAGCAGGAAAAACTCCTTGCAAAGTTGGACGAGGAGTCGCAATCAGGGGAACGCCAAGTCCGCGGGCTGGGCGGCGCGTCGAGCACGACCTTTGCTGAGACACTCAGGTTTCACACCTTGGCGGGATTCCTGGTGGATCCGGGGGCTGGCGGCAATCGAGATTACGTGGGCTGGAACGTGATTGGGCGCGAACCTGCGCACAGTTTTTCGCCGCCCTTCGGGTTTTACGACAAAGACTATCCTGGGTGGCAACCAGCTTCGCCGGAAACGGAAACCAAATGACCCAGGCCAAGGTTACGTACAGGCCGTCGGATGAAGTGGACTTCGTCATCATTGGGTCGGGGGCAGCGGGGGGCGTGCTCGCGAAGGAACTTTCGACGAACGGGTTTCGCGTCGTCGTGCTGGAGCAGGGGCCTTACCTGACGGAAGCGGATTTCACGCACGATGAAATTGAGGTATTTAACAACCACAGATTGACAAACAACCCGAAGCGCCAGCCGGTCACCTTTCGCAAGACAGAATCCGAAAAAGCGGTGCTGCAACCCAGCGTGATGTATGGCAGGTGCGTCGGCGGCAGCAGCGTGCATTTCACCGCAAATTACTGGCGTTTCCACGAGATCGATTTCATCGAGCGCAGCAAAGTGGGCGATATTCCAGGCACCGGCTTTACCGATTGGCCCATTACGTATGCCGACCTGGAGCCTTACTACACCAAGGTGGAATGGGAGATTGGCGTCTCAGGCTTGGCCGGAGCCAGTCCGTTCGACCCGCCACGCTCGAAGCCCTATCCCATGCCGCCGCTACCGGTGAAGGGTTCCGGAGTGTTGTTCGAGCGCGGCGCGCGCAAATTGGGCTACCATCCGTTCCCCGCACCGATGGCGATTCTTTCTCAGCCGCGGCCGGGACGAAGCGCCTGCGTGAATTGCGGATTCTGCCTGGGATTTGGTTGTGAGGTAGGCGCGAAATCCTCCTCGCTGGCAACGGTGATTCAGGTGGGAGAGCGAACGGGGAGATGTGAGGTTCGGCCCAATTGTTACGTCCACCAGATCACCACCGATAAAAATGGACGCGTGACGGGAGCCGCCTACTTTGACGCGCACCGCAATACGCACCTGCAAAAAGCCAAAGCGGTTGTTGTTTGCGCCAATGGAGCGGAAACTCCCCGGCTCCTGCTGCTTTCCGCCAACAAGGCTTTTCCAAACGGTTTGGCGAATTCCAGCGGGCTGGTGGGCAAGTATCTGATGCCCAACAGCAGCGCGATTGCCCACGGCGTTTTTGACGAGCCGCTGAATGATTACAAGGGGCCCGCGGTCAGCCGCGTCTTTCACGACTTCTACGAACTGGACGCGACGAAACTGGGTTTTTACGGCGGAGGCGGGCTCGATGCCCGCTTTGATTTAACGCCCTTGGCCTTCGCGATGCGCGGGCTCCCGCCAGATACGCCGCGCTGGGGAAAAGAGTTCAAGAAGGCGCTGCACCAGAATTTCACGCGCACGATGGAGATTTTCTGTCACGCGACGTCGCTACCCGTTGCCAGCAACAATTTTTCCCTTGATCCGGACGTGAAGGACGCTTGGGGCCTCCCCGCCCTGCGCATGACCTTTAAGGACCATCCCAACGACATGAAGATGGTGGCGTGGATGGCCGACCGCGCGATGGAAGTTCTGGACGCTGCGGGCGCGAAAACAAAATGGCGTCCACCCATCACCGAGCAGCAATTCGCCGTGCACCTGCTGGGTACCTGCCGCATGGGCAACGATCCTAAAACCTCGGTGATCAATCCAGACCATCGGACCCATGACGTCCCCAACCTTTTCCTGTGCGACGGCAGCAGCCTGGTTACTTCCGGCCGTGGGCAGCCCACCATGACCATTCAGGCGCTGGCGTACCGTGCGGCCGACCGAATTACCGCGCTGGCGAAGCGAGGCGATCTTGCGGAGCCAGCCGTTCATGCGACGTGAACGTATAAGCCAGACCTCTGTATAATCATTACTTTCAATTCTAATCCTTCATGGACTCTCGGAGAGGCGATGATGAAGCTAAAGAAATACGCACCGATGGTGGTTTTGTCAGCAACAGTTATTTTTCTGTTCGCGGGCGGCATGAACGCCGGACGCCCGCAGGAGCATGCCGCCGCCCCCGCCGCGGATCAGGCGAAAACCGCGGAGCAGCAGTTTAAGAACATTCAGGCGCTGAAGGGTATTCCCGCCGAGCAACTCATCCCGACGATGCAATTCATCACGTCTGCGCTGGGAGTCGAGTGCAGCTTCTGCCACGTCGAACACGCCATGGACAAGGACGACAAGAAAACCAAGCTCGCCGCCCGCAAGATGATCGCGATGGAGTTGGCGTTGAACCAGGCCCATTTCAACGGGGAGATTGCAGTCACCTGTTACACCTGCCACCGTGGCGCAGAACATCCCGTCGGAATCCCCATTCTCTCCGCCGAAGTTGTGGCCAAGCCCGAGCATGTTCATGAGGAGGAGGGCGAAGCCCACGCCGCTTTGCCCACCGCCGATCAGGTGCTGGATAAGTATTTGGCTGCAGTGGGAGGCGCCGACGCCGTCAACAAAATCAAGACGCGCGTGGAGAAGGGAAAGCTCGCTGCCTTCGGCACGGAATATCCTATTGATGTTTATGCGGAAGCCCCGGAGAAGCGCGTCTCCATCGCGCATAATCCGCGTGGAGAAAGCGTGACTGCCTTTAACGGTGAAGCCGGTTGGCTGGCCATGCCCAACAATATGCATCGCATGACGTCAGCGGAAGCGGAAGGCGCGCGCATTGACGCTCAACTGCACCTCCCCGTACAAATCCGTGAACTTTACAAGGACTTTCATGTACGCCCCGGCGAAGACATCAGCGGCCGGCCCACGGTCCTCGTCAGCGCCAAATCCACTGGCAAGCCCGAACTGCGCCTCTATTTTGACCAGGAGAACGGTCTGCTGCTGCGTTTGACCCGCTACACGGTGACACCGCTGGGGCGCAATCCCCTGCAAATTGATTACACGGATTACCGCGTGACCGATGGAGTGAAAATTCCCTACAAGTGGACCCAGACGCGGCCCAACGCCAGTTTCACCATTCAAATCGATCAGGTGCAGCAGAATGTACCGGTGGACGAAAAGCTGTTCGTGATGCCCAGCGAAAAGCCGGCTCAATAGTCCTGCTCAGATAGAACGTTTCGCACGCAATTCAACGGGAAAGAGAAAGGGCCGCGAAGAATTTCGCGGCCTTCTTTCCCGTGTTCGTCAAATTGTCCGTCAGAAGCGGAAAATCACGCCGCCAACGAAATTACCTCGGTCCAGATAGTTGTGCACTTTCGCGTTATAGCAACCGTAGAACGGATCGCAATATTGCCCGATGGAGGAGCTGCCGTACGTCGGCATGAAACGGATATCTCCGCGCAAACCCACGTGGCGGTTGAGGTAGTACTTCACCCCGCCGCCCACGCTATAGGCAAACGCCGTGCGGTTCGGGGTCGTGGCCGTTTCGATGCTTCCAGCGGTGGCAATGCTACTGTTGGAATCGTGGGTAAAGCCCAGGCTGGCGGCTGCGTAGGGCCGCAGTTTGTGCTCACTACCACGGAACATATAGAGTCCGCCAAACTGAAATTGGTCAATATCCGAATTGTAGGCCTTGAAGTACTCCAAGGTGGTGATGTCGTGTGCGGAGTAGGAAGTGTTGTTGCGATCCCACATGAATTCCACCTGGAAGTTTTCCGTCAGGTTGTAACCCAGAAAACTACCGAACGCCAGGGAGTCGTTCGCGCGCAAGTTATCCACAAGCGCCGAGGATCCACCACCCACGGTGGAAACCACGCTGAGTGGGTAAGAACCGGAGGTCTCATACCCGATGAATGGAGATATCTCGAATTTCCCTTGGGCTTTTGTGGAAATGGCCATCAACAAAAATGCCGCCACTGCAAGAATCCATGCGTTCCGGTTCTTCATCGCTTCTGTTTCTCCTTTTGCATGTATTTTCATGTGGTGTTCCATTTGGGCCAGGTCGGCGGCTCCCATTCAGGCGCCGGCGGGATCAGTTGGGTGATCCTGCTGAGGGACTCTTTCCCCATGCTGTAGCGCCATCCCCCATTCGATGAGCCACAAAATCGCCGGAGAGCCCCGTTGGGGTAAACCCGGAACAGGGCAAGGAGTTTCCCAGGTTACTCCCCATATTCTCAACCACTCTCAATCACTTAGATGAGGCCACGGAGGGGCAAAGTTGCGTATCACAGCGAATGCTCTAACAGATTGAAAAATAAATGGTTAGCTGGCCTGATGCAAGGATTAAGCGGCGGGTGGGGTGTGCAGGGAAAACGGGCCTTTGGGCTTTATTTCTTCTTCTCGGCTTCGCCCCTTGATGTTTTGCTTTCCGCTCCCTTTGTGCCGCCTTCACCGCCTGGCTTGTCTGCTCCCGCCTTTCCCTCCTGGGGCGAAGCGGCTACGGGAGCCTCCGTAGGTTTTTGAATGTACTGAACAATCAGCGAAATGCGGCGGTTGGACGGGTCGAGAGGTGCATCAGGTTTCCGCAGTCGCTGGTCCGCGAATCCGCGCACCTGAGTGACCTGGTCTTCCCGCATTCCCTGCAGCATCATCAGCCGCCGCGCCGCGTTTGCGCGATCCGCGGACAATTCCCAATTGCCGTACGGGGCGCCCGGCGGATATGGCTTGGAATCCGTGTGACCTTCGATTGCCAGGTGATTTGGGAGCTTGCCGAGTTCCTGACCCAGGAGCTTCACCATGCCGCTGCCATCCGAGCTGATTTTGGCGCTGCCGCTATCAAAGAAAGTTCCCGTAGCGGATTCCGTGAGCTCGATGCGCAAGCCTTCGTTGGTCACCGTCATGTCAATGTGATTCTGCAGCTTGTCGAAATTTGGCACTTCACGAATGGCTTTCTGCAACTGCTCTTTCAATTCATGCATGTTGTCTTTGGTGACGATGAAATTCTCGCCGGAGCCCACCATATCGCTGCCAACCATCTTGGAGCTGCCAGTGGGATCCTTAAAGTAGCCGCCAATGGCCACCTGAATCTGCTTGCTGCTGTTCATCAGCCACAGCACGATGAACAGCGCCATCATGGCCGTCACAAAATCGGCGTAAGCCACTTTCCACGCGCCGCCGTGATGTCCGCCATGGCTGATTTTTTTCTTGATGATGATCGGTGGAGGAGCCGGCATTGGAATCAGGCCTTTTCGGCAGAGGCCTCGGTCGGTGCAGCGTCGGCAGGAGCTTGGCCTCCGCCGCCCTTGATGTATTTCTCCATGTCCTGAAAAGAAGGCCGCACGTGCCCGGGAATCGCACGGCGTCCGAATTCGACCGCGACGATGGGCGGCGAGCCCTTGATGAAGCTGATAATCACGACGCGCACCACGTGGTAATAGGCGTGTTCGTCTTCCGTGGCTTTGGCCATGTTCTGGGCCACCGGCCCAACGAATCCGTAGCACAGGAGAATCCCCAGAAACGTGCCCACCAGCGCGGCGGCCACTTTGTGCCCGATCTCTTCCGGCGGACCACCCAAGGCTCCCATAGTGATCACCACGCCCAGCACGGCGGCAACAATGCCTAACCCGGGAAGGGAATCCGCCATCGTCGAAAGCGCGGTGACGGGTTGTCCCGCTTCGTGATGGTGGACTTCCATGTCCAGTTCCATCATCTGATCCATATCGAAAGGCTCCACGCCACCGCCAGCAGCCATGCGAATGGTGTCGCACACAAACGGGAGCAGGTGATGATCCTTCAGGAATTGCGGGTACTTGGAGAGGACGGGACTCTCGTTGGGATTATCGCTGTCCGTTTCCAGCGCCATCAGGCCTTCCTTGCGCGCGCGGGAAAACAGTTCGTACAGCATTCTCATGGTTTCCAGATAGCGGGGCGTGCCATATTTCGAGGCGCCGAAAACGCCACCGAGTCCACCGGCGATTTTCTTCAGGATGAAGAGCGGGTTGGCAATCAGCACCGTGCCGATGGCGGCGCCGCCGATGATCAGGAGCTCGGCGGGCTGCAGGAGAACGTGCAGGTTCCCCTTCTCCATCAGGTAGCCTCCCACAATGGCTGCGATCACCAAAACGATGCCGATGATTACGAACATGACGAAAGCTCCCGCAAAATCGCCTCGCTTCTCAACTGCCGACCAGGGCGATCTGGCCTATTCCCGCTTCGCTGCTCTTCTTGAGGGCTTGTTCGGCGCGCCCCACGATGGACTCCACCGAATCATGGTCATGCGCCGCTGTCGCTCCCGCGGAAACGGTGACCCGCAACATGTCTCCCCACCAGGAAATCCCCGCGTGCTGCACCATTTTTTGCAAACGCTGCCCCACCGTCGCCACGTCGCTTTCTATGCATTCGAGGAGGATGGCGATAAACTCATTCTCTTGCCAGTGGCCGATGAAGTCCGTGGGGCGCAAGCCGTTCTCCAGCGTCTGGCCGACCACGCGCAACGCGGAGTCCACAGCAGCTTGGCCGTATCGTTCGCGCAGCTTTCCGAGATCATCAATCGCAAAAGACAAAACGCAGAAGGGCACAGGATGCTCGGCGTAGAGGGCGAGTTGTTCCCGCAAATGGGACTTTAACCGGCCGTGATTCAGCAAGCCGGTCAGCCCGTCAATGCATCCGAACGCGGCAAGCTTGTTCTGTCGCCGGTCCATTCTGGAGCTCGAAGCAAGCTCTTCCAGAATCTCCACCGCCCCTTGTATGGAACCCCGCTCATCCCGCAAGGGCACGGTGCGCAGCCGTACGGCAAGGAAGTGGCCGCCTTTGTTGCGCAACGAAGCGCGAGTCACGACGGGGCGACCCTCCCTCATTGTCTCCAGCAGCGGGATCGAAGAACCCTCGAGTGGATTGTTCTCCGCGTCCGTGTGTTCCAGAAAACGGTCCTGGCAGCGGTGGCCCAGCACATCTTGCCGCAGGTACCCCGTAATGCGCTCCACGCCCGCGTTCCAGAACAGGATTTTGCCTTCGCGGTCCACCACGTACACCCCGACCGGTAGGTTTTCCAGGATCAAATGATAGAGCTCGCTTTGGGGCAGAGACATTCCCGACGCACGCCAAACGTCAAAGGGAAGCGGGCACGTTTGCTTCCATCAGTGGAGCGGTTAAAGCGGCACCATCCATTGCAATGTCATAAGGAAAGGGAAGAGCGAGATGCGGGCATCGTGCCATCTTGGGTGCGGGCGTTTCGAGGGGGAACACATGCCAATCTGGCCGTGTTCAACCATCCGCGGTGAATGTGGGTTTACTCGCCTGAGGAATGCCCGAAGGATTACTTGTGGACGTATACGTGGAAGGACAGAACTTAGAACTGTTGACTGAAAACTCAAAACTGACTTTTGGTGGGCCTGGGTGGACTTGAACCACCGACCTCGCCCTTATCAGGGGCGCGCTCTAGCCACCTGAGCTACAGGCCCGTACACTGCGTGGCAAACAACCATTCTACTTTATCGTACTCGCCATTTCCTGGCAATTCGCTCGCCGCGCCAGAGTTTCCACGCTGCATGGACGGCACGCTCATCCGCCCAGCGCTTGCACGATGATCCCTGAATCCTCCAGCGTACGGCGGACCGCCGCCGCAATTTGCGCTGCGCCCGGCGTGTCGCCATGAATGCAGATGGTTTCCACCTTCAGGGGAATCACCGCGCCAGTTGCCGCGACAACGCTCCCTTCTTTGGCCATGCGAACCGCTTGCGTTGCAGCTTCCGCTGGTTCGTGCAGCAGCGCACCGGGAAATTTCCGCGCGCGCAAGCTGCCATCCGCCTCGTACTTGCGATCGGCGAAGCCTTCCGCGGCCACCGCGAATCCCGCCGCGCGAAATTCCTCCAGCATCACGGAACCCGCCAACCCCACCAGCACCATGTCCTTCCGCCAACGCGCCACTCCCTCGGCAATCGCCCGCGCGACGGCGCGATCCCGCGCCGCTTGGTTATAGAGCGCTCCATGCGCTTTCACTTGGCCGATGTGCGCGCCGCACTGCTCCGCAATCTCCGCCAGCGCGACAACCTGCCTGTGAACGGACGCCGCAAGTTCCTCGCCGCTTAGCGCCAGCGCGATGCGCCCAAAATTCGCGCGGTCCTCGTAGCCCGGATGCGCCCCGATGGCTACACCGCAGCGCAGTGCCTGTTCGATGGTCGCGCGCATCATTTGCGCGTCGCCTGCGTGCCCACCGCAAGCGATGTTCGCGGAAGTCACTTGGCGCAGGATAGCTTCCTGTGTGCCGTCCGCCACAGCCTCCGGCAGTTCGCCAACGTCGCAATTGAGATCCATGCGCCTCATGCGAAAAGCTCTTCCCCGGAATTCAAGAGCCGCTGCTGCGCATTCCACAGTGCGCGTGCTTCTTCCAGGGAAATATGCGCGAACGTGATTTCATCGCGCGGACGCAATTGCCCCACGCTATGCAGATCCGCCCCGATGACGTTGGCGATCTTGGGATAGCCGCCGGCCGTTTGCTGCTCCACAAACAAGATAATGGGCTGGCCAGAGGGTGTCACTTGTACCGCTCCCAACGAAACGCCTTCGCTAATCATTTCTCGCGGCGATTCCAGCGCGAGTGACGAGCATTGCAGCCGCAACCCCAACCGGTCCGAATCCTCGCTCACGCGGAATGTTGTTGCGAAAAAATCGTGCGTCGCCGATTCGGAGAACCAATCCGCCTGCGGGCCACGCGTTACGCGCAAGCACTTTCGCGGTTTCAGCGCTTCACGCACCCTCAGCGAAAGTTTTCTGCGGCGAATGCTTTGATCCGGCGCGCCGAATTGCAGCACATCGCCCTTGCGCAGCGCTCGTCCAGCAAAACCTCCCAGGCCGCTCAATAGATGCGTCGAAGCGCTTCCAAGAAATTGTTCTACCTGAATGCCACCCGCGATGCACAGATAACAGCGCGCTCCGGCACGCGTCAACCCCAGTTCGAGAGTCCCTCCTGGCCGCACCGCATGAGGAATCCACATTTCGAGCGCTTGGCCATTCAGCGTCGCGCCGAAATCCGCGCCCACCAAAGCGATGACGCCGCCTTCCGGAAACAGATAGCGCCCGCCCACCAGCGTCATCTCCAGCGCCGCCGCCCCTGCCGCATTACCCACCAGCAGGTTTCCGAGCTGCAGCGCCACGGGATCGGCCGCTCCTGAAGGAGAGACGCCGAGTGCGCCAAAACCGGGCCGGCCCAAATCCTGCACCGTCGTCAACCATCCCGGATTTTCCACCAGCAGGGAACTCATTGCGGCGGCCACGCGGCAAACTCTTCGCGGGTGATCGTGCGGAAACGCACTTCGTCACCCACGGCAATCAAGCCCATCGGTTCGCGCTCTTTGCGGAACATCGCAAGCGGAGTGCGCCCGATTAGCCGCCATCCGCCCGGCGTTGCGAAGGGATAGACCGCCGTCTGCGTCCCCGCGATCCCCACGCTTCCTGCTGCAACTTTCTTCCTCGGTGTCGTCAGGCGCGGCGTGGCAATCTCTGCCGCCAAATCGCCCAGATACGCAAAGCCCGGCGCGAATCCCAGAAAGTAGGCGCGATAGCTTCGCGACAGATGCAGTTCAATTACGCGGGAAGGGGAGATGTTGTGCGCAGCGGCCACTTCCTCAAGATCCGGGCCAAACTCATCGCTATAACACACGGGTATTTCCAACACGCGAGGCGGCGGCAATGTCATTTTTTCCGCGCTCTCTTCGTAGCGTCGCAAGGTAGCTTCGACTTCCTGATGATCGACTGCACATGGATCAAACGTGACCAGCAGGGAAGAATAAGCCGGCTGCAGATTGCGCACCCAGGCAAGCGGTTCCTCTTGCAACAGCCGCAACAGTTGGAAGACGCGCCGGTGGCTTTCGAGCCCGATCTCCTCGCCTAAATAGACGAGCATGGCCTGGTCGCTCGCCGCGCGAAATTCCACGGGCTTCTCCGTTTTACTGCACAAATCCGATGTTCGCGGGCGGCATGCTGCCTTCCGGGCCTTCCTTGATTGCGCCATACTGCGCCTCGAAGCGCGAAATGTTTTCGCCCAGCGCCCGCCAGATGCGTTTGGCGTGGCCCGGGCTGACAATCACGCTGGCCAGCAGTTTGCCCTGCAATGCATTGGGAAACACGTATACGAAATTCAGCGTGAACTCTTCGGCGTGGTGGTGGATCATCACCAGGTTGCTGTACAGCCCCTGCAGTTCCTTCTCATCGGCCTTGATTTGAACCTGTCCCTGCGGCGGTGCCTGCTTTTCGTCCATGACGTTTCTCCAGTATTCCCCACCAAGGTATCACAGCCCTCTTCGTTTCACGGCAATCTGGCGCTAGGCGGTAGTGGGTATGTTTCCGATCTGCCGACAAACCAGACATGTTCGTTCACTTCTGGTTTGTCCATCACCAGGGCGTCGCCCTACCCCTTGACAACTCAGTCGTATTCCGATATATCGTATTCCGACTATGACGCTCTCCACCGCTGCGCAACACATCCTCCTCGCCCTCTCCGCCGAAGACCGTCACGGCTACGGCATCATGCAGGAAGTCACGCGTCAATCCGGGGGCTCCTACAAACTTGGTCCCGGCACCCTGTACGACAATCTGGAAAAGCTCATGGAGCAGGGACTCGTCGCCGAAGCCCCTCGCCGCTCCTCTAAAGAAGATCCGCGCCGCCGCTACTACCGCATCAGTGCTCACGGCCGCCGAGTCTTCGCTCTGGAAATCGAGCGCCTCGAATCCATCGTCCGTGCGGCAAAACTCCGTCTTCGCGGCGCCAAACTTCGTGAGGCCTCATGATCCGCATCCTCTATTCCTCGCTCCTCCAACTCCACCCGCGCGCCTTTCGCGAACGCTTCTCCGACGAAATGCGCTGCATCTTTGACGAAGTCCCCTCCACCCTAGAACGCGCCTTCCTCCTCTACGACGCGTCACGTTCCTTCGTCTTCCAGTGGGTCTTTCGTTCCAAGCTCTGGATTTTCGCCCTCGCGTTTTTCATCGCCCTGATTCAGGCGTACATCTTCCTGCATCCGTACGACTGACGCCCTAGGAGTTTCGCATGCCGCTAACTCTCCGCCGCTCTATCCGAATCGGACTCACTTCGGTCGCAGCCTTCATAGCGCTCCTCGCCATCGTTGGCTTCACCTACGAGCAACTCGGCCGCAACCGTGACGCTCAGCATCGCTTTCGCGTTGGCCGTGCCGTCGATATTGGCGGCCGTACTCTCAACATCGATTGCTCGGGTGAAGGGTCTCCCACCGTGATCCTATTGCCCACTCGTTTCGGTGGTTACGGCGGCTACATGAAAGTCCGACCCGAAGTCGCCAAGTTCGCTCGCGTTTGTTGGTACGACCGCGCTGGGGAAGGCTGGAGCGATCCCCCCCCGTTCCGCGCACAAGCGCCACAATCACCAACGACCTCCACGAGCTCCTTCAGCGTACTCCCATCCCGGCCCCCTACATTCTTGTCGGCCATTCCATCGGCGGAAGCTTCGCCCGCATTTACGCCGGTCGATTCCCATCCGAAGTCGCTGGTCTCGTCCTCGTCGATTCCAGTAATCCCGATCAAAATGAACCTCCGATTATGCTTGCAACGATCAATCGCATGCCCATCTTCGTTCGCCAACTCCTCTGTTGGGGTACTCCCGTTGCCTCTCGCTTCGGTCTCGTTCGCTTTTTCATGCGCAACCAACCCGTCGACGTGCCACCTCAGTTCGTCGCTGACGCCGAGGCCGTCACACAGGCTCTCCGCGACCAACGCGTAAAATATGCGGAAACCGACGCTGCAATGGCTTGTGCCGCCACCCGAAATGGCGCAATCCTGCCTCATGGTGGTAGCGGCAATCCGGAAATCGACGATGCCGCCCGCCGCGTTACCAATGTCGGCAACATGCCCATCGTCGTTCTCACCGCACTCCAATACTGGAAGCCCGACGATGATCCCGTCGCTGCCCAGCAAATCGACCAGTTCCACGAAACATGGGTACTCCAACTTCAACCCGCCCTCGCTCAT
>Ga0209517_10001540_pt1 | contig 34466 bp, 26 predicted proteins | sample PeaSoiMetSII2010_FD_187695 | JGI IMG/M metagenome (GOLD analysis project Ga0209517, IMG submission 187695) | Peat soil microbial communities from Weissenstadt, Germany - SII-2010 (SPAdes) (version 2) | ecosystem: Environmental > Terrestrial > Soil > Wetlands > Peat | place: Germany... | reverse complement strand
CAGGGATCCTTCGCTGCTATGAAAATGGCGGAAGCTTTTGTTGAAAATACAGGAGTTACCTCCAAAGAGCCATTTTCATGCACAGTGGTGAGCCGAAGGATCATGAAGTCTGCGCTCAGGATGACAGCGTGGGCGATTTTGCACACAGACTCTAAAACCCCGCCCTTCCGCTTCCGACGAATATGTTGGCGAACTAGCTCAGCCAGGTACTCGCCAGCTCTGCCGCGCCCCGGCGCTCTCTCGAGCGAGACGAAACGGCTTGCAAGGGAGAGAGGTGTCGTACACGGAGGTACCGGTACGAACAGGTAACCGCATACGGAGGTACCGGTACCAATAATTTACGGCATACGGAGGTACCGGTACAAAGAGGTTATTGAACCGCTTGTTTACTAGCACTAGTCTTAGCGAGTTATGTATAGCCAGGAAATGCAGTCTCGGGAAAGGAACGGACGAAGCTTTGCCGGTAACGGATCTGAATATGGCGCTTGAAACGGTTGGGCACTACACGATAGAGAACGAACTGGGCCACGGGCAGAACGGCACGGTTTATCTGGCGCGCGACATGCGCCTGGACCGCCCCGTGGCCCTTAAGGTTCTGGATCGATCCGGCGAGGACGCCTGGGGCGAGGCCCTTCAGGAGGCGCGTCTCGCGAGCGCCCTCGACCACCGGAACATTTGCACGGTCTATGACGTCGGCGAGGCTGAGACCGAGGATCGGAGCCTGCCTTACATCGCCATGGAGTACGTCGAGGGTCGCTCCCTGGCCGAAACGCTCGAGGCCGGTCCGCTCGACCGCCTGATGGTCCGGCGTTACGCGACACAACTGTGCGAGGCCCTTGCCTACGCGCACGAACGCGGCGTCGCGCATGGGGACGTGAAGGCCTCGAACGTTCTCATCACGCCCGAGGCTGAGGCCAAGTGGGTCGACTTCGGTTCGGCGGTTCGTTCCCGGCGCCCGGAATCGATTTCCGCTCAGGGTGACGTTTGGAAAATGGGAATCCTGCTCTACCAGATGGCAACCGGGGAAGACCCGTCGCCCGGCGCTGCCGACAGTCCTTCGAGCGCCCTGCCTATGCCGCGCTCGGTTCCCCCGGACCTCGCCGCCATCATCAAACGGTGCCTGGATCGCGGCGCCGACCGGCCCTACAGTTCGGCGCGCGACATCCTGGAAGACCTGCACAGCGAAGAGGAGAGGCCGAGCACCCCCGCCACGCGCAAGGACCCGTCGTTCCTCTCCCGGCCGTTTCTCTTCGTGTGGCTTGGACTTGCGGCACTGTTGTCGTTTGGCGCCGTTGCCGTGCTGACCGCGCACCTCCTGCGGCATCCGCCAACCGCCTTGGCTTCCAACTGGGGATGGCACGAGTCGCGTCCGGCAGTCGCAGCGGGCCCAGGCAGGCAAACCCCTCAGGCGGGTAATCCCGATTCCAAAGTGTGGGTCAACGGGCGCAGCATGAAATACCAGTGCCAGGACTCGCCCTGGTTTGGGCGCACCGTCGCAGGACAATACCTGAAGCAAGCGGACGCGCAGAAAGCCGGCTACGCCCCGGCGTACGGCGCGGCCTGCCCGTAGGTTCGCCGCCCCTCCTCGATGTAGGGGTAGGGCTTGCCCTACCCTCGTCGGGACCAGGGCAAATGCGGGGACAGCAACCCGTCCCCCTACCGCGGAACCGTGTAGGGGTAGGGTTTGCTCGACCCTCATCAGGACCAGCGGAACTGCGGGGACGGCAAGCCGTCCCCCTACTCGATGTACGCCGACTTAACGTAGTCCTTGCTCTTGCCTTCCCTGTGGCAGTTCCAGCAGTCGGTCATGGCCTTCAAACTCGGCTTCTCGTCGCTGCCCGGAAAGACTTCAAAGCCCCAGCCGCCGGTATCGGCATAAAGCTTGGCGTTCTTCTTCATTACGTAGACGCCCTTGTGGCTCGGACGAGCCTCGATGGCCCCCATCGCGTTGGTGGTGTCAAAGAGTTCCAGCACGAGCATCGAGCCGTCGGGAAAGAGCTTGCTCTTCGCGAGCGCGGGCCAGCCGACGTCATTGACATAAACGTTGTGGAGTCCGCCGAATCTATCAAACATTTTGTTCTGACTGCTGAAGATGACCATTGACTTGACGTGCCGCCAATGGCGGAAATCGCTGGGATAAGCAATGGCGGGTTTCTTCGGAGCCTGAGCGATCAGAGTCCCCAGGCTCACCACCACCGCAACCACCAAAAACGCAATCCTGGTGCGGGTTGTCATGGGGAGATACCTCCTGGTGCTGTGCTCACATAAGCGATCGACCTTGAAAAAGACTACCGGATGCTGGCCCCCATTCTACTCGAAGCGTTTCGAGTGTCCAGTGGAAAATTCGCCGGCGCGACAGCAGTTCGTAGGGGCGTCCCTTCTGGCCGCCCTCGGGCGTTAGGCTTAAGGTACAAGGCCTGCGAGAGCCGCGGAGCGGCGGCAGAAAGTAGCCCACGGCGTAAGCCGTGGGTCGCGACACCCAACCCTCACCCCCCACCCCGCTCCCGCCCGGCGGGAGAGGGGTGACGAAGGTGGGGTGAGGATCATTCACCCAGGGCTCACGCCCTGGGCTACTCTATGCCGCCCCTGTCGGGGCTCCGAAAAACGAGCGCACACCAGGAAACCTTAGCTTGGCCAGGGCCTCGATGTGGAAGGTCTGCGGGAAAAGGTCGAACAATTCCAGAGATTCCAGGCGGTACCCGTGCGCGGCGAGGAACCTGAGGTCGCGGGCCAAGGTTGGTGGGCTACAGGAAAGGAAATGAATCCTCCGGGGGCGGAGCGCGGCAAGGAACTTCAGCGAGGAGGAGTCGACCCCGGCGCGCGGCGGGTCGATCACCACAAGATCGGGCCCCGCTTGCGCAAAGCGGCGCAGAAAATCGTAAGTGCTCACGCCCGCGGCGACCAGGTTCGAGAGGCCGTACGCCTCCGCGTTGGCCTCGAGGTCCGAGACCGCGATGGGGTTCGCCTCCGCCGCCACAATACGCTCGAAGCTCTTCGCCAGCGGCAACGAAAACAATCCGACTCCCGCATAGAGGTCCAGAGCCAGGGCGCCCCGCTGGTTGCCCGTCATCGATTCGACGAGCGCCGGTGTGAGAAAGCGCGAGACCTGGAAGAACGAACCGGGACTGACGCGATAACTGAACTCCCCCACCGAATACCGAAGCGCAGTTTTGCCCAGCACGCGGGCCTGGTTCGCCGTAGCGCGGGCGTCCCGCCCGCGGTCACGGGAGCGTCCCGCTCCCGCCCCGCCCAAGGCCAGAGCTACGCAGACGACGCCGGGGATTTTCTCGAGCAAGCCTTGTGCAAACTGTTCTCCGACGGTCCCGCCAGCCTCAATTTGCAGGGTGATCATGACCTCCGCATCACGATCGTCGGCGACCACATCAATTTCCCGAAGGCCCGCAAGCCCGGAAGCCCACTCCGGCTGCCGCAAGTGTTCGAGTACCGCGTTCAGGAGCGCCGACATGATCAGGCAAGCGTCAACAGGAAAGACTCGATGCGAATGCGCCTCGAAGAAACCCAACTCGACTCGCCCGTCGGATTCGAGAGCGACCTTGAACTGCGCCTGGTTGCGATAGTTCCAGGGCGGGCCCGAGTGCAGCGGAATGTCTCCAGGCCAGTCGATACCTCCTAACCTGCGCAGGGACTCACGCAGGATCTCCCGCTTGCTTACGGACTGCTGTTCCGGCGCAAAGTGCTGATAGTGGCAGCCGCCGCAGCGCCCAAAATAAGGGCAGGGCGGATCGACTCGCTGCGGAGAGGCCTCGAGGATCCGCAGAGGGCGAGCGTGAATCACTCCCTTGGCGGTGCGGAACTCCTCCACTTCCGCGCGTTCGCCCGCCAGGACCCGCGGAACCAGAACCGTGCGGCCCGCGTGGTGGCCCAAGGCCTCGCCACCGTAGACCAGTTTGGAGGGAGTGAGTTCGAACGGCATTGTCGGTCGTCCGTTGTCCGTTGTCAGTTGTCCGTCGTCCGTTGTCAGTTGTCCGTGGTCAGTTGTCCGTGGTCAGTTGTCCCGACGTGCTCGCACTTGTCATTCTGAGCCCCGGTTTGTGGGGCGAAGAATCTCCGCTGTCGCGGGTGGCGCATACGTCACGACGATGTTTGTCGTGATGTATGCGCCTTTCGGACCGGATCAGGCGGAGACATGCAAAGAACGGCACGTCCGCGCCACTCGCGAACCCCGAAACCCTCGGCTGTCATCCTGAGCGGAGCGAAGGATCTGCGTTTGCTTGTGTTCAACGAGAGTACTCCAGATGCTTCGCTCCGCTCAGCATGACAGTCGATGGGCGCGGGCACTGAACAACGGACAACTGACAACGGACCACTGACGTCCTACATGTAGAACAAACTCAACCGCGGAATCTCGTAATGCTCCATCAAGCATCGCTTGCGGAACTGCCGCTCGAGCGATTCGATCTGCGGTCCGGTCATTTTCCGGCGATAGGGGCCCAGGCCGCGCTCGACCTGTTCCTGGATTCCGGCCATGCGCTCGACAGAAGCCGCGCGGATGAGAGAAGCGGCCATCTTTTCTTCCAAAGCGGTCAGGCGTATTTCGAGCTCTTCGAGATCGGAAAGCAGCTTGGCGGGGTCCTCGGCGGCCAGGGCGAGAAGCTCCGGCTCTATCGCTGCCAGGTCGTCCGCGAGCACCTGCTGGCCTTCCTGGCGAGCCTTTCCGGAGGCCGCCTCTACACTCTGCGCGCAGCCGCCGAGAAAACGGATGATCTCATCGGCGGTGAAGGGCGGCGGCGAATCCTTTCGTGGGACGCTCTGGGCCTGGCCTGCCTGCGCTTCTTCGGCGGCGCGCATGACCTCTTGTGTGCAATAGGCAAGAGCGTTCACCGTACGGTATTTTCGCTGCCGCGCCTTATACTTTTCGAAGGCGCGCGCAATGCCGATCAGAACCGCTTCGAGCGGCAAGCCGGCATCTTTCCAGGATTCAATCAGTGCCCAATCAAGAGGCGAGAGAAGCGTCCGCGTGCCACGGCACTTCTGGTAGCACTCTTCGATTTCGGTGAAGTAGTTGAAGTAGTTTTCCAACTTGGTCGGTGGTCCGTTGTCCGTTGTCAGTGGTCCGTTGTCGGTTGTATTTGCGCCGTACTGGGAATGGAGCAGCGGCCCGTCGCGACCTCACCGCGTCCATCCCCAGCCGACCAACGGGCGACTGACAACGGACTACTTCTTTCTATTCCGTTCGTAGATAATCCGCAAGCCTTCAAGTGTCAGCCAGGGCTCGACGGGAGGCTGGTATTTTGAGGCGCCGGCCACTAGTGAGGCCTGACCGCCCGTAGCAATCACGGTGGTCTTCTTGCCGAGCACCTGGCAGATGCGGTCGAGGATTCCGTCGACCAAGCCCACGGCGCCATAGAAGAGGCCGGATTGCATACTCGCCACGGTATTGGTCCCGATCACGCGCTGCGGCTCGCGGATCTCGACGCGGGGCAGTTTGGCGGCATGCTCAAAGAGCGCGTCCGCAGAAATGCCCAGGCCGGGGGCAATGGCTCCGCCCATGTACTCGCCTTTCTCGGAGACCACATCGAAAGTTATGGCGGTGCCGAAATCCAACACAATGCAAGGTCCGCCGTATTTCTCAAAAGCCGCGACGGCGTCGGCGATGCGGTCCGCACCCACTTCCTGCGGGTTGTCGTAGTGGATGGCCATCCCCGTGCGCGTGCCCGGGGTCAGGAAAAGGGGCTTGAGGTGAAAGTATCTCGAAGCCATCTCCTCCAGCACTCCGTTCAGCGTTGGAACGACGCTGGCTGCCATGATGCCCTTGATCTCGCCCGCCTGGATGCCGTCCAACATGAAGAGGTTGCGGGTGAGGATGCCGTATTCATCCGCGGTCTGCGACTTGTCGGTCTTCAGCCGCCACTGGGCGCGCAGGGCTTTCCCCTCGAACACTCCCAAGACCGTGTTGGTATTGCCTACGTCGATAACAAGTAAGTTGGCAGTCATCAGTTTTCAGTTAACAGTTGTCAGTGGTCCGTTGTCCGTAGTTCGGTTGGCAATGGATGGCCCGCCGTCACAACGGGCCGCCCAGTCGTTCCGACAAGGATGCAACGGATTACTGACAACGGACGACTGACTACTTCACTTCCGTCACCTCTCCCGCTACCAGCGCTTCCTCGCGCCCGTCGTCATAGCGCACCCGCAGCGCACCGCTCGGGTCGACGCCGGTAGTGGTGGCATCGGAGTCGGCCGCCGCGCTCACAATCCGGATGCGCTTCCCACAGGCATATGACGAAGCGGCGGACCAGCGCTCGGCGATGGCGGCGCTGCCATTCTCCAAAAGAAGGTGATAGTGCCTCTCGAGTTCCTTCAGCAGGGCAATCGAGATCTGGACGCGCGACCACGGCCTTTGGCCCTCGATGCGCAGCGATGTGGCGATGTGCTTGAGCGCGGCGGGCATCTGGCTGTTATTGACGTTGATCCCGATCCCCAGCACCACGGCGTGCAACCGTCCCAGTTCAGCATTCATTTCCGTCAGGATGCCGGCAACTTTCTTCCCGTTAATCAGCAAATCGTTGGGCCAGCGGATGTCCACATTTAATCCGGTTAGCGAGGCCAGAGTGTGCTGGGCGGCCACACCGGCCATCAGGGTTAGAATGGGGGCGGCGGCGGGAGAGAACGGAGGGCGAAGTATCACGGAGAGATATATCCCGCTGGATTTTTCGGAAAACCACTCGCGGCCAAAGCGCCCGCGGCCGGCCGTCTGTTCCTCCGCCACCACCACCGTTCCGTGCGCTGCGCCCTCCTGCGCCAGAACCATGGCCGCGGTATTCGTGGAGTCAATCCGGAAGTGGTGGATAATGGAGTGGCCGATCTCACTTTCACCCAATTCCCCTTGAATCAAACTGGGCACCAGGATGTCCGGCATCTTCACCAGTTGATAACCGGTCCCCGCATGACTCTTGATCTCCACACCCAGCCCGCGCAATCTCTTGACCCACTTGCTGACCGCAAAACGCGTGACCCCGACTTGCGAGGCGATCTTCGGCCCCGGAACAACAACCGTCGCGTTCTTCACCAGCAATTCAATCAGCTTGTCGATTTTGCGTTCGGTGACTCCGGTAACCATGGATGTAGACTCCCCTTCGCGCGCCAGTCTATTGAAAAGCCCCTTGGCTGTCATCCTGAGGAGCCGCAGGCGACGAAGGATCCCTGCAGTTCCTTGATTTTCCAAAGACCATGCGAACTGCAAAGATCCTTCGCTGCTATGAAAATGGCGGACTCGGACCCCCTCACCCGGCCCGCGCCGGCTGATGAAAGCGCCGTCGCAGGCCACCCTCTCCCCCAAGGGGGAGAGGGCATTTTCATGCACAATGGTGACCCGAAGGATCATGAAGTCTGCGCTCAGGATGACACGAGGCTGGCGCAGAGCGAAACTCTGCCATTCCACTAATTCCGATGTTGCCGAAACGCGGCGGTCCGCGCTACGCCGGGTCGATGCGAAAGTTAATGTCCACGGCGGGCGCGGAATGCGTAAGCGCTCCCACCGAAATATAGTCAACGCCGGTTTCGGCGTAGGCGCGGATGTTGCTCGCGTCGATTCCCCCGGAGACCTCCAACCGAATGTGGCCTGCCGCCCGCTCGACGCACTGGCGGACTTCTTCGGGCGTCATGTTATCGAGCAGCACACCGTCGGCGCCACACTCAAGGGCTTCCTCGAGCTGAGCAAGGTTCGTGACTTCCACTTCGATATGATAGCCCGCCGGGCGTTGGCGCTTGGCGTTCGTCACCGCAGCGCGAATCCCGCCTGTCAGTTTCAGGTGGTTGTTCTTGATCAGGATTCCGTCATCCAGCCGCAGGCGGTGGTTCTGGCCGCCCCCAAGCCGCACGGCGTATTTCTGAAGGGTGCGAAGTCCCGGAGTGGTCTTGCGGGTATCGAGGAACTCTGCCTGGGTTCCCGCCAGTTCTTCTTTCAGGCGCCGCGCGTAGGTAGCTACTCCGCTCAGATGCTGAAGGAAGTTCAACGCCACGCGCTCGCCGGCGAGCAACGTGGCGGCGGGACCGCAGACGCGCGACAACTCGGTCCCCGGGGCAACCTCCTTGCCGTCCTCGAGGGTGGGAATCCACTCCGCAGGCGGCCGGAGGACTTGAAACACCATGGCCGCCACGGGAAGCCCCGCTACAACAAGGCTTTGCTTGCTGCGGAAAGTCCCGCAAGCCGGCGTCTCGGGAGGCACTGTGACCGACGTGGTCAAGTCGCCCTGGCCGAGGTCCTCCGCCAGCGCCCTGTCAACCAGGTCGCGCAGTTCTGCGGAAGACAGGTCAAGGGACCCCGAGAGATTGCCCATGGTTAGCGGATTGAGATAGCCCATTTTGGGTCGCTCTTCGCCTCAGTATCACCAGTTGGCAGCCGGTCTTGCCTGCCAGGCTGGAGTTGTGCTTTCCACATGTAGCCGGATCGCATCTTCAATAAGGTGGCGCGCTTCGGCCTCGGTTTCCCCCTCGGTATAACAGCCCTGGAGAACAGGACAAATGGCAACGAACCGGCCGTCTTCGTCTTTCTCGATCACAACTGTGAATTCATAATCCTTCATAATTCCGCTCCCCGTGACACCATTGTACATCGGCCATCATTATCTGAAGTAACGTCGCGGCCACGTTTGCTGAAGCCAAGGCCGCCGTTACACGGACCGGTTCTTGGTTAATCCCTCGATCGATTCGAGAGTTGTGCGCAGATGATCTGCCAGTTCGTCTCGCCGGCGTGTGACGGAGCGCACGACCTCCTGCGGAGCCCGCGCCAGAAAGTGTTCATTTTCGAGTTGCTTCTTTACGCCCGCCAAAGCTTCTTCTATCTTCAGCTTCTCCTTTTGAAGGCGGCCGAGTTCGGCCACTTGGTCAACCGGCTGCTCGTGGAAAACCCGCAACGTGAAGATCGGACCACCGCGCACGCCGGGAACAGTCGCTTCCAAACGCTCGCGAGAGAAGTTCAGAGCCTGGAAAGTGGAGAGGCGCAGAATGGTTTCGAGATGCGTGCGGAAAAGTTCCAGCCAGCGCAGGTCTTCGCACCCCACCTGCGCGCTGGGCTTCACCTTTTGCAGGCCCATCTCCGCTTTCGCGTTGCGCAAGGAAATCACCAAGTCCTGGATCAATTCGAACTGCTTTTCGGAGACCGGGTCCGCAACGCGCTCGCTCACCAATTTGAAAGGCGTTAAGGAAATTGAATTCCCTCGCCACCACCCCTTGCTCCCCTCCTCATTGAGCAGGGGAATTCGCGGGCTCCCCTCCTCGCTGAGGAGGGGATTGAGGGGTGGTGCAGACTCTGCACGCGGCAACCTTTGCCAGAGTTCCTCGGTGATGAAGGGCATAAAGGGGTGGAGCAAGTGGAGCGCGGATTCAAACACCCGCGCCAGGTTGATCCAGGCCGGAGAAACCTTCGGGCCCTCGCTGGGACGGATGATCTCCGGCTTCACCCACTCGACGTACCAGTCGCAAATCTCGTGCCAGAAAAAGTGGTAGACCTCGTAAGCCGCCTCGTGGAAACGGTAATCGGCCAGGGCCTCTTCGATCTTTCGAGTCACCGCCTGCAGGCGCGAAAAGATCCAGCGGTCGGCAATCGCCAACGACTCGAGTGAATTCACGGGGCTGAAACCCAACTCCTGAACCGGCCGCAGTGCCTCAGCAAGCTGGTCGCGCCAGGCCTGCGGGAGCTTTTCCAGATTCATCAGGATGAAGCGCCCGGCGTTCCAGATCTTATTTGCGAAAGCGCGGTAGGACTGAATCTTTTCCACACTGAACGCAATGTCGGTGCCGGGAGCGGCGCTGATGGCCAGGGCGAACCGCACCGCATCGGTGCCGTACTCTTCCGCCACCTCGAGCGGATCAATTACGTTGCCCTTGGTCTTGGACATCTTCTGCTTTTCCGCGTCACGCACCAGGGAATGGATATACAGCTCGCGGAAGGGCACGTCGTGCATGAATTTCATGCCCATCATGATCATGCGCGCGCCCCAGAAAAACAGGATGTCGAAGCCCATGATCATGAGGTCGTTGGGATAGAAGCGACGGAGGTCCGGCGTCTCGCCGGGCCAGCCGAGCGTGGCGAACGGCCAAAGCGCCGAGCTGAACCAGGTGTCGAGCACATCCATCTCGGGCCGCAGTTTCTCGCCGCGGCATTTCGGGCAGGCGGGTGGCGCCTCGTGCCCCACGATCACCTCGCCGCAAGCGTCGCAATACCAGACAGGGATGCGATGCCCCCACCAAAGCTGGCGCGAAATACACCAATCGTGGAGATTACCCATCCAGTCAAGGTAAATCTTCTTGTAATTATCCGGAGTAATACGGATGCGGCCTTCTTCCACCACGCGGATGGCGGGCCCGGCCAATTCCCCCATCTTCATGAACCACTGCGTGGAAAGCAGGGGCTCGAGCACCGTCTTGCACCGCTGGCACGTCCCAACGCTGAGCGGGTAATCTTCAATCTTCTCGAGCAGGCCCTGCTCGCGCAAATCATGCACGACCTTTTCCCGCGCCGCGAACCGATCCATGCCTTTGTAGGGGCCGGCTTCGTCCGTCATGAGAGCCGAGGTATCGATCACCTCGAGGCGCGGCAGATTGTGGCGAAGCGACATGTCGTAGTCGTTGGGATCGTGAGCAGGCGTCACCTTCACCGCCCCGGTGCCGAACTGCGGGTCTACGAAGTCGTCTGCGATGACGGGAATCACGCGCTTCAAAAGCGGCAGGACCAACTTACGGCCAATCGCGGACTGGTAGCGCGGGTCGGCGGGATTCACGGCCACCGCCGTATCGCCCAGCATGGTCTCCGGCCGCGTCGTGGCCACGCTGATCGAGCCCGAGCCGTCCTCGAACGGATAGCGCACGTACCACAAATGGCCCGAGCGGTCTTCGTGAACGACTTCCAGGTCAGAGACGGCGGTGCCGCAGCGCGGGCACCAATTCACGATGTACTTGCCGCGATAAATCAGCCCCTCGCGGTAAAGTCGTACAAAGACTTCAAGAACCGCGCGCGAGTAAGCCGCGTCCATTGTGAAGCGGTCGCGCGTCCAGTCACACGAGGCGCCCAGGCGTTCCATCTGGCGGCGGATGGTCCCGCCGTTCTGCTCTTTCCACTTCCAGCAGAGTTCAAGGAATTTCTCCCGGCCCATCTCCAGGCGTCGCCGCTGGCCTTCGCGGCGCCACGCGGCCCGCCCGGCGGAATCGGGTGCGAGATCGGGCAACGCCTGGCGCCCGATTTCCTGCTCGACGATTAGTTGCGTCGCAATCGAGGCATGGTCCGTGCCCGGCAGCCAAAGTACATCCCTGCCGCTCATGCGCCGCCAGCGCATCACGGTGTCGATCTCCGTGTGCTCGAGCATGTGGCCCATGTGCAGCATGCCGGTGATGTTGGGCGGAGGAATCGTCAAGCAAAAGCGCGGACGCGACTGATCGTCCGAGGGACGGTAGAGCTTTTGAGCGACCCACCTCTGCGCCCAGTGCGGCTCGATGGTCTCCGGGGAATAAACCTTGGGGATTTCGTGGTCCAACTTCGCGATCTCCTCGTTCGTGGCTTACTCAGTGAGTAGCGCCGACCTTCACGTCGGAAGGTGCGCCAACTAATCGGCGCGCTACGAGTTTTGTAAGTAACTTGTAGTCACATTACTATAAACGCCATGGCGGAAGTCAGTCAAACGGACATGAGCGTCTCAGTGTGACTCTGTAGCGTCGAGTTTGGCATGCTATATGGCGGGGTAAAGCCGCCGCTACGCCGAACGCTGCTGGGACCCAGGCGGTGTAGGGGTAGGGCTTGCCCCAGAAGCGTTCACTTTAGGCGCAGCGACTTCCAGAGCCGCGGAGCGGCGGCAGATAGTAGCCCACGGCGTGAGCCGTGGGGCCCCGTGGCGCGTTGAAAATCACAGCCCCGGAAGGGGCGACAGGCTTAACGCATGAAGGTCTGCCGCCCCTCCGGGGCTCAGCTAACCACGGGTTTTGCCCCCCGGTCCCACGGCTCACGCCGTGGGCTACCCTCTGACGGCCCTCCGGGCCTTTATTGGCGGTCGTCGGAACGTACATCGCTACTGGCGGTGTTAAGTAAACGCCTATGAGGGCTTGCCCTACCCCCGCCGGGCCGGCGGAAAAACGGGGACGGCAAGCCGTCCCCCTACAGCGGAATGGCGATCGACGGATTTGGACGAGTCAAACCGGCAGGAGTTAGGGATCAGACCTCAACCAACCTTGCCCATCAACATAAACCCGCAAACTCTCAATCCGGCCTTGGTCAGCGTGGCGCGCGAGGCTACGTTGCTGATGCTGGTGCGGGCGGCCGGGACCCTGCCGGCGAGGTAGCACTCTCGCTTGACCTCCTGCAGCAGGAAGCTGCCGATTCCGCGCCGCCGCGAGTCTTCGCGAACTTCCATGTACAAGTCTGCAAACGGCAGGTTGTAATGAAGCAGGAAACCGCCGCTGGCGACGATTTCACCTTTCAGCTCCACGATGTAGTCTCCCACAGGCTCTGAGGTGTGCCCGAATATCTCATCGCCGGGGCGGCTGCGGCGTACGAATGCCCCTGGCACACTCAACCTGGTAACGGCGTGATCTTCGAATAGCACGACATCAGCGCTTACTGAAGGGCAGAATTCGAAAAGCATGGAGGAAAGCAGCAGGTCGTTGCTTTGGCACTCGATCAAGCCGGCCTCTGAAGCGAGGAGTAGCCGCCGAAACAGTTCGCTGGCCTTCCTCCGGAACGGCGGAATGACAAAGAACTCGAATACCGTGTCCCGGTCGTTACGTTCCTGGCCTTTGATAGAGCCATAGCCGACCGCGAGGTCGTCCATAGTCAGGAGATACGAATCGGTCCAGCCGCGCTCATGGCAGGCGTTATAGCGAATCTGGAAATTCGTTTCCTGAAGATACAGGGCGCGGAGCGGCCGGATGTTTTCAAGATCAGTCTTTTGTGCTATTGCCGCCATTTGGAACTCCTCGTCGCGTCAAGCCCTGTCATCCTGAGCCCACCGCGCCGTTCCGGAGGGCGAAGGCTCTCCGCAGTTCCCGCTCTGACTCAGTTGTACGGGACCAACTGCAGAGATTCTTCGCTTCGCTCAGAATGACATGCGACGGCTTCAGCACGAGTCGCTCATAACGCGTCATCATTCCCGCCGCTCACGGAGGGCACGATTGTGATCTCGGCCCCAGGCGCGATCCGAGTGGCAAGCCCTCCAGTGTAACGCACGTCTTCTCTTCCCACGAAGACGTTGATGTGCTGGCGGATAAGCCCTTGTTCTGTAACAACTCGATCGCGGATACCCGGGCAGATAACCCAGAGCGCCTGCAAGGCCTCGGAGAGTGTGGCAGGGGCGCCTTCGAGTTCCACCTGGCTGCGGCCAGCGGCGAAGGAGCGCAACGGGCCCGGGATGTGAAACGTGAATGACATCTTCTGGTCGGGGCTTCCGACGGCCAGCGGCTCCGCCGCCCCGCCTTGCGGAAAGGCTTTGCCTTTCCGAGACGGCCCCAAATATGGCTCTGAAGTTGAGGCTGCGCCTCAACCGGCGAGGCGCAGCCTCGCCTAAAACCTAACCATGCAATAGACGCAGGCCCGGAAAGGCAAAGCCTTTCCGCAAGACAGGGCGGCAGAGCCGCACGGTTCAAGCAAGGGGCTCGCCCCCGTCTGCCGACCCTTCGCTCCGCTCAGGGCAGGCTCTGAAGGTCGGCGCTACGATCTTCGCTTTTTGTGGCCTCGGTGGCTCGCCCGCCGCGCGGGGGGCTTCTGCCTCCTGCTGGTCCGCGGTTCGCCGATGACCGCGGCTCTCACCGAGAGCACGGCCGGCAGGCCCTCCATGATCCGAATCCAGTTCTTTCCTTCGTCGGCGGAGCCGTACAGGTGTCCGCTGCGGGTGCCGAAGTAAAGGCCGTGCGGGTCGAGGGTGTCGGCAGCCATGGCGTCGCGCAGCACGGTTTCGTAGGCTCGCTTCTGAGGCAAGCCGCGCATCAGCGGTTCCCAGGAGGCGCCGCCGTTGCGCGTCCGGTAGATGCGCAGCCGGCCGTCGATGGCGCAGCGAAACTCGTCAGACTCGACCGGTTGGATATACACGCAGTCGGGGTTGTGCGGGTGCACGACCATGGCGAAGCCGAAGTCCGAAGGCACGCCGTTCGCGATGTCCTTCCAGCTTTGGGCGCCGTCATCGGAGCGATACAGGCCCCAATGGTTCTGAAGGAAGCAGCGTTCGGGCCGAGCCGGATGCATCGCCACCTTGTGCACGCACTGGCCGAACTCCGGATACCTGTCGGGCTGAGTCACCGAGCGAATTCCGCGGTTCATGGCGCGCCAGGTGTGCCCGCCATCGTCTGTCGAGTAGACGCCGCCGGATGAAATGGCAATGAGCATCCGGTTTTCGTCCGAGGGGTGCAGCAGAATCGTGTGCAGGCAAAGCCCGCCGTTTCCCGGCACCCAGCGCGGGCGATGAGGGTGATTGAAGAGGCCGCAGTTCATCGACCAGGTTTCACCCGCGTCGGTGGACAGGAAGAGCGCCGCGGGCTCGACGCCGCAGTAAATGACGTTCGGCTGATCCGGCCGCCCAAGGCAGATCTGCCAGATATTCTTGAGCGTTGCGCCTGAATCCGCCGGAAATTTGATCTGGGCTTCGAGCGGATTGGTCCAAACACGGCCGAAATCGTCGCTCGACCGGAGATAGGTCCCCCAATAACTGCTCGTCGATGCCCAGAGACGCCGCCGGCCGTCGCGGCTGTCGTAGGCGAGCGAATAGATGGCCTGTCCGTGAAAATAAGGCCCGGCCACCTCCCAGCGCGCTCGGGCGCGGTTCGAGCGCAGCAGGAATGCTCCCTTGATGGTGCCCACCAGCAGGAGAACGTCGCCGTCTTTGACGTGCAAGTGGCGGATGCCGCGGTGCAGCGTGGTCAGCGGACCTCCCTGCTCGCTGGGGCGCGCCGCCCCGACGGCCGACGCGGATTGCAAGGCCTCCAGCGCCGCCTGGACTTCCGCCGCCTGCTGGTATCTCTCGGCCGGCTGCTTGGCCAGGCAGCGCTGGATGACGGAAGCGAGGCCCGGCGGAATATGTTCGGACAGCAGCGCGGGCTGTTGGTGCAGAACCGCGGAGACTACCTCGAGGCTGGTGCCTCCCCGGAAGGGCTGCTGTCCACACGAAGCTTCGTAAAGCACCACCCCCAGCGCCCACAAATCGCTTCGTGAATCCCCGGGCTCGCCGCGCAGGATTTCGGGCGCCATGTAAGCGAGCGTGCCGGAAATGGTTCCTGTGCCTTCGATAGGCGCGGTCTGCGTTAACTGATCCACTTCCAGTTTAGGTAAGCGGCGCGCCAGGCCGAAGTCAAAGACTTTGACCAGACCCTCAGGTGTCACCACGATATTGGCGCTCTTCAGGTCGCGATGCACAATGTTCCGGCCGTGGGCGTGCGCGAGGGCGCGGGCAATCTGCACGCCGTACCGCAAGATGGGTTCGACCGCCAGCCCCGTGGCGCCAATCAACGCACTCAGGGTTTGGCCCTCGATCAACTCCATCACCATGTAGAGTTCGCCGCCGAACTCCCCCACTTCGTGGATGGTGCAGATGTTGGGATGGCTGAGGGCGGAGGCGGCCCGGGCTTCGTGGAGAAGATACTGGCGGGAGGATTCTTCAGCCGGCGGGCCTTGGCGCAACACCTTCAATGCGACGTCCCGCTCCAGAACCTCGTCATGGGCGCGATAGACCACACCCATGCCTCCCTGGCCGATCTTCGAGAGGATGCGGTAGTGGCCAAGCAGATCGCCGATCAATATTCCTCCTACGGCTTCACGCGGGTGGGCCCTCAGGGGTGAAGGCGGAGAACACAGCGCCCTGCGGATCGGCCAGGATGGACATGCGGCCCACCTTCTCAATGTTCATTGGCGCCAGCAGCGTCTTCCCGCCCAGTTCGTTGCATTTGGCGGTGGTCTCATCGCAGTTCGCGACATAAATGTAGGACATCCAGTGCGGCGGAGTGTTCGGAGGGGCGAAATGCGAGGGCGGTATTCCGCCGATGAACTCCTCGCCGTTCTTGATGTGCAGGTAGCCGGAGGGATCATTCTCGCTTTTCGAAATCTGCCAGCCCAGGAGGCCCGAATAAAATGTCTTGGCGCGCTCGGTATCGGGCGTCATCAGATCCGCCCAACACAGGGTTCCAGGCACGCCGGCGATTCCCAGGCCACTATGGGTGTTCTTTTGCCAGAGGGAGAAGACAGCGCCCGTGGGATCTTGCACCACGGACATCCGCCCCGCGTCGAACACGTCAAACGGCCCAATGATGACCTTACCCCCAAGCTCTGGCACTCGCTTGGCGGACTCGTCGACGTTGGCGACGGCAATGTAGAGTCGCCAGTGCGGTGGCACGCCTTGAGCCTTCTGTTCAGGTCTCAGCGTGCACGCGGCGCCGGTGTCGCGTCCCTCGAGTTGAAACATCGTGTAGAAATCGTTTGGACCCATCGGCATATCATTGGCGGTCCAGCCAAATAGTGAGTTGTAAAAGCTCTTGGCGGCGTTCTGATCGGTGGTATAAAGCTCGAGCCAGCAGAAAGCTCCGGGCGGATGACTGTCGATGATGCGTCGCATGTGTGGTAGCGCCTCCTGTTTGATTTGTGTTCTTTAAGTGCCCAATATTTGTATCTTAACCTTTTTACGGCCACCCCGTCTCGCCAATTTGAGCGACTCCAAATTCGGGTGAACAGCCCTCTCCCCCCGAAAGCAATGCCCTCTCCCGCGGGGAGAGGGTGTCCGGCGACGGCGCAGTCATCAGCCGTCGCCGGACGGGTGAGGGGTTCCTTCCCGGCGTTTCAGAAAGAACGAGTTCAAACGGCAAATGGCAAAATTCAAATGGTGTACAATTTGGCAACTCTTCAAATCCTAAACCATTTGCCATTTGACCTTTGCCATTTGCCATTTGCCATTTGAAATGTTCTTGGTCCTTACCCTTACGAACTGACCCCTCACCCGTCACACTCCGGCTGATGAAACCGCCGGAGCGCGACACCCTCTCCCCAAGGGAGAGGGCTATTCAACTGAGGCGAGCGTAGATGCTCAAGAACGTCAGCACCAGCGCCCATGCTTGCCGGGCGGCGTTGGGGTTGTAGCTCGCGCGGGCGTCGCAGAAAAACCCGTGGTCGGCGTCCGAGAATTCGACGTTCACGAATGGCTTACCCGCGGCGCGAATGGCTTCAGTCACCGCACGGCTGACCTCGGGGCCGAGGTGCTTATCCAACCCACCCCACAAGAGCATCTGGGGCGCGTGCAGGCCGCCGGCACGGTCGAGCAGGCCGGGACTGTAGGGGTTGGGAGCGATCCCGCCGCCATAAAATGAAACGGAGGCGCTCACGGGAAAAGCCACATTGGTGAGAAACGCCACGCGCCCGCCCATGCAAAAGCCGACACAGGCGATTCGCTGGCCCTGTGTTGCCGGCTCCGCTCGCAGCCACTCGTACGCAGAGCGGACGTCCGCTTCGAGGTTTTCATGGGTCAATGCGATCACATGGGCCCTCGCCACCTCGAACTTATCGTACGTTCCTTCGAAGCCTGGAGCGGTGCGATGAAATAGCTCGGGCGCGAGCGCGGTGTAACCTTCGCGTGCAAAGCGCTCTGTCACATCCCGGATGTGCGCGTTGACCCCGAAGGCTTCTTGATAAACCAGCAAGCCGGAGTGCGGGTTCGCGTCGTCAGGGCGGGCCACGTAGGCTCGCATCGTTGTCCCCTCTGCAGTGTCGAGGGTAATCCACTCGGTTTTGATTTCCGGCATAAGGTTTCTCCTTCTCGCGTAGCGCGGGCGACTCGCCCACACGCGCTAAGATAAGCCTGTGGGAACGATGTCAAATGCCCGAAGGGCATCAATATCATTAGCCGTAGGTGAAACCTACGGACATGAAGCCGCCACCTTTTGATCGTCTCCGACCCCGCAGGGGTCGAATGTTCGACCCTTTCAGGGTCGGATACTGCTTTCGTGGTCCGCCCGTCCGTAGGTTCCATCCGTCAGCCGACGGACTAATGATCTTGGGTCCCTTCGGGACCCTAGGTACGCGCTTATCTTAGCCCCCACGCTACGATTCGCGACCGTTTTGCCGGCCTGCTGGAGCGTTGGGATCAAGCGCCACCGCCTGTCCGGTCATTTCTTCCGGCGGATCGCCTCCCGCCAGCGACTGCGCCAGGATGAGGCGGCGGGCTTCCCCACGCATTCCCGGCCAAGTCAGCGCGAAGATCGCGCCTCCCGCCAGGCTGATGATCCCGCCCAGCCTGATGGTTATGGGCGCCCCCACACGCTGCGCGATCGCTCCCGAAAGCAACGCGCCAAAGGGCGCCATGCCCATGAACATCATCGAGTAGACGGCCATGACGCGACCGCGCAATTCATCGGGGACCATGGTCTGTATCAAGGTGTTGGAGGAAGCCATTTGCAGAATCATCGAGAACCCGGCCGGCATGACCAGAAGCACAGACAGCCAGAACCAGTGCGAAAAGGAAAAGAGAAAAAGTGAGGCGCCAAATCCCATGGCCGCGAACATGACCCATCTTCCCAGTCCACGCACGCCGTGGCGCGCCGCCAGCGCCATCGTTCCCACTAGCGCCCCGATTCCTGCAGCGCCCATCAGCAGCCCCAAGCCGCGCGCGCCGCTGTGCAGGATTCGGTCCGCGAAAATCGGCATCAGCACCATGTAGGGCATGCCGGTCAGGCTGACCAGGCCCAGCAGAAGCAGCAGGGCGCGGATGGGGGCGGTGCGAGCCGCCCAGTGGAAGCCGTCCACAACGCTGCGCAGGCCGGAGCGTTGATTGTCCCGTGCACGGGGCGGCACGACCATCAACAACAGCCCGACGATCACCGCAATGTAGCTGATCCCATTGGCGAAAAAACACCAGCCTTCGCCGATCGCCGCCACCGTTACCCCCGCCACGGCAGGCCCCAGAACGCGCGCCCCGTTCACCATGGCGGAGTTAAGAGCGATAGCGTTAACCAGGTCCTTCGGGTTCACCATCTCGACCACGAAGGCCTGGCGGGCGGGAATGTCGAATGAGTTCACCAAGCCCGAACAAGAGGCCAGCAACATGATTTCCCAGACTTTGATGTGGCCCAACAAGGTCAACGCGGCGAGAATGAACGCCAATATCATGGCGCTGGTTTGAGTGCTGACGACAATGCGATGGCGGCTGCGGCGATCCGCCACCATGCCGCCGATCGAGGCTAGAAGAAACACCGGGATTTGCCCTGCAAAGCCTACCAAGCCCAGCAGCAGCGAGGAACCCGTAAGACGGTAAACCAACCACGACTGCGCCACGGATTGCATCCAGGTGCCGACCAGGGAAATGATCTGGCCGCTGAAGAAGAGCCGGAAATTCCGGTACCGGAGCGCCCGGAACATCTCCGGAATGCGGCTCCCGGCCTCGCCCGAAGCTGCGTTTTTTCCCTCCGGCGGCGTGATCGCACGACGCCCCTGCCTATCTTCACCTGGCGCGGCCATGGTTTCATGATACTGGAGGCGGCCAAGGTTGGGCAAAATCATTGCCGAGTTGGCGGTGGCGCAGGCGTCTCGCCCGCGCCTTCCAGTCTCTACATTTCGGATCGTGCACCGCAGCCAAACTATGCGTTTTGTCCGCACAGCGGCTCCGCCGCCCGCCTTGCGGAAGGGCTTTGCCTTTCCGGCGTCAGCCTCCAGTTCGATTTCTGGGTTGAGGCCACGCCTCAACCGGCGAGGCGCAGCCTCGCCGAAAATCCGGCCGCGGAATACTCGAGGTCCGGAAAGGCGCAGCCTTTCCGCAAGGCAGGCGGCGGAGCCGCTGACACCATGCTGGCGGCGTGTAGAGACTCAACCCGCGGGCGGGATGCCCGTACCATGTCGTCGTGCCGACGAGGCGGTTGATTTTGGTCGCGGGGAAGGCCACTTTAGCATACAATGCTGGCTTTTCCAGCCCTTGGACACATTCAACTGGAGGACAACCGTGTACCACACAAGACTTAAAGCCAGATTAACCGCCGCCCTTTGCTTCAGCGTACTTGCTTTTGGCACGCTCAGTCTGCGAGCCGATGTGAAGCTGCCCAGCCTGCTCTCGGACGGCCTGGTGCTTCAGCAAGGAATGAAAGTGAACATTTGGGGAACGGCCGACCCGGGTGAACAGATGACGGTCACTTTAGGAGATCAGCGCGTGAGCGGCACGGCCGACAGCGGCGGTCAGTGGACGGTGAAATTGGGACCGCTTAATCCCGGCGGGCCTTTCACCATGACGATTTCCGGGAAGAACACCATTACGCTGCACGACGTGCTGGTGGGCGAAGTCTGGGTTTGCTCCGGCCAGTCCAACATGGAAATGCCTGTGCAGGGCTGGGGCAGCGGCGTAAACAACTACCAGGATGAAGTCGCGCACGGTGACCATCCCATGCTCCACTTGTTCACCGTTCAGAAAGCCGTCGGTGGAAAACCCCAGCGAGACGTCCAAGGCTATTGGGTCACGGCGCGTCCGCAGACGGTGGCGGACTTCTCAGCCGTCGGGTATTTCTTTGGACGGGAACTGCTGAGCGTGCTGCACGTGCCGGTGGGCCTCATTCACAGTTCCTGGGGCGGAACTCCCGCGGAAGCGTGGACGAGCCGCGGCACTCTCGAATCCGACCCCGCTTACCAATCCATCCTGGAGGCGGGAACGAAATTGCTGTCACCGTACCCAAAAGTCTTCGAGGACTACGCCGAGCAACTCGAGCAGTGGCGGAAGGACTCCGACCAGGCGGAATCCAATGGGGCGCCAGTCTCGTCCCCGCCGACCGTCCCCGGTGACGCCCGGCGAAATCCCTGGCGGCCCGCCGGCCTCTTTAACGCCATGCTCATGCCGCTGACCTCTTACGCGATCCGAGGCGCCATCTGGTACCAGGGAGAATCTAACGCCGATCGCCCTGCGCAATATCGCAAGCTCTTTCCGGCGATGATCACCGACTGGCGGCGCGCCTGGGGAGAGGGCGATTTCCCATTCCTCTTCGTTCAGCTCGCCAACTGGGGAATTTATAGCCCGCACTCGAATTGGCCGGAACTGCGGGAGGCTCAACTGAAGACGCTTTCGCTGCCCAAGACCGGCATGGCGGTCACGATCGATATCGGCGATGGGAGCGATATTCATCCAAAAGACAAACAGGACGTGGGCTATCGCCTGGCACTGGCCGCGCAGGCCATCGCTTATGGACGGGATGTGATCTACTCGGGTCCGATCTACGAGTCCATGGCCGTGGAGGGTGACAAAATCCGTTTGCGGTTTAAGTATGTTTACGGAGGGCTGGTCACCAGAAATTCGTCACCCAACGTCAGCGGCTTCGAGATTGCCGGTGACGATCATAAATTCACCGGCGCGCAAGCCAGGATTGATGGCGATACCGTCGTCGTGCGCAGCGACCGGACTCCACACCCCGTTGCCGTGCGCTACGCCTGGGGGATGAACCCTACGTGCAACCTGTACAACCGCGCCGGATTGCCCGCCTCGCCGTTCCGCACGGATGAGTGGGAAGAATGAGAGGATCGGATGATCGGGAGATCGGGTGATCCGGTGATCGGGAGATCTGGTGAACAACAAGCTGTCAGCCGTCAGCTATCAACTTTCAACGAGCGAACCGCCCGGCACACGCGCCTGATGCGCCGCCTACATCCCGACAAACATCGTCGGGACGTAGGCGCCACCCGAGGTTTTCAGTTTTCGAATTTCGATTTTCGGTCTTTCCGGTTCACCCGATCACCCGCTCATCGGATCACCCGATCTATCTATTCCCTCTGCCCCGCCGTCACGGTCTCGACTTGCGTACCCGGCGGGGGCTGCGAAGCAGAGAGTGCGCTCGCTGAAATGGCTGCCGCGACCTCTTCGGCCGGAGCTTCGTTCGGACTTTTGACCAGCGCACCGTGTTCCTCTTTAATAAAACTCAGTTTGGCGCCGTCTGGCGAACGATCCACCGTAATCAGGTCGCCCAGCTTGATCTGGTGCGTCGCCAACAGATTGGAAATGGGGAAGACCAGATAGCGCTCAATGGCGCGCTTCAAGTGCCGGGCGCCGAATTTCTGGTCGGTCCCCTCCTGCAAAAGAAACTCGCGAGCGGCCGGCGTGCAGATAAACACGAAGGGATTTCCTTCCGTGGCCGCCATGATGCGATCCTGCACGCGCCCCAGTTCGATATCCAGGATCTTCTCCAGGCTGTCGCGCTGCAAGAGGCGGAAGACAATGACCTTGTCGATCCGGTTCATGAACTCCGGGGAAAATTTCCGCCGCGAGGCCTCCATGGCGGTCTGGTAAATCTTCTGATCCAATTCTTGTTCGCGATTGTCGGCCACCGGAGAGAAGCCCAATCCGCCCCGCATCAATCTCATGACCTCTTGTGAGCCCAGATTGGAAGTGAGGAAAATCATGGAGCGGGAAAAGTCCACTCGCCGGTTGTCGCCCAGGGTGAGCGAGGCTTTGTCAAGGATTCCGAGCAGAAGCTGCCACAACGCATCGGAGGCCTTTTCGATTTCGTCGAACAACACCAATGACAATTTAACTCGATCGGAGTAGTGGCGCTCCAGGACCTCTTGCGTAATGAGCGGCTGTGTCTCACGGTGTCCGACGTAACCGGGAGGTGAGCCTATGAGCTTAGCAACCTCATGACTGTGCTGGAACTCCGCGCAGTCCACCTTGATGACGGCTTTCGAGTCGCCCACCAGCACTTCCGCCGCGGCCTCCACCAGGCGGGTCTTTCCTGACCCGGTAGGACCCAGGAACAACAGGTTCACTAAGGGCCGCCCGGGCGTCGAGAGGCCTGCCAGGTAGACCTGATAGACCCGCGCCAGCCGGCGTACAGCCCTGTCCTGGCCCACTACTCGCTCCAGAAGCGCCTTTTCAAAATCCCGCACCTCCGGACTGTTCTGTGTTGGATCGAGCAATACTTGATTTCCACCCATGTTCGTCCTCCGCGTGCCCTAGGTTCGATAGGGCACTCCCTTGACTCGGCGCAATTGGTTCAGCTTCACATCCAGCGTTCCTCGAAGTAGTTTGAGACCGGCAATGAATTCTGCGGACAGCTCTGGTTCTTTGGCGAAATCTAGAACCGGAAGCGGCAAATCGGCCAAGTCAAAATGCAGGTTCCGCACCGCGGCGACCAGATCCCGGAGATACTGAGAATTGTTTTCTAGAGGCTGCTCCAGGTCGCTTGAGGCCTTCTGGGTCAAACGCTTCCAATCAAGCTGCAGGAAAGGGTGTTTGGCGTTAACTCCTTTGATGACCTCGTCGGTGATGCGCGGCCACCGGCCAAGGGTGGCAAGATGGAGCTGTTCCACTTGTTCGCCCTTGCGGACACTATGGACTAGGTAGTAAGTCCCGCCGCGTTTGCGTACAAAAGCCATCTCTCCATTCCACTTCTTTTATATCAATCGGCTCATTGCCCTTCGGAGTTGATTAGCCTTTCACCCCAGATCAGACCAATGGGCCGTAGTGGATAATCCTCCACTACGGATCGTTGGATGGCAAGATCATAATTTTTGTTGCTGGAATAAAAACTGTATATAAGCAGGAAATTGGCTGTATATTCTTAGATGTCAACACCTGAGAAAATCCAGGACCCGCCCGGTACTGCGAGGCTGATTGGAGCAGCAGCACCGGAGACTACATAGCAACGTGCTTCGCCCTCCACCCGAGAGGCGAAGCTGAGGAGAGATTTCCATGTTAAAAGAATTCAAAGAATTTGCAATGCGCGGGAACGTCCTCGACATGGCGGTGGGCATTGTGATCGGCGCGGCCTTTGGCGGGATCGTCACCTCGTTCGTCGGGGACATCCTGATGCCGCCCATCGGATTGCTCTTGGGCCGGGTCGATTTCTCGAACCTCTTCATCAACCTTAAGGGGCACTATCCCAGTGTGGCGGCCGCCAAGGCCGCGGGCGCGGCGACGCTCAACATCGGCATTTTCTTAAACACGGTGATTAACTTCATCATCGTGGCGTTCGCCATTTTCTTGCTGGTGCGCTACGTCAATAGGTTGTTCCCAAAGCCCGTTCCGGCGCCCGCGCCTGCCGTGAAAGCTTGCAAGTTCTGCTTCTCGTCAATTCCAGCGCAGGCCACGCGTTGCCCGCATTGCACCTCTGACCTGAAGACTGCGTAAGACAGGTTCCAGAGGCCAGACCTGCGTGCCCGATGCTGCAGGCCCGGAGGGCCGACAGAGAGTAGCCCACGGCGTAAGCCGTGGGACGCCGTGCCGCGTTCATACCCGCAGCCCCGGAGGGGCGACAGAGAAGGTCGCGCGGTATGTGTGACGCCCCTCCGGGGCTGAGACGACCCGGGGCCGTCCTCGATCCCACGGCTTAGAAGCTGTGAAAAAATCAGCCGCCTCTCATCCAGAGCGCAGACTCCATGATCCTTCGGCTCACCACTGTGCATGAAAATGGCTCTTTGGAGGTAACTCCTGTATTTTCAACAAAAGCTTCCGCCATTTTCATAGCAGCGAAGGATCTCGGTAGTTTCTTATGCTCCAACGATTTACTAACAACTGCAGGGATCCTTCGCTGCCATGAAAATAGCGAGCCTGGACCCCCTCACCCGGCTCCGTCAGCTGACGGACTGACGAAAGCGCCGTCGCGGGCCACCCTCTCCCCCAAGGGGGAGAGGGCATTTTCATGACAAATGGTGAGCCGACGGATCATGAAGTCTGCGCTCAGGATGACACGTTCCGAATTTCTTCACACCTTCTTACGCCGTGGGCTACTCTCTTGCGGCCCTCCGGGCCTCTGGAAGCAGCCAGTGAGACCTGCGTAACTCGACATGAGCCATTAGTTGACGCCAACGGGCCATCGACCCACTTTTGTGTCGCTCACCCGGCCAACCATCTCCTTGACGCTCGCCAGCCGAGCATACTAAGGTGAGTACTTGAGCGCTCGGGGCGCCTCCAGTCCGCGGAAAGGGCCGTGCCCACCTGCATTGCTGAGAACCTGACGAATCTTCTTTCAGCCTGATTCGGCGGACGCCAGGCGCAGGGAAAGGAGACTCGTATGCCGGCTCGCGAATTACCCGCACATCCGAACCTCGAGCAATACAAGAAACAAGCTAAAGACCTCCTCAAGGCCTCGAAAGCCGGTGCGCCGGAGGCACTGGCGCGAATGCGAAGACATCAAGCGCGCAGTGCCAAGCTCACACTCGCCGGCGCGCAGTTCGTGATTGCGCGCGAACACGGTTTTGAGAGCTGGCCGAAATTCGCGCAAGAGCTCAAAACGCTTGCAGGTGGAGATTCACTCACCACCGTATGGAAGTCAGCAGAGGACGCCGTGGTTTCCGGCGATGTGGACACGCTCGGGCATCTGCTTCTCGAGCACCGGCAGATGTTCCGCACGGAGCATCCGCAGACTTCATGGCTCGGCGGTCTCGCTCCGGATTACTCGGCTGGGGACGCGCGGTCCATCATTGCGCAGAACCACTGCTTCGAGAATTGGAGTGAGTTCGCTTCGTATGCCGCTCGGTTGAGGGACGGCCGATCAGCCGTCGCACGATTCGAACGGGCAGTCGACGCCATCGTCGCCGGCGACGCCCGCACTCTCGAGCAGTTGCTTCGGGACGATCCGGCTCTGGTTCGAGCGCGGTCCACGCGCCACCATCATTCGACGCTTCTTCACTACCTTGGCGCCAACGGCGTTGAAGGCTACCGCCAGCGGACTCCCAAGAATGCGGTGCAAATTGCCGGCATTCTGCTCAACGCCGGCGCGGAGGTCGACGCCGTTGCAGACATGTATGGCGGCGGATGCACGACGCTCGGCCTGGTCGCGACGAGCATTCATCCCAAAGTAGCGGGGGTGCTGCACGAACTGATCGAGGTGTTGCTCGCGCATGGCGCGCGCGTCGACGCGCAAGGAAGCGGTCAGGCGACGGCTCTTGTGAACGGTTGCCTCGCCAATGGACGCGACGATGCCGCAGAGTATCTCGCTCGCCGGGGCGCGCCTCTCGACCTTGAAGGGGCGGCGGGCGTGGGGCGGCTCGATCTCGTCAAGTCCTTCTTCAATTCCGACGGCAGCCTGAAGAATACAGCCACGACGGCGCAAATGAAGGACGGCTTCACTTGGGCGTGCGAATACGGGCGCACTGATGTGGTGGAGTACCTTCTCGATCACGGCATTGAGGTCGGCGAGTTGCTTCCGCGCCCGCTTGGGCAGACCGGCCTGCACTGGGCCGCGCACGGCGGGCACGTCGACACCGCGAAGGCACTCTTGCGGCGCCGCGCGCCAGTTGACGTCAGGGACAAGCGGTTTGATGGGACGCCGCTCGATTGGGCGCTTCACGGCTGGCGCGAGCGCCAGACCGATGCTGCGACGAATGACTCTTACCACGGCGTTGTTTCGTTACTGGTCGCCGCCGGGAGCCGTGTGGAACCGGGGTGGCTCAGCGATGAGAAAGTCCGAGGCGACCCTCGAATGTTCGCGGCGCTCAGCGGCAAGAGGCGCGTTTCCAGAGCGTCAAGGCACGCTGCGCGGTAATGAGTAAACGCGAGTGTTCTGAGTCAGAAGATCGTTAGGAGAGTCTTTCGCGCGTGCCGGTTCTTCCGAGCCCCGTCAGGGGCGGCAGGGAGTAGCCCACGGCGCAAGCCCTGGGTCAGATGGAACTCACCCCGCCTTCGGCACCCCTCTCCCGCTCGGCGGGAGAGGGGACGGGGGTAAGGGCGGCTCTCGCAACCCACGGCTTGCGCCGTGGGCTACTCGCTGACGCCCGCTCCGCGGGCTGACATATTCAACGAACTTCTGAGGCATGACGCTTGGAAGCTCTCCTTCCGCGAAGTCCAACCCCGCGGCTAGCCGCTGACTGCCCTTGGGTACCCGCGTCCGGTTACATGAACAAAGAGGGTGCATCGAAGAGTTGATCAAGGCCATCTAATAAGTGTTGGGGGGCGGGGTCTATGTGAGTCCGGTTCTGGCTGAAAGGCTGGCGCTCGATTGGATCGAAGACGCCGGGTGGCCTGTCCACGAGACCCTGCCCAACTGGGAATTCGAGGTCCTGCGGATGATCGCCTTGGGGAGAATCGTAACCCAGATCGCCGAGGAAATGCATTTAAGCGTTTCCACCACGAGCACACATCGCGCCCACATTCTGGAAAAGATCAACATGACGACCACTGTGGAGTTCGTCCACTACGCGGTGCGCAACCATCTTGTGGATTGACGAACGGCCAGCCACTCTCCTTGCGTTTTCCCTAGGCACTTGCCCCGCATAAGAAACCGCGAGCCGCCACCCAGAGTTTGCCTTAGGCACGAATCTGACTTTGATGGATAGTGCGGGTGCGGCGCGGGCTGCAATATGGAACTCTACGACTGACGGGAGGGCCCACCGTCAGGCGGACCGGGGCTCGGACCGAAGGATCTGTATGGGATTGCAAGTCGAGATCTATGACGCAGGCAGCTATCTGCTGATAAAGGCCGCCAGCCAATACAGCCTTGTTAATTTGACGGACTTGTTGGATAGAGCGGCCCAAGAGGCTGAGAAACGCAACTATGGCGAAGTCCTGCTCGATCTCAGCGCGGTCGCTGGATCCGTCCCCGTTCTTGACATGCTGGTGATTGGAGAACATTGCGCGAGAGTCTGGAAGCGCACGCGTAAATTGGCCATCGTCAGCGCAAAAGGGGGGCTCGAGAGCTTCTTCGAGGATGTGTGCGTCAACCGAGGGGTCGTCCTGGCCGTTTTCCCCGATCAAGCTGCCGCGTTGGCATGGTTGATGATTTAGGCGGCGACCCTCGTCAGCCGACGGGCTCATTTCTCCAACGAACTTGTGACTCGGAACGCCAGAGCCTCTGCTGTCGTTAGCGCATCCGCAGCCTTCACCTTGACATTGGGCTCCACGCCCACTACTGCCCAGTCAGGCTCCCGGTAGGGATTGATGGCCCGGGTTTCACGGATGCCCATTCCGAAGTGATCGTCAAGGCGATGAAAGACCCCCACGTCAGTAGCGCCGCCCGTCTTCTCGCCCACCAGGGTGGCGCGTTTCAGCATCTTCAAGCCGTAGCTGAAGTGCTCCGCGCCAGAGAAGGTTCTGGCCGAGGTCAACACATACGCCGGCTTGTCGGCCAGGCGGTTTCCCGGCACCGGCGACCGTGTCCACAAACGCTCGCTGGTGTTCTCCCTGGGGTTATAAAAGAATTCCGGGTGGTCGAAGAGATAAGCGGCAAGCAGCATCACCATGTCCGGGTAGCCGCCCCGATTGTCCCGCAGATCGAAGATGATCGCTTCCGCCCCGTTCAATCTCGCCATCGCCGCCTTCGCCGTGGGCCCGCAAACGGAAGGCTCCGGAAACGAATTGAGTTTCAGATAGCCAATCCGGTGCGGCAGGATCTCAGCCTTCTCGAACGTACAGTTACTCTCCTGCATCGCCCGGCGATAAAACGCCAGGCGCTCGGCGGACGGTCCGGCCGGGCGATCGGGCAAAGGCCGCTGACTGTAGATCACCTCGAGGTGCAGGTCATGGCTTACCTCTCGAATCTGTTTGGTCAGAAGTTCCGCAAAGGCCGGACCCTCCGTTAGAGTGTCGTACTCGCCGGCCTTCTGGCGCGCGGCCAGCGCCACTGCCATCTTAATCGCCATGTCCCGGTCGACGTAGTATTTCTTCAGATTCGCGGCAACCGCTTCCACCACGCGCTGCCGCTCCGCAGCATCCAACTTCGGCGCCTCGCCCGCCGTAACCGCGAGTCCGCCACCAGCGCCCTGGGGGTTTGATGATTGAGCGGGCGACGGCCACGGCCCCGGCACGCCCGGCGGCCGACCGTTGCCCATATGCGCGATCAAGCGCGGGATCGAGCTGAGCATAATCAGCGAAAGTACGCTCCCGAAAAACAGCGCTCCAAAGCGGGGTGGTGCATATGGAAGAGAACGGAATGAAGGTGACCCGTCCGGACCGAGCGCGGCTCGCGCACGCAGAGCCTCCGGCTGAACACGCCGATACTCGCGGGGGAGGGAGATTGCCAAATCGGCCAGCAGGTTCAGCCAGAAACGCAAACGGAGTAGGAACCCCTTATCGTCCCGTTGGCAGTCGCGAACGAGTTGCAGGGCTTCTTCACCGTACTCTTTGCGGAAATTCGCCGGGTAGAGGCGCAGTAGCCAAGCATACAGCTTCTCAGACATACTCCCCCCTCAGGACTTTTTTCGCCCGCGCAACCCGCAGTAAGTCCGCCAGTCGCTCGGCCTCGAACCTCAGCCGCTCGCTACCCGCCGCGGTCAGCCTGTAATACCGCCGGCGCTCCGGGCCTGGCCGCGCGTCCTCACGCCGGTCAACTTCCTCGATCAGCTTCCCTTCGAGCAGCGTCTGAATTGACCCATAGAGCGTTCCGGGCCCGAGTCGTACGCGGCCGTTAGTCTGCGCGGCGACTTGCCTCATGATGGCGTAACCGTGAAGATCATCGCCCGTCAAGGCGAGCAGGATCTCAAAGGCCGCGGAAGGCATGGGGTCGAGTTTACGCTTCGGCATACATGCTCGATAATCGCTATATCGATTATCGACTGTACTCCGGAAGAACCCTGCTGTCAAGCCTCAAGAGCGGTCCCCAATCCGTCGATAACCGGCCCGCCAGCTCAAGATCTCAAAGCTGCGCCTTCGTCACGGGAAGGCGATGGTATGACTTCCACTGTAATCGCCGTGTACCTCAGCGGTCGTACGATGAGATCAAAGCACGCAAAAGCCAAGTCCCCGCTCCACTTATCTTTTTGACTCAAAGGCTGAACCCAGAGATAATCGTTCCCCCGGAAACAAGGATTTGGTCACCAAGGAAAACTCATGCGCCTCGAAACGTACAAGATCTATCTCCGCCTTTTGCCTGCGCTCATTCTTCTCGACCTCGCAGTCAACGGACCAGCCTCCGCGCAGCAAGCGGCTCCTCCGCTCACAGTGACGGCCGCCGATTATGCGCGTGCCGAAAAATTCATGGGGTACAACACCGAGCCCCTGATGGACCACGCGGCGCAGCCCGCCTGGACCAGCGACGGGCGGCTCTGGTATCGCGACACCGACGCGCAGGGCGTGCGCTTTGTGATTTTCGATCCCGTCAAACTCACAAAGGGGCCCGCTTTCGATCACGTCCGGCTCGCCGCGGCTCTTTCCCAGGCGGCAGGTCAAACCTACGACGCGAGTAAGCTGCCTTTCCGCGAGATCGAGTTCACCGCCGACGGGCAGTCCGTTTCATTCCGCCTCGGCCGGCGGCGGTTCCAGTGCGACCGCCAAGGCAACCAATGCACGGCGGAGGGAAGCGCGGAAACGTCCCCGGGCAGGATGGGGCGCCGCGGCAGAGCAGGCAACGAGGTGCCCTCGCCGGATAAGAAGCGCGTCGCCTTTATCCGCGACTACAACCTCTGGGTGCGCGAGGTTTCGAGCGGCAAGGAGACCCAGCTCACGACCGACGGCGTCAAGGACTTCTCCTACGCCCTGGACAATGCGGGATGGGAGAAAAGCGACCGGCCCATCCTGCTGTGGTCGCCGGATTCGAGGAAGATCGCCACCTACCAGCAGGACCAGCGCAAGGTGGGCGACATGTACCTGGTGGAGACCAAGGTGGGCCATCCCACGCTACAATCCTGGAAGTATCCGCTTCCCGGCGACGATTCCATCGCCACCATCCAGCGCGTCGTGATCGACGTGGAAACGCCGAAGGTGGTCCGTTTGCAAATGCCTCCCGATCCGCACCGCTCCACGCTTTGCGACGATGTGGCCTGCGGCACCCCTTTTGAGGAGGCGGGGAATTGGACGGATGTGGAGTGGAGCCCGGACTCGGCGCAGATATACTTCGTTTCCACTTCGCGCGACCACAAGCAGGAAACGCTGCGGGTGGCCGATCCGTCGAGCGGTGCGGTGCATGACCTGATGGAGGAGCGCGTGGCGACGCAGTACGAGTCCGGCCAGGGCGGCGTGAACTGGCGAGTCTTCCCCGCTTCGAACGAATTCATCTGGTACTCGGAACGCGACAATTGGGGACACCTTTACCTTTACGACCTGGCCACCGGGAAGCTCAAGAACCGGATCACCTCCGGCGACTGGGTGGTCACCCGTCTGGTGCGCGTGGATGAAAAAGAGCGCACGCTTTACTTCCTCGCCGACGGAAGGGAGCCCGGGCGGAATCCCTACTTCACACATCTCTATCGGGTCGGATTCGCCGGGGAGGGGCTGACCCTGCTCACGCCCGAGGACGCCAACCACCAAATCAGCTTCTCGCCCTCCGGCCGCTATTTTGTGGACAGCAATTCCCGGTCTGATGTTCCGCCGGTGACGGTGCTGAGGCAGTCTGGCGGCAAGCTGGTGGCCACGATCGAGAAGGCTGATGTCTCCCGGCTGCGGGAGGCCGGGTGGAAGCCGCCACAGCCTATTACCGTTAAAGGGCGCGACGGCGTCACGGATCTCTATGGCTTAATGTTCACGCCCACACGACTCGACCTACACGAGAAGTACCCCATCATCAACCAAATCTATCCCGGACCGCAGGGAGGGAGCGTGGGGAACTGGTCATTCGCAGCGGCGCGAGGCGACGCGCAGGCGCTGGCCGAATTGGGATTTGTGGTGGTGGAGATCGAGGGCATGGGAAATCCCCTACGGTCCAAGACGTTCCACGACTTCTATTACGGGAATATGGGCGACAACACCTTGCCCGACCAGATGGCCGGCATGACCCAACTCGCCGCACGCTATCCCTGGATCGACTTGGGGCGCGCCGGCATCTACGGGCACTCCGGGGGAGGTTACGCCGCGGCGGACGCGATGTTTCGTTATCCCGATTTTTTCAAAGTGGGAATTTCCGAGGCAGGCAACCACGATAACCGCGAGTACGAGGACGATTGGGGCGAGCGGTACCAGGGCCTGTTGACCCGCAACGCGGGGGGAGGAACGAACTACGACGACCAGGCCAACCAGAATATCGCCAAGAACCTGAAAGGCCACCTGCTGCTGGCGCACGGTACGCTTGACGACAACGTGCCGCCTTACAACACGCTCCTGGTGGTGAACGAGCTGATCAAGGCCAACAAGGACTTTGACCTGCTCCTGCTGCCCAATCGCCGCCACGGTTTCGGCAACGAGCCCTACATGGTGCGGCGGAGGTGGGATTATTTTGTTCGCTATCTGCTGGGAGCGGAGCCGCCCAGGGAGTATCAGTTAAGGCCCCCACCCGACCCGTTTGCCGCGCCGTGAGGCGATCAGGCTGAAGTTGAGCATGCGATAACCGATACGCGAGAATAAACCTGCGTTGCGCCGTTGCGCGAATCGGTTAGAACGCCGCCTGTTGGACAAGATAGCAAGCAGAATGGAGCAAGCTTATGCCTAATTTGTTTGATCCCCTATCGATCCGGGACGTGACTCTTCCCAACCGCATCGTCGTTTCGCCAATGTGCGAGTATTCCAGCACCGACGGGTTTGCCAACGACTGGCACCTGGTCCACCTGGGAAGCCGGGCCGTCGGTGGCGCAGGGTTGGTTATGACGGAAGCCGCCGCCGTTGCCCCGGAAGGGCGGATCAGTCCACAAGACCTGGGAATGTGGAGCGATGACCATATCGAGTTTCTCGCCCGAATCACCCGCTTCATCCACTCCCAGGGCAGCGTCGCCGGCATGCAGTTGGCGCACGCCGGGCGAAAGGCGAGCACTTACCGGCCTGGGGACGGGGACGGCGCCGTCCCGGAGGGGTCGGGCGGCTGGACGAATGTGGTAGCTCCCAGCGCAATTCCCTTTGCACCAAACTACGTGCAGCCGCAAGCCCTGACGCTGGAGGGAATTCAATCCGTCGTCGGGGCATTTGTGGCAGCCGCCCGCCGTGCCCGCGAGGCAGGGTTCCGCGTGATCGAGATCCACGCCGCCCACGGGTACCTGCTTTCGGAGTTCCTTTCGCCGCTTGCCAATCGCCGCGCCGACGGATACGGCGGTTCGCTCGAGAACCGCATGCGCTTGCTGATCGAGGTGGTCCGTGGTGTTCGCGGAGCGTGGCCGGAAAATGCGCCTTTGTTCGTGCGCATTTCGGCAACCGATTGGGAGGAAGGCGGATGGACCCTCGACGATTCCGTGGCGCTGGCCCGGCGCCTGAAGGATTCCGGCGTGGACTTGGTCGATTGCTCCTCCGGAGGGAATGTGCCGCCAACCCGAATTCCCGTGGGGCCGGGATACCAAACGCCGTTTGCCGAAAGAATCCGGCGCGAAGCGAACATCCTGACGGGTGCGGTGGGCATGATCACGGCTCCGGCGCAGGCCGACCATATCATCCGCACGGGTCAGGCCGACGTTGCCATTATGGCGCGGGAGTTTCTGCGTGATCCCTACTGGCCCTTGCGGGCGGCGCGCGACCTGGGATATGCCGTCCCCTGGCCCGTGCAGTACGTCAGAGCTGCTCCCCATGGGGCCAAGACTCGTATCCCGTCAAAGTCGTAAACACCGCTGCCTTCCTTGGATGCAAGACACGGAACCCCAGTGACGGTCAAGCGGCCGCAAGGCCCGGTGGTGTGGGACTGTTGCGTTGCTGGCCAGGAATCCGAATTTTCCCGCTGAATGCATCGGGGGCACAAAGGCGCCTGTGTTCGGTAATCCTAACGCCGGCACGATCAGCACGCCTCATGTCGAGCGGCAAAACATAGCCATGCGAATGCGACGGCTGACTCGGCTGGCCAATACCTTCAGCAAAAATGGGAGAATCTTCATGCGATGCTTGCGCTATACTTCGCGTGGTATGATTTCGCCCGCCATTCCTACCCAAACGGATAGGAGTGGTTGTTGGATCATCATCGGCAACTGCGGCGCGACATTCAAACCATGATTGATGTTAGGGGCATGCTCTGATTTTGTGATTCGCAGGATCGGGAGGATGAAGTATGGCAGAAGTCCACCGGACCACGCGAGATCGCCTCGTTCCCTGTCTTATCATCCTGTTCGTAGCGCTGATTAGAGCTGTGCCGCTGGCGGCGCAGTTCACCACGGCCAGCCTGGACGGAACCGTGGTTGACCCGTCGGGTGCGGCAGTTCCCGACGCTACAGTCAGGGTGGAGAACACCGAGACAGGCCTTATCCGCAACACCCAAAGCGGACCCGACGGGCATTATCTCTTTCCCGCCTTGCCCGTGGGGGTGTACAAGCTGACGGTAGAAAAGAGCGGGTTTCGTCCCTACATTCAAAGCGGCATTGCGCTGAGCGTGAACCAGGCGGCCACTCAGCCGGTGATTCTCCGGGTTGGAACGGTGACCGAGCAAATTAACGTATCGGGCAGCGCTCCTCTCGTGACCACGCAGGTGTCAACGGTGGGGCAGTTGGTAAGCCAGCAGAACGTCGAGAATTTGCCCTTGAATGGACGCATGGCGCAAAGCCTGGTGTTCCTCATCCCCGGGGCGAACGACGTCACGCCGTATTATTGCGGCGCGGGCTGTGAGGGCGGAGTTTATCCTGGTGAACAATATGCCGCAGTCAATGGCGGCGGGCCGAACGGGGTTAACTACCAGATGGACGGCTCCGACAACAACGACACTTACATGAACACGAACCTGCCCTTCCCCGATCCGGATGCGATTGAGGAATTCAACGTGCAAAC
>Ga0209517_10001539_pt1 | contig 34480 bp, 26 predicted proteins | sample PeaSoiMetSII2010_FD_187695 | JGI IMG/M metagenome (GOLD analysis project Ga0209517, IMG submission 187695) | Peat soil microbial communities from Weissenstadt, Germany - SII-2010 (SPAdes) (version 2) | ecosystem: Environmental > Terrestrial > Soil > Wetlands > Peat | place: Germany... | reverse complement strand
CGTTCGACAACTTGCTGGGATACATGTACCCCAACGGAGTTCCCGCGAACGCTCCCCTTGGCAAGACCTTCGAGGGTGTGACGGGCCAGAACCTCTCCAATCCTGTACCGCCTGGCGTGAAGAATCCTCCGCCTCCGGGTGTCACCACAATCCCGGTTTCTCCGGTTGAGGCGGGCAACTACTTCCAGCCCTATCCCGATCCGGGCGAGAATTACGTCCACGTCAATACGCAGCTCTTCAACCTGATCGACGGCGGTGACAAGCCGCCCTACAACCTGCCCAGCAAGCGCCCGCTGCCGACACCCAATATGCAGGGTTTCATCACGGACTACATCGAGAATTACAAAGCCGCGGAGGTAAAAGGCCAGGACCCAACCTATGACGCGCCGCCGGCGGACTTCCCCTGGACGGGGTACAAGCAGATCATGCAATGCTATCCGACGTCCATCGTGCCCGTTGTCACGACCTTGGCTACGGAATTTGGCGTCTTCGACCATTGGTTCTGCGCCGTCCCCAGCGAAACCTGGTGCAACCGAATGTTTTGGAACGCCGGAACGTCTTGGGGGTTCGTCATCAATCCTCCCGAGTCCGATGCTGAGACGGCCTTCCGTTGGTTCCTCGACAGCAATGGGCCAACCATTTTCAATCAGATCGAGAATTCCGGCGGGACTTCGCCTCTTACCTGGAAGATTTACACGGCGAATATTGTTTCGGCCACGGCCATAATCCACGCTTTGGCGCTCAAGGACTATTGGCCGTATATATTTGCCGATGATTTTACGCGCTTGGTCCCCAATCCAAACAATCGCCTGTTTCTAATCCAGGATTTTTTGTCGGATTGCGCGGCGGGCACGCTTCCGGCCTACTCCTTCTTGGAGCCAAGGTTCTTTACGCCGCAGAACGACATGCACCCCTCGACCCCGGGTGCCTGGAGCGACGGCAGCGGCCCCCCCGATGTTGGCCCCGTGCTGCTCGGCGAGTTGCTGGTCTGGCAGGTGTATGACGCGATCCGAAACTCGCCGAAACGGGACAGGACGCTGCTGATCATCACCTTCGATGAACACGGCGGATGCTACGACCATGTGCCGCCGCCCGGCCAAGTGACAGCGCCCGACCTCACCGGCGACACGCTGGAGGACAATTTCGATTTCACGCGACTGGGGATTCGCATACCGACATCATGGTCTCGTCTCACATCGCCGCGAACACGGTGGTCAATGCGCCGAAGCACCACGGCTCGTTCATGAAAACCCTTCGCACGAAGTGGGATAAGATGGCGCCGGGCAAGTTTCCGCCGCTCACGGCACGCGTCACGGATGCGCCCGACTTCTTGGAAGTATTCACCTCCGCTGCGCCCAGGTCATGGCCCGAGATCCCCAAGCCTGTAATCCCAGAAGAGTTTTGGGCGAGAGACTTTTCGCGGGCTCCGCTCAGCAAGTTCCAACGGTCGATCCTCGTCGGCGCGTCGATGCTGCCGGAGCCGAGAAAGTCGATGGCGCGGGCGGCGGTGCCGCGCGACTCGCGCGCCATCAACACCACCGGAGAGGCCATGGAATATCTGAAATCGCTTCCCGGTGTCGGACCGGAAGAGCCGCTCAGCACGTTCAAATAGATTCTTGTTTTGGAAAGAGGCAGCGACAAGACTCGACGCAAAAGCGAGCATAGGCCGGGCAACGCGAGGCGCACCCGCGTGCCTATTCGCCATTCGCCTTCCTTTGCAAAGCCCGGGCGCGACAATCGGTTTCCTCTCGTATGCGTTGCTGGTCGGATAAAACCCGCGAGCGTACAGTGACAACGCCGGCGGGCCGGCCAAATCGGGAGGACGACATGCAGATCGCGCGAGCCGCCGTTTTGGCGACCGCCATCTTGGCGCTGCCCGGGCCAAAAGCACATGCGCAATCGGCCGCTTGGCACCCGGTCGGCAATGTCGAGTTCTTCGTCGGCGCCGGCGCCGGCGGCGAGAACGATCGCATCGCGCGCGCCATCCAGCGCGTGCTGACCAAGGAGCATCTGGTCGACTCGATGACCGTGCTCAACAAGCCGGGCGCCGCGCAAATCATCGCCATGACCGATCTGTCGCGCAAGGAAGGCGACGGCAACGAGATCGGGCTCGCCTCGGGCAGCTTCATCAATGCCATCGCCCGCAAAGGCTTGGACCTGCACCAGCATCTCACGCCGCTGGTCAAACTGTTCGACGCCTATCAATGCTATTTCACGGCGATCGACTCGCCGATCAAAAGCATGGTCGACGTGCGCGACCGGCTCAAAGCCGATCCCGGCTCGGTGACGTTTGCCTTCCCGGTCGGGCTGGGCAGCCCGCTGCATGTGTCAGTCGTCAATGTCGGCAAGACTGCCGGTGCGCCGGCGAAAAAGCTGGTGACGGTAGTGTTCGATTCCGGCTCCGACGTTTCGGTGCAAGCCGCCGGCGGCCATATCGACGTCGGCGAAACCAGCATCGGTTCTTCGATGCCGCTGATTCTTGGCGGCAAGCTGCGCATGCTCGGCATTGCCTCGCCGGAGCGGCTGCCGGGCGAGTTGGCCAAATATCCGACACTGCGCGAGCAAGGCCTCGATGTGGTGACGGCAAATTCCTACACCGTGCTGCTGCCCAACGGGCTGAAGCCCGAGCAGATCGCATTCTGGGCCGATGCGCTCGATCGCGTGATGATAGATCCCGACTTCAAGCTCGATCTCGAACGCAATTTCTGGACATTAAAGCCTATCCGCTATCCGGAAGCCGCCAAGTGGCTGCAGCGCGACTACGACGACAATCGCGCGGTGCTGACCGAGCTCGGAATGCTGGAATGAGCATGCCGCGGACGCTGTTCGAAAAAATCTGGTCCGACCACCTGATCGTGGTGTCGCCGCAGGGTGAGGCGCTGCTCTACGTCGATTTCAACCTGATCAACGAGGGCCAGTCGTTTCTCGCCTTCGATCAGCTTCGCATAGAGGGCCGGCAATCGCGCCGGCCGCAGCAGCATCTCGCGGTCACCGACCATTATCTGCCGACCATCAATCGTGCGCTCGGCACTGCCGGGATGGCCAATGCGGAAATCCGCAGGGTCGTCGAAATGATGGACGACAACGCGAGGGATTTCCGGCTGCCCCATGTCGGCTGGTTTCACCCCGATCAGGGCATCGCCCATGTCATATCGCCGGAGCTCGGCATTTCCCAGCCGGGCATGCTGATCACCTGCAACGATTCCCACACCGCGACCAACGGCGCCTGCGGCGCACTGGCGGTGCCGATCGGCGGCGGCAATCAGCTTCGTCACGTCGTCGCCACCCAGACGGTCTGGCTGGAAAAGCCGAAGACGCTGCGCATCGCCATCGACGGCGAGCTGCCTAAGGCGGTGACGGCGAAGGACGTGATCTTGTCGATCATCCGCGACATCGGCGTCGGCGGCGCCACCGGCTATGCGGTGGAATATTCAGGCTCCGCCATCCGCGCCCTGTCGATGGAAGGCCGGCTGACCATCTGCAACATGTCGATCGAGGCCGGCGCCCGCATCGGCATGATCGGGCCGGACGACACCACCTATCAGTTTCTCGCCGGCCGCAGATATGCGCCGAAAGGTGCGGATTGGGACAAGGCGTTGACCTATTGGCGGACGTTGCCGACCGACGGCGACGCGAGGTTCGATCGTGAGCTTCGCTTCGACGCCGCGCGTCTGGCGCCAATGGTGAGCTGGGGCACCAGCCCGGAAGATTCCGCGCCAATCGACGGTACCGTGCCCGATCCGTCGCGCATCGGCGACGCCGACCGGCGGCGCCACGTCGAGCGCGCGCTCGACTACATGCAGCTCCGCCCAGCGACGCCGCTCGCCGACGTTTCGATCGACCGTGTCTTCATCGGCTCATGCACCAATAGCCGCATCGAGGACCTGCGCGCTGCGGCGCATGTGCTCAATGGCCGCCGCGCGGTCGTTCCCGGCATGGTCTCGCCCGGCTCGAGCACGGTGAAGCGGCAGGCCGAAGCCGAAGGGCTCGATCGCATTTTTGTCGACGCCGGCCTCGAGTGGCGGGATTCCGGTTGTTCGATGTGCAACGGCTCGAACGGCGAACTGGTCGCGCCCGGCGAGCGTTGCGCGTCGACGACCAACCGCAATTACGAAGGCCGCCAGGGCCGTGGAGCGCTGACGCACATCATGAGTCCGGCCATGGTCGCCGCGGCTGCGGTGTTTGGACGGCTGGCCGACGTGCGGCAGCTCTCGTGAGGTTTTTTTGATGCAGCCGTTCACCGTCCTGACCGCCGTCGCCGCGCCGCTCGAAATCGCAAGCGTCGACACCGGGATGATCCTGCCGGGTCGTTATATGCGCCGGCATCGTCGGCCGGGGCACGATTACGGCGAGGCTTTTTTGTACGATCTTCGCTTCGACGAAGCCGGCCGGCCGCGTGCCGACTTCGTATTGAACGATCCCGCCTATCGCGACGCCGAGATCCTGGTCACCGACAGGGATTTCGGCTGCGGTTCGTCGCGCGAGGGCGCCGCGTTTGCGGTAATGGATTTCGGCCTGCGCGCGCTGGTCGGGCCGAGCTTTGGCGAGATCTTTCAGGTGAACTGCATTCAGAACGGCATCCTCGCGATCACGATGCCTGAGACGACCATCCAGGGTTTTTGGCAGCAATTGCGCGAGCGTCCCGGCGCCGAAATAACCATCGATCTGCCTAACCAAACGCTGATCGCGCCGGATCGCAGCACGCACCCCTTCGACATCAGTCCGTTGCGCAAAGACCGCCTGGTGCGTGGCATCGACGACATCGACGTCACTCTTGAATACCGCGATGCGATCGAAAGCTTTGAAGCCAGGCGTCGCGCGGCGATGCCCTGGCTGCCGACGGCGCAACGCGAATAGTCACGTCACGCGCCCGGATATTTGGCGGCGATAGCTTCGGCCTGGGCGGCGTCCTTCGGCGTATTGACGTTGAAGAACGGATCAAACGGTACCGTCGGCCACTCAGCAATGGCGATGCCGTGCCGCGCCGTCCATAGCTCGATCTTATGCAGGTTTTCGCCGACCAGCGCATGACGCAAATCCTCACGTAATTTGACCGGCCATAGCCCGACGACCGGATGCCGCCATTCGCCGGAGCGGGCGCAGGCGAGCGGGACTCGCGACATGTCGCGCGCGTCATGCAGGCGCGTCACCAGATCCTTCGGCAGGAATGGACAATCGCCCGGCGCGCTGAGGAGCCATTCGATATTCGGCGCGTTCACAGCCGTCCAGTCGAGGCCGGCGAGAATGCCTGCGAGCGGTCCGGCGAAATCCGGCACGCCGTCGCCGACCACGGGCAGGCCGGTATCGGCAAAGCGCGTGGCATCGCCGTTAGCGTTGACGATGAGACGGCTGCATTGCGGCGTGAGGCAAGCGAGCACGCGCTGCAGGATGGTTGAACCGCCGATCCTGATACGCGCTTTGTCGCCGCCGCCCATGCGGCGTGCCAGGCCGCCGGCGAGCACGAGACCGAGAGTAGGGGGTGTGGTCACGCGCGCCTAATCATCATGCACCGCGGCCTTGCGGCGATGCTTGGCGCTTTCCTCCTCGACAAAAGCGAGGTCCTGGTCGAACACGATGCGATCCTCGCCGGCGAGCGCGATGAAGCGCTTGCCGCGGGCGCGGCCGATCAGCGTCAAATTCGCCTTGCGCGCCAGCTCGACGCCCCACGCCGTAAAGCCGGAACGCGAGATCAGGATCGGGATGCCCATGCGCACGGTCTTGATCACCATCTCGGAAGTGAGCCGGCCGGTGGTGTAGAAAATCTTGTCGGCTGAACTGACCTTATACTTGAACATCCAGCCGGCGATCTTGTCGACGGCGTTGTGGCGGCCGACGTCTTCCATATAGACCAGCGGACGGTCCTCGATCGCCAGCACGCAGCCGTGGATGGCGCCGGCTTCGAGATAGAGCGAGGGAGTGGTGTTGATCTTGTGGGTCAGCGTATAGAGCCACGAGGTGCGCAGCTCGGCCGCCGGCAGCGTGACGCTCTCCAACGCTTCCATCAGATCGCCGAACACGGTGCCCTGGGCGCAACCCGAGGTCTGCACCTTTTTCTTGAGCTTCTGCTCGTAATTGGTCTTGCGCTTGGTGCGTACCACGACGATGGAGAGTTCCTCGTCGTAATCGACGCCGGTGACGACGTCGCTTGCCTTGAGCATGTGCTGGTTGAGCAGGTAGCCGAGCGCGAGATATTCGGGATGATCGCCGATGGTCATCGCCGTGACGATCTCCTGGGAATTGAGGAAGATCGTCATTGCCCGCTCGACCGTCACCGACGTTTCGATCGCGGTGCCGGTCTGGTCGATGCCTTTGACGCGCTCGGTCAGGCGTGGATCGTGCGGATCGGGGCGGATCAAGTAGTCGTCTTCGGGCGAAGCCATGGTGCTAATGTAAGGCAATGCGGGGGCTTGCGAAAGCGCGCACGCAGAAGGCCCGGCTCGCGCCGGGCCTTCTGCGTCACCACGCGTCGCCTACAATATACAATAACCTAGCTGTGCAGGCCGCCGAGCAGCCAAATCAGCAGAATGATTGGCAGCGGAATGCCGATGAGCCAAAGCAATAACCCACGTCCCATGACGTCCTCCTGTGTTGCCTCATCAAGGACGCTTTAACAACGGCGCTACGCGGCGGAAGTTCCATCGTTGCCGCCGGGATAGGCCGCGGCGTGGGTTGTCACGCCGGGGGCCGTGGCTATATTGCGCTCGTGCCCGGAGGGGTGGCCGAGTGGCTGAAGGCGCTCGCTTGGAAAGCGTGTATACGGGAAACCGTATCGTGGGTTCGAATCCCACTCCCTCCGCCAACTCATCGTTCGCATTTGCTCGCTGACGTCTGCTAATGCGTTTTAGTCGATGGAGTGCGTTTCACCCAGAACGCACCGTGCCGCCGCAGGCCTGTGATGGCGCCCTCAATATGGTCGGGCTCGACATCGGTCTCACCGCGGGCGGTGTGCTTGGCTGGGCCGTATTGGCACCGACCACCGGTGTGCCCGCCGACGCATCGGCCGGTGAATATGTCGGCGCCAGTGGCGAGATCGGTTTAGGCGTCGACGTCGGAACCAACGTCCTGATCGGTGGCTCCCTGCGCCCCTTCGCGCTGCAGCTGGTCTCGGTGCAGGGCTCGGTTGCCGTCAACGTCGCTCTCGGCGTCTCCGCGCTCAAACTGCGGCCCGCCCTCTAAGATTGCGCCGATGGATTTTACTTTTTGGTCTACAAGATTTTCACCTTTCACGCGCGTTGATATGGATCAATGCGTGTCACTTGGGGCCAACGTCTAATTCAAAGATGATTCAGCAGAGACGGAAAAAATCTCGTCGAATTGCGGAGGAGAACAATCATGAAGGCTCTATTCAGTGCGGTTTCGCTGTCGGTAGTTTTGGCCGCGTCAGGCGCATCGGCACAGGACGTAGTAAATTTGAGCGGCCGGTGGCAATGCATGGCGCAGTGTCTCGGCCCGCCGGGCGGCTTTGCCTTCATCACGCAAAATGGCTGGGATCTTAATGTCGTGAATGACATAGGCATGGCATCGAGAGCCTGGGTCGATTATCCCGGCCATATTTGGATAGACCGGGCGAACATAGGCGCTATCTATTCGCCGGACGGCTTCACCCTTCAGTTCGACAACGGAACGATCTGGCAGCGCGCTCCGATGTTGCCGCCTCCGCCTCTTCGCAGCCGCGGCTAGCAAAGGGCGCGTCGGTAAAGCTCGAAGTAGCCGGTTATCGCTCGCACTGCTCCGTAAATCCCCTTAGGGGGATTATCTGAATTTTCTTCCAGCGCACGGGCATTAAGCATTGGCCAGCCTGATAAAGGGGCGCCAAGTCATGCTCGCACAAACATCAATCAAATCCGGCTCATTTCGGTCAGCGTTTGGCGGTTTTCGAGGTCTCGCAGGCGGCTTGATCGTATCTCTCGCCGCAGCCTCAATCATTACCGGTCTCGGGATGTCGGATCTGACCGCACGTACCGTGGTCGATCCATTCGGGCAAACGGTGAACCGCGCCCTCAAGGGCGATCGGTTGCCGCTTAAGCCCGCAAGCCGTTCGGATGTCGAAAATCAACCTATTGATTTTCGCACTCCACGCACATGGACGCCTGATTTGAAATTGCCGGATGGTTGCGAAGCCATGGTAAGCTCCATCGCAAATTCCGAGTTGGCGCAAATTGCCGGCCGCTGCGTGTCGTAGGGGTCAGCCCAACAATTGACGTTCAAGCTCATCCAAGGCCTTGCGCACCTCCGTGACGATGAGCTTGTCGGCGACGGTCTGATCGACATCCGGGACATCCCAATCGAATATCGCACGGTATTTCTCGACTAACTTTTTCACGTCGGCGCTGATCCGATTGCGATGTGCTGCCAATTCCTTCTCTTCGATTCTTGCCACTTTATCTCTCTCCTTGATGTTCGGGCCTAGCAGCGCCCTGTCGTGATCCTCCTATGAGCCCGAAGGCCGTCAGCGTCCATCAGGTGAATGTGCTTGTTCGTCAATATGTCCATCTTGCAGGAAAATGACGCACCATTGGGTAAATTATGATTTTGAATTTTCATTACGGCATTTGATCTGCGGCGCAGTAGCGACCTCAACTGTGCCGCGGTGGCGATGATGCAGACGCGATCACCGGTCGAAAGCCTCATGGAATGCCCAGCGCGCCTTATCATTGATAGTTTGCGCGCCTTCTCCTGCACGAAGCCGCAATCGTTTAGGGGTGAGTGACGTCCCGGACTTGGCTGTAGGCCTGCGACACCGGGCGCCTGCACAATGTCACAACAGGCTGACACGTGGCAGCGACAGCAGCGCTCGATAAGATCAACGGCTGCACTCGTGCAGAGTCAGATTGCAATCGCTGTTGAAAGACCGAGTCACGGCTGCATTCGCGATTGACAAAATAGGTCGCGCGCATTGAATCGTAAAACTGATGATTCTTCCCCAGCCAGAGGAGACAGGACATGGCGAAGAAAGCAGCGAAGAAGAAGACGAAGAAGAAGACGAAGAAGAAAAAGGCTTAGAAGCGCTCGAAGAGCACGCGGATGGTCTGACGAGTTCAGGGCGGCGCTTGAGCAAGCGCGTTACCGGTAGATGGCCTGGGATCAGTTCCGCAGTGCTGTCTTTGCAGGGAGTAGGAGCGCCGTCCTCTTTTCTGTGTAAAGGCCCGCCAACAAGCGAAGCATTGCGGTTTTCCCACAACACTCATTTCCTTGGCGCCACTGCGGCCCGATTGCCCGCAGCCTGATTGCGCTAGTCGTCGGCTTCTTCGTTTCTGCACGGGTGTCATTCTGAACTTCGACGGCGTGATCGAGGCATTGGAATACCATGGCATGACCGCGCTGCACTGAGCGGTCTTTCTGTTTGCATCCAGTCGGTGGCACCGAACAATTCTTCAAGCGTGAAAAAAGTCGTCGCCAACGCGGAGCCGTCCACACATGGAGAAAAGTGGACATCGCGGAGAGCGATCGCCGTGTCGGTTTATGACTCGTTGTTGAAGCGATCTTGCCACGCTACATCGGCATCGCGCGAGCTGACCGAGTACGTGTCGCAAGGCTTGAGCATGTTCAACAAGCAGCAACAGCTCGTTGCCTCCATCAGCAAATATCTGGAATTGTACGACCTCTCGCCTGACGCCTTCCATCTCGGCTGCTCGCTCAAAGCGTTTCTGGCGACGGGGAGGGTAAAGTCGTCGCCGAAGGGATCAAAACGAATGCGGGCTGGAAGCGGCTGCACGATGTCGGCCGCGACATCGGCCAGGGCTTCATGTTTGCGCCTACTCTCGAGGCCGGTCGGCTTGCAGATCGGACGATGCAGTGGAGCGATCGCGCAAATCCGGCGCGCAAATCCGAGCGATGTCCTTGAGTTGGATGCTCGGGGGCGACCTCGCTGCTGACGCGGTCGGCGGCGGCGACGGCTCAGCCCAACCCCGCGCACGGCGCGTGCGTCCGGTCACGTCGAACGCACCAGCATGAAGCAGCGCCGAATTTCTGCACGAGCAGATTCATCCGCCAGCCGACGTGTCGCGCAGCTGCATGGCATCTATTGCGCAATGAGGCTTGACTCAAGTTAACGTCGGCCATTACGCTAGACAACCTTCGGATTAGGAGCGTCGGGCCACACTCCGACGCGTCATCAGCGCCTAGCCCACTTCGTCGAGCGCCCCCCGGCAGGGGGCGAGCGTCGGTACCTGGGGAGTGCGACATGCCTGTGACTCCGACCTATCCGGGCATCTACATCCAGGAAGCGCCCGCTTCCAGCCACACGATCGTAGCGGCACCGACCAATATCGCGGTGTTTATCGGCTACACCCACCCATTGAAGACGGCGGCGTTCAAGACCCTTACAGCCAATCCGAACCCGCCGACCCAGCTGGTCGACCCGGTACTGATCTTCGGGTATTCCGATTACGTCGCGCAGTTCGGCAGCTTCCTGCGCAGTGCTGCGTTCGCCAACGCTTATGGCCCTTCCGGCAATCCTGGCGCCTTCCGCGATATGGCGCAGGCGGTGAATCAGTTCTTCCTCAACGGCGGGACCACCGCCTATATCGTGCCGATCCAGAGCGGCAAGCTGTCCAACTTCTCAGCGGCCATGGTCTGGCTCAATGGTGGCGTGCTGACGGCGCTGCCGGCTGGGAACCTGTCGCCGCCCACGCTGCAGCCCACCAGCGGGATTGTCTTCACCGCGATGGAGGTCACCGACGAGCTCTACGCAATGGCCATCACCATCCGCCCGGTCCCGCAAAGCATTCCACCGGGCGATCCGCTGGCCGACATTATTATCACTTACGGTCAGGTAATCCCGCCGCCGCAGCAAAGCTCGCCACCCTCATCGCCGCCGAGCTCGCCACCCTCATCGCCGCCCAGCTCGCCATCGCCGACGCCGCCGATTCAGTCTGGGCCCGGCACTGTCGTCGAGACCTATCGCCGCGTGTCGCTCAGCCAATACCAGGCTGACGGCAAAACCCCGAACCCGAACTACATCGTGCCCCGGCTCAGCGCTTCCGCGCTGGTGACCGTGACCGTAACGTCCAACCCCGGCACCTGGCCGGTGCCGACCCCAACGCAGAAGACCTTCACGCAGACGTTTGGGACCTACCTGACGCAAACGACGAATTTCTATAATCCCTCTGACTTTACGGCGGTGCTGCAGGAAGACACGCCGCTCGACAAGCTGCCGGTGTTCAACCTGATGATCCTGCCGGGGATCGCCGACAATAGCTTAACCTGGAACAACGACCTGAGCGGCGTTTTGATCCTCAGCGCGGCGATCGCGTTCTGCGAACGCAGAATGGCGTTCCTCATCATGGATCCGCCGGCTGCGGACAGTGCCGATGGGACCGTCGCTCCCGCCCCCGGGACGGTTCCCCCCGGCTTCACACCGCCGCCGCCCGGGTTGCTGTCGAACTTGATTCAGAGCACGGTGCAGAGCGGAACCTTGCCGGAAAGCAAGAACGCCGCGCTCTACTTTCCTTATCTGCTGTCGCCGGACCCAATCAGCGGCAGTGCGACGAACTACGTCACCAATCTGCCGTTCGAGATTCCGCCTGCTGCGACGGTGGCCGGAATTTATTCGGCAACCGATCTCTCAAGGGGAGTGTGGAAGGCGCCGGCGGGCTTCCAGGCTCAAACCAACAATGTCAACGGCGTCGTCGCCCGCGGCGTCATGACCGACCAGCGCCAGGGCACGCTCAATCCGCTCAGCGTCAACTGCCTGCGCACGTTCCCCAACATTCCCACCGTCGTGTTTGGCGCGCGCACGCTGTCCCTCACCGATCAGTCTTGGATCTACGTGCCGGTCCGCCGCATGGCGCTGTTCCTCGAGCAGACGCTGTACGCCAACCTGAAATGGGTGATCTTCGAGCCCAACGCCGAGCCGCTGTGGTCCGCCATCACCATGAGCATCAGCGCCTTCATGCTCGGTCTGTTCAAGCAGGGCGCGTTCCAGGGCGATACGCCAAGCCAGGCCTTCAGCGTGCAGTGCAACAGCCAGACAACGAGTCAGGCCGACATCGACAGCGGCATCGTCAACATCGTCGTCGGCTTCGCGCCGCTTAAGCCGGCGGAGTTCGTCATCATCACCATCGCGCAACTCGCCGGACAGACGCAGACCTCCTGACCTCAAGCTCGGAAAGGACTGACCGTGAGTACTTTTACCGTCAACCCGACCCGGCTCGATCCGTACAAGTCATACCGCTTCCTGGTTTATTTCGGCACCAGCACGACGCCGGTCGCCGCCGTCAGCAAGGTGACGGCAGTGAAGCGTACGACCGACGTGATCGAATACAAAGAAGGCGGCAACAACATCATTCTGCAAGGGCCCGGCCGCACCAAATACGAGCCGATCACGCTCGAGCGCGGCATTACCTACGACAACGCCTTCATGAATTGGGCCGATGCAACGCAAAAGCTGGACCAGGGGCATCCGGTCACCTCGCTTGCCAATATGCGGCAAGAGATAACGATCGCGCTGCTCAACGAGGAAGGCCAGACCGTGCACGGCATTACCGTGCACCGGTGCTGGGTGTCCGAGTACCAAGCCTTTCCGGATCTCGATGCCGGCGCCAACGCCATCGCGCTTGAACATATCAAGCTGCAGAACGAGGGCTGGGAGTTCAATTCCACCATGAACACCGAACAGGCTGAGACGTGACATGCCGCGCGCCAACGCGCCGCGCCCGCACAACGACGCCATTGTGGCCCAGTTCGTGCTGCCGGTCAGCGGAGTGGCCGTTGCGTTGCGGCAGCCGACAGGCGCCGAAGATCTGCTGCTGACGGAGCACCGCGTCGACGATCCGGCGCTGGCGCTGGCGCTCGCGGAACGGCTCGGCCGGACCGACCCCGCACTCGATTGGGCCGAGCTGCCGGTGGCGGACATCGATACGCTGATCGTGCGGCTGCGCCAGGCAATCGTCGGCGACCGCGTGATCGCCGAGGTCACGTGCGCCAACGCGTCGTGTGGTCAGCGTGTGGACCTGCCCTTCGGCATCGACGCTTATCTCGATCATCACCGGCCCAGCCGCCGCGGCAGCAGCAGGCGCGGCTGGTCGGCCGAGAACACCACCGACGCGCCAGGGTGGTTCGTGCTGCATGCGGCGGCCGCCGATGGAATCGACGCGCGGAAAGCGCAGCGCGCCGGGAAAACAAAGCGCACAGGCGACGACGTGCCAATTGAAGCCGACGCGGTGCAGTTTCGTCTGCCAACGCTGGCAGACCAGATTGCGGTTTATGGGCTGCCGGATGCCGTCGCCGCGCTCGCGGCGCGCTGCATCCGCCCTGGCACGCTGTCGGGCCGGACACGCGCGCGCGTCGAGGCCGCGATGGCTGCGCTCGCCCCGCCTCTGGCCGGCCCCTTGCAGGGGCCTTGCCCGCACTGCGCGTCACCGATTGCCGCGCGGTTCGAGGCGCGTCTTTACTGCCTGCAGGAGCTGCGCGACCGCGCACGCTTCATCTTCGACGACATCGACGCGCTGGCTGAACGTTATCATTGGTCCGAGCGGGCCATTCTGACGCTGCCGCATCTGCGCCGGACAAGCTATGTGGAGCGCGCCCGCCGGGCCCGTTTGGGCTGAGGGGAGGGTGAGTGATGAAGCGTCCCTCCTATCTGCAGCTGATCGCGCCCCGGGCGCCGGGACGGGACCGTGGCGGCGTGGCCGTCCTATCGCCGCCCCGCCAACCATTCCGCCCAAGCGCCGCGGCGCCCGATTTCGTCGAAATGGAACAGCGCGCGGCGCTGCCCGCTGCGAGCCAACCGCGCCCGCGCCGGCGAGCCCCCTTGCCGACGGCGAACTCCACCTCTGAAACCCAGCAAGCGGTTTCTCCCGCGACAGACGCTGCGGACCCGAACCGGCAAACGGCGCCCGCGGCGACGAACCCTGCGCGCACAGTCCCGCAGTCTGCGCCAGCCAACCTTCCGCGGCCGCCGCGCCAAAGGGCAGCACCACCGGCACCGGGCCACACCGGCCGCCGCGACGTTGACCGCATTGCCGCGGATCGACGGCAAAGATCGCCGGAGCCGCCGGCCGTTGCAGCGGCGCCAGGCGCCACCGCTTCGGTCTCGCGCGCGGTGCGTCCGCCAACTATGTCGACTGCGGCGGTGGCGCTCCGCGAATCTGCAACGGCGCCGCCGAGCGCAGCGCCGGCGATGCCAGAGCGGGCAACGTCGCCATCGCAGGCATCATCAATAGCGGCTGCGGACCATGGCGCGCCACGATCGACGGTCGCCACGCCCACGGCCAACCCATCCGTGTCTTTGTCGGACATCCCGGATGCGCGCGTCGCTCGCGGCGGTGATCGCGAGCCGACATCGTCCGCCCGCGTCGCTGCCTCGGCGTCGCTGCCGGTGATCGCACCGCCGGCCCCGCAGCCTCGCCCGCCGCTGCCGCCATCGGCGCGCGACCGCGCCGCTTCGGGACTGCATATCGGCACGCTCGAGGTCCGCGTCGTCACGCCAGCTGTGCCGCCGGCGGCGATACCCCGTGCAGCGTCTCGCCCGCGCGCCGGTCGCAGCGCCGGCGGCGGCGGCCGCATCGCGCGCGGCTTCGGTGTATTCGGATTGGGCCAGACCTGACCATGCCAGATGCTCCTGCCGTCAAGCGCATCGACCGCTTGCTGCTCGATATCCCGGGCAGCACGGCGGACTACGGGCGGCAGGTCGCACTTCTGGTCGCCGCCGGGCTCGCTAACGCCGGTGCCGTGCCGCAAGCCGGCGACCTGCCGACATTGCGCGTCACCATCACCGCCGACCACCGCAGCGATCCGGCAACGCTGGCGCGCCGCATCGTCGCCGCGACATTGCGCGATCTCGCGCGCTCGCCCTGAGGATTCGCCATGGCCGTTCTCAAAGGCGCGCTGATTTCCTTCATGCCGCCCGGCGGCCTCGGCCTGCCGTCGCTGCCGAACGTCATCGTCTTCCAGATCAACCCGGAGACAATCACTCATGCCTGGACCGAGGCGGCGCCGCCGCAAGCGCCCTCGGATCCGAAGGTCAAGGTCAATCCTCTCGCCGTGTCCGGAGTGCCCGGCGAGAGCTTCCAGTTCACCCTGATGCTCGATTCCGACGAGGAGCAAGCCGACGTCGCCACCGACCCGGTCGGTGCCGGCTTGGCGGTCGCCAGCGGCGTCTATACGCGCCTCGCGGCGCTCGAGTTGCTGCAATTTCCGACGCTGTCGCCAACCTCCAGCCTGGTCGGCCAAGTCTCTGCGGCAACGGCGGCAGCTGGTGCCGGCACCAGTGCCGCTGACAGCTCCGCCCAGAGCGTGCCGTTGTCGCAGGTGCCTGTCGCGCTGTTCGTCTGGGGACCGCAACGCATCGTGCCGGTGCGCGTCACTGCGTTCAGCGTGACGGAAAAGCTGTTCGACGCATTCCTCAATCCGACGCACGCCGAAGCGCAGATCACGCTCACCGTGCTGACGCCGGACGAACTGGCCGCGGTGCAAGGCTCGATGGCCAGCGTTGCGCAGGCCGCCTACAGCTACACGCTCGGACTGAAACAAGCGCAAGCGATCGCCAATCTCGCCGAGTCGGCGGCGGGTATCGTCGGCATGCTGCCGATACCGATGTAAGGAGGCGCTGGCCGTGTTCTTTCCTGGCAGCCGCTATTTGTCGCTCACGCCTTACAGCGTAACGCGCCCGGACGGCAGCGTCGTGCAGGTGACGCGGCTGCCGACGCCGGGACTGCAGGCCGTGCTCGGCTACTACCGGCGCCACACCGGCGACCGGCTGGATCAGATCTCGGCGCGCTTTCTCGCCGACGCGACGATGTTCTGGCACGTCTGCGACGCCAACGATGCGATGGTGCCGGACGCCCTGGCCGCGCACGACTTGGTTGGAATCCCGATCGATGCGCCGACGGGAGGCTGAATGGCCAATTCCTATCAGTTGCTGCTGGGCGGCCAGCAAGCCGACTCTACGCTGTACACGCTAATCACGTCGGTGGAGGTGGACGAGAGCATGGACATGCCGGCCGCCATCCAGATCACGGTACCGGTGTCGCGCAGCACGGGCGGCGACCTGAGCTATATCTCCGATCCGCGTTTCGCGCCGCTGGCACCGGTGGCGATCGTCGCCTCGGCTGGCGGCAGCGGCGCGCAGGGCGTGGCCACCGGCGCGGTAGGCGCGGTCGCCGCCGCGGTCGGCGGCGGCTCGGCGCCGGCCGCCTCGCAATGCATCTTCGACGGCTACGTGCTGTCGCAAAAGATCCATCTGGAGACCGGCATCACCAACTCCACGCTCACGGTCTGGGGCCAGGACGCGTGTTGGCTCATGAACCAGACCGAGACCGTGCGCGAATGGGTTGACGTCACCGACGCCGACGTCGCCGCTTCGATCTTCGGCAATTACGGCATCACGCCGTCGGACCAGAACACGCAGGACGATTCGCCGTCACATACCGAGGATACCCACAGCCTGATGCAGCACGGCTCGGACATTGCGTTCCTGCGCATGTTGGCACGGCGCAGCGGCAAGGTCTGTCGCGTGGCGTGCGCGGATCAGCCCGGCGTGCGCACCGGCTATTTCGCCATTCCGAACCTCGCCGGCGATCCCGCCGTGACCATCGACCTGACCGACCAGACCAACTGGACCGTCAGCGCCATCGACCTGGAATGGGATGCCACGCGTCCCACCGCGGTCGTCGCGCGCGAAGCGCTGTTCAGCGATTCCGATCCGAACGGTGCGATCGGCGACACATCGGACTCAGGACTCACGAGCCTCGGCGACCGCACGCTCGCGGCGTTCACCGGCAAACCGATGACGGTGCTGTTGGCCACCGCGGTGGACAGCGCCGGCGAACTGACGCAACGCGCCCAGGGCGTGCTGCGCGAATCCGGCTGGTTCTTGCGCTGCGAGGGCGAGGCCGACGTCGAGCGGCTCGGCGTGGTGCTGCGCGCCGGCATGCTGGTCGCGCTGTCGGGTATCGGCGCGCTGCATTCCGGCACCTGGATCGTGTGGACGGTCCGCCATCAACTGACTCAGGAGGCGCACAAAATGACATTCACGCTGTTGCGCAACGCTGTCGGCAATCCGCCGTCCGGCGGCAGCGGCGGCCTGTCGGCACTGGTAGGCGCGTCATGAACGACAACACCGCCAAGCCCGGGGCGCAATCCGGTGGCGGCAGCCACCATGAGCAGGCGTTGATCGACGTATTGGAGCGGTTACGCAATCGCTTCTTCGGCAAATATCGCGGCGTGGTCACCGATGTCGACGCCGCAACCATGCGCGTCAAGGCGAGCGTGCCTGCGGTGCTCGGACAGCAGCCCTCCGGATGGGCGCGGCCCTGCGTGCCGTTCGCCGGTCCCAGCATGGGCTTTGCCTTTTTGCCCGAAGTCGGCACCGGCGTCTGGATCGAGTTCGAAGGTGGCGACGTGTCCTACCCGATCTGGGCCGGCTGCTACTGGCACGACGGCGAGCAGCCATCCGATGCCACCACCAGCGTGCTCGCGATCGTCACCAAAGCCAGCCAGAAGATTTTGCTCGACACCGGCGGCACCATCACCGTCAGCGACCAGAACGGCAATACCGTCAAGCTGGATTCCAGCGGCATTACGCTGCAAGGCGGCGGCCAAAGCGTGGCGCTCGGCAGCGCCGGCGTCAACGTCAACAACGGCGCGCTGGAGGTGACCTGACCATGCCAAGCCTGCTCACCACCGCGAGCGTCATGATGTGCCCGCACGGCGGCACCGTGCAGGCCTCGCCGACGAGCACCAATGTGCAGATCGCCGGCGCACCAGCGCTGACCGCGTCCGACGTTTTCGTCATTGCCGGCTGTCCATTCGTGATCGGAGTGGTGCCCTCGCCCTGTGTCACCGTGCAGTGGGTGCAACCGGCTGCGCAGAGCACCATCTCCGGCAATCCGACGCTGACCGAGGCGAGCGTCGGACTGTGCATGGCGGCGGCGCCGCAGGGGCCGGTGATGATCGTCTCCGCCCAGCCGAATGTCAGCGGACTGTAGGAGCGCGCATGAGCCGCACCGACTACAGCTTTCCGTTCGCCATCGACTTGGTGTCCCGCCAGGCGGCACAAGCGCCGTACCCGATCCATGTCGATCAGATGATCCGTCAGATCCTGCTCACCACGCCCGGAGAGCGCGCCGATTTGCCGGAGTTCGGCTGCGGCCTGCGGCAATTGCTGTTCGCGCCGGACAGCGATGCGCTGCAGGCGACCACGAAAGTGCTGGTCCAGCACAGCCTGAAGCAGTGGCTCGGCAACCAAATCACGGTGCAGAGCGTCACGGTCTCGCCGGGTCCGGGCGGGGACTATTCGCAGATCGTGGTGCAGGTCAATTACGTGCTGCTGGAGACGCAATCGCAGCAGCAAACACAGCTCGTGGTGAGCTGACATGGCCGACCGCGACCGCCGCGCCAAAGTATTGGCTTCCCCGGTCGTCAACGGGATCGACTTCGTCGCGGTCGCCAATACCGCGCAGACGGAGCTGCGCGTGCATTTCCTCAACGCCGTCAATGTCGCGCCGCTGACCGGCGCGCCTACTATCAGCGGCGGCGAGACCATCCCCAATGTCGCCGTACTGCCGATCGCGGCGGCCGACTGGGGCTGGGATGACGGCCACGCCGTGCTGACGCTACGCGTCGCCGCGCCGGGCGATTTTTCGACCTACACGCTGACTATACCGAGCGCGAGCCTCGACCGTTTCTTCGAGCACGTGGCGTTCTCTTTCAAGGCCGGCTGTCCGTCGGACCTGGACTGCGAGACCCCGCTGGTGCCATGCCCGCCGCCCACCGGCAACGCGCCGCCTATCGACTATCTTGCCAAGGATTTTTTGAGCTTCCGCCAGGCGCTCCTCGATTTCTCAACCTTGCGTTATCCGAATTGGCAAGAGCGCTCCGAGGCCGATTTTGGCGTCATGTTCCTCGAGGCGTTGAGCGCCGTCGCCGACGAGCTCAGCTACACCCAGGACCGCATCGCCAGCGAAGCGACATTACTTACGGCGACGCAGCGACGCTCCGTGCAGCAGCATGCGAGGCTGGTCGATTACGAGCCGATGCCGCCGGTTTCCGCCAGCACGCTGCTGCAGTTCGAGGTGGCCAAAGGCACCACCAGCATCCCGCATGGACGCGCGGTGATCGCTCCCGCCCCCGATGGCACGCCGGTCACTTTCGAGACCGGGCTCGGACTGCACGACACCTCGCCGCCGCCACCGGCGAACGCGTTGTGGAACCGTGAGGCGACCCCTGCCATCAGTGGCTACTGGCTCGACGACAGTCAGCAATGCCTGCCGGCCGGCGCGACGCATATGTTTGTGGCCGGACACGGATACGGCTTCCAGCCCGGTCAGATGCTGCTGATCGAGACGCAGCCCGAAAACCCGGCCGACCCGGTGGTGCGGCAGATCGTTCGCCTGCTGCCGCAAAACGATCCCGCAGGGCCTTGGCAACACGAGTTCTTCGACCATCTGCTTCCCAATCCCCGCCCCCCCAACATTCCGCCGCCGACGCCAGTCACCCGCATCGCTTGGCAGGCATCGGACGCGCTGAAGGTGCCGCGCGATTTGTTGAACACCACGGTGATCGGCAACATCGCCAATGCGACCCAAGGCAGAACGGTGACTGCGCAATTCGTCATCGGCACGCCCCCACCCGGCATCGCCAACTCGATCCCGGCCGCCATCGAGCGCAGCGGACCGCAGCCGCAGCTGTCGCCCGGTGTGTGTGGCAGTCCGCCGGTCATCTATCACTACACGCTCGCCAATGCGCCGCTGGCATGGCTGCTGCCACAGCCGGCCATTGATCCTTCCGGCTTGCCGGTTCCGGAAATCAAGCTGAGCCAGACACAGCCGATCGGGAGCGGCCCCGGCCCCTGGGCCTGGGTGCGCCGGTTGTTGCTGGCGGGGGCGTTCGATCCATATTTCACCGTCGATCCGGTGTCCTACCGCACATTGACGACCAACTCCGACAGCAGCGTGCAAAGCGACTACGACGGCGACGCCGGCGACACGATCCGGTTCGGTGACGGCGTGTTTGGCGCCAACCCCGATCCGGGAATGCAATTCATTGTTACCTACCGCTACGGCGCCGGCACCGTCGGCAACGTCGCCGCCGACGCCATATCCCAGCTCGATCCAGCGACGGCGGCAACCGGATACTTCACCAAGGTGACCAATCCTCTCCCGGCGACCGGGGGCGCCAACGCGCAGACGCTGCAATCCATCCAGCGTCTCGCCCCGCAGGCGTTTCACACGACGCAGCTTCGCGCCGTGCTTGCCGCCGATTATGCCGCCGCTGCCGATAAGCTGCCCTGGGTGAAATGCGCCGGCACCGTGTTCCGGTGGACCGGGAGCTGGCTCACCACCTTCACCACGCCGGAGCCGGTCGCGACCGAGCAGATCCCGATCGACGATCGGATCGAGCTGATCAACTTGCTCAACCGCTTCCGCATGGCCGGAACCGAGAGCTATGTGCCGGATCCGGATTACGTCTCGATCGACCTGATCGTCGAGTTGTGCGCGCAGCCCGATGCCTTTGCCGCTCAGGTCGAGCAGGCGGTGACGGCGGCGCTGTCGCCGACCGGTCCGGGCGCCGCCAACGCCTTCTTCGCGGTCAGCCGCTTCGTGTTCGGTCAGCCGCTGCAACGCAGCGCGCTGGAGGCGGCGATTCAGGCAATCCCGGGAGTCGCCGGCGTCACTTGCATAGAGTACCGGCTGCGCGACCAAACGGCGGGCTTCGCCCAAATGGGCGACGTCGTGACGGTCGGCGCCAGCCAAATCATTCGCTGCGACAACGATCCAAGCCGCCCGAATAATGGGGCGCTCGCAGTGGTCGTACGGGGTGGCCGATGAGCAATCAGCAATCCACCGCCGCCGTCTGTCCATGCGGAACGGTCGTGTTCCCGCAGGTGATCTGCAACCTGCCGGACCTTCCTGCAATCGCCTACCGCATCGGCGACTTCAACGCGTTTCGCTATCAGTTGCTGCAGCCGCTGCAGACGCCGCCCGAGACCGAGCTGACCGTTTGGCGCCCGGGCGCCGAGGGCGACCTCGCCGTGCAGATGATGGAATGGTGGGCCTATGTCGGCGACATTCTGACCTTCTACAACGAGCGGATCGCCAACGAGTCCTATCTGCGCACGGCGCTGCTGCCTGAGAGCGTCAACCATCTGGTGCAACTGCTCGGCTATCGGCCGAAGCCGGCCCTCGGCGCGCGCGCTACCCTCGCGGCATTGCTCACGCCCTCGGCGCGGCCGCCGCTGACGCTGCCGGCGGGCTTGCAAATCCAAAGCAAGCCTGGGCCGGGCGCATCGCCGCAAATATTCGAGCTGAATTTGCCGACCATGATCGGCGCGCCAGATGTCGTGACCATGGATGTGGTTCCGACCAAGCAGCCCTTACTAGACACAACCGGCAGCACGCTATGGCTGGCCGGAAAAGTCACTGGGCTCAAGCTTGGCGACCGCTTCCTGCTGATCAACATGGCGGCGACTACGGCGCAGACAATCAAGGACTACGCCTGGATCAATCTCACCGGCACCACCGCGGGCCAAGATCCGCTCGGCAACCCAGTGACGCAGGTAGCCTTTAGCACCGTTTCCGGAAGCATCGCCGATGGTGCCCAGGCTAGGAACCATGTCCTGCTGCGCAGTCAGCAGGCCTCGCCGCTTTGGGGATATTCGACGCAGACCGTCCACGCGATCACGGCGATGACCATGGACCTCGCCAGCGTTGCCCGTAACGTCACGGCGGGAAGCCTGCTGCTGGTCGATGTCGCTGATGGCGCCGCAGCAGCGTTAGCAGCTGAGTTGAGAAAAGAGGCCGACGTGGAGGCCCGCCGGGGAGATGCGCAATTCGCGGCGACGCTGCGGGCTGAAGCACTCGCGGCCGTGGCGGACCTCGTCCCAACCCCGATTATTGCGCAGAGCTACAGCGAGGTCGTCTGGTACGCCAACGGCGACGGACCAAACCTGCCTCCGCCCAGCGGCACGACAGTCGCGGTACCGGCAATCGCAATTCCGCACGCTGAGATCGGATTTGTCAGCGGCAGCCTGCCGGGGACTTTGTGGTCGGATATCATTTCCCAGATCAACGTCCGCTGGGGGTTCTCGCCGGTCGGCCAGCTTGTGCCGGTCGGCCAATCGTCGGACTTCATCTATCCCACCGGCGGCTCAACGCTCGTCGCCGCTCCGACCAGCGCTAACGTGCTTCCCACTACATCCCTTCCCGTTTCGGTCCTGGTCGAAGATTCCAACGGTACCGGTGCCGCCACCACCGTGACCGCGAGCGGAACTCCGCTTGTCGCGAGCCTCGGCGCGCTCACCCCTAATCCATCCAACGGCCTTGCCTCACCGATCGATATTTTCTTCGGTCTCCTCGGCGTATCGCGCGGCAAGAGCGTGCCGTCCGAGACGCTCGGCAGCGGCAATCCCACGGTCGCCGGCCAGGACTTCACGCTGGCGCAGTCGCCCGTCACCTATTTCTTCGATCCCGCTTCGGTCTCCGGCAACAATATCAGCAGCACGGTCAAGGTGAGCGTCAACGGCGTGCAGTGGCAGGAAGTGCAAAGCTTTTATGGCCAACCGCCGAATGCGCAGGTGTTCGTGCTGCGCGAGGACGACCAGCAAAACACGCACGTGACATTTGGCGACGGCGTCAACGGCGCCTTGCTGCCGACCGGCAGCAACAACGTCGTCGCCACCTACCGCTACGGCGCCGGTGCCGCCGCACCCGCAGCCGAGACGCTGACTGTGGTGCTGACGCCGACCCCCGGACTCAAGGGCGTGAGCAATCCGCTGCCGCCTACCGGCGGCAGCGACGCCGACCAGCCGTCGCAGCTGCGCACGCTGGCACCGCTATCGGTGCTGACGTTCAACCGCGCCGTATCGCTCGACGATTATGCCGCGATCGCGCTGACAGCTTCCGGCGTAACGCAGGCGGTCGCCAGCTTCGCCTTCGACCCGCAGGCGCAACGGCCGGTGGTGACGCTGTGGATTGCCGGCGACGCCGGCGCCGCGGCCGCGGCCGCAGCCGCCATCGCCGGCACCGCGATGCCGAACCAGGGCCTGCGCATCTATCCGGCCTCCGCCGTACCGACGACGCTCAGCCTGACCTATGTGCGCGACCCCCGCTATGGCGACGCCGCCGTTCAGGCGGCACTGACCACGGCTCTGGTCGATCCCGATAGCGGCCTGCTCGGCACCAACGTCGTCGGCATCGGCCAGACCATCTACCAAAGCCAAATCGCGGCCGCGTGCCTCGCCGTGGCCGGAGTGACGGCCATTCAAAACGTCGTGTTGGCGACCAGCGGCGGCGTCAAGATCAGGCCACTGCAATTCAATGTTGGCCGGCGCTCGATCTCGCCAGTCACACCGGCCAATTGCTCCGGCCAGAGCTACAGCCCAGGCGCCGGCAAATATTTTTCCTTACCCAATGACGGCCACCACTTGTTCCTGACCGGGGTGACCGCGTCATGAGCAACATGCCCGCCGACAATTACGACATCTACTATGCCGACAAGCTGTGGAACCTGTTGCCTGCAGTGTATCGGGCACTCGACACCGATCAGTTCAACGTCGACGGCCCGCAGTACAACGTCAACGGCCCGCTGCGCGAAATGGTCAACCGCATCGGCGCTACCGCCGGAGCACTACGCCGCAGCATCGACCGGCTATGGGACAACCAGTCGATCGAGACCTGCGACGAATGGGTGATCCCCTACATTGCCGACCTGCTCGACACCCGGCTGGTGAGCGGGCTGGATGCGAGCCGGCAGCGGCTGGATGTCGCGAACACCATCAGCTACCGGCTGCGCAAGGGCACGCTCGGAGTCCTCGAGCAGATTGCCTCGGACATCACCGGGTGGGACGCCAGGGTGGTGGAGTTCTTCCGCCGTCTCGGTCGTACCCGCCACGGACTCGACCCGCCTGTCGGCCCGATCAGTGATCCGGACAGCGACACCGGCCGACTGCAGGCGGCAGAAGGCATCGTCGGCGCCCTGACCCATACGCGGATCGGCGGCTTCGCCGACCTGCGCAATGCCTACGGCGCCGGGAAATCCCGCAGCGCCTTCGACGAGTTCTTCCACACCGCCGATACGCGCATGGGGCAGGGCGTGTTCGGCTGGCATGCGATCCCGCATCTCGGCGTGTTCGTGTGGCGGCTGCTCAGCCTTCCCGTCGGTCCGGTGACGCCGGTGTCGGTCCACGGTTGCCCGGGCTGGTACACATTCGATCCGACCGGCCGCGATGTCCCGCTGTTCGCGGCCCGGCGTGGCGCGGGCGCATTCGGCGATCTCTGGGTGTCGCCGAGTGAGGGACAGCTGCCGACGCCGATCTCCCAGCAACTGCTCGACGCCGATATCAAACTCGGCGAGGAAGGCCTCGGCCTTTATCCGGTTGAGCCGCCACCGACTGACACGGTGATGCCGCTCCCGGTGACGTCGGTCGGGATTGGTGGCCAACCGGCGACGATAGTGCCGGCCGCATCACTGACGCTGCGTCCGGCCCGTGGGCGGTTCTACCACTCGCCTTCGCCGCCGCAGAGCGTGACCGCCAAATATTCGTACGGCTTTCCCTCGCTGATCGGGGCCGGACCCTATGATCGGCGCGGTCAGGTCGTGCCGGTGCCGAATCCGGCGCCGGCGATCATTGTGACCGGCGGTGGGGCGCAGCTTGCGCAAGCCGGTGCAGTGCCCGGCACCGGCACGGTCACGATTAAGGACTCGCTGACTTATACCAATACCAGTTCCCCACCCGGCGCCCTCGACGTGACGGTGACCGGGACGCTGACGCTGCAAGCCGGCAACAGCGAGCGACCGTTGTTGCGGCTGGACCCCGACCCCGCTCAGCCATGGCTGATCCATGGTGCCTCCGACGCTGCCACATTGGTGATGGATGGATTCTTCATCAGCGGCCACGACATTGTTCTCACTGGCACCTTCGCCGCCGTCACTGTGACCTGTTGCACGCTCGACCCGGGTAGCGCCGCCACGCCGGGTGTCTTCGCCAATCCCGGCGGCTCGCCGCCGGCGGCGCTGTTCCAGATGTCCGCCGACGGCCGCGACCTCAAGCCAACACGGCTGTGGATCGAGGCGACGATCACGACGCTGACCATCGATCGCAGCGTGCTCGGCCCGATCCGCACGCGCGGCGGCGGCAATGTCGAGACGACGTCGATCAGCAACAGTACCGTGCAAGCCATCCGCACCGCCGACCTGGGCGCGTTCGACATCGTCGACGTGAAGGATCCCACAAGGTTCGAGCGGCAGCTGCAACTCGGCCTCGACCCGGTCTCCGCGCTGCTGCGCAGCTTGGCGCCGGCGATCAAAACGACGCTGGGACCGCTCGCTTCGCCGCCGCTGGCCACGAGTTCACCGCCGGCCTCCGACCTCGCCCCGTTATTGGCGGAGTTGAACTCGCTGATCGCCGGCCCGTCGATTTATCGGCCGGCCGCTTTCTCGAGCGTGCCGCTGTCGGCGGAGACGACGCAACTGCGGCTCGCGACGATGCCGCCGCATCCGGCGCCGGCGCTGAACCGGTTGCTGTTGGAGGATGCCTATCCGCTGGAATTGGCCGACTGCGCGCTCGCCTTCGGCGATGGCACGCTCAACTTGTCGCGCTGCACGGTCATGGGCCGCATCGTTGCCCATCGGTTCGATGCGAGCGAGTGCATCCTGCAAGAGCTGACGCAAGTAGACGACCTGCAGGACGGCTGCGTGCGCTTTTGCGCCTGGGCCAATGGCAGCGTCGTACCGCGGCAGTATGAAAGCGTCCGTATTCCACAGTCGGCGCCGCTGTTCACCACCACCGATTTTGGCCAACCCGGCTACGCGCAACTGCTGCCGACCGCGGACCTGCAACGCCTGCCGCAGACTGCGCAGAGCACGGCGCCGCAGAACACGATCTCGGCGGGCGCCGTCAACGGCTCGGAAATGGGCGCCTATGCGCGCGACAATAATCCGATCCGCGCGCAGGCCCTGTTGCTGAAATTGCAGGAATACATGCCGGCGAGTCTGGTGCCGGTCATCGTCAACGTGACCTGACCGGACCGAGGGAGAGGGAACCATGCCCAGCGACCGCAGCCGCAGCACCGACAGACCGCTTTACGGCTACACCGGTCCCGTCGCCCAGCAAGGGCGTGTCATCCTGGACCGGGATTTCAATGCCCTGCAGGGACTCACCGCAGACCGCATCGCCGCCGACGCGCTGGATTTCGTCGGCCCCAGTGGCACGCCGGACGACGGCTTCCGCGTCAGCCTGCCGTCTGGCTCGCCGCCGTCGCCGCCGTTCTGGAGCCCGCCTGAAGGACCGCAAGGCAGTCCCCCGCAGGCGCCCGGCGGCCATGGCGATTTTTTGATCGCGCCCGGCACCATGTATGTCGGCGGCCAGCGTGTCACGTTCCCGGGCGAGCAAAACGGCAAGGCGATCACGTACAGCTATCTGGATCAGCCGGACTGGCCGGCGCCGCCGTTGCCGTCCGCCGAACCAACGTACGAACTCGTCTATCTCGATCTGACCGAACTGGAAGTCAGTGCGGTCGAGGACCCCGACCTCTTGGAAGTAGCGCTCGGCGGTCCGGACACAACGCAGCGGCTGAAGCTGTTGCGGCGGGTGCGGCGGATGAAGGTGGCAGCCGCCAATTGCGCTGCAGCCTGGGACGAGGCGGTTAACGCCTGGGCGACGGCGGGATGGCAGTTCGACCCGGCGACAATGCGGCTTGAGCCGCTGGCGCGTCTGAAGGTCGCTTTCGCCAATGACGCCAGCACCAACGACCCGTGCGATCCGGTGGCGACCGGGGGCTACCTCGGCGCCGACAACCAGCTGATCCGCCTGCGCATCGCCGCCTCGAGTGCCGGACCGCGATTGGTCTGGGGCTACGACAATGCGAGCTTCCTCTACCGCGTGACGCAGCCGCTCAGCGATCCCACCAGCACGACGCCGACGCTGACGCTGGCGGCCTCTCCGCCGGACGCGTTTCACGTGCCGCAAACCGGCCAACTGGTCGAAGTGCTGAGCACCGCAGCCATGCTCGGCGAGGAGCCCGACGAGACCGATCCGACTGGCAAACGCCAGATCCTGCGAGTGGCTGCCGACGCCGACGGTACCCTGTGCACGGTGAAATCGGTGACGTCGGACGGCACGACCACCTCCATCACGCTCACCGCGGCGCTGCCGCCCACCATCGCCAACAGCACCCTGCCGCTGTTCGTGCGCGTTTGGCAGGGGGAGCTCCCGCTTGCCGCGGGCGGCGGCACGGTAACGATCGCCGACCCGCCAACCATGACAAACAGTGTCAGCACCGGAGTCACGGCGACGATTTCTTCGGCGGTGGCCGGACGGACGCTGGCGGATGGAGCGTTCTGGCAGATCGCGGTGCGTCCAGCCACGCCGCAGGGCGCTTATCCCGAAGACCTGCTAGTGGCGCCACAGCCGCCCGATGGACCCCGCCGGTGGGCGTGCCCGCTTGCGGTGATCAGCTGGACACAAACCGGCGGCACCGTCACCGATTGCCGCAACGTCTTCGACGATCTGGTCGCGCTGACACGCCGCAAGCCCGGCTGCTGCACCGTGTCGATCGCACCGGGCGACATCACCGCGGCAACCTCGTTGCAGACGCTGCTCGACCGCGCCGCGGCCCGCGCCGCGACGGTCACCGTGTGTCTGTCTCCCGGCCAATACGCGCTGCCGGGGACGCTGTACCTGGACCGACGGCACAGCAACATGACGCTGGAATCCTGCGGCGGCCCGGCGATCCTGCTCAGTCAAAAGCTGGCCGATCTGACACCGTTCTCCGACGGACTCGTCGTGGTCGAAGGCGCGTCCGGGGTGACAATGCGCGGCTTGACATTGCGCCCGCCGCTCGTGCTGTCGACCGTGAAACTCTTCGATGAGCTGCTGGCGCGCCTGAAGAAGGATGGCTTCGACCAGACCGCGCAGGCATTCCGCCGGCCCTATACCAGTTTCGGCCTGCGCGTCGTGGACGCTGTCGGGCTGACGCTCGATGACTGTGTCATCCAGATCGAGCCAAATGACGCCAGCACCGCCGCGGATCGCCTTATCGTTACCGCCGATCTGTTTGTCGCCGCGGTGTTCGTGCAGGGCAATTGCAGCGCGCTCAAGATCAAGGACTGCGCGGCGACGTCGACGATCGCGCCGACCTATAACAAGCTGGAGGTCAAAGCGGCCGCTGCCTCGCCAAACAACCTGAAAATTTTCAACGATCTTTTGGCCTTCCACCTCCCGGATTTCTCCGAGCAGGTCCCGGTACCGGCCTCACCGCCGGCGTCCCCGGCACCGCCACCCCCACCACCTCCGTCGCCGCCACCGGCTTCGCCGCCCGTGTCGGAAGAGATCTTGCTCGACAAACGGATCAGCGACGCGCTCGATTTCGTCGCGGCGAAACGGATCGCTGTCGATTTAGCCGCGCCCAAATTTGTCATCGTCACGGTCGGCGTGCTCGCCGCCGGATCTTTGGACGGAATTTGCCAACTCGGTGAAGCGGCGGTCCACCGCTCGGAGTTCGACGGCTTTACCTTCGCCACTTGGTTCTCCTCCGCCATGGCGATCCTGCGGCTGGAGGACAACACCATCAACAATGGCGTCGCCGGGCTCTGGCTGGAAGTTATCGGCGCAATCAATCCGGTCGGGGCCCTGGTCAAACCTGCGTACTACCAGCAAATGACGCTGTTCGAGGAATATCAACTTCTCCTCGTACTGGCGGCGACTTTTCCGCGGCCGACGCCGCCGGTCGCACCGCCGGCGACGCGTATCAATATCGACGCCGAGATACTCGCCGCGGCGGCGCCATTTTCTCTGCTGGTGACCGGCAATCAGGTCGATGTCCGTCAACAGACGGCGACCGTCAGCGCCAGCGCCGCCATGATGCTCGCGTTGTACCGCGACCGAATTGCCCAGCCCCTGACCTCGGTCATCATCTCTGCCAATCGCTTGTGCGGCGGCATGGCGGCAGTTCCGACGGAGCAGGTAGCGGGCGCGGCGCCGCAAGTTACGAGCGAGGTTCCAGCGGTCGAGGTGACGCTGACGAAGGGCACGCCTTGTTCCATCACCGGCAACGCCGTCATCAACCGCGGCGATATCGCGGCTGCGGGAACGGCGAACGCCGTCGGACCGAGCCTGTGGCTGGAGGTGTCGGAGGCCGACGGCGGGGTGTCTCAGCTCGCCGTCACCGGCAATGTGCTGCATGGGATATCGGATCTGGCGCAAATTCGCCGCAAGTCCAGGCAGGATACTTGGTCGTTCTATAACGCCGATCCAAGCTGACCAGCATGAGCAACGCCCTCGCCATCGCTACGGTCACCGAGGCGCTGCGCAACCTGCTGACGCAGTACATCGATCTGGCGGGGGTCAGCGGTGCGTGGGTGAGCACGGTGTCGCCCGACGCGCCCGCAAGCCAACTGGCCATACCCGGCATCAATATATTTCTTTACCAGATCACGCCCAATGCCGCGTTGCGCAACGCCGATCTGCCGACGCGCGCCCAAGACGGCACATTATTGCGCAAGCCGCAGGCGGCAATCGACCTGCATTACCTGCTCACCTTTTACGGCGAGTACGCCACGCTCGAGCCGCAACGCCTGCTTGGCGCCGCCACGCTGGCGCTGCACGCAAGCCCGGTTCTGACGCCGAGCTTGATCCAGTCGGTGGAGGCCAGCAATCCGTTCCTCGCCGGCTCCAACCTCGACGCGCAAACGGAGCAGATCCGCTTCAATCCAGTGGTCTTCTCGCTGGAAGAGCTGTCCAAGCTGTGGTCGTTTCTCCTCAAGATCGATTACGTGCTGTCCACCGCCTATGTCGCCCACGTCGTGTTGATCGAAGACGACGTAACGGTGCCGCCGCCACCGCTGCCGGCGCTGTCGTACAATCTGGGCGTACAGACGATGCGCCAACCGGTGATCACGCAGGTCAGCGCCGCGTCACCGGCCGATGCACCGATCCACGCGGGCAGCAATATCATTCTGCGCGGCCGCAACCTCGCGGCGCCGTCCGGCGCGGCGACGCAGGTGCTGATCGGCGGCGTTGCGCAGACGCCGGTCGCGATCGGACCGACCAGCATTACGCTGGCGCTGCCGGGAAACCTCGCCGCCGGGCCGCAGACCGCGCAGGTGATGCAGCCGCTGCTGCTCGGCGTGCCGCCGGTGCTGCATCCCGGCACCGGCGGCGCCTCGGGCATCGCCGCTTTCGTCCTCCATCCGACGATCGCTTCGGGCTCGCCGCCCGGCAACCCCGCGATCAGCGTGATCCCGGCATTCGGCTCGCCGCCAAGTCCGGCGCTCGCCGTCACCGTCAGCCCAACCGTGCAGGCAGGACAACGCGTGTTGCTGCAATTGCTGCAGCCGCCAAAGAGCCCGCCCGCCGCTGCCAGCACGCGCTTGTTCGACGGCGGTACGCTGACCGCGGCCAGTGACACCGTCACCGTCCCGATTCCCGGCCTGCCGTCCGGTACTTACGCGGTGCAGGTGCTGGTCGACGGTGCCGAAAGCCCGCTCCAGTTCGGCCCCGGTGGCGTGCCGATCGCACCTTTGGTTAGCGTCTAAGCGCCACGGCGGAGGAAACGCGACATGTTGGCATCGCCCCAAATCAGCTGGCTGCAGGCCAACCAAGCCGATCTGTTGGCGCGCCTTGAGGTGCTCAAGCAGCGCCTTGCCGACCATGCGGGCGGCGGTGTCGAGCGCGGCCTCGCCAACATGGCCTCGCCACCCATCGCCGCGGCCGACGCGAGCGCCTTCGCCGATCGGCCCGCGGCGTTGGTGCAACTGGCAGAGACCTTCGGCCTGTCGCAATTCGAAAGCGATACATTGCTGCTCTGCGCGGGGATAGAATTGGACGCCACGCTGGCGGGACTTTGCGCCACCGCTCAGGGCGACCCGACGCGGCCATTTCCGACGTTCAGTCTCATGCTCGCCGTGCTGCCGGAGCCGCACTGGTCGGCCCTGTCGCCGAATGCCCCGCTGCGACACTGGCGGTTGATCGAGATCGGCGCCGGTCCGGTATTGGCCAAAGCGCCGCTGCGCATCGACGAGCGCGTGCTGCATTTTCTGGTCGGCGTGCCGCAGCTTGACGCGCGTCTCGCCGTCCTGGTCGACTCGTTGCCGCCGATGGAAACCAGCGCGCTGGTTCCCTCACAAGCGGTGATCGCCAGGCAAGTGGCGGAGATTTGGTCCGATGCGGCGCGCGGGCGCGACCTGACCGTGGTGCAATTGTGCGGCAGCGTCGCCGACTGCCGGCCGATTGCCGCCGCCGCCGCCGCATCGCTCGGTCTGCGCGTTGCCAGTCTGCCCGCCGAGCGTCTGCCGTCCGGCGCCTCCGATCTCGACAGCCTGCTGAGAATTTGGGAACGCGAGGCGGCGCTCTCCGGGCTCGGCGTGATGCTGGTGGACTGTGACGACAACTTGCCCGCCGAAAGCGACGTGGCGCGAGGCCGCGCCTCCGCCATCGCCTTGTTGCTGGAGCGCGCTATTGGTCCCGTGATCCTGCGCGAACGCGAGCCGCGCCGCATCGCCAACCGCCCCACGGTGATGCTGGAGGTCAGCCACCCGACACGCGACGAGCAGTTCACGGTGTGGCGCGAAGCCCTTGGCGATCGCTTGCAGGATACCGATGCATTGGCCGCTGCCACCGGCCAGTTCAGCCTCAGTCTGCCGGCGATCCAAGCGATCGCCGCGGAGGCGCGTGCCGTCACCGCCTCACCGCCGGCGCCCGATATCGCCGCCACGGTATGGGATCTGTGCCGCCGCCGGTTGCGTAGCGCGCTCGATGGGCTAGCGCTGCGCATCGAGTCGAAACTGCATTGGGACGATCTGGTGCTGCCGGCTGAGCAAAAGAAGACGCTGCACGCCATTGTCGCGCAGCTGCGCCAGCGCAGCACCGTCTACGATCGCTGGGGTTTCGCGGAGAAGTCGCGGCGCGGGCTGGGCATCAGCGCGCTGTTCTACGGCCCGAGCGGCACCGGCAAGACGATGGCCGCCGAAGTCCTGGCGAGCGAGCTGCGGCTCGATCTCTATCATATCGATCTGTCGCGGATCGTCAGCAAATATGTCGGCGAGACCGAGGCCAATCTGCGCCGGGTATTCGACGCCGCCGAGGAGAACGGCGCGATCTTGTTGTTCGACGAGGCCGACAGCCTGTTCGGTACCCGCAGCCAGGTGAAGGACAGCCACGACCGCTACGCCAACATCGAGGTCAGCTACCTGCTGCAACGGATGGAGGCGTATCGCGGCCTGGCGGTGCTGACCACCAATATGCGCGCGGCGCTCGATCCGGCCTTCATGCGCCGCATCCGCTTCGCCGTGCACTTCCCGTTCCCGGACGCGGCGCATCGCGCGGTGATCTGGCGGCAGGTGTTTCCCGCGGCGGCGGCGACGCGCGGGTTGGACCTCGAACGCCTCGCCCGGCTGCGCGTCACCGGCGGCAACATCCGCAACATCGCCGTCAACGCCGCATTCCTGGCCGCCGATGCCGGCGAGCCGGTGCAGATGCACCATCTGCGCGATGCCGCGGAGGCCGAATATGCCAAGCTTGAGCGGCGGCTGACCCAGGCGGAGAGTGAGGCATGGGCGTAGCCGCTGCCCGCACGCCTGGACCTGCAAAAACGCCTGCGGTGCGGACGGAGACGACGACGCGGCCGCGGGTCGTCCAGGTCCGGCAGACATCGCAGCTGTTGCAGCGCGCCTGTGATTGTGGAGCAACGGCCGGCTTCTCCGGACATTGCACTTCGTGTGACCGCGTCAGCCTGGAGCCCCGGCGCGGCGGCGATTACGCCCACGCCACATCCGGGGCACCGGATGTCGCGGCAGACGCGCTGCGCGGCTCGGCGCCGACGCCGCGTCCTGATACGGCAACGGTGGCGAGCGAAGCGCGCCTTGGCCACAATTTCGGGCGTCTCGGCATCCATGCCGTGGCGAGCCCCGCGCCATCCAGCCCGAGCGCCGCCGCCCCATCGCATCTGAGCGGACGCGTGGCGCCGGTGCGTCCGGTTCAGATGACCTCACCGGTTCGCGCCCAGGCGAAATTGCGCGTCTCCTCGCCGAGCGATCCGGCGGAGCAGGAAGCGCGCGCCATGGGCAAGCTGGTCGCGCGCATGCCGGAGCCGGCCGTTGTCGCGGGCGATGCGCCGATCCAGCGCGCCGGGAGCGGCATCGCGCAACGCCAGATCGCGCCGGTGATCAGCAGTGCGTCCGGCGACTCGTCAAAGGTCTATCGCAAGGAAACCGGAACGCCGATGGCGACGCCGGACATCATGGCCAGCCTGCAAAGCGGCCCTTCCGGTGGCGCGCCCTTGCCGCGCGACATGCGCAGTTTCATGGAGCCGCGTTTCGGTGCCGAGTTCAGCGCGGTGCGGGTCCATGCCGACGAACAAGCCGCCGCGCTTTGCGGCCAGCTCAGCGCGCGAGCGTTCACGATCGGCAATCACATCTATTTCGGCAAGGGTCAGTTCCGCACCGACACCGCCGACGGATGGGAGCTGATCGCCCACGAGCTCACTCACACCATCCAGCAAGGCAGCGTGGCGCAACTTCCAGCGCCTCGCGCTCACGTTCCCGAACCGGTGAAGGCAGCCGCAGCGCCTGCGCCAGCTGCCAAATCAGCTCCGGCGGCAGCGACCGCCCGCGTTGCCGAACCTGTGCGCCCGCCGGCGCCCGCCCCCGTGGTCAAACCGGTGCAGGCGGTGGCGCCTGCTCCTGTTGTCAAGCCAGTTGCCGCGGTCGCGCCTGTGACCGTCGCCGCTCCGGTTCATGCCGCGGCGCCCGCTCACGCTGTTGCGCCGGCGCATGCGGCGTCGCCTTCCCATGCCGTCGCACCGGTCCGCGCGGCTGCGCCCGCGCGCGTCGCCGAACGGGCGCCCGCATCGATCCAGCGCCTCGGTCTCAGCGATGCGCTCGATTATTTTGCCGACAAGGCCAACCTGATTCCGGGATTCCGGATGCTGACGATCATCCTCGGCATCAATCCCATCAACATGTCGCCGGTCGATCGCAGCGCCGCCAACATTCTGCGCGCGCTGATCGAGTTCATTCCGGGCGGCGGCATCATCACGCAAGCGCTCAACAACAGCGGCGTGTTCGATAAGGTCGGCGCCTGGGTCAGCGACCAGATCGCGACCTTGGCGATGACCGGCGCGGCGCTCAAGCAGGCGGTGACGACGTTCCTCGGCACGCTGAGCTGGAGCGACATTTTCGACCTCGGCGGCGTCTGGGATCGGGCGAAGCGGATCTTCACCGAGCCGATCGACCGGCTGATCGAGTTCGGCAAGGGACTGGTCACCGGCATCCTGAAATTCATCAAGGACGCCATCCTGCTGCCGTTGGCGAAGCTCGCCGAGGGCACCCGCGGCTGGGATTTGCTGATTGCCGTCCTCGGCAAGAATCCCATCACCGGCGACGCGGTTCCGCGCACGGCCGAGACCCTGGTCGGCGGCTTCCTCAAGCTGATCGGCCAGGACGAAGTCTGGGCCAACATGCAGAAGGCCAACGCGCTGCCGCGCGCCTGGACCTGGTTCCAGAGCACCATGAGCGCGCTGGTGGCCATGGTGTCGGCGCTCCC
>Ga0209517_10001537_pt1 | contig 34603 bp, 41 predicted proteins | sample PeaSoiMetSII2010_FD_187695 | JGI IMG/M metagenome (GOLD analysis project Ga0209517, IMG submission 187695) | Peat soil microbial communities from Weissenstadt, Germany - SII-2010 (SPAdes) (version 2) | ecosystem: Environmental > Terrestrial > Soil > Wetlands > Peat | place: Germany... | reverse complement strand
AATTCATTGGCAATTGCTCTTGTAATTTCAACTTCTCTTAAATCTGCAAAAATTTTTGGAACTTCTTCTTTCTGAGTGCTTTGCATGAAAAATTATCCTTCATTTAGCACATTAATAGTTTGCTCAGTTTAGAAATGAATCTTCAAAAGCCTTGATACATTCTCTTATGTGCATCTTCTTTGGTGGGTTTTTGAAGGCATATGCAGAAATAACATCTATCTTTGCATAGTCTTTACTTGAAAGGGATTTCTTTGCAGCTCTTATCGAATCAACTATGACATTACAACCGTTTGTACTATCGTTTGTTTTCAACGCAAGATCTAATTCTATTGGTGAATTTAGAAATCCTCCTGCTTCCATCCAATAGTAGCTTACTCTGGAATCTCCCAGCTGTTCTGCATATTCTGTAGTGCCTGCAGTGGATCTAAAAGGAATGGGAGATTCAATTGCAATAGATTCTGTTTTTATCTGTCTTTTTCTCTCTCTTGTTTCTTCTGCCATGGTACTCTGAGTGTCCTGATTTCCACCTACATCAAGCTGATATGCTTTTTGTAAAAATATTCCTCTACTTGCCATGAAATCTATCATACCTCTGTGAAATGCAGTACCACCAAACTGGCTCATCAGATCATCGCCTAGAATTGCAATTCCTTTTGATTCAAATGATTTTCTTATCTGGTCTGTAACTGTATGTGCCGCAGTTGCATTAAAGAAAGAACAGCCTGCATCTAATGCTGCTTTTGCATATTTTTCACTGCTTTTTTCCATACCTGATGAAATTAGATTTAAAACAAAATCTGGTTTTGCATTCTTGAGGGAATTTACAAACTCGTCATAACTTGCAGATTTTATCTGTCCGTTTTTTGATATATGTGTAGGTGCAGAATCATCTGCAATTCCTGACTGTACTGTAAGATTACCAAAATCTGTCTTGAAATTCTTTACAATGTCACTTATTTTTTTTCCTACCTTGGAAGAATCTATGTCATATACTGTAGATATTGTAAAATCATCTAGCGTCATTCCTGCTATTTTTGGATGCCACAGACCTTGTGTAGAATTTTTATAAAATTCAAAACCTTTGACAAGCGTAGTAGCTACATTGCCAACACCAACTAGTGCTAGACTTATCTTTCCTGTCAACGGTGTTTTTTTCTTGTCAGTCACCATTTAACTCTTTTCTGATTAGTTGTAGATAACAGAGTTTCCTTGATGAGTTGTGAATAAAATGTACAACTTTTGCCACAAATATGTAATGTTTAACTAAAATTCCCATAATACAAAATTTATATGCGTTCTGAAGACTAGCTATCAATAATTGAGCAACACAAACGTAAACCAACCCAAGCCAGATAATCTCCCAGCACACAAGATAAACTGGGGAAGGCTGGATGAAGCAGAACGATTTGCAGAACAGGTAAAGTTATTCCGACAAGGCAAGCTTACCCGAGATGATTTTAGACGTTTTAGATTACAACACGGTGCCTATGGTAGTCGAATGACTGATGATTATAGCATGATTAGACTAAAACTTCCTGCTGGGGAAGTTTATTCTGAACAATTGGACAAAATTGCAGATCTGAGTGATTCTTTTTCAATAGGAAGCGCTCATGTGTCCACTAGACAGAACTTTCAACTTCACTGGGTTGCACTAGAGGACGTATCTGAAGTTCTTAGAGGACTTGCAGAAGTAGGGATAACCACAAGAGAAGCATGTGGAAATTCGGTACGAAGTATAATGTGTAGTCCTCTTGCAGGTGTTTGCCCGGAAGAGATCTTTGATCCTACTCCTTATGCAGTTGCTGCTACGAAGTTTCTTTTACGAAATCCAATGAGTCAGCTACTTCCAAGAAAGTTTAAGATCAATTTTACTTGCTGTGAAAAACACGGGATGGCAAGAATGGTAGACATTGGTTTAATTCCACAACACGCAGAAATAAATGGTAAAACACAACGTGGGTTCAAAATTTTCCTAGGAGGTGGACTAGGTGCACAATCCTTTGTAGGACATCAACTTGAAGCCTTTACTCCGGAAGAAGAGTTACTGAATACTATAATTTCTGTAATTAGGATATTTGACAGACTAGGTAATAGAGATAACCTGGCAAGGGCAAGAATGAGATATCTTGTCAACGAGATGGGTTGGGAAAAGTTCCAAAATCTTGTGCTAAAAGAAAGAGCAATAATGAAGATGATTCTATCTCTTGTGGTAAAATTAGAAGTTGATAAAACACCTGATGTGTTGAGAAAGCTTTCAATTAGTTCTGAGATGCCGTCTATTCCACAAGGCTATTCAAGATGGGCAAAGTCAAACACTGTAAAACAAAAACAGCCCGGATTTAGTTCTGTATTTCTTACACTTGAATCCGGAGATGTTACATCAAACCAACTAAGAGTTATTGCTGATATCGCACGAGAGTTTACTGCTGATGGCCAAATTCGTAATGGATTTACTCAGGACATGGTATTCCGACATGTTAAAAATGAAGATCTTCCTCGACTATATGCAAAACTACTAGAAGTAGGTCTTGCAAATCCTGGTGCGTTGACAATGGCTTCTGTTGTTGGCTGTTCTGGGACTACTTCATGTAACTTGGCACTAACAAACTCCCACCGACTAGCAAAAGAGATACAAAGAAAATTCATTGAGATAAAAATTGACGAAGATGATGATCTTAGAAATTCAACTATTAAGATAAGTGGATGTCCTAATTCTTGCGGTCAGCATGAAATTGCAACAATCGGATTTTATGGCGGTGGTGGAAGACTTGGCAAAGATATGTATCCGTTGTATAACATGTTGTTGGGAGGAAGATCAGACGAAGATACAACACTTGGTCATACATGTACCAAAGTTCCAGCAAAGAGAGTAATTCCTACTATTCTTAAGATAGTTGAAATATTCAAATCTGAAAAAAGACAAGGAGAGACTCTAGACATGTGGATGTGTAGAGTCTTGGAAGGAAATGGCGGTCCAAATGTTAAATCACTTGATGATATCAAAGAGTTACTCAAGTCTACTCTAGTAGTACCTACAAAAGAACAGGATGAAGACTTTTACACTGATTATGGAAATGACGGAAGCTATCACGCAAAAACAGGAAGGGGCGAGTGTGCGGCTTGAGCAAGGAAAAAACCACCAGAGTTACAATTGATGCCGATGATCTCAGATCTGAGATAAGAGACAAGAGTGTCAAAGTTCTAGATATAAGAAAAGAAGAAGATTACAAACAAGGACACATTCCAGGTGCAATCAATCTTCCACTTGCCAGTCTGCTTGCTGATGATAGTCCAGAGAAAGTTCTGCAATATGCTCAATCATTTGGAATTGGCGATGAGACTTCAGTTGTTGTATATGATGATACATTTGGCGCACTTGCATCACGAGTTGCTTGGACTCTGGAATATATTGGACATGAAAATGTATCACTACTTGGCATTACTTTTAGTACTTGGAAGAGACTTGGTCTTGAAATAAATACTGAATCCCCATCGACTAGTAAAACCAATCATTCGCTAAAATTACAGCCCCAAATTCTTGCAACTTCTGATTATCTCGTGCCTGCCAAAGAAAAGGGTGCAGTACTAGTAGATAACAGGGAAAGACTAAACTTTCTTGAACAGCATATACCAGGTGCAATCAACATACCATACAAAATGCTTGCATCAGGCCAAAATATTTTGAGACCAAAGGAGGATCTAAAAAGACTGATGCAAAATAGGAACATCTCTTCTAATTCTGAAATAATTACATATTGTGGAAGTGTAGGTACTCTCTCTGGTCTTGGGTATTATGCACTAAAATCTATAGGATTGGATAATGTAAAACTTTACGTACGTTCCTTTAAGGAATGGAAATCTCTTGAAAAACCAATAGAAAAGCAACAGGATGCAAACTATTGGGATCTGTCTGCTGAATAGTTCTAGGAACTCTGTGCAGCTTCACTCCGAAGCTTCTTTGTAATCATCATCTCAATTTCGTCCATAAGATTAATCATTTTTTGCTTGTTTCCTTCGAGGTACTCTGAACCTTTGTCATTTAGTCTAGCTTTGAATAATCGTATGTCTCTATGTTCTTCAAAGAAATATTCAATCATTTGTCCACCTTTCTTTGAGGGGTCTATGAATACATCTAATTGTGAAATTATTTCTTTCACATCTCCTTTTTCAATTGCAGTCTTTGCTGCATGTACAGTTTCGCTTATCTCTTTGAGATTTTGTATTACAATTGGTTGTGATTTTCTTGCAGCTCCAAAGAAACCTTTCTTTTCCACACCTATCTTGTCTGCAAGCTCTGGAACTATTTCATATTCTTCTACCTTTTGTAATCCTAGATTTTTTTCTGTCTTGATGAGTAATCCCTTCTCAATTAATTTTCTTGCTGCATCTTCTACTTCTAATTTGCCCACCATTGTAGTCCAAACAATCTGACCAACTTTACGATATCCTTGTCTTACCGATTCTAATACTACCACCTCGACAATTCTTCTATATCCTTCATCAGCTCTGATGTTCTCAAAATCTTTGTCTTTTACTGCCTTCTTGGCATTTTTAACATCAATTTCAATTGAACGTTTGAGGGCTTCAATTGATTCTGGGATGTGATTTAAAAGTGAATGATAGCATGCCTTGTTATACCATGACATTCCATCTGTAGGATTGGAATCTATTGCCTTTTCTACACAGTCTAAAGCTTTGTCATAATTTTTCTGTCTATAGTAAATCAAACCCTTCAGGTTCCAAGATTCTGCATTTGTAACATCGATTTCATGGACTTTGTTGTACGCTTCCATTGCACTTGAGAAATCATTCATGTGAAAACGTGTGTATCCTAACTTTAGTAAAGAATCGACATGACCTGGATCCATTCGTAATGCGTCTTCAAAGGCACGTGCAGCATCATCCATTCTTTCATCTGCCATCAATGAAACGCCTTTTTTGTAATGCTTGTTTCTAGAATAATTGACATCTGTTAATTTTGAATCGCCTGATTCCTTGGGCAATTCTGACTCTACTTTCTTAATCTCAGTACTGGATTCTTCATTTTTGTCTCCAAATAATTTTCTCATGGTCATAAAAATATGGTTTTACCGTAGATAAATACATTAGTTTGAAAACAGGCTGTTAGGCAGGTAGAAAACCGATTTCCCAGTATCTAAAAATTCACAAATGGGCTTTATATCATATTGAAAATACAAAAATACTTAGGAATTGGATGTAGAATATGTCATCTAAAGATAACACTATTGAGATATCTGGAGAATCACCCTTTAAGCTATCGTCTGGTGTATTTGAAGTACAAATTGCGATTTGTGATAATCAGCCATCATCAGACGAAATTAGACAAAAAATCTTTCATTCGCTATGGAAGGACAATTTTCATCTTAGAGTAAAAGACACGCGATTTTCACAAACTCTTGGTTCAACAAAAAATCCTTTACCTAATTCTATATTTCAAAGAGGAACTGTTTGGATTGTCGTAATTGATCAATTCTCTTCCATTCATACTAGCTTTCAAATTAATGTTCCAAGAACTGATTTGGGGTATACTGCCCCCAAGCCTGAATCAGAAATTATAACCAGATATCCAAAATCAGAACCAGAGACTAAAACTTCAAAACCTGTAACAGAACAATATTCCGCCGACCGTGGGTCGAGAGGTCCGTCAGGACCAATGGGTCCTTCTGGACCGATGGGACAACCAGGACCAATGGGCCAAGCTGGTGTATCGGGTCCTCCGGGACCTATGGGAGTACAAGGAGACAAAGGTTCTCCAGGTCAGCCAGGTGACAAGGGCGATAAAGGTCCAACAGGTCCGCCAGGTGACAAGGGCGATAGGGGAGACAAGGGACCAATGGGAGATAAAGGAATTACGGGTGATAAAGGTCCACTAGGCCCACCAGGTCCACAAGGAGAAAAAGGTCCACAGGGTACACAAGGAGACAAGGGCGATAGAGGAGACAAGGGACCAATGGGAGATAAAGGAATTACGGGTGATAAAGGTCCACAAGGAGACAAAGGTCCTCGAGGTGAAGAAGGAGAAAAAGGAGAAAAGGGTGACAAAGGAGACAAGGGCGACAAGGGCGATAAAGGATTAACAGGAGAACTTGGTCCTATTGGTGAAAAGGGACCTACAGGCCCACCTGGCCCGTCTGGTGATAAAGGAATTATAGGACCTCCAGGTCCACAAGGGGAAAAAGGACCGCTTGGAATAATTGGAGACAAAGGTCTACCAGGACCACAAGGCCCACAAGGCGATAAAGGATTAACAGGTCCACAAGGTCCACCTGGTGATAAAGGTCCTCAGGGTCCTCAAGGCCCTGCTGGGGAAAAAGGTCTTACTGGAATTCCTGGTCCTCAAGGAGATAAAGGCCCAAGAGGATTGCCTGGACCCAGTGGCGATCAAGGTCCACGGGGTACTCCAGGTCCACAAGGTCCACCTGGTCCTCAAGGAATTCAAGGTCCTCAAGGTGAAAAGGGTACTACTGGTCCCCAAGGTGTACCTGGTGATAAAGGTCCTCCGGGAATTCAAGGTCTTCCAGGTCCACTGGGTCCACTGGGTCCACAAGGTCCACCTGGTGATAAAGGTCCACAAGGCGTACAAGGTCCGCAAGGAGAAAAGGGATTAACTGGTGCTACTGGTCCGCTAGGTGATAAAGGACAGCAAGGTCCACAAGGACAACAAGGTACTCCTGGAGAACAGGGTCCAAGAGGTCCCCCTGGTCCCCCTGGCGATAAGGGTCCTACTGGATTCTCAGAACAAGAACGTGCTTTGATAACACAATTGCTTGAGATACTATCTTCCAAAAATGTACTCACAACTGAACAGCAAATAAAACTAATGAGCTTCCTTTACTAGGTCCGTTTTTTAGATTTTTACTTCATCAACAATGTGTACAATTTCAGTTATGACCTCAAATATTGTTTCTACGTCTTTGAGATCAAGATGTAGATGCAAAATATCTTGTAGGTCATTTTTTTTTGTAATTGTAATATCATAAGGAATCAGCACATCATCGTTATAGTCTAGTATATCTTCTATTGGTACGGTTTTTTTATCTACAAGCAATATCGTGATGACATGTGATGATATTTTTAGGCTTTGCCTGTGATAGATTCTGGATGTCACTTGGAAAATTTTCACATATTTTAAAAATAACACTTTTTTATTATCAGGTGTTATATTGCGTTTACTTCAAATAACTCGAACTGGTTTCAATTGACATGAGTACAAAAGATAAGATAGAATTCAAAATGTTGGAATATACACGAGTGGGGGATGAACATGTCACTTTCAAGCTTGAAGATGGCACAATTGTAAAGGTAAAAGTTGATCTTGATAGGGTGGGAATTGCACTAAATTACAAGAATCCTGATGGTACGCCACATTATGCAGTTAACGCATCACTTAAGCTGACTTTGATTCCTAATGAAAGAAAATTTTTCGTAGAACCTGATGCAGTTAAAGGCAAATCGCCACCCTCTCCACCAGGTCAAATGTTTAGCTAAAATATTACAAATTATCGCCCACTAATAGGCGATAATCTGTTTAAAATTTTATCTTCTTCTTCTTGAGACTGCTTTTCTTACAGCTGATCGCTTGACAGCTCTTCTTGCGACTGCACGTCTTAGAAGAGATCTTACAGCTACTCTTCTTACAACGGCTCGCTTGACAGCTCTTCTTGCGACTGCACGTTTTACGACTCTTCGCTTAGCAGCTCTTTTTACAACAGCTCGCTTAGCAACTTTTCTTACAGCTGATCGCTTTACAGCTTTTCGTACAACGGCTCGCTTGACAGCTTTTCGTTTAGCAGCTCGTCTTACTAGTTTTGCCATTGTTAATTTGTTGAATTTACTAGTTTTTCTATGGTGACACTTAAGAAAATTACACTAAATGATGAGTAATATGTGCACAATTTTTTTTACAAAATTAAATTTTTGATCATGATTTTGTAAAATGATTTTAAATTAATTGTACTGATGATTGTTTGTTGCACTCTTCTAACTTATTTTTTGTATGTGTAGATCTAACCTGAAAATAATTTTTCTTGTATGATGCATCTTATGTTACATCTTGTTAGAATTATTCTAATGTCAAGGTTTTCTTGTCGGAAAAAGTTTTTTCTATTTAGCTTTTACTATTGTAAGTACGTCTTCATCTTGTAATACGTGATTAATACTAACTCGTTGACCGCCAAACTTTACACTCTTTCCCCACACTAGACCATATCTGAAATCTTTTTTGAGGTCGCGATGAAGCTTGTTACAAATGTCTACAACTGTAGAATTTCTTCTTGCTATCAATGGTTCTTTAAAATCTGTCTCCCCGCCTTTTGGCCTCATGTAAATTCTAATGAAATCTAATTTCTCATATATGGCATCTTTTAATGCGTTTACGTTAATCTCAGAGTCCGCTGATATGGGTATGAATTTTGATTTTGATTTTTCTTGTAATTCCATTAGGAAGCCTTGGTTTACAAGATCAATCTTGTTCATTATTGTAAGCGAGTCTACGTAAAACTTGTTGCCTGAAATAAAATCCGTGAGTTGGTCTGCATCGACATCCTCTCGAATCAGCACTCGACCGTTATTCATGCCATATAGCCTGAGAATGTCTTTCATCAAACTGATGGACATTTTAGTAAGAGAAACTTGCTGACTAACAGATATTCCTCCATCGCCTGTTTTTTCTACTACAATATTCGGAGGTTTTTGATCAAGTCGAATTCCTATATTTCCAAGTTCTGTTCTGATAACATCTTCAAGATATGGTTGGAATACATCGAGAATGATTAATACAAGATCTGCACTTTTTGCAACAGCTAAAACTCTTTTTCCAAGACCTTTTCCAGTTGATGCTCCCTTGATAATTCCGGGCAAGTCAAGTACTTGGATCTTGGCACCGCGGTATTCCATCATTCCGGGAACTACTGTAGTTGTTGTAAATTGAAACGCACCTACCGCAGATTTTGCACCGGTTAATTTGTTTAGCAAGGTTGATTTTCCTACACTTGGAAGACCGATGAGCACTAGGGTTGCATCACCTGTTCTTTTAACATCAAAACCAACTGAACTTCCAGATGATCTAGATTTTACATCTTCTTGTTCTCTTTTAAGCTTGGCAAGCTTTGCCTTTAGAAGTCCAACATGATGTTCTGTAGCTTTATTGATCTGAGTCCTTGACATCTCATCTTTTATTGACTGGATTTTTTCTGGAATTCCCATCTGCAGATTAGGTGGTATCTTGCTGAATAAAATCTTACCACTTTGTATTTACAGGTCGTGCCTAATTTTTTCTCAAAATTCTATGTTTTAATGTATTGTAAAAACATATTTCCAAAGTAAACCATGGCAAAAGCACTAGCTACTCTTGCAACGCTCATGACTATGACAAACTTTTTGAAATTGTATTTTTTTACTCCTGCTATTATTGTTACAATCTCTGTAAGAATTGGGACCCAACTTAGAGCAAAGATTATACTCCAACCGTATTTGTTCAACCACTCAAAGCTTTTTTGGTGATGGTCTTCTCTATGGGTTTTTCGTAAAATCGTGTAAATCTTTCCACCGTCATATCCTATGAAATACGTAACAATTCCTCCAATAACTGAGCCAACGGACATTACTGTGAATACCATTATCTCGCTTTGACCCTCTAAAAGTAATGCAGTAGATGTTACTACGATTGGAAACGGCACGATGGCCGCAAATACTGCATTAAGAAATAGTCCAAGTAATCCATATTTTACAAAGAATGGATTTTCAAGTATGGGTCTTAGAAAATCAATCAGCACGAATTGGGTTGATCTCTTCCTCGTAATAGAGCTAACTGCGTTTAAAATCTAATTATATCTGATCGAGTTCTTTTCTGTTTTTGATCTTTGAATATAGTATGGTATCTTCTTTCTTGATGTATGCAATTCTACTTGCGGGTATTACTTCAAAATTTTCAGATAATTTTAGAAATTCTGAAAGTTTTACATTTTTTATCTCTCTGAGATCCAGATATCCCACGGAGTATAAATCAGAGTTGTCACTATGTAAGGCTCTGCTAAAAATTTCAGCGACCTTACCTTTTTTTGCCATGTGATTTTGGTAATTCCAAACTATTTTAGTTAGCAGTTATTAGCTCCTATATTATACATGATTTTAATGAAACCAAAAATATTTGCAGTAGACATTGATGGAACTATAACTGATAACAAAGGTGGTAGGGTTGACCTTGATGCACTGGCAGCACTTAGGTATCTTGTAAAACTTGGACACAAGGTAATCTATGTGACTGGTCGTTCATCTATTGAAGCCTATGTATTGTCTGTTTTTGGAGGTACGACAAGAATTGCAGTAGGTGAAAATGGTGGAATTATTACTTCTGGTCCCAACGAACATAAACTAATGGGAAAAAAAGAAGAATGTGTCAAGGCATTTGAATTTTTAAAAACAAAAATTCCAGAAGCTATAGAAAAACCAGTTTTTCCTCGTATTACTGAAGTTGTGTTGGAAAGAAATTTTGATGTGAATCTAGGAAAGAAAATTTTTGCGGATAATAACTTCGATGTACAACTAACTGACAGTCAATACGCGTATCATATCAACTCAAAAGGAGTCGATAAAGCAAATGGCTTTCTTGAGGTGATGAACATGTTTTCAGCAAAAAAAGAGGATGTTATTGCAATTGGAGATAGTGAAACAGATGTTCCATTGTTCAAATTGGCCAGTGTAAGTGTAGCTTTAGGAAATGCACCAGAAGATGTTAAGTCTCAGGCTACACTTGTAGTTGGAGGACATGCAGGTGATGGTGTTATTGAGGCACTTGAAACAATTCAATTAAAATTATTGGCGTAATGATATCATGACTATGAGAATACTTTTTGATGAAATAAGACTGGGGGTAAAGCAAACATGTACTCACCTTGGATATCCGGAAATAGAATTTGATGTATCTGAAGCATCAAGGCCTGAATTTGGAGATGTAAGTTGTAATATTGGATTTCTGTTGGCAAAGGAACTTAAAAAAAGACCATTTGATATTGCACAAACACTTGCAGAAGAATGCGAAAAGAATTCTATACCCTATGTATCAGAAGTTTCCGCACATAATTCAGGTTATCTTAATTTTGTTGCAAATTACTCTATGCTAATTCCAAAGGTTATCAAATCTTCACTTCATGTTGATTATGGTAAAGTAGATCTTGGCAAGAATTCAAAGATGGTTGTTGAACATACCAGTGTAAATCCAAACAAAGCACTTCACGTGGGACATGTGAGAAATATAATAATCGGAGACACGATTGCAAGAATTCTTCACAAAGCATCGTACGATGTTAGCGTTCTAAATTATGTAGATGATTCGGGTTTACAAGTTGCAGATATTATTGTAGGTTTCAAGTATGGTGGATATTCTGACAAGCCTCCGGAGGGACAAAAGTTTGATCATTATTGTGGTGATATTGTTTACGTCAGTATTACTGAAAGATATGAAACTGACAAGCATCTTGTAGAATTAAGATCCGACGTTCTCAAGGAACTCGAAGAAGGTACGTCTGAGATAGCAAAATTTGGTGATGATATAACAAGACGAGTTCTTGATGAACAGCTTAAAACTTGCTGGCGTCTTGGTGCTACATATGACTGTCTCAACTTTGAATCTCAGATAATTCGCTCTAATCTCTGGTCTATAGCATTTGAAAAAATGAAGTCAATGGAAATTACAACATTGGAACAAGAAGGTAAAAACACAGGATGCTGGGTTATCAAGGCCGAATCTGAAGAAGACAAAGTACTCGTACGAAGTAATGGCATTGCCACATATGTCGCAAAAGACATTCCCTATGCAGCATGGAAACTTGGAATTTTAGACGACCCATTTTACTATAAACATTATGCCGTACAAAAAACAGGACGAGTGCTGTGGCAGACTAGTCTTGATGACAAGGAAACAAAATTAAATTTCAGAGGAGATGCCGTAATCACAGTTATAGACTCCAGACAATCACGATTACAAAAAATTATAACAAAAATAATGTCTGATTTTAAATCAAGACCAGACTCTTACATACATTTAGGCTATGAATCCGTAACACTTAGTCCTGATACTGCCAAGACACTGGACCTTGATACTGGTGGAAAATCTGTACAAATGTCTGGAAGAAAAGGAATCTATGTTAGTGCAGATTACGTCTTGGATGTTTTAAGCTCAAGAACATTTGAAGAGACGAAGAGAAGAAATCCAGAATTAGACGAAATAACTCTAGTCAAGATATCTGAACAGGTTGCAATTGGAGCTCTTCGTTATACGATGATCAAGCAAGACCTTGACAAAATTATTACATTTGATCTGACTGAATCTCTAAGCCTTGAAGGTGATACTGGACCATATATCCAATATGCATATGCCCGTGCAATGAGAATTGTAGAAAAAGCAGGAAGAGATCCTATGTTTGAAGTAAATCTTGATGAAATGCAGACAATCTATGAGACAGACTTGGTAAAAGTCATTGGCAAGTTCGACTTGCAAGTAGAAGACGCCGCAAAGAATCTGTCACCCAAAGTAATTGCCAAATATTGTTACCAGCTTGCTGTATCTTTCAACACATTTTATGAACACGTCAAGGTGCTTGCTGCCGAATCTGAATCACTAATTAATGCAAGACTCTGTTTGGTTTATTCTTTTAAAGAAACACTTGGTAAGGCGTTAGAGCTTCTTGGAATTGATGCTCCAAGTAGAATGTGAGATGATATAGAAATTGGTTACACTAAAAGCAACAATATCCGTGATTTTTGCAGCCATAGGTTTGATTTTTACAGTCTGGGGAATGTTTACAGTATCTCAGACTATGGTCTGGTTGGGAGTGGGATTTTGGGTAGCATCTGTTGTATCTGGAAGATTGCTCAAAAGAAAATCCGACACAAAGGAAGAGCCACCAAAATAACTTGGAATAATTGAGAAAATTTCTAGAGTGAAGCTATTTATCCACATTTGATTAGGTCAAGTTGTGAGGAAAATAAAACAAAACGACAATGTGTTGTTTTTCTATAATGATTCAAAAAAATGGTTAATGAAAGTTGCACCAAAACAAAAATTTCATACTCATGTCGGAATTATTGATCATAAAAAAGTTATAGGAAAACCATTTGGTACTGCAATCAAGACTAACAAAGGCAAGATAATCTTTGCTCTAGAACCTACCATCTATGACTATGTATTGAAAAGTCAGCGCAGTACTCAGATTGTTTATCCAAAGGATCTGGGATTTATCGCAGCAAGAATAGGACTACAAAGTGGTCAAAAGATAGTAGAGATTGGTACGGGAAGTGGCTCCTTTACAACATTTCTTGCAAGTATTGTAAAGCCAAAAGGTCATGTTTACACATATGATGTAGATGAAAATTTTATGGCAATTGCAAGAAAAAATATCGAAAAAGCAGGAGTTTCCAAGTATGTGACGATGACAAAACTTGACATAAAGACTGCCAAAAAAATGCCACAAAAAGATGCAGATGTAGTTATTGTTGATCTTGGAGATCCTTGGGTGGTTGTACCACAAGCAAGAAAGATGCTAAAGGGTAGTGGAGCGTTTGTTTCAATATGTCCTACGATGAATCAGCTAGAGAAATTGGCTGCAGCGTTACGACAAAATGATTTCTTTGATATAGAATGCACAGAACAGATTGTTCGAACCATCGAAGCAAGAGATGGTAAAACAAGACACTCATTTAGAGCCATAGGTCATACCACTTATGTTGCATTTGCAAGAAAGGTTATCACACCTGCAAGCTTTCGTAAGATATTGGCACCTGTTGAACAGCCAGAAATTGAGACCGAAGAACTTGAATCTTTAGAAGACGAAAGTTTATCATCTCTTAAAAAATAAAACGACTGTTGGCAAAGATTCTACAACCTTTAATTGTTAAGAGCTTTATACCTGCACGAAAGACCTTATCTAGAAAAGGTGATAACGGGAAAGTCCTAGTTCTTGGTGGAAATTATCTCTATCACGGAGCTCCAATACTGTCATCTATTGCAGCATTACGGGCAGGATCTGATCTGGTATACACATGTGTTCCAAAAATTAATGTAATGTCAACTCGTGCCTTCTCTCCAAATCTTATTGTTGTACCATTAGTTGATGTCAAACTTACTAGAGGCTCAGTCCAGAAATTACTTGGAATTATACCAAAAGAACTGGATTCTGCCACAATGGGGATGGGTCTTGGAATTCAAGACCGTGAAGCAATAAAAATTCTGATTCGTTCTCTTTTAGATAGGGCAGTTATGATCTCACTTGACGCAAGTTGTCTAGTGCCTGAAATTCTTCCAGATATACAAGACAAAAAAGTAGTAGTGACACCTCATGCCGGAGAGTTTAGGAGACTCTTTGGAGAGATGCCTCCAGATAATGTAAAACAGAGAACTGTCATGGTTGAAAAATATGCTAAAGACAATGGTGTGACCATATTGCTAAAAGGTCCAACAGATGTTGTATCTGATGGAACTCAGACATATCTGAATCCAAAAAATATTGCTGCCATGACTGTGGGAGGAACAGGAGATGTACTATCTGGAGTTGTCGCGGCAATGCTTGCAAAAAATAAAAATCCTGTACAAGCAGCTTCTGCAGCAGTGTTTGTTAATGGAAAATCTGGATATTTGGCACAAAAAAAATATGGTCTGCATATTATGGCTACAGATTTATTGGATTTTATACCATTTGCAATGAAATCATTTGATAAAGTGAAATAATTTATGCAAGAAAACTATGTTGACAAGAATTTTTCAAGTCTAGTTTCTGATTTACAAAAACTAATACAACAGCCAAGTATTTCAGCAAAAAATCTGGGACTAGAAGAATGTGCTGGATTGATTGTTCAAATGATGAAAAAATCTGGCATACCTACAGAAATACTTCGTATCAAAAAAGGAATTCCGTCTGCCATATATGGCGAAGTCAAATCAAAACAAAATCCTGACAAGACACTACTTTTCTATAATCATTATGACGTCCAGCCCGAAGAGCCTCTTGAACTGTGGGATGATAAACCGTTTAGCGGAAAAATTAAAGGAAACAAGATTTACGGAAGAGGTTCTGCTGATGACAAGGGCGAATTAATTACTCGAATAAAAGCAGTAGAGTCATTTCTAAAAACAACAGGTGATGTTCCTTGTAACATTAAATTTTTCATCGAAGGCGAGGAAGAGATTGGAAGCGTACACATTGAGGAATATTTGAAAAAATATGAAAAGAAACTGTCATGTGATGCAGTTATCTGGGAATTTGGTTATGTGGATGAAAAGAATAGGCCAATAATCAGTCTTGGAATGAAGGGTCTTCTTTATGTAGAATTGTCTAAAAAAGAATCAATACGAGATGCACATTCTAGCCTAGCAGTAATTATAGAAAATCCTGCTTGGAGGCTAGTTGAGGCATTACAGACACTTCGCGATATGGATGGTACAATACTGATAAAAGATTGGTACAAAGAGGTAGACAAATTTACAAAAGAAGATCTTTTGATTATAAACTCTGAACCATTTGATGAAAATTCATTCAAAAAAGAATATGGTATTAGAAAATTTGTTGGAAATAAAAAAGGTATAGAAATAAAAAAAGCACTTGTAGGAGATCCAACGTGTAACATAGCAGGATTCACATCTGGTTATGAAGGACCTGGTGCAAAGACTGTCTTACCTTCCAAGGCATTGGTAAAAATTGATTTTAGATTAATTCCAAAAATGGAGCCACAAAAACAATTGCTTAGATTGAAGAAACATCTTAAAGAAAATGGATTTGGTGATATTGAAGTTAAACTGATTCATGGCGAGGCTGCAGCTAGGACAAAGATTTCTGATCCTTTTGTTAAAACCGTAAAAAAGGCAGCAGATGAATCATTTGGAACGTCTGTACTCAGTGTCTCTTCTGCAGGAACAGGTCCAATGTTTTCATTTGTTAAATTTCTAAAATCTCCATGTATTGCAATAGGAAGTACGTATGTTTTTGCACGAATCCACTCGCCCAATGAATTTGCAAGAATTGACTTGTTGAGGAAAACTACAAAATGCATGTGCAAAATAATTAGAAATTTTGCGTCACAATAGGTTTTATGAAATCTGATTTTCGAAAAGATTGGAAATTATCTGATCTTTTGCCTCTAGATAATTGATCTGTGCATGATAATACAGAAAGGCCTTTATTGTGCTCATTTTGAAGTTCAAACATGGCTTACATGTACATGCCAGGAGCTACCGCAGTCGGTATTACTTATGATGGTGGAGTAGTTATGGCAAGTGAGAGAAGAATCGCTTATGGTAATTTTGTGGTAAGCAAGACTACAAAGAAGACATTCAAGATTACTGACTTTGTTGGCGCATGCTGTGCTGGAATGGTTGCAGATATGCAGGTTTTAGCAATGCAGATGAGGGCAATGACCAAGATTAGAAAGATGGAGCTCAAACGTGAAATTCCTCCAAACTCTGTAGCAAAGATGATGTCTAGTTTAATGTACGAGCGAAGATATTATCCACTGATGACCCAAGTCATAGTTGGAGGAGTGGACGGTGAAGCAGTAATTTACACATTAGATCCGCTAGGTTCTGTTTTACCTGATGATTATGCCGCAGTAGGAACTGGTGCAGAGATGGCACTTGGGGTTCTTGACCAAGAATTCAAACCAAAGATGAGTGAACAGGATGCTGTAAAACTGGCAGTCAAGTCCATAAGATCTGCAATTATGAGAGACAACGCAAGTGGAGATGGAATAGACGTACTTGTAGTTGACAAGAACGGAACACGAGAAACCACTGAAAAATAGTTTGTTTACTTTTTAATTAGTTTGGCAGATTCCCAATATTTATCAGAAATGTAATGCAAGTTCTTTACAACTTCGCCTTTTGTTATGGTTGACATCTCATCACTTGATACTAGAGCTTTTCCAATTGAAAGAAACTTGTTGTGTGCTTCTTCAACCACGCAAATTATGTCGTCTTTTTGAAATTCTGAAAAATTTTTAATTCCAGGACGCATTACATTGGCTCCGTTACAAACAAATTTTATGGCTCCTGCATCAACTACTACTTTGGGGAATTTTTCTAAAAGCCCTATCTCTGAAAGAAATGGGAGGTAGATTTCTCCTATTCGTATGGCCATTATACTATCTCCAGTTATCAAGCTGGTACTATCATCAAGTTCATGTAACACCAATGTCTTTGCTTTTGGTAACTCGATATGCCACTGTTTAGTCATTTTATCCATGACTTCTGAAATGTCACTTTTGGATATGTTATGCGATTTCAATTCTCGACATTTCCTGTTTGATATCTAACAAATCACGTAAAATAGAACTGGCTGTTTCTATGCCTCCGGCACCACGTCCAATTATTGTCTGCTGACCCGAGTGCTCGGAATTAAACGTGATGGCATTCAGAGTACCATTGACACACATTGGATCATCAAGAGGTATCTCCTTTGGTGATACTACTAATTCTCTATCACATGAAGCAATCAATTTTACTGCACAATCATGCGATGTTGCCTTTTTAATATCTGATGTAGTAACGTCTCTAATTCCTATTCTTTTAATGTCTTTTATGGTTACTTTCATGTCCATTATCCAGTTTGCAAGTATGACAAGTTTTGCGGCAGCATCAAAACCATCTATGTCAAGTGACTCGTCTGCCTCTACGTATCCTTTCTTCTTTGCATCTGCAAGAGCTGCCTTGAATGTTAACCCTGTTGCCATGTTTGTCAGTATATAGTTAGTAGTACCATTTAGAATTCCTTGAAATGACACTATACGTTCTCCGCGCAAACTGTTTTTTGCATAGTCTAGAATTGGTGTACCGCCTCCCACGGTTCCACTAAATTTTAACTGGACTTGATTGTATGTTGCCAATTCGATCAATGAGGGAAATGCAAGAGCTAGCGGTCCTTTATTTACTGTAATGACATGTAATCCTTTTTTCATTGCACTTACAATGTGTGACATGCCAGGCTCTGCATCTTTGTAGTTGCTCGGAGTGGTTTCAATTAGTACCTCTGCATCCATTCCATTTATCATGTCTAGACCGTTTGCATCTTTTTCCTTGTTGTGATATTTTCTTATATTTCCATATTTTTTCTTCACCTCTAACAATCTGTTTAAATCAAGACCTGCAGAAGATGCGGCTGAACCTTTTGAATCGAAGACTCCTACTATTCTTGGCTTTAATCCATGTTTTGCATATAGATCCTCTGATCTAGAAAGTAATAATTTTGCAAAACTTTGCCCAACAACTCCAAAACCTGATAATATTATTCGCAATATCCACAAGACACATTTTGGCATTAATTAAGATTGACGAATTCTAAGATTACTTTATTAAAGCATTATATGGGAATTAACTTGTGAAATCAAAAAAGTATGTTTATTTGGGAATATCGGGTGCCGCAATAGCTGCTGTTATAATTATAATTACTCAGTTCCACATTTTTCCATCTGAGGATCAAAATAACCCGCAATCTAGTCAAGTTGCATTTCTTGATTTTTCATATGATGAGGAAAACTCCGATCTCAAATCTACCTTGGCGACATATCATATCAATATGACAAAACCAATTACTCTGAGTACTCAAACTGACGTTCGTCAATATTGTAATTTTCTTACTGATCCAACAAAGCAGGCTCTTGTGACATATTGTACTTCTACCGATCTTAAAGATAATCAAGGATTTCTTGGGGACATTAGCATGTTAGGCTCACCAGATGTACCTGGAATTGTTGTAGTGGCATTGCAGTCAAATCCAGTATTGTCCAACTATAATGATGTAAAAACTGTTTTTGGAGTCGCTCTCAATAGTACTATATGTCCATGCTGGGAAAAGGAATCACCTGGCGGATTTACCTCCTTAAATTCATTGTTAGACAAATTACTTTCTACACACAAGACTACTGCAGAACCTACTACTAGTACTCCTACACTTCCATTGGGAAACAAGCATTTCAAGATTGAACTTACCACAAACGAAAACGGCTATCTTTGGAAACTTCTTGTAGCCAAGTAATTAACTCAATATCTTGGTTTACGAAGGTTGACGTGACTCTTTAATCTGTGGAAAATATCTTTTGGTGTTATAGTTGTTTGAATATTTGTGGCTCTTGCCACTTGGTTTTGTAGCCGGCATAGTGGGGTCTATGATAGGTCTTGGAGGGGGATTCATCGTAGTACCAGTATTGACATTTTTTGGATTCTCACCAACTCTTGCAGCAAGTGATAGTCTATTTGCAGCTTTTGCTAATTCTATAGCATCTACTGCATCATATTCTAGACAAAAAAGAATAGTATATTCCCTTGGCATCAAACTTGCACTTATCTCGATACCTGGAACAATTCTGGGTGCGTATATTTCAGATCAAGTCTCTCCACCTCTATTCAAATTATTATTTGGACTTGTTCTTGTAGCGTCTTGTGTCTACATTTACATGCGAAGAAAAATGGAATCAAGAGAATATAATTTATCAAAACAAATAATGCTTCTTGTAGTAGGCGCAAGTTTCTTCGCAGGTGTAATCTCTAGTCTATTTGGAATTGGAGGTGGTGTTGTTTTTGTTCCTTTGATGGTAATTGCAATTGGATTATCAATGAAACTGGCCGCGCCCACATCTCAATTCATTCTAATGTTTGCATCTGCTTCTGGCATGATAATGCACTCCATACTAGGTCATCCTAATTATTATGAGGCAGGAATGCTTTCGATAGGATCTTTCATAGGTGGTATGATTGGAAGTAAACTGTCTACACGCATTAATGAGATGAAACTTAGAATATTTGTAACTATAGTAATTGCGGCTACTGCAGTTAAACTGATTATTGATGCACTGGGGCGTCCTTTTTAATATGGTAGAGATTTTTCTTTGAAATTACAACTACCTTTCCATCATCATTTACTCCTTCAAAATCTATTCCTATTAATCCAAATTCTTCGTTGAGTTCTTTCTTCTCTGAAATTCTAAATTTTATCTTTAATTTCTCATCTGTAAAAAGCGGTTTTAGAAATCTAGTCTGTCTGTTATTCCAACTCGGGTCTCCATCTATTCCATAGAAAATTAAAAGATTTCCATACATTTCTTCTAATTTTGTAAACTCTCCTTCAATCTTTGATAAAATGGCCCTTCCTGAAACCACTCGTTTCTCCTTACTTGAAAATTCTTTATTTTCGTAAATTATGTTTTTAATTCCTGAAAATGAAAGATAATTGTCAAGTTCTGAAGGGGATATTTTACATTCTGAATGAAACTCATCACCGACGTTTAATTGGCTGAATTTTTTCATCAGGTTCTTGTTTCGTCTGGATAGTAGATTACCTCGGCATTATTAATTGACTTTCCAGAAGTGAAATAATTGACTGCCTTGATTATGTTTTCATTGATTGGTTCTGTACCATCCACGCTTCCAGGTAGCACCAAGTAAATCCTAAGTTTTGATTTTAGAACATCACTTAGTTCTTGGTTTACTGTGGTTGTAAATGGTCTGAGGGCTCCTCTGAATACTTCTACTCTGGCTCTGTCTCCTCCAGTAACTTTGCCCCCTGATGGCATATCTGGTCCGATTACTATCATGATTCCTTCCTTGTTCTTGAAAAGTGGTGGATTCTTTGCTCCTCCTGGCACGAATATGTTGAGAGATTCTTGTAAAAAGATGGCAGGTGTGTTTATGAACTTGTCAACAAGGCCATCCCAATCCTTTCTCGATAAATCTACAAACTTGCCTACTTGTGGAACCTTTCCAGTTATGTACACTACAGTACTTATTGGCCCTATTTTCTGAGTTGCCGTGTTTAACATCCTCTTCACACTTTCTTGATTTGACAAATCCATTACATGGGAATGGAATTTTGATAATCGTTCTTCAGCAATCTTGGGACTTGTTTTTGAGATTAGAATTACTGTCTTTCCTCCACTATTTTCAACTTTTTGCGCTAGGAATTCAGTTCTTGCTATATCTGATTCATCTGTAGCGTCTACTGCAAATAACACAACTTTGGCATTAAAGTTTGGTTGAGTCTCTGGAATGGAACATGCAATGTGTGGCTTTACTGGATAAAATACGCGGTCTCCAGGTATGACTTTGCCATTTAGGATCTGCCCTATATTATCATCACTTAGCATCAAAACAGTTTCAGCTACTTGTGGTTGTGTTAGAAACTGTTCATCTGCAATCATTTTACTAGTATTATTTTGAATTTTTTCTGCAATCTGTTGAATTTTGGATAATAATGCCGAAATTGTTTTTTCTAAATTTTGTATGTCTGATTCAGAACTGACTGATTTTAATTTTGCGAGCTTTGATGCAGCTTTGTTAATTCCTTCTTTTACTATTTTTTCATCTTCTCCAAGTAATGGAAGTATGTCTACATTCACTATCTCTACTTCTTCTGGTGTAATACTTTCAAAACCACTTACTCTCATAAACTCTGCAGCCGCTTTTGGATACACTGTTTTGTAAATCCTATCAGAGTGCACTGGTCCTGGATTTGTGGCTATTGATATGATTCTCTTGTCAGTAAGCTCCCATGACATTGCTTCAGCAAGTCTATTCTTTGCTCCCTGAGCTGCAGTGTATGGACTTCTGAATCTGTACGGTCGTTGTTCATACGGTCTCTCTTCAGTAAAGAATGTGGATATTGTTACTATTTTTGAGCCAGGCTTCATTGTTTTTATTGCCTGGGAAGATGTCCAAAATGTTCCAGTCAGATGAATACCAACTGTACTCTTAAATTCAGAAATTGGGGAATTGGCAAAACATGTAACTGGTCCTGAAACTCCTGCATTGTTGACTACAATATCTACACCACCATGTGACTTTTTGAGTTCGTCAAACATCTTTGAAACTCCATCCTCATCGCTTACATCCACACCCGAGAAAATTTTTACAAATGAACCGCTGTTTACTTTTAAAATTACTTGCTCTAATTCTTTGGCAGCCTCTTCAAGTGGCTCTCTTCTTCTTCCTAGAATTACTATATTTGCACCATTTTCTGCAAATTTCATAGCTATTGCCTTTCCTATTCCAGTTCCGCTTCCAGTTATGACTACAAGTTTATTTTGGAATTTTAGCATTTGATGTAATCTGAATATTTTTGGACTATTTAGACGTTGTAGGTAAGTTGTGTGCAAGACCTATACTTGGGATCTTTGTAGGTATACAGACATATTTATTTGTGGGCTGGCCAAATTTCACACATGCACGATTCTGAATCTGATATGTTTCGCCCGATGAATAAAAATGAAGAATATTGTGAATCACTTAAAAAAATTGGTATTGATGCTGAGGCAAAACCACTTGATACAGATGTAGAAAAAGAAGATTATTATTCAAAATATTTTGCAAATTCTCCTGCCATGGTAACAAATCATGGTGTTATCAAACTCAAAGGGTCTAACATCGATGAAGTACAAATAATTCAAAGGGGTTGAAAATGACACAAGATCTTAATCCTGTACCATGGGGATCTCAAGACCGATTTCAAGCACACTTTATTGTAAAGACACATCATGATGTATCTGAAGACGATTTTCTTGCAAGACCAAAACTTGAAACCAAAGGATATTTTGCTTCAAAGAGAGTAACTGGGGTCAGGTGGATTGGCTATACTCTGGCAGATACTTTGAACTCTGATGCAGAACTTAAGAATATGATGACAAGATTATCATATGAAGACGCGCATATCACTGTCGAGCCAACTAAAGGCAATATCCGAATTTATGGTAAGTGGAAAGATAGCTATAATTTTGCAATAACCAAAGAATTGTTTGCAGTGTATGATCGTATTGCTTCTCACATTAAAAGAGAGTTAGGCTCTCCACCAGTCCAAAGCTAAACAATCAACTTTATTTCCTTTTGGGATTGCCAGGATGAATTGTTTTCTTACTGTTGTTGCCAATCTTCCGGCTAGAACAACGCTTGTTGCAGATATGGTATCTGTGGAATTGTACACTTGGAGAAGATATGGGGCATGGTCTATTCCAGGTCCTTTTTGATATACTGCAAAATCACAACCAAACTTGATTCCGGGATTTACAATGTATCCCTTGTCTCTGAAATCTTTGTACACCGTGTATTTCTTGTCAAAATTATGATATTCTCTTCTACATATTTCTAAAAGCTCTTTCTGTGTAACAAGTTTTTTGGCATGAAATACTTTTAGTTTTGATTTTTCTTGTAGGTATAATCCTTCTATTAGATCTAAAATCAAAGGCACGTTTATCTCCTCAGGCTTTGGTTTTGTCATGCCAATTGGTTTTCCATAATATCCTGCAACAAAGAGTGCACGAGAGTCTTCGATATTCCAAACTATTATCCTGTTTTCTATTAGATCTCCTTTCAAATCATTTCTAATAAAAATGATAATCGATTTTAGTGTTTACAATTAATTTATAGAAAAAGGAAAAGAGTATTTCAAAATTTTATAGGCTAAGAGCCAGCAAAATGAATGAATCTGAGACTTGTAGGACCTTATCCGACATTTCTTCAATTCCTTCTACTACATCCTTTAGAAGCAATAGCTCTTTGGTTGTGGCAGTTTCATCAAGTACTCTAATGCTTAATGCTCTGTACTTGTCATCTACCAGTCTCTCTATTTTCTGTGCCTCGTGAGCAAGATCAATTGCAACCGTACTGTTGTTGCTTGCAAGAGCCCTGATTATTTCATTAATTTTATGAATCTGGTCTACAGCTAATTCTATTAGTTCTGTAAGATCCTTGTCAAGCTTCTCTTTTTTGAGTGTGGCTGCCTTGATATTTGAGAGTTTAAAGGCAATGCCTGTGATGTATCCTGCGATTTCATCCATCGTGTATGCCGAGTTCAAAAGATTCTCTCTGTTCATCATGAGACCTCCGACATCTGAAATTTCTCGAGTGATTTTTCTTCGGAGAGCTTCTACTTCATCTTCCGTATTCTTTATTCGCTCAAGTAATTGTTTTATTTCAGATTTGTCTGCTTTGATAATCAAACCAGGCAGAATTGATAGATCTCTGACAGCGTTGAGAATTCTATTTATTTCATCTTGTAAAACGGCAAGGGCCTTTCTCTTTGCCTGAACTTCAAGTTCTCCGCTATACATCTAGAGATTTTAAACTAGGCCTGCGGCTAATAATCCTTGCGTAAATACTGTGTAAACAAGAATGATTTTCTCAAGTTTGTCTTTCATCTTGGATGACACGTTTTTGACTATTGTATAAAGTTAAGATCTCATCAATGGTAGTAGCATTTTCAGATGTTTTCTCAAATCTTATTTTTCCGGTGAATTTGGGAAATCGGAGAGCTAGTCCACTACCTTTTCTAATTTTATCCATGGCAACTTTATGGATTGGACTAAGAGTTATCTCTGACGCAACAATTTCTATTACCAACTCGGGTTCAAACCACACATCTGCTTCTAGACCACTTTCAATTCTTGGGTCTTTTTTAACAGTGATCTTGTCTGCAAGAATTTGATAGAATTGATCCAAGCTCCCGTCTGTAAATCCCGTACCAACTTTACAAATGCTAGGAAATGTATCGATTTGATCATTATATGCTGATAATAACAATGCTCCGTATCTTCCAGTTCTTCTACCTCTTCCATAAAATGCCCCCACCACAACCAAGTCCAAACTATCTCCCAACTCATTTCTATATTCGCGCTTGAGCTTTAGCCAGTTACTTGCTCTTGCACCTGCACGGTATGGCGAGTCAAGCTGCTTGAGCATAAGTCCTTCACATCCAGAGTTTATTGCATTCTCTAAACTATCTTCTACTTCATTATCTGTCTTCACCAGTGTCATTGGCATTACTTTTGCAAAAGAATCTTCAACTATGATTCTCTCAAGAATTTTCCTTCTCTCCTTATAGGATACGTCTAGACAGTTTTTTCCGTCTTCTAATAATACGTCAAAGAAATTTACAGTTATGGGATACTCTTGAACTGCCTTGGCAATCTTGTATTTGCGTCTTCGATGCATTAATTCTTGAAATGGGAGAAATTCTCCAGTATCATCATTTATTGCAACAATCTCTGCTTCTAATATGACTTCATTGACTTTCAAAGATTTGCCAATATTTTCTACAATGTCTGGATAATAGTTGGTTATGTTTTCTAGACTTCTTGAATATAGAATAATTTTTTCTCCCTGTCTATGGATCTGAACTCTTTCACCGTCTAACTTGTATTCTGCAGCAAATTCTTGACCCATCTTTTCATGTGCCTCTTGTGGACTTTTTACTCTCTCTGCAAGCATTGGTCGAATTGGACTGAAAATTTTTACCTGAAAATCTTTCAAAGCACTTATTCCATCTTTTGAAACTGCCTGAGATACTTTTCCCAAATCACTACAAACATTGTACGCATGTTCTAAAATGGGCCGATTTTCTTTTGAACCTGTATATGCAACAGAAAGGGCATCAAGTATTGTGTAGTCGGCAATTCCTAATCGAAGATTCGATGTTATTATTTTTGCAATAAATCCTCCTTCTGTGGGAGTTGCGTCGTTTAGTAGACTAGAAATGTATTTCATCTTCATGTCTTGAGACCTTGCCCCCCTGAGTTCTGCAATTTTGTAGAGAGTTTCATAAACTCTCTCAACTGTGATATCTTGGTTTAGAAATGTCGTTTGCGTCTTTTGCTCAAGTATCTTTGACGCAACTTGGCCAAAATCTCCTGTTTCTTTGTATTCATGATCAATTTTTTTGACTGATATTCCAGATGATTTTGATAATGCTTTTATTGCAATTTTTTCAGCAATACCTATCTCCACGCCCTCATGATCCGGTCTGAGTTTTCCTTGAAGGAGGTAAACAACTTTTGGTATTATGTCAGGAGGTGTAATTTTGAAAAGATCCACTAGATGCTGTGTTAGTTCAAGTCTCTTTGTTGTATTCTCCATGTATCTTAGAGTATCTGCAACAAGTGAAAATTTCATCTGACGATGTTTACTGTATGTAGGATAAAAGGTTGAGTTATTTCTTGTGTAAATGTGCTTGTATTTTTAATTTTATTTCTATTGTTCTTTTTGAAATTATTGCATGAAAATCAGAATGTTCTTCAGAGTCCAAAAACCGTTTGTTTCTACCAAGAAATCCATCAAAGAATACTCCTTCCACGTATCCGATGTATAGTCCAATGGCAAAATCTTCCATGTTTGTTATAGGCCATGATCTTGCCTCTGCTAATACCATTGTTGGATAATCAAGAGCATAAGTTATCACATCGTTTAGGTTTTTTTCTTCGATTAAATCTAATCCCATGATAAAAAGCTACGTGATCTAGTATTTAGAATTTCTTCAAATTTTGTTCGTTTATAAATAGGATGGAAAAAGAATTGTGTATGGGTGGCGGCAAGAAACAATCTCCAGCACAAGCAGAAAAGACTCAGACAGCTGAGGCTGACAAGAAGGGGGGTCAAAAGAAAGGAGATAAGAAAGAGCAGAAGCAAAGAACAAACATCTCTGTTATCGTAGATGAGGGACAAGCCCTGAATTTCATTAAAGGCGCAAAGGTCTTCACAGTTCAAGAATTATCTAGACAAGCTAATGTCAAGATATCTGCAGCAAATGCATTTTTACAAAATCAATTAGAAAAGGGCTCAGTAAAAAGAATAGGTGGCTATAGTGGGCACCATATCTACGTTCCAGCCTGAGTTATTGTAAATATATCGCCAGGTTTTACATCTTTCAAAGATTCAATGTTTGCTGTTATTTTTCCAATCAATGTCATAGATTTTGTAGATGATGTATCTTCAAGGAAAAAACAAATTGAACTGTTTGAGGCCAAAAAACCCACATCTCCTTTTTTGAATTGAGTTCGTAATTTTTCTCCTCCTGCTCTAATAGCTGTATCGACAAACGCTATGCTTGTACCAATCATGTGGGCGTTACCCTCAATTGGAATCGATCTCATGATAGAACCCACTGTCTTTGGAGCTAAATGACGTTTTAATTCTAAATTGAGACTAGTCTTGCCCTTTAGATTTAAGGCCAGATCTTGCTTGGAGACAGAGCCTGCGCTCATTTTTGAGGAGAAGGATTATGAATATATAACGTTTCTTTATCCAACATCACAATGTCGGATGAACCTGAGGAAGTTAGTGTAGATACTGAAGAGGTTCAACCAGTAGAAGAAGAAGAACCAGTCTTAGGACCTGTTGTAGTTGAAACAACTGAAGCTCCCGTAGAAGAAGAGGAGGAGGTCAAACCAGGAAAGAAAGGAAAGAAGGAGCTTAGTGCCGAAGAAATCGCAGAACAAGAGAGACTAAGAAAGATAATTGACGCTCGTGAAATTATAGATGTAGATCCAATTCATGTTCCAGTAGAGTACGAGATGACTGGAAAAGGTAAGATAATGATAGGTCCTCCAACCTTGACACGATTTGAAAAAGCAAGAATACTTGGAGCTAGGGCATTACAATTATCATTGGGAGCGCCACCTTTCATACCGATACCAAAAGATGTTGCAACATCGCTTGATCTTGCTTATGCAGAACTTGAAAAACGTGTTATTCCTATTACAATAAGACGAGTTTTACCAAATGGCGACTTTCAAAATATTCCAATCGATCTTTTCGATTAATGGATGAATGGTCGATAAGACTTTAATAGAATGCGTAAATGGTGGTGATAGGGTTTGTTGATTAGCGAAGATAAAACACAGTTAAATGGAAATTTCCCAAACTCTACAGGTAAGATAGTTACCATACATCAACAGGATATTGTACCATGTGCACTTGATCTTTTAACTGATCTAGTAAAATACAAAACAGTTACACTTGTAGCAAGCGGTCAGTCAATACCTACTGCAGTAGCTGTTGCAAATATTGTAACTGAAAACATGATGAAGGGAAATTCCAAAATTCTTGACATTGTTGTAGATAGTGAAGAGACTCGTGAAAGTTCTGGACCTTCGATGGTTTCAATTATTAAAATTACGGTAGCAAAAACGAACTAAAACGAAGTACCTGGACCTTTTAGAAGCATACTCTCACATTCTTTGCAAACTGCCTCATCTATGTTTGATTCAAGCTTGTGGTGTATGTCACATATTAGTAAACTTGATTTTATGTAGTTGCAAAGACCTATGAACTTTGAGAGGCTTGCTGGGGTATATGCCATTTTTGAAGCAAGATTGTTAGAAATGTCATTTATCATGTCAGATACTTCCTTTACTGACAACAACTTGTTTATCAGAACTGGATCACCTCTTGTTCCTCTGACGTAATTGCTTATGGCTGCTTGAGTCACCCCTAATAGTTTTGAGACTTCCTCTTCTCTTATCTTGTGTTCTTCTATTAGCTTCTTTGCCAAAATTGCTCTCAACGCAGGTATCAGAGTCTTTGTTTCTATTTCCGAAGGAAGAAGCATATATGCCAAAATGTTGTTATAAAATATTTAAACCTAATCATATTTTTTATGATGACTTAATTTAGAGAACAGAAAAGATCTGCCTATTGCAAGAATTTGTAAAAGAAATAAAATCATTAGTATTACAAGCAGTGAAAAATTGTAATTATGACTGTGTTGCTCTTTCTGGAGGTCTTGATAGCTCGATACTTGCCTCTTGTATCACAAATAAAAAAATTCCAGCATTTGCTCTTGTTGCAAAAGATTTTGTATCAAGTGATCTAATGTATGCTCAGCTTGTGGCAAAACAAAACCAACTAGATCTCAGAGTTATTTCTGCAAATATTGAAGATCTATTGTCAGCCGCAGAAGAGACTATCAAGATCCTCCGTGTATTCAATCCAATAGAGATTCGAAATAATGTTGTAGTATATCTTACAATGAAGACTGCCAAAGATTCGGGATGTCATTCTATGATGACTGGTGATGGCGCGGATGAACTTTTTGCAGGATATAATTTTTTCAAGAGATTATCTGGAAAGGAACTAGATGATGATCTAGCTAGAATTTGGAAAGTAATGCACTATCCTTCAAAATCTATTTCAAAATCTATTGGAATACACCTTTGCACACCCTTTCTTGACGATGTTGTATCTGAGTATGCAAAAAATATCCCATCACATCTGAAGGTACATGAAGAAAAAAGAGTAATGTATGGTAAATGGATCCTACGCAAGGCCTTTGAAGATATTCTTCCAGAGTCTATAGTCTGGAGAGAAAAATCTGCAATGCAAGATGGTTCTGGAACAAGCGGATTGACTACTTTTCTTGATAATCTAATTCCAGATTCTGTGTATGATGAAAAATCTAAACAATATTTGGCAAAAGACAAAGTCAATCTATCTTCAAAAGAGTCTCTTTACTATTATGGCATATACCGAAAGCATTTTGATGCTCCGTATAATTTGCTAAAATCAGAAATAAAGTGTCCGTGTTGTAGTTATGCTCTGAGTACAGATTCGCATTTTTGCCGCATGTGTGGTACCTATCCTATTTAGTTTTTTTCCACTTGTCTGGTTTTTTAGCAAAAATTCTCTTACAACCATGACAACAGAAATAATATTTTTTGCCTTTGTATTCGTGTACTAAAGCAAGGCTTTCATCTAGTTCAATTCCGCATACTGGATCTACCGGCATAATGGAATTCGTCCTAAGGTTTGTATTTAAAACTTACAATTAAGATGATAACTTCTTTATCAGTTCTGAAAACTCTGAATCACTCAAAACTGGCGTAGATGTAATATCTAAATTTTCTTGCACATGCACTTGAGATTTTTGTCCTACAAGTGGTGCTATTATTCCTGGTGTGGATCTTACAAACTGGATTGCACGATGAGAGGGTTTTGTCAACCCTCCAAATTCTGGTAAAATGTTTGGTGCAAGTAACTTCGCCTGCATGAGTGGAACACTTGCAAATACTCCCATTCCAAGTTTTATTGCTGCTTCTAGTATGCTATGTTGTGCTGTGTCAATTTCCTGACTCTTTAAAGTAAGTGCCTGATCAAGGTACATGTTGTATGGAAGTTGAATGAACTTGAATCCATTATCTTCACCTCCAACTTGTTTTGAAATTTTTACAATGTCATAAAGTGATAAATATTGGGGATGCTCTTTTGGAACTCTGAAACACTCCCATGTTGCCATGCCATAATATCGTATGACGTTCTCCTTTCTCTGTTTTTCATAAAACTCGAATACATCTTTGAGATTTTTCATAAACTTTTCCTTTGAAATATCTTGGAGTTGACCTTCTGCAGCGTTGTGGATGTACATCAAGTCTATACAATCTAGTCCCAAATTTTTTAGGCTACGATTTAGCTGATCCTGTAAATATGGTATAGTCATGCAGTGGTAACCAGAAGATATGTCTCCAGAATTTATCACTCCTGTTTTTACAAGTGTATTTTGTATGTTAATCCAAAATTCTTCATTAACATCTCCATCGTTTGTTATGTATCCATTCTTTGAGCTGATGAAAAGCTCATCTCTTCTCACCTCTTTTGCTTCTACTAGTTCCGAGACTGCTTTTCCTACTGATCTTTCTGCCTTTTGTGATCTGTAGTTAATTGCCGTATCTATTACATTAATTCCTGATTTTACTGACCACTTGATTGCTTCTACAACTAGTTTGTCAGTGGCATCATCCGGATTTCCAAGATATGTGCCAATTCCTATGGATGAAAGTGAAAGCCCTGCAAAACTCTTAAAGTGATTTTTTGCTACATTTGACTGTCTTTTTGAAAAATTTGAAGTGCCATCTGAGGTAGCATAACCTGATATCATATATTGGATTGAAATTTGGACGATTTAATTCTACTGAAGATTTTTCAAAAATATGTCTAAAACAAATGAAATGACAAACAACGCTCCAGTTATTCTTCCAAATGATACAAATCCATACATCACTGGGACGAGTCCTTCAATGTCCTGATAATGCCGTTTAAGAGAAATTCCAAATTTTATTGCAAGCGGCATGGTTGCTAGTGTAATAAGAGAACTTATTGGAAAAATTCCTATAATGACTGATGTGATGATAATTCCATATATTGTGGCCGGGAAGATCCATACTGCTGACGAAGCTTTGTCTTTTCCTAGTACTATGACTAGGGTTTTTCTTCCATGTTTTTTATCTGCATCAAAATCTGGAAATGAATTTACAAACAAGACCATCGATGAAAGAATACCTGAAACAATTCCTGCCAAGATTGGTTCTATTGTTATATGTGAACTCTGAACAAAATACGTACCAAGTACTATCATTGAACCCTTGATGGCAACAAAGATCTCTCCAAGTCCAGAATCTACAATTCTTGTTGAATAAAAATAGATTGAAACAATTGCAAATCCCAAAATTACTGCTATAGTTATTCCTCTTTCAAATATGAAAAATGCTCCAACTGAAGAGCCAATTATTAACATGGCTATTCCTGCACGATATACTTGACTTGGTTTGAGTAATCCCTCTGGCAAAACCCCGGTTCCGCCACTGAATTTTGTTCTTTTAGTATCCGTATCAATCTGTCTTTTATAGTCCCAATAGTCATTTAGTAAATCTACACTTGCATGTAATGCGGCAACTCCAACAAATGTCAATATTGCAAATCCGATATCGAATGTCTTGTTTTGCCATCCATTAATTGCAAGACCTAAACAAACTGAAATAATTGATGCAAGAAGAAATTTTATTCGTACTACACGTAGCCACACTTTGAGAGTTGACATTTCTGTTAGATGTTGAATTGTTTGAATATATGTTTGGATGGAAGGATTATCTTAATTTTTCCAAATCCATACTTTCTATTGGTTTTCTACCGTTGAATCCTTCATCCTTTCCATGCCAGAATTTTATTTCCGTCTCTCCTTCTTTCCAACAGAGCCAAATCTCTTCATTGAACATTAAAGATGGAAAATCAAGTAATCCCTGATCTATGCTTTTTATGGAAACTCCTATGGCTTCTAAATCCTCAATTGATTTGTAAAAATTAGTTATTGCAGTATTGAGTTCTTGTTTTTTTATGATATAATCCTTAAAAGTTGTCATGTATTTTGGATTGTTTTCTAAATCTGACTGGATTCTGATAACTTCGTTTTTCGTATTTACAATGTTTTGAAATTTTTTAATTACTGAAGGGAGCATTTCGTTTGCTTGATTTAATGTAAAATGAGAAAACATTGTTTTTTTAATAATCTGGGTAGTTAAAAGTATTAGGAGAGTCTGGTATGATTATGCTGATGATATTACTTCAGAAATAATTCTTGAAGCAAGATGTGATGTTCTATCCTTGATATCATAATTGGGACATACTTCCATTATATCTAGTCCACAAATGCCTTTTTTCACAATAGACTTGAGAAGAAGAGCCACCTCAATATTTCTCAGACCAAGTGGAACAGGAACAGAAACTCCTGGAGCAAAAGCTGGATCAATTACATCCATGTCTAATGAAACATATGTGTTTTTTCCGATTCTGTTAAGGATTATTTCTTCAGTTTTCTGTATTCCTTGTCTAATTATGTCAAATGGCGTAATTATTGGCAAGTCATATTTTTTTATATTGTCAATTTCTTCTTTTTCTGGTGTTCTGACTCCTATCATGATACTTGATTTTATGTCGATATACTGCAAAACATCATGGAATACTGAACCATAGTATCCTTGCACTGAACTTACAAAATCTGGATGTGCGTCAAAGTACACTAGTGATAGAGGACCAAATTTTTTTGAGATTGATTTTATTAATTCTGTTGATATGGAATGATCTCCTCCAATAGATATGGGAATTCTTGATTTGGAAACTATATTGTCTATGGAATATTCTATTTGACTACGTTCTATGTTTCCATAATCATATACTTTCTTGGTAATTCCGTCTAAAGGCAAACCCAGAGATATCACATCACCACGCTTGTATGAATCCCTGATGGATGAAATTTCTCTGATTTTATGTGGTGCCTCAGATGTACCCTTTCTAAGTGCATGGGATTTTGATTCATCGGGGATTCCTATGATCACAATGTCTGCTTCGTCAAAATTATCAGTATTTGCCCAGCAAATTTTCATCTTTTAATTGAGACTATACTATTATTAAAAATTCGTTAATTACTGCGATCATTACTGTATAAAATATTCTGGTAACCTAAAACAAATTAGCTTTATTCTAATAATTAAATCTGATAAAACATTATTATAAGGAATTTTTAAAGTATGTTTATATGAAGCAAAAATCTGGTGAAACTCTTCTACGAAGAATATTTTTACCACACTTGTTGGAGATAACTGCAGGAATACTAATAGGAACTAGTCTGATTCTCATATCTCACAAATAAAGATCTATCCTAAAGAAATCTTTGTCGAAATACGATTTCCTTCATTATGGATTTTTGTATGTTATGTCTCCAGCTAATAGACGTTGGATTTTTCCTCTATTTGATAAAAGAAGTGCCCCTGTTTCATCTATTCCTATTGCTTTACCTTTTAACACTCCTGTAGTTGTAATTGCAGTTACATTTTTTCCTATGGTGGAAGATCTTCTGATCCACTCTTTTCTAATTTCTTCAACTGAGTTTGATATTACTTTGTTATACATTTGTTCAAGTTCTAATAGGAATTGTTGTACCAATTCGACAGGATTACCATCTTGCTTTTCTTTTACTAGTGTAGTGATTCCATAACGTCTATGAGATCTCTTGACAAGTCTTGATATTTTTTCTGACTGAATTCTAAAATTAATGCCTACTCCAATTACAAGATAATCGATCTTGTTCGATTCTATAGCGACATCAATTAGAATGCCTGCAACTTTTTTCCCTTTCAGCGTTACATCGTTTGGCCACTTTAATTCTGGTTTAATTTTTAATATTTTTTCTATTGCAATAGATACGGCAAGAGATGTGATCATAGGGAATAACGAAGTCTGTGATAACTCAAAGTTTGGTCTTAAAAGAATTGATAGCCATATTCCTCCTTTTGGCGATACCCACTTTCGATTTAATCTTCCTCTTCCCTTGGTTTGTCTCTTAGCAATAACCACAGATCCGTTTTCATGAGGTTTCTGGGATAATTTTAGAGCAAAATTTTGAGTCGAGTCTATTGTATCAAAATAGTATATTTTTCTTCCAATTATATCGGTCTGAAGTCCATCTGAAATCTCCCATGGTAAAAGAAAATTAGTACCAAAATGTAATTTGTAACCTGTCCTTTGTTTTGACTCTATCTTGTATCCTAACGACTGGAGTTTTTTGATATTCTTCCAAACTGCTGCTCTACTAAGATTTAATGATTTACTTAGTTTTTCCCCTGATAAAAATTCTGATTGGTGAGATTTTAATAAAGTAATTATTTTGTCAAGTGGTGTTTCATCAAACGATGTATACATGTTGTATTTACAATTATTCCAAGTTCATAAGTTGATGCTTATTCATTTAACATTTTTTTTATATTCTCTTCAAGAAAATTATTGGTTCCAAATGAGACATCTCGTAATACTCCTTTCTTGTCTATTAAAATTGTCGATGGTGTACCACGTAATGCAAATTCTTCAAAAGTTTGGGCTGAATATTCTTTACTTTTTAGATATTGCTTTACTCTTTCAATGATTTCAGATTTTTGACTATCACTATATGATTCAAATCCTGGAACATTGGCTTGAATGATCTCATCCATCTTTGTCTTGCTTATGGGCTCATCTTCTTTTTTT